>Ga0213872_10000766_pt1 | contig 23562 bp, 19 predicted proteins | sample VelepicomBERX_R2_FD_160071 | JGI IMG/M metagenome (GOLD analysis project Ga0213872, IMG submission 160071) | Rhizosphere microbial communities from Vellozia epidendroides in rupestrian grasslands, the National Park of Serra do Cipo, Brazil - RX_R2 | ecosystem: Host-associated > Plants > Roots >...
AAATTCCCGAAACCCGCTATCGAAACCATGTTGATGACAGATCCTCCTCCCGACTTGACCATCTCGGGAATAGCGAAGCGAAGGGCGAGAAATGTGCCGAAGCAATCAACACGCATTTTTTCCCAAAATTCGTCCAGAGAGCCAGTTGTCACGAGGCCGTCGGCGCTGCTCGAGCCTCCAGCGTTATTAAGCAGGATATCGAGCCTTCCCAGACGGTCGACAGCCAGCCGGACGGTTTCTGCAACCGACTCTGGCTTGGTCACATCGCATTGCTGGAAAGCCGCATCCCCTCCCGCGGCAACTATGTTCCGTGCCACAGCTTCACCTTCAACCACTCGACGACCTGTCACTATGACGCGGGCACCCTGCTGTGCAAACATCTCGGCGCAAGTTTGGCCGATTCCGCTCGTCGCCCCCATCACAAGAGCACATTTGTTTTTTAGTCTTCCGTCTTTGTATCGATACATCGCTCCCTCTTCTGCAATTGTGACAACCTGTTTTGGCCGTCAAACAAACGCATGCGCGGTAACGACTTTTCCGAATGTCCTCCCGCGAGATTAGTGTCAGAGTACCTCGCGATCTTGGCGACTTCCTCCATGCTGTTCGCTTCAATCAGGTGGTACTCCGCCGAGCTGTTCTTTGTTGGCATTTGAGATGAACCGACCAACCGCCTCAGGAGCGATCCCTCTCCAAGTATGATGAGGATCAAGAGTGATTTCCACAGCAGGAAATCTAGCAGGGAATAGCCGTACACCACGCTAAAGAAGCAGGTTTTCGCTTCAATGATTCCGGAGAATTCGATGCGCTCATTGCCTGCGTAGCGGATGTGTTGTTGGCAATCCGGAAGTAATTCTGCCAAGGCTTCGCCTACCGGACATCTGTGAAATGGGGCTCTAGAGTCGATCCGATATCATCGATCTTTGAGGCACATTCGCAAACTGGTTCTCGCTGTTTTGACCATACCGGCGCTCACAGCATGCGGTCCTCCGCTGCCGCCCTCAAAGCCGCTGAACGAACTCACTCCACAGGAAGCCTCGGGACACCAGGTCTACGTTGCGCATTGCGCTCGTTGCCATTACGCGAACAGTGACCGCTCCCTGCACGGCCCGGGTCTCCAGGCTCTCTATAAGGAGAAATATCTGCCAAGCGGCGCCCCCGCAAATGACGAGCGCATCTCCTCCGTCATCCTGCGCGGGCGAAACATGATGCCCAGCTTCGGCAATTCTCTTAGTGACCAGCAGCTTGAGGATCTGCTTGCTTATCTGCATACGCTATGACCAACCCCCAAGACACCAACCCGAAGTCTGGCGCCCCGGAGGCGAAGTCCACCGGCCTTCTTCCCGGCATGGCTGCCGTCTGCATCTGGAACCTGCTCCTCTGCGGCATCGGTCTCATCGGAGTCATTACGCACAACCTGCCGCCGTCGGTGATGATCCTGTGCGCCTTCTATGCCATCGCCGCGAATGGCCTGCTCAAGCTGCGCCGCTGGGGATGGGCGCTTACGCTCGCCGCCGCGTTCCTCTCCATGTGCTACGGCGTTTATGTGCTCTTCCGCTTCCACCAACTGCCATTGGTCGTGATGGTGATGGTCAACCTAGTGATCTTCCTCTACCTGGCGCGACCGGAAGTGCTGGAGCGGGTGAAGTGAAATGCCGGTGGGCTCAGGTTTTGCGATTCTGGGCGTAACTGTGAATGGGGGTCCCCGCCCCCGGGTTTCCGTATGGTTTGTAATCCATTCAATCCATGGCTGTTGCCGGCTGTGGATTGTAATCCATTGATTCCATTGGATGAAAGCTGTAACCCATTCTTTAGGCAGGGTTATGGCGACAGAAGAAGGCTTCGGCTGTAATCCATTCATTCCATTGGAAGAAGCTGTAACCCATTCTTCAGCCAGCGGTTATGGCGATGGAGGGAGGCTTCGGCTGTAATCCATTCATTCCATTGGTTTGCAATCTAAGTCATTCTCTATATTGGTTTTTACCGGACCTCAAACTAGTGAAGGCGGGGGCGCGGGCCGGCAGGCCAGAGAAACTGCCTAGTTTTATTTTATCGAGTTGCTGGAAATAGTCCGCCAAAGGGCGGAGGGGATTTCACCTTTGGAATGAGTGCGTTGCGGCGAAGGCCGGGAATCAGGGGGTTGACACTTTAACGCTGCCGGTGAAGTCAAGGGCGTGCGAATGGTTGGGTTAACCTCTTCAAGCCATTCACGGAAAATTCATTCATCGTTTTGTAATTGGGAGTACTCTTGTCCCGCTGAATCAAAAGGAGATTCCACAACTATGGCTGCAGGGCCGGGAATTCGTTTTGATGTTGAGGAGTCGAAAGGTCAATTTGCTGATTTGCCGATGGTAACCATCAGGTGCCACGGTCGGCTGGTGAGCGGTAACACAGAAGAAATCAAGAAACTGGTCAAGCCCCTCATCGAAGCCGGAGGCCGAAAGATTGTCATCGACTGCAAGGATATGGAACACCTCGACAGCTCGGGATTGGGTGCATTGGTCGGCCTCAAGGTATCGGCCCTCAACAAGGGATTGGTTAAGCTCGAACTCATCAACCTGTCGCCCCGCGTGACCGAGTTGCTGAAACTCACCAACCTTGTCGATCTGTTCGCAAAATGATTGCTGGACCAAGTCATCGGGGCCCCAAATTGGGTGTCTAACGCCGGCACAAACGGCGCCATTCTGACCGAGTCGGATTGTTCACCCATGCCATTTACAATTGAAGCTTCATGGCTGCTGCCGGACTCATCCAGATCGACCTCTCTCCAAAGCGCCCCGTTTCGAAGCCCGAATGGCTAAAGGCCCGCGCTCCCGTTGGCGAGAATTACCACAACCTTAAGAAACTCGCCCGCGACCTGAACCTGCATACCGTGTGCGAATCGGCCCACTGCCCCAACATCGGAGAGTGCTGGAACCACCACACTGCGACCTTCATGATGCTCGGCAACACCTGCACGCGCCGCTGCGGATTCTGCGCCGTGCCAAAGGGCCGCCCCGATGCCATCGATTTCGACGAGCCGCGCCGGGTTGCCGAAGCCGTCGCTGCGCTCGGCCTCAAGTTTGCCGTCATCACCAGCGTCAACCGCGACGACGACATCGTTGGCGGTGCCCGCGCCTTCGCCATGGTCATCGACGAGATCAGGCGTCAAGCCCCCGGGTGCCAGGTCGAAGTCCTCATCCCCGACTTCCAGGGCAATGAGGACGCCATCCGCATTGTCGTCGCTGCGCACCCTGAAATTCTTAATCACAACACTGAATCGGTGCCGCGCCTTTACCGCGCGGTGCGCTCCGGAGCGCGCTACGAACGAACGTTGCGTCTGCTTGAATTTTCCAAGCAGCTCGATTCGAGTGTGGTGACGAAGTCTGGAGTCATGGTTGGCCTTGGCGAAGAGATGCATGAGCTCCTCGACGTCTATCGTGACCTCGCTAACGTCGGTGTCGACGTACTAACGATCGGTCAATACCTGCGGCCCTCACGCGACCATCTGCCGATGGCCCGCTACTACACTCCCGATGAGTTTGCCTTCATGAAGCACGAAGCCCTGAAGATGGGCTTCCGCCATGTCGAGTCCGGACCGCTCGTCCGTTCCTCGTATCACGCGCACGAGCAGGCCGACGCTGCCGGCGGTGTGCGAATGTTGGTTTAGGACTGGCTCGCCCATTACAATACAAAGCTTGAACAACGCAGCAGAAGGACGATAAAGCCATGGCAATTTCGGTAATGGCGGGCATTCCCGCGCTGAAAGAAAACTTCCAGCAGCTCAAATCGCGCATGGAGAAAGCAGTGCACGATTTCCAGGCCAATCTCGCTTCCACCCGTACCGGCCGCGCGTCCATCCAGATGCTCGATCAGATCAAAGTTGACTACTACGGCACGCCCACCCCACTGAGCCAGGTCGGCCAGCTCTCCACGCCTGACGCCAACATGATCGTCATCCAGCCGTGGGATGCCAGCATTATCGGCGAAATCGAAAAGGCGATCCGCACGTCCGATCTCGGCTTCAATCCGCAGAACGACGGCAAGGTCGTTCGTGTGCCTGTGCCTCCGATGACCGAGGAACGACGGCGCGACGTCGTAAAACATCTGAACCGCGTGCTCGAAGAGCACCGCACGGCAATACGCAACATCCGCCGCGACGGCAACGAGGCCATCAAAAAAGCCGCCAAGGAAAAGAAAATCTCCGGCGATGAGGAAAAGCGCGCTCTTGAAGAGATGCAGAAGCTGACCGACGACGAAATCCGGCGCATGGAAGAGATGAGCCAGCGGAAGGAAGCCGAGGTTATGCACGTCTGAGAGGCCGGAACCGCCTCTCAGCTCATGTCCGTTTTCAAAAACGCAGCGGCGCGCCGCCCAGTAACGCGGCAGCTGACAATTCCGGCCTTCCCGACCACTCCGGTACATTGAAGGGCCTTTGCGGATGAGCCGCGGCCCCTTCGTCCGCTTCATGGTGCCTAGCGAGCGCCTGTAGAACCAGTGCAATGGCCTCTTCGCGGTCTTCCCGCGATGGCCTTTCAAAATACAACTTGTACTGCGTTCCGCAAACCGCACACACAATTTGGCCGCACTCTTCGGTGGGTACGCACAGAACCTGCACCTTTACCTCCTGTAGCCGGCATTTCCAGCGACAAGGGCAAGGTAGCCCCCCGGCGTGCTGCTGAACATGCCATTTATGCCTAAGTTGGATGCCACTTATGGGCCGACCTCTTCCTGATTCAGTGGACAGAAAAAAAGCAAGATTCGGGCTCAGCGAGTTTCGGCTTCCATCGCCGGCTGGACCCAGGGACTTCCTTCACCCAGTTGTTCCCACTCTCTGATCCGCGCCATGGCTTCCTGCAGCGATGCGACCACAAAGTCCGGACGAGCCTGTCCAAAGCGCTCGCGAAGGACCTCCTTGTCGCCCGCCGTGTTCCACAAACCGATCAGGAGACGGTTTCCCGGCAGGCTCTGGCGGAGTCGTATCGCGAGCGTCCGTGCATGGGCAAAGGCAAACGGGGGGACCGCCGATACGCACAGAATCGTTCCCGCCTCTTCGCCCAGACGAGACAAAATTTCCGAAGACAGCGCCGATCCCGGCAGCAGAAGCGTCTTGTGTCCGCACCGCTCGAGGAGTTGCGCCAGCATGGTCGCTGCTATTTCATCAGCCTGGTCGCTGGCTGGCACGCACACCACCGGATAGGTACGGCTCGGGGTCACCTCCGGATCGCATGGCGGCTCCAGTGTTAGTGGCGATTTGTAATCCGTGAGTTCCGCGATCAGCTCCGTCGCACTCTGGAAAAGATACGAGCTGCGCACATCGTCCAGAACGCCCTTGTGCCGGTCCTGTTCCGTCATGATGAGCGCGCGCATGACGACGTCATCATAGAGATCCACCAACGTGTGGCTTTCCAGAAACCGGTCCGCAATATTATGAGCTTCCGTCTGATCGGTAGCCAGCAACCGCTCGTAAAAATGCGCTTCAGGAGCAAGCTCGGCCTCCTCGCCGAGCAGGATATGCAGGAAGGACATCTGGGGTACGTAGCGCCCAAAGACGATCAAGCAGACCGTCAGAGGAGTTGATACAACCAGCCCCGCCCATCCCCAAAGCAGCGTCCATACAATAGCCATCGTGACCAGGGCGAGTGCTGAAATGCCGGTGTGGCTTCCATATAGGTGCGGCTCGATGAAATTGCTTACCGCTACCTCGAGCACTGCAAACAGCAGGAACACCCAAAGAGCATGGGACCACCCGTCGAAGACCGCCAGGGTGTAGCCGATTGTCGCAAAACCGGCGATCATCGTTCCGGCGTAGGGAACCATTCTTAGCAGCGCAAGCAGAGCTCCCCACAATGTTGCGTTCGGCACATGTAGCAGGAAGAGTCCGATCGCGAAGATCACACCATAGCTTGCATTCACCAGCGCATTCATCACCAGGTACTTGCTGATGCGATCCGCCGCATCGTTGAGCGCCTGGGTCATGAGATTCAGCCGCCCCACTCCGGCAAGCAAAAGCAACCGGTTCCGCATATCTTCGCGCTTCAGCAGCATGTAAATGGTGAATATGACTACCATGCCCAAAGTGGCCAGAGGCCTTAGCACTGGTTTGAGCAATTCGCTCAAATAATGCCCCGTTGATTCCGAAGGAGGCACGATCACAACTGGCTCGGGATTCACATCCGTCCTCAGCTGCCCCACTTCGCGAGCCCGTCTTCCAGCTGCAGATGCCGCGGTCTCAGCCTGCTGTGTGACAGCATCGTTTTTCACGATGGTCTTCTCGATTTCGCGGATGCTGGTAACAGTCTTGCTGAAGGGACCGGTAGTCGGCATGTTCAGTGCCGACAGCTTGTGGCTGATGTTCTCCCGGTAATTCGGAAGATCGTTGACCACCCCGATCAATTGCCGGGCAACGATAAAGCCGACCGCGCCCGCAACTGCTGAAGCCATGAAGACAACCAGAACTACGGACGAGATCCTCCTCAGACGAAGACGCTCGAAAAACATCACCGCTGGCGTCAGCAGGAAGTTGAGCGTCAGCGCCATAGCCAGCGGGATGAGAACCTCCCGGGCGTAATAAAGCCCCAGCAGCACCAGGGCAAGCAGGATCACCGGCTCACTGGTCAGCAGGCCCCGGCGCGATCTGGTTGTGGAAGCGGAGTTCATGGGTCGTCAGTTCATTATTTGTAGATGCAGTTCTCGAACGAACCACCATAGCGCGATCCCAAAACAATTGGCCAGAAAGATGAACAGACTATGCACAATTTACGTATTCTTTCGTTTGCGCCCGTTCCGGGCCACCAAGGCCCGCCGAACAGGCTCAAAGGAGACAAATGACCGTCGCAAGCCCCACAATGACCGCCGGCTGGACCGACCAGCAGCGCGCATACTTCCAGGCGCAAATGTCTGCCTGGCAGAAAGACGAGGTTGTAGGGGTTCTTCTTGCCCTGTTCCTGGGAACTTTTGGAGCTCACCATTTCTATCTGCGGAAGAATGGTCTGGGCATCCTGTACATCATCTTCTGCTGGACGGGGATACCTACCATCATCAGCATCGTGGAGTGCTTCTTTATGCCCGGCCGAGTCCGCCAATACAATCTGGCGTTGGCTACTTACTTTGCCTCCCAGATTTCGCCGGCACCTGCACCCGCAGCGCCTGTGGCCCCCGGTATTGTTACCGCTGCCCAGAGTTGCCCGAATTGCGGTGCCCCAGTCCCCGCGAGCGCGAACTTCTGCGGCCGCTGCGGAACGAAGATAGTTAGCTCTTAGCTTCTTGCCGTTAGCCGCCGGCTGTGTTCAGCCACCGCTGACGCTTCGCTCGCCCAGATCATGCAAGCCGGCAAGAACGACTCTTACATATTCGTATGCCCGTGCCGCATCTCTTCGTTAAATTCCGGCTTGGTCGCGGCCAACGCCCTACCGAGCCTGGCCTGGTACTCCTCGGCACGTCCTAGAAGCATAGGGGTTGCGGATGCCAGGTCGCCGCCCAGGCTGAGCAGCCCTTGCCTGGAAAGATCGGCAGCCATTCGGGCCAGTTCCTCTGGAGTGGTATTCAGATACTGCGCGTCCCTCGGATCGTCGATCCACACGGGCTGGTTCCCGCCAAGCACTCCCGAGAGCCAGTATACCTTGACAGCCAGGAAATCCATACGGCTCTCATCTGTGGTGTCAGAGAAGAAGAATTTTTTCTGCCAGCGCGAGTAATACCGGGTCGTCACCGGAACGGGCTGCCGATTGCCGCTTTTGAGCAATTCGAGTTGGCCCTGATCAAGCGTTTTGCGAATTGCATTGTAGATAAAGCCCTCCGCATACGGCTGTTCCGGTGCTGCAACGACTTCGGCGAAAGTCACGGTCATACTGGCCGAAGTTTTGGCGTGGAGCGGCGATCCCTGGCCGTCCTCGAGATGCACTTCGCCGTGAACAATGTAGGTGTCGGCGCCCGATGTTGACCGGTGGAACGGCCATTGAAAGCCGGAAAAGCTTACTGGCAGCCCGGCAAGCGTCACATAGGCATCAGGCCTTGGATTCCGCAGCCGCTTTGCGGCGTCGCGCAAATGAGTCGTCATCCCTGGCAGCAGTTCGGGCTTTTGAAAATCGAAGGCCTCACTCAATTCGAGTTGCAGCGTTCTCTCGGAAGTCGCACCCGGAGCCAGTCCAAGCCGAAATCGAGCAGTGGCGTGCCGGTTGAAATCCGTCCCGGCCTCAGCCGAAATCACGATAAGTCCTGCCTTCCAGGCAGCGGTCTCCAGCATGGCAGTTAGAGCGTTTTGGAATTGCGTCGGCATCAGTGTTTCCCGAAGATGAATGTCCTTATTTTACTGGAGTGGGAACTGAAGCTCACCGGTTGTATTGTTTCAGCGCTTTCTGGAGCTCATCATGTGGCAGACCGATGACGGCGTGGCCATCGATACCGGTCATCGTGTTTGCGGCCACCAAGGCATTCACGATCGCCTCCTCAGTGGCTTCGACTGTCGCGTCAAACAGTGGATTGATGCGCTCATTTGAAACAGCAAGCACGGTATTCGGACCGGGCTCAGCATCCGCATGCGGATTGGCGGTTGAGAATGCGATGAAAATATCGCCAGAGCCATTGCCGGAAGTTGAACCCGTACGAGCAAGGCCCATGGTTGCACGCCGCGCGATGCGCTTCAATTGATGCGGCAGCAGCGGCGCATCGGTTGCAACAACAATGATGATCGAACCCTTATCGCCCTCCGTCTCGCCGCCCTTGCCATCCTTGAACATCGAGTAAGGGACGCTCTGTGGAATCAGCTTGCCAACTGGCGCGCCTGCAATCGTCAGCTGAGGCCGACGCCCGCAATTGCACTGGACGAGCACCCCCACTGTGTATCCGCCCTGCTCCTTCGTGAGCACGCGCGACGCTGTTCCGATGCCGCCTTTGAAGCCATAGCAAACCATTCCCGTCCCACCCCCGACCGCACCCTCTTCCACCGGGCCGCCGCGCGCGCCCTCAAGGGCAGAGAACACATGCTCGGGCTTTACATGAAAGCCGTTAATGTCGTTCAGATACCCATCCCACGTCTCGGCGACAACGGGTAGCGACCAGTCCTGCTTCATCGCGCTATGTTTCACGCTCCAGGCGATGATCGCATCGCGCGCCACGCCTACGCTGTGTGTGTTCGTGATGCCGATTGGACTCTCGAGGAATCCCGACTCCTCGACCCAGGTGGTTCCCGTCATCTCGCCGTTGCCGTTTTGCGCGAACCATCCTGCATAGACGGGATCGTGGTTTTCCTTGCCGCGGGGAAAGATCACCGTGACTCCAGTCCTTACCGGCCCTTCACCGACCTTTAATGGGCCGTCGCCTGAGATCAGCGTGGTCTGGCCGACTTCGACGCCGGGGACGTCTGTGATCGCGTCGAGAAGTCCGGGGGTGCCGTCGAAAGGGACTCCGAGACCGCGTGCCCGTTGCGCCGGCTGCGAGAAAGTCGAAGCGGCAGGGACGATCGCTGCAACAAAAAGCAGGATTTGTGTGGTGAGAACTTGCATGCATCGCAAATTACCTGAGAAACACCAACAAGGATAGGGGGATGATTGACAGCGAATCGTGCGCACAAATAAGGTCAATAGCGGAGTGTAATCGGTTACTTTCGCGCAAGCCCGCTGACGAGGGCTGCCACGCGATTTCTCAACACAAGGAAATCTCTGAGGCAAGAAATGGATCGACGGGACTTTTTGTTGCAATCCGGAAGTCTACTCGCAGGCGCTGCGCTGGCGCCCGGATCGCTGGCAATGACACGCAGCACTCAGTTAGATGCCACGCGACAGGCGCGTTCGATGTTGCCCATCAATCGGAACTGGCGTTTCAGCCCAAAAGTGGTCGATGGCGGCCATGCCATCGAGTTCGACGACTCCAGCTTCGATCGGGTGGTGATCCCACACACCAACCGCAGGCTACCCTGGCACAGCTTCGATGACAAATCCTACGAGTTCATCTCACTCTATCGCCGTCCGTTCAAATTACCGGCGGAAGCAAAAGGCCAGCGCGTCTTTGTCGACTTCGAAGGCGTTATGACGGCTTCGACGGTCTGGATCAATGGCCAGAAACTCGGCGAGTACAAGGGTGGGTACACGCCGTTCTCATTCGAGCTTACCCCGCACATCAACTGGGACGGAAACAATCTGCTCGCCGTTGATGTTGATTCGACCGAGCGACCCGACATTCCTCCCTTCGGGTTCGAGGTCGACTATCTTACGTTTGGTGGTATTTACCGCGAAGTCTGGCTGCGCGTCGTACCCTCCACCTATATTGAGAACATCTTCGCGATGCCGAAGGACGTCCTCAGCGACCAGCGCACCCTCGAGGTTCGCTGCTATCTCGATGGCCCCGCATCGGAATGGAACAGACCGCGCACGCTGGAGGTCGAACTGCTCGATGGCGATCGCGTCATCAGCAAGGCCTCCCAGAAAGTCACCGCTCAGGCGCCTACACCGGGCCAGCCTGCGATGCAGACAGTCACACTGAGCAATCTCGGCGCAATTCGCCTCTGGGACGTCCAGCATCCCGAGCTTTATCACGTTCGGGTACGCCTGAATGAGCTGGGCAGGGTCGTAGACGAAGACACGCGCCGATTTGGCTTCCGCGAGGCGACCTTCACCGATCAGGGCTTTTCCCTCAATGGCAAGGTCATCAAGCTGCGGGGACTCGACCGGCACCAGACCTTCCCGTTCGTTGGCCAGGCGATGCCCGGCCGCGTCCAGCGGCGCGACGCGCTGATTCTGCGCCAGCAGCTTAAGTGCAACATCGTGCGAACTTCGCACTATCCGCAGTCGCGCCACTTTCTCGATGCCTGCGATGAGATCGGCCTGCTTGTTCTTGAGGAGATCCCAGGCTGGCAGCATATCGGAGACAAGGCCTGGCAGGATATCGCTGTCGATAACGTCAGCCGTATGATCCGCTGCGACTGGAATCATCCTTCCATCGTTCTCTGGGGCGTGCGTATCAACGAGTCGAAAGACAACCACGACTTCTACACGCGCACGAATGCCGTTGCTCACTCGCTTGATTCCAGCCGTCAGACCGGAGGCATCCGCTACTTCCAGTCCTCGGAGTTCCTCGAAGACGTATTCACTATGAACGACTTCGGGTGGCCGCTCCTGCCGCCGAACCACCCCAAGTACCTGAACACGGAGTTCGTTGGCCACACCTATCCAACTAAATCCATCGACAGCCTGGAGCGGCTCCGCGAGCACACGATCCGCCACGCGCGCGTCCACGATCAGCTTGCCTCAAACCCGCAGTACGCGGGAGGCATCGGCTGGTGCGCCTTCGATTACAACACACACAATAACTTCGGATCCGGCGACCGCATCTGTTATCACGGCGTCAGCGATATCTTCCGTGAGCCCAAACCGGCTGCCGGATTCTATAAATCGCAGTGTGACCCGAGCGAGGAGATTGTTCTCGAACCAGCGTTTCACTGGGCCCGCAACGACGAGTCGGTAGGCTTTACCGTCGCGCTGGTCTCCTCAAATTGCGACCACCTGAAGTTTTCGGTCGATGACGGCAAGGGCTACCGCCTAGTGGCCGAGGGCGATCCTGACCGCAAGCAGTTCCAACACCTTCAGTATGCGCCTTTTTCGGTGATGCTCGGCGAGCAGTTGCGCGACTGGGGTGATCTGCGCATCGACGGCTACATCGGAGACAAGCTGGTCATTAGCAAGAAATACTCAGGCAGAGGCATCGACCAGCAGTTCGCGTTGCTACCCGATGATTCTGGACTCGTCGCGGATGGGGCTGACACCACCCGCGTCGTACTGAGGGTCAACGATGAGTACGGCCAGGTTCGGCCATTTGCGAACGACCCGATCATTTTTGAACTCGATGGCCCAGCCGAGATCATTGGCGACAATCCATTTGCCCTCGTTGGAGGAACGGGAGCCATCTGGATCCGCGCCAAAGAGCAGCCAGGTACCGTGATCCTCCGCGGCAAACACCCTGTGCTGGGTACGCAAGAGGTGTCTTTGCGGCTCACCGCTGCGGAGCCTGAAAAAGCCTGAGCTGCGGCGGCGGCCACAATCGTGGCCGCCGCCGGAACTATCGGGCCGGAAGACGAACGTGAGGACAAGCTCTGGGCCCGCGTCATCGGCATGGAGCTAGTTCTCAAACTCAGGCTCCGGAATGGGGAGTACGTCTTTGTCCCGGGCAATCCAGACGTAGAGTGTCGGTAGAAGGAAGACGCTCATGATCAATGCAGCGAGCAGCCCGCCTACGATCACAATCGCGAAGGGCCGCTGAGAATCTGATCCTATTCCGTGAGACATTGCCGCTGGAAGCAGTCCGAAAGTAGCGACCAGACTGGTCATCATAATGGGACGTAAGCGCAACACGGCACCTTCCACCGCTGCCTCTTCCACAGAGTGCCCTCGCACACGCAACTGATTGATGTACTCGAGCATGATCACGCCGGTCTGCACGCAGACACCAAACAGGGCGAGGAATCCAACGCCCGTTGAAACGCTGAAGTGTGTGCCGGTGGCCAGCAATGCCAGCAATCCCCCGATGGGCGCCATTGCTACGCTGGCAAGGATCAACATCGCCCACTTCAGTGACTTGAACATGGTGTACAGGATGAAGAAAATGATCAAAACAGTCAGCGGCACGATGATAAGGAGCCTCGCTTCAGCACGCTTCTGACTTTGATACTCGCCTTCCCACCCGATGTGGTACCCGCGCGGGAGCTGGACCCGTTTATTGACCTTATCGATGGCTTCTTCGACAGCGTCGCCCAGGGCTCGGCCGCGCACGCTGTATTTGATAGCGACGTAGCGCTCATTGTTTTCGCGGTAGATCTCGGAACCCTCGTCGGCTTCCCGTACTTTGCAAAGCTGGGTCAGGGACACCCGTTCGCCGGAAGGTGACAACAAGCGGATGTTGTTGATTGCTTCGCTGGTGCTCCGGTACTGAGGGAGGTAGCGGAGCGTAAGGTTATAGACTTCCTCGCCCCTCAAAACCTGGGTCACAGGGTTGCCACCGACTGCTGTAAAGACAGCGTCCTGTACGTCTGCGACGTTGATTTGATATCGGGCGGCTTTCTGACGGTCCACTTCGTAGACCAAGTCGGGCTGACCAGTAACCTGAAGCACGCCGAGGTCGGCAATTCCTGGTATGTGATTCATGACTGCGGCGACCTGTGCCGCCTTGTCCTCAAGCACATGCAGATCGCTGCCGTAGACTTTCGTGGCAAGCTCGCCTTTGACGCCGCTGACGGCTTCCTCCATGTTGTCTTCGATCGGCTGTGAGAATCCCCAAACAATACCCGGGAGCTTCTTCTGGAGCTGGTCGGTCATGGCGGCGATCAGGTTGTCCTTGTCTTCGTGAAAAATGGAGCGCCACTCCTCTTTCGGCTTCAAATTCACGAAATATTCCACGTTGTAAAAGCCTGTGTGGTCGGTCCCGTCGTCCGGGCGGCCCACCTGGCTCGTGCAATCAGGCACTTCAGGAAAAGAGCAGAGAATAAGCCTAGCGGCATTGGCGACTCTTACGCCTTCATCCGGCCCTGCACTTTGGGCGAGAGTTCCGCGTACCCACAACGCGCCTTCGTCCAGATGCGGCAGGAACTCAGAGCCGATCACACCCCCGAGCGCGAGATAACCGGCGAGACCGAGACCCGCAATTGCAACGCCCACAGTTACGTAACGGTATCGAATGGCTGAAGTAACGCTTCTGCGGTAGCGGACCTTCAGCCACTCCATGACGGGGTTTTCCCATTCCTTTGCGCCTCTGCGGAACAGAAAGCTGGACAGGACTGGGGCGATGATCATGGAGAAGATCAGCGCTCCCAGCAAAGCAAACGCCACAGTCCATGCCATGGGCTTGAAGAGCCGGCCCTCCACTGCCTGCAACGTGAAGATGGGCAGATAGGCCGTGATAATAATCAAGATCGCGAAGAAGACCGGTCTCTGTACCTCATGAGCCGCGTCCCGGATCTTTTCATCCGGGGTCATTGTGCCGTCGCCCTTGCGATGCAGGTGACGGACAATGTTTTCGACCATGACCACGGCGCCATCCACGACCATTCCGAAATCCAGCGCTCCCAGCGACAGGAGATTCGCTGGGATACCCTTCAAATCGAGGCAAATCGCAGCGAACAACAAGGAGAACGGGATGGTAATCGCGACGATCAGCGCTCCGCGCACATTGCCGAGAAAGAGAAAGAGGATGATGACGACGAGGACAATTCCCTCGGTCAGGTTGTGCATGACGGTGTGCGTCGTGAACTTCAGCAAATTGCTTCTATCGATGAAGGGAACGATTGTCACGCCCTTCGGCAGGATGTGATCGTTGAGCTCGGCTACTTTCTTGTGGATGCCGGCAAGCACGGGCTCTGCGTCGGCACCTTTTTGCAGCAATCCAATACCCGATACGACATCATCGTTGTCGATGAGCTTTCCGTCTTCGCGGTGGTAGGTCTGGCCAAACTGGCCCAGCCGAATTTCCGGGCCTTGCTCGACCACAGCGATATCCTTAACCCGAAGCGCTGTACCGCTTTTTGTCAGTATGACGGTGTTTTCGATGTCCTGTAAGTTTCGAACCAGGCCAACCTCGCGGACGTTGATCTCCTGGAGTCCAGCCTGAATGAAGCTGCCGCCGCCGTTGGTATTGTTGGAGGCAAGCTGCTGCTCGACCTGCGCGATGCTAAGTCCGTACGAGATCAGCTTGTCCGGGTCAAGACGGACCTGGTATTCGCGTGTTGGTCCGCCAAATGGATTGGTATCCGGGACGCCCGGGACCGACCGCAGATTCTTCTCGACCACCCAGGTTTCGAGCGTCTTCAAATTCATGGCGTCATACTGCGGGTTCCTGCTGTGCAGGGTGTAGAAATAGACTTGGCCAACCGGGCTCCAGTCGGTGCCCATCTGCGGAACAACACCCGCCGGCAGAGTGACCTGCGAAAGCCGCTCCAGAACGCGTTCGCGATTCTCGAAGTTCGTCGTCTCCTCGCCGAAGACCATTTCGACGGTTGAGAGCCCAAATATCGACCATGAACGAATGTGAGCTATCCCGGGGATCCCGTTCATCACGGTTTCGAGCGGGATAGTAACCTGCTGCTCCATCTGCTCCGCGGAAATTCCGGGCCACTGCGCAATGACGTCGACGTAGTTGTTCGCCACATCCGGATAGGCCTCCACCGGCAGACGCTTAAAGGAGACGATGCCCCAGGCGAACAGCAGAATCGCACCTGCCAGGACCAGATATCGATTATGTAATGCGAAATCGACAAGCTTGCGAATCATTGTGTTTCCACTTGGTTTTCCAATTGAAGGACGTTGGACACCACCTGCTGGCCCGGAGAGATGCCGGAGAGGATCTGCTGTCTGTTTCCCGGCAGTATGTTGCCGGCGGTCACTTCGACCCGCTTGAATTTCTTTCCTCCTGCGGGGATAAAGACCCAGTCGCGATCGTGCAGATGCAAGATCGCGCTCGAGGGCACGACGGCGTAGCTTTCCAGAGTTCGGCCGACGAATGTGGCAGTGACGAACATGCCGAGCTTGAGAATGCCGGGATTGGGAACCTCGATGCGTACCTTGGCAGTGCGAATGGTGGGATCGAGCACGGGTCCGATGTCGCTGATGCGACCTGTCAGTATTCTGTCGGGATAGGCATTGAGCCTGATCCGCGCCGTCTGACCGAGCTGGAGCTTGGAAATGTCGTTCTCATAGACGTCACAGATCACCCAGACGACCGATATATCAGCGACGGTGAAAAGGGTGGAGGATCCCAGGTATGTCACGCCGGCCGCAGCGGCGTAGGTGACATACTGCGCGACGATTACGCCTGAGATCGGCGAGTAGACAGGCACAATGCTCAATGGATTGTCCTTTTTGACACCGAGCGTGTCCAATTGCTGTTCGGCTGCCCTGAGATCGGCCTTAGCATCGTCTTCCGTGTCCTGGGCCTGCTCCAGCGTGCCGAGCGAGATGGCACCGTGATCGTAGAGGTCTTTGGCGCGGACGTAAGCCTTCCTGGCAAGCAGCTCATCATTCGCAGCCTTCAGGTACGTATCGTAGGCATTGGTGATGTCAGGACTTTGAACCTTCAGGAGCAGCTGGCCCTTCTTCACGTTGTCGTCGAGGCGTGCCTTGATATCGACAACGCGGCCACTGGCGAGCGAGATCACCGGGACCTCACGGGCGATATCGGGATTCACGCTGCCGGTGACATTCAATTCCGCGGCCGCTTCTACCTTGTCCGCAGCAACTACTGGAAATTGCTCAGCGTGGTCGACTGTGACAACACCCCCGTTGCCGTTGTTAATGACTTCTGCCGGAGGAGGCGCGCCCTGGGCCGGATCGAACTTCTTCTCACATGCCGTGAGCGCGAAGCACAAGGCGAGGAAGGAGACGGCTTGAAGATTAAACTTGCTCTTCATTGGATTACCTCTCGCCCGACCGCAAGATTCAGCTGGCTGGCTGCGTTCAAATAGGCGCCGATCAATTGCAGATAGGCCATCTGCACATTGCGGTAATCGCTCTGTGCATTCAGAAAATCCATGAGCGACGCTCCTCCGTGCTGCCAAGCGTACGTAACCGTCTCACGGACCCGCAGAGCCTGTGCCAGATACTTGTCTTTGTACGGCCGCAACAAGATCACATTGCTGTTCACCAGCGCGTAGCCCGAATCCACATCGCTGAACACCTGTGCTCGTGTCGCATCCGCCAGTTGCTGGTTCCGGCCGATGTCGATCAGCGTGCGTTGCTTTTCTCCCTGGTTGCGGTCGAAAATCCGGAGTGGAATGCTCACGCCGAGGCCCAGCGTCTGCGTCCCGTTCGGGTTGTTGTTCGATGAGTTATAGGTGTACCAGGCGCTCCATGTCGGATCGGTAGACCCGTTGGCGATCGCAAGCTTGTGATTGGTGTCCGCCTGAACCACAGACTGCAGAGCAGCTCTCAGATCGGGCCGATTGTCCAGAGCTGTCTGGTGAAAGGTCTCCAGCGGCTGTAATTGATCCGAAAAATCGAATGGGCCATGTATATCGAACTGGTCTACGGGCGTTCTGTCGTTCAAAAGCTGTAGCAGCTGGATCTTCGAAGTGCGAAGGTTCACCTCTGCAGTTTGCAAGTCCGATTCATACTGCACTCGTTGCAATTCGATTCTGTCCAGATCGATCTGGGCAAGATCGCCTGCTCTGAAACGGTTCCGGCTAATGTCGATAATCTTGTCGTAATAGTCGAGTTCCTGCTTGGCCAGATCCACGATGGCCTTGGCCTGAAGCACACCCACAAATGCGGTCCGGAGGTTGAAAATCAGATTCCGCTCGAGGTCCTCGTGCTGGGAGCCAGCAATCTGTGTGCCCTCCCTAGCGCTCTCGAGACGAAGCTCGCGCTTGTGGTCGCGCTCGTGCAAATAACTGAGGGTGGGCACAACGTACGTGCCCTTTACCGGGGACCAGATCCCGTTATGCGGAGCAATCTGTGTGCCATCCTGCGTCACGCTGAACTGCGGGTTCGGGCGCAGGTAAGCGGTAATCTCTTCGGCCTTCATCTCGTCCACGTTGAGTGCATCGGCCTTTAGAGTGGGGTTCGCCGCTTCGAATTTTGTCTTGACCTGGTCCCAGGTGAGGCTCTGCTGCGCGGCAGCGAAAGGAACACAGGCAAAAAGGGAACTTAGGAGGGCAGGACCACAGACCCCCCTCAAAAATAATCGCATTCCTGACATTCTCAGCTCTGATGGTACTGTCGAAAGCTGCTGAACACACGCCTTTTGTCGCAGCGTTGCCTGTGGGCTAGTGAATGATCTTTCAGAATAGATTCGCCGGCGACGAAAAGAGGCGCTATCTTTCGTTCTTCGGCCTTCATCTTTCGTGCTCGGCAGCCTATCTTTTGGGTAAGAATTCATTTCAATGAAACATTTCGGGATTCGGGATACCGCCGCTGCCTACAATGGCAAAGGGAACGTGCCGCACAGAAATTTGGCTTCCCGAGTGCTTATGTTCGCACTGTTCTTTGGTGGAAATAGACGATCGGCTCTCCTCAGAGCCGGATCACTGATCGCAGCCATCGCTTTGGTTGACTGGCTGGTGGTGGGAGAAATTCCGCTCGGTTTCCTCTACCTGGCCCCGATGCTGATTGTAGGAGCAGTTCTGGAACCGTGGCAGATCGGGGCCGTTGCAGCGGTATGTACTTTTCTGGCGGAAATCTTCGACGACCTTCCGTGGACTCTCCGAACTGGGCTGTCACGTCTGGTTCTATACTTTGCAGCCTTTCTGGGCACAGGCTTATTTGTACGAGAGGTGAATCGCAACCGCAGAATCGTACTCGAGCAACTGCGTGAAATCGAGCGTCAGAGGGACGCGCGCCGTGAGGCAGAAGAGCAGTTGCGAAGCCTGATTGAAAGCAGCCCTGCGGCTATTGTAACTGCGGAAGGGGACGGCAAAGTGCTCATGGCAAATGAGGCTGCGCACCGTCTCCTTGTGGTGCCTCAGGGAGAGTTGCCTGGGAAGACAATTCATCGCTATCTGCCATCGCTCACCAACGTGGTCCGGCACGAAGCATCGCGGCAATATTTTCGCAGCGTAATGCAGGCGCGCGGACAGCGTGACGATGGAGAGACCTTTCTGGCTGATATATGCTTCTCAACCTATCGCACCAACGCAGGGCTGCGCCTTACCGTTATGGTTCTGGATACTTCAGAAGAATTCAGAACGCAAGAAGTTTTGGGGCTGCATCAGTTGCTCGCCGGTTCCCGGATCGCAATCGGCGCCGTATCGCATGAGATTCGCAACGTTTCAGGAGCGATCGCTGCAGTTCATCAGAACTTAGCCCATAGTGGATTGCTCGCCGGCAGCAAAGACTTCGATGCACTCGGTAATCTCATCTCAGCACTGGAACGCATTGCCAGCATTAATCTGCGACAGTCTTCCAATCAGGCCGCCGAGATCGATCTGTCTGCATTGATTGATGAACTAAAGATTGTCGTAACGCCCTCTTTACAGGAAGAGGACATCGAGGCCCACTGGACCGTGGAGCCAGGACTACCACCGGTGTGGGCCGATCGGCCAAGCCTAATGCAGGTATTCCTGAACCTTATCACTAACAGCATTCGAGCGCTCTCAAAAGGCTCCGATCGGCTGCTCTCCGTTACCGCCAGAAACGGTGGCAGCCAGGTCGTGGTGGAAGTTTCTGACAATGGAGGTGGGGTTGCCCACCCCGAACATCTTTTCCGCCCGTTTCAGGCCGGCGCCGAAGCCACCGGGCTTGGACTCTATCTGTCCCGGGCATTCATGCGGTCCTTCGGAGGTGAGCTGCATTATCACCCTGTCCCGAATGGCGCCTGCTTTGTCGTCAACTTAACCCCGGCATTATCCTCGGGGCAGGAGTAGCTTCATGGCTGCAATTCGCATACTCATGGTGGACGACCACAGCCTCTTTCGCGAGAGCCTGAGCAGGCTTCTCGAAGCTGACTCCCGCTTTCTTGTCGTCGGCCAATGTGCGACCGTAAGCGAGGCCATCAGCTCCTACTCTGAGACGCCGGTAGATGTAGTCTTGCTCGACTATGATCTTGGCGAAGAGCAGGGGACCCGCTTACTTCCCGAGCTGAAGCGCCGTTTCGGGACGGCGAAAGTTCTTATGGTGACTGCCGGCATGTCAGATGCAACGACATTCCAGGCGATGGAAGGCGGAGCTGCTGGAATCTTCCTGAAACACAGCAGTCTCAGCCAACTTGTGACAGCAATCGAGAGGGTCGCCCAAGGAGAGATTTGGCTGGACACCTCAGCCGCACGTTCTCTCTTTGGCGGGAAAAGCACGTGGAGGGAGCGTTTCGAGCGTGCGCGTCCTCTCACATCGCGCCAGAGCGAAGTGCTGAGGGGCATTCTGGATGGTCTTACGAACAAGGAGATCGCGTGGAACCTTAAAGTATCGGAAAGCTCGGTGAAGGCTGTTATTCAGGAATTGTTCCAAAAAGCTGGCGTACGAACTCGAAGCCAATTGGTCAGGATTACAATTGAAAGGCATTCGTCGGATTGGCTGCGGCCTGATGCGTCCGACTCCTGAATAGCCGTAATCTAATCGCGCCAGTGTTCGTCGAAAGAGAATCTTGTCAGCTACGTGCGCCGGCATCATTCAATCGCTGCTCTCATTCATTCGCCTGCCACCCGCACACCCGGCATAATTTTTCATGGCATTCAATCCGCTCAGGTTAATCTGGCTGCATGCGTCCGCTTGAAATTGTGTTGACCGTCTTGCTCGTGGTCAGCGCTTGCAGCCTGGCCTTCAGGGGGCTGCGGCCATGGATCTGGCTGGCTGCCGATGTATGCATCCTCGCTGCACACCTGATCGTTGAGGGCGGCCACTGGCAGATGATTCCCACCTATGTCGCTGTGGTGGTGTTTGCGGGAACTCTGATGCTGAGGGCTTGGCCACCGGCGGGCGTTACAACAGTCCTGTTGTTATGCGTCGCAAGTTGTGGTTTATCGGCTCTACTGCCGATGTTCCGGCTACCCGCTCCTACAGGTCCTTATCCTCTGGGAACGCGAATCCTGCAGATACGAACAGACGGCGCGAGCGGCCGGGACGTCGTCGTGCAGTTGTGGTATCCCGCCTCCCCGTCGCACCAGTCTTTCGCTTCGTACAGAAGGCGCGAGGAGACGACCCGCTCGTCCTCCTACCAAGCCGTACTCCCTACCAACTCCCGCCTGAACGCTCCGGTCGCGAGCGGAATGTTTCCGGTGCTCTTGTTCAGTCCAGCATGGGGTGGGCGGCGTACGCAAAATACGTACCTAGTGGAAGATCTAGCCAGCCACGGGTTCGTCGTAGCTGCAATCGATCACCCGGGAAATTCCGGACCAACGCTATACGAAGACGGGCATGTTGGCCAGCCCGCGACGGGTGATGCAATGGATTTTGCGACGCTCAGCCTCGAGGAAATCAAGGGTCACGGCGCACGGGAGTTAGAACGCCAGACCACGGATGAAATTGGCGTGCTCAGTGCACTTGCGCATATGAATCACAACGCGGGTGACCCTCTCTATCAGAGGCTGGACTTGAACCGTGTGGGCGCACTCGGACACTCATTCGGCGGAGCTGTAGCGGCAGAGGCAGCGCTCAAAGACGAACGAATCAAAGCAGCGCTGGACCTGGACGGCTCTTTGTTTGGGCAGGTGCAGCGTGAGGGCCTGCCAAAGCCATTTATGTTCATTACAGAACCCGTCTATGCAGCTCCGCCAGAACCTTCGGCGGCGGACCTGATCAATGATGCTTTGAACGCCAGTGACCTTGAGGCGATCAAGAAGTTCGGAGCGTACAGAATTTTTCTACACGGGTCGACTCATGAAAGCTTTACGGACCACAGCCTGTTTTCCCCTCTGACACGTCTGTCGGGAGCTGGCACGATACCAAAGAACCGTGAATGCGAAATTGTGCGGGCCTATGCGCTGGCTTTCTTTGATAAGACCTTGCGGGGAGCCGATCCGCAGCTTTTAAGGAACCTGTCAGGACTATATCCAGAGGCAACGCTGGAAGTGATTCCCCCCGCTGTTGCGCGACAGGCTTGAGATTGGAACAAATTCGCGTACACTAAGGTCTCTCTTAGTCTTCTGCGAGACTTGGAAGCACGTTTTGACCATTGGGAGCCGACGAAAGATGTCTCGGATTGTTCGTTGTTCATTGATACAGGCCAGAAATGCAGAACGGCCCGAGAGTTCGCTCGGCGTGATCAAGCAGGCGATGATCGATAAGCACGTCGGCCTGATTCGCGAAGCTGCTGCGGCTGGCGCCCAGATCGCGTGTCTGCAGGAGATTTTCTACGGCCCATATTTCTGTGCAGAACAGACAACGCGCTGGTACGACTTCACAGAACCAGTTCCCAACGGACCGACCATCCAGCTGATGCAGAATCTGGCCAAGGAACTGAAGCTGGCCCTTGTTGTGCCTGTTTATGAAATTGAAGCTGAGGGAATTTACTACAACACGGCTGCCGTCATCGATCGGGAGGGAAAATATCTCGGCAAATACAGGAAGACGCATATTCCGCACGTGGCGCCGGGCTTCTGGGAGAAGTTTTATTTCCGGCCGGGGAACCTCGGCTATCCCGTATTCGATCTTGGCTTCTGCAGAATCGGCGTCTACATTTGTTACGATCGGCATTTCCCCGAAGGTGCGCGAGCTCTAGGGCTGAACGGTGCTGAAATTGTGTTTAATCCCTCGGCGACAGTGGCGGGACTGAGCGAGTATCTCTGGAAACTGGAGCAGCCTGCACACGCTGCGGCAAACGGGTACTTTATCGGTGCGATCAATCGGGTAGGGACCGAGGCTCCCTGGAATATAGGCGAGTTTTATGGGCAGAGCTACTTCTGCGATCCCAGAGGTCAGATCTTTGCGCAGGCGTCGCGCGACAAAGACGAAGTTCTTACAGCAGACCTGGATCTCGACAAGATTGCCGAGGTGCGCAAAACCTGGCAGTTCTTCCGCGATCGGCGGCCGGACCTCTATGGAGATCTTGTGAGGCCATAAACGTCCATGCGCGAACAACACCCGATCATCGCCGAGCGCTTCCCGGATCTGCATCCGCCGTTCGCCGCACAGGCGGCGACTGTTGAGGCGAATCGCTGCCTGAACTGCTTTGACGCGCCGTGCACAGCGGCGTGTCCGACGCATATCGACGTACCAAAGTTCATTAAGAAAATCGCTTCGGGGAATCTCGGCGGATCGGCGCGAACGATTCTGGATGCGAATGTGCTGGGCGCGAGCTGCTCGCGAGTGTGCCCCGTCGATGTGCTGTGCGAGGGCGCGTGCGTAATGCATCGCTACAATAAGCAGCCAATCGAGATTGCGCGATTGCAGCGGTTTGCAATGGATGGGTTTCACGCGCTTGGCGGAAGATTGCCGAAAAAGTTTGAGGACTCGCGGCCGGGACACATTGCCTGCATCGGCGCGGGGCCGGCATCGCTGGCGTGCGCGGCGGAACTGGCTCAGCAAGGGTTCGGGGTAACTGTGTTCGAGCGGCGTCCCCTGCCGGGTGGCCTGAATACGTACGGAGTCGCGGAGTACAAGCTGCCGGCATGGGCTAGCCTGCGCGAGATTGAGCTGATCGAAGATCTGGGCGTGGAGTTCCAGTTTGGCGCTGAGATCGATGCGGAAAAGCTGGCGGAGATTGAGCGGGAGTTCGATCTTGTTTTTATCGGCGTGGGGCTGGGCGCGGGGCACGGCCTGAAGATTCCGGGCGGCGACCATTCAGGTGTGGTAGACGCGCTGGAGTTTATCGCGGCGTACAAGACGGCGAAGATCACGAGCACAAATGGTAAGGTCGCGGTGATCGGCGCTGGCAATACAGCGATCGATGCGGCGAATGCGGCGCTCCGGCTAGGCGCAGCGGAAGTATCAATTGTGTACCGGCGTAAACGGGAGAACATGTCGGCCTTCGGATTCGAGTATGAGCACGCGAAGCAGGAAGGCGTGCGGTTTCTGTGGCAAACGCTGCCGGTGCGTGTGATTACGGATGGCGGGATGCTCGAGTTTATGGAGTGCACGCGAGTGGACGATGCAGTGCTGCCCGTTGCGGGATCGGAGTTCTTGCTGCCATGCGATCTGATCATTACAGCAGTTGGCCAGTCGCCATTGCTCGACCTGCTCA
>Ga0213872_10000767_pt1 | contig 23552 bp, 17 predicted proteins | sample VelepicomBERX_R2_FD_160071 | JGI IMG/M metagenome (GOLD analysis project Ga0213872, IMG submission 160071) | Rhizosphere microbial communities from Vellozia epidendroides in rupestrian grasslands, the National Park of Serra do Cipo, Brazil - RX_R2 | ecosystem: Host-associated > Plants > Roots >...
GCCCATGGCCCCGACACAGAGGAAGGTCGCGCGGAACACCCACAGCGTATCGTCCGGGCCAAAGTGCTTGGCGAATGCCGATAGCAGCGCCGCCGCACTGGCCACCCCGAGGCTGATCGAGAGTTGCATCACCATCGACAATAGGCTGTTGCCACTGCTGGCGGCACGGCCGGTCAGGTCTTTCAGCGTAAGGGTATTCATGGCAGTGAACTGCATCGAATTGAAGGCGCCATAGATACCCAGGTGCAGGGCCAGCCACCAGACCGGCGTGTCGTGGCTCAGCGTCGCAAAGCTCGCGATCATGCCGCCGACCACCAGCGTGTTGACGATCAGCACGCGGCGATAGCCGAAATGCCTGAGTACCCTCTCGACCACTGTTTTCATCAGGATGGCCGCCAATGCCACCGGCATCAGGGTCAGCCCAGCCGCGAAGGGCGAATAGCCCAAGCCGAGCTGCAGCGACAGCGGCAGCAAAAAGGGCATGGCCCCGCTGCCCAGCCGGGCAAAGAGATTGCCCAGAACGCCCACCGCAAAGCTCTCGACTCTGAAGAGCTCAAGCGGGAACAGCGGCACCGTGGCCCGCGCGGCATGCAGCCAATAAGCCACCAACATCGCCAGGCCACCGATCAGCAACAAGGCCGAATTAGCGCGCGCAAAACCGAGCTCGCCCAAGCCCTGCAGACCCAGCGACAACATCACCATTGAGAAGCCCAGCAAAACATAGCCCGGCAGGTCGAATGGCGTACGCGTTTCGGCCCGCAATGCAGGCATGTAGCGGCGCACCGCCCAGACCCCGACGAGGCCGATAGGGAGATTGATGAGGAAGATCCAGTGCCAGGACGCCACCTGCACCAACCAACCGCCGAGCACCGGCCCGATCAGGGGGCCAACGAGGCCCGGCATGGTCACGAAGCTCAGCGCCGCCACCAGTTGATCGCCAGGGAAAACACGCAGCACCGCAAGCCGCCCCACCGGCAGCAGCATGGCCCCGCCCAGGCCTTGCACCACGCGCGCAAGCACCAGTTGCCAAAGATGCTGCGACTCGGCACACAGTAAGGAGCCGACGGTAAAAGTCAGAATTGCCAGCGCGTAGACACGCCGCACGCCGAATCGGTCGGCCAACCAGCCCGACGCCGGCATCAAGAGGGCCACCGTCAGCATATAGCTGATGACGACCGACTCCATACGCAGGGGGCTCTCGCCCAGGTGGCGGGCGATAGAGGGCAACGCCGTGTTGAGGATGGTCGCATCCAACGCCTGCATAAAAAAACCCAAGGCAACGAGCCAAAGCAGCGGGCGGTGAGACGTGGTTTCGGTCATGGGCGACTCGGTTCGGTTCTATGCATAAAAAAACAGTGCCCCGAACATCGCTGCGGGGCCAATCAGTGATGGGGGTTCGCGACCTGTACGAGCGTGGGCGACAGCACAGGAACCAAGGCTTTGGGATCGAGCCCGACCAGGAAGCCGCGCTTGCCGCCATTGAGGTAAATGCGTTCCAGCTCGAGAATCGACGACTCGATATAGACCGGAATCGGCTTTTTGGTTCCGAGCGGCGAGGTACCACCGACCATATAGCCGGTATGTTTATTGGCAATATCGGGCACGCACGGCTCGACGTGCTTGCGATGGGTCTGCCGGGCGAGGTTGCGGGTTGAGACATCACAATCGCCATGCATCAGTACGATCAGCGGCTTCTTGCCCTCGTCCTCCATCACCAGCGTCTTGACGACCGCGTGCTCGTCGACGCCCAGTTGGCGGGCCGATTCGGCCGTGCCGCCATGCTCGACATAGTCGTAGAGGTGCTCGGTAAAGGCGATCTTATGCTGGCGCAGCACGCGGATGGCGGGCGTGACGGGGGCTTTGTCCTGACTCATGGCTGCATTCTATCGGCAAGCCCGGCTAATGGGCCAGATTGAAAAAGGGGCCGAAGCCCCTTTTACATGCCGACATGGCGCAATGCGCCATCACTGGTATTTCTTGGCAATCTTGTCGCTGGTGCCATCCTTCTTGACCGCCTGCACCGCATCATTGAGCTTCTTCACTGTATCGTCCGGCACGCCGGGGTTACAGGCCAGCCACATCTGGCTGTCTTTCGGGTCGCCAATCGTCAGCACTGCTTTCAGCTTGATGCCATTGCCTTCGTGAGCTGCCTTGTAAAGCCCGGAGCGTGCGCCAGAGATCCACAGATCGATGCGACCAGATTCCAATTTCGGCAGGTTTTGCACGTCGGACACCACGCGCTCCACCTTGATGCCTTGCTTCTCGACGATGTCACCGTATGCATCGCCGTTATAGCCACCCACCTTGTACTTCTTGGCGTCGGCCGGGCCGGAGAGCTTGATGGTGCTGTCGGCCTTGGCAAACAGCGTCACTTCATCCCCCACCAGCGGGCCGACCCATTTGAACAGCTTTTCGCGCTCTGGCGTACGCACTGCCGAGTAGACGCAAGCATCAGCCTGGGTTTTGGCGGTGTCGAGCGCGCGCTCCCAAGGCAACAGCGTGACATTTGCGGTAACACCCGCGCGCTTCATTGCCTCTTGCACGATTTCGGTCGAAATGCCGGCGACTTTCTTATCGGGCGTTTGCAGATTGAACGGCGGGTAGTCTTCGGTTGTCAGGTTGAGTGCCGCCACATCCATGGCCGAGCCCGCGAGGCCAGCCAATAACAGAAATCGCGTCAGGGTACCGGGGTACATAGTCCACTTCCTTTCCTGAATGGGTCGGCATCGAACCAAGCACCATGCCGTGGGTTAAACTTAGTTCAGCTTTTCAGGGTGTACCAAGTTTTGCTGGGCTCGCTTTCTGCGACGCCGCAACTCCGTCGCCCAAGCGAGAACCAACCCGGCACGATGACGATCAAACTGGCGTCGTCAGGAGACTTTCATGCCCTTGCAGGACTGGCACAATGTGCCATTCGAAAACGGCTTCGCCGCCCTAGGCGGACGTTTTGCCACACCCGTTACCCCCACGCCGGTCGCCGCGCCGAAATTGGCGGCCTGGAACACCCAACTTGCCGAGACGCTGGGCCTTTCCGGTATTGATCATGAAATGACGGCACAGGTCTTGGCAGGCAATCAGGTACCGCCGGGCGCCCAGACAATCGCCACCGTTTACAGCGGACATCAGTTCGGCGTGTGGGCGGGGCAGCTGGGCGATGGGCGTGCCTTGCTGCTAGGCGAATTATCTGGGCAGGAGATTCAGCTTAAGGGCGCGGGCCAGACACCTTACTCACGCATGGGCGACGGTCGCGCCGTGCTACGTTCGTCGATCCGCGAGTACCTCTGTTCGGAGGCCATGCACGGCCTCGGCATTCCCACTACGCGTGCTTTGGCCCTAGTCGCCAGCCCAGAGCCGGTCTGGCGCGAGACGCTGGAGAGCGCTGCCATCGTAACGCGCACCGCCCCCAGCTTTCTGCGCTTTGGGCATTTCGAGCATTTTTTCTACCGCGATGAGCACGACGCCCTGCGCCAGCTAGCCGATTATGCGATCGACCGCTACTTCCCCGAGGCGCGCACCACGGCGGCACCCTATCTCACGCTATTGGAAACCGTGATCACGCGCACCGCGCGTTTGATCGCCGCCTGGCAAGGCGTGGGCTTCTGCCATGGCGTCATGAACTCGGACAATATGTCGCTGCTCGGTCTGACGCTGGATTACGGCCCCTATGGCTTTCTGGACGGCTTCGACGCAGGGCATATCTGCAACCACTCCGACCACGCTGGCCGCTACAGCTATGGCAACCAGCCGGAAATCGGACTCTTCAACCTGCACTGCCTGGCCCAAGCATTGCTGCCGTTGCTTGACCGGGACGCCGCGATTGCCGCGCTCAAGCGCTATCAGCCGCAATTCGAAGCCGAATTGACTGCCGTATTCACCGCCAAGCTGGGGCTGACGACCGAGCAAGCCGACGATTGGACGATGCTCACAGAGCTTTTCGACTTGATGCAGGCCAGCCATACCGACTGGACGCTGTTCTGGCGTGAACTCTCTGCCCCACAAGATGACCCGGCGCGGATGGCCCTGCGCGACCGCTTCGTCGACCGGGAAGCATTCGACGGCTGGATGGGTCGCTACCGCGCGCGGCAGGCACTCGATGCAATCGACGATGCAAGCCGCAGTATGCGGATGCGCGCAGCGAACCCAAAGTACATCTTGCGAAACCACTTGGCGGAAATCGCGATCCGCGCCGCGCAACAAGGTGACTTCAGCGAGGTCGACCGACTCAGGCTGGTTCTACTTCGTCCGTTTGATGAGCAGCCTGAGTACGCTGGCTACGCGGCCGCGCCACCCGATTGGGCGCAGACGCTGAGCGTCAGTTGTTCTTCATAAAGCTCAGAACAAATCCCCCTGTTCGACTGGCGCCTCCGACACAATCGCACCCGCTTGGCCCGCCGCAAACGTCATCTTCACGGCCTGGCCGACTTTCAGGCTCGCTGCGTCGCTCACTAGGCGCCCATCGAGCGTGCTGACCAGGCTATAGCCCCGTGCCAATACGGCTTCTGGGTTCAGCGCGCCCAGGCGTCCTTTTGCACTCTCAAGCGCACCGGTTCGCGCCATCACACCGCGCTGTACCGCCGTTTCGAGCCGATACTGCAAGCCGGTCAAGCGTGCCAACATCGGCGCCAGGGCCGGGCGATAGTGTGCGTGGCGTTGCGACAGGCCGCGTAGCGCCCAACCGTTCTTATCGAGCACACGTCGCACCGACAGCCGCATGCGCTGGCTCGCTGCCTCCAGCAATTGCCGTTGGCGAACGATACGTTGCCCGGGGTGCACCAGGCGCCGCGCCACGTAGTCGAGACGTTGTGCCGATGACTGTAGGCGGCTTGCCATGGTGCGGCGCCAGCGGCCGATCAGCATCTGCACCGCAGCGATCTGCGCGGAGCGGTCGGGCGAGGTGAGCTCGGCGGCGGCGGTAGGCGTCGGCGCACGGACATCGGCCGCAAAGTCGGCAATCGTGAAGTCGGTTTCGTGTCCGACGCCTGACACTACCGGAATCGGGCTCGCCGCGATGGCGCGCGCCACCACCTCTTCGTTGAAAGCCCACAGGTCTTCGATGCTGCCTCCGCCTCGGCAGACGATCAGTACATCAACCTCAGCCCGTTCGCCCGCTTTGGCGATCATGCCCGCAATCGTGACAGCGGCACCATCGCCCTGTACCGCTGTCGGGTAGAGCACGATGGGAATATGCGGCGCGCGGCGCGCCAAGGTGGTGAGTACGTCTCGTAGCGCGGCTGCAGCGGGCGAGGTGACAATGCCGATGGCCTTGGGGGCCGCCGGCAGGCTGCGTTTGCGTTCACCATCAAAGAGACCTTCGAGCGCCAACTTTTGCTTGAGCTTCTCAAAAGCTTCAAACAGGGCACCGAGCCCCGCCGGGCGCATCGACTCCACGTTCAGTTGGTAGTCGCCCCTTGCTTCATAGAGCGAGACGGTCACGCGCGCTTCGACCTTCAGCCCCTCCTTGGGGCGGAAAGGCAACAACTGGGCACGATTGCGGAACATGATGCAACGCACCTGCGCGCCAGCATCCTTCAGTGAAAAATAACAGTGTCCACTTGCCGCCACGGTCAGGTTGGAAATTTCACCGCTGACCCATAGCAACGGCAGCTCCCGCTCCAACAATCCCTTGACCGCGCGGTTCAATTCGGTGACCGACCAGATCGGTTGAGGGCTTGACAAAAAAGCTGTCATCGAAACTTCCTATGTCGATTCATCCACACTTGACAAAGCCGGTTTGCTGCCGCTCGTCGTTTTTTACACAGCCATTACAGATAATTCTTATGTTATTGTTTTTATTGAGTTTTATTGATTAGCCACTTTTTTGAGCAAGCCAATCCAAAGCTTGATTTATGGACGTTTCCGCAGTTTTCAGATGAGTTCCCCACAATTTTATCCACAGCCTGTGTGCACAAACCAGAATTCCCTGACGGATCGCGGGTTTAGCGTCCATATGCTAAAAACAATTCATTAGTAGTCACTAATGTTTAACAGGTTTCTGGGAGCGGAAACGCGACCGTCTGGCTCGAATTTCACCCGAATCGCGAGCCGGGCAACGACGCGACACGCGCTTCTCACAGCTTCCTTTGCTGGCGTTTTACGACACGCAGCACCCGGAATCCATCGACGCACGCTTCGTGGTTTGCGATTCATTCGTCATTTGTCTTGCCGGCCAAGGTAGGCAAGGCTAAAGTTACGCCGTTTTTCGCTCTCGCGGATCTGCGCTCCATGCTCGCTATTCTTCAGGCTGCAGGCTGGCCAATCTACACCATCCTGTTCGCATCCATCGTGGCGGTTGCCATTATTATCGAACGGGCTGTTTCCTTGCGTCGCTCGCAAGTCTTGCCTGAAGGTCTTCTGGCATTGACTGTGCAGGAATACAAGCAAAGCGGCGTCACCGCCGACATGCTGTCGCGCCTGCAGGCCAATTCACCGCTCGGCCGCGTACTCGCCGCCGGCATGAAGAACGTGAAAAGCTCGCGCGAGATCATGAAGGAATCCATCGAGGAAACCGGCCGCGCCGTTGCGCACGACCTCGACCGCTTCCTGACGACGCTCGGTACCATCGCCACAGCCGCCCCGCTCTTGGGCCTTTTCGGCACGGTGGTGGGCATGATCGAACTCTTCGGCGCGCAGTCGCCTGCCAACGGTTCCAACCCAGCGGCGCTTGCGCACGGCATCTCCGTTGCGCTCTACAACACCGCATTCGGTATTGTCGTCGCCGTACCGGCCTTGGTGTTCTACCGCCATTTCCGCTCCAGCGTCGATAGCTTCGTGGTCGAGATGGAGCAACAAGCGATCAAGCTGGTCGAAGTCATCCACGGCGAACGGGGTTGAGCGCATGAATTTCCGCCGCGGCCGTGGGCGTGAAGAGCCCGAGATCAACCTGGTCCCCCTGATCGACCTGATGCTGGTGATCCTGATCTTCCTGATGGCGACCACGACGTACTCGCGGTTTGCCGAGCTGAAGATCAACCTACCCACTGCGCAATCGGACAAGACCGAGACCAAGGCCACGCAGATCGAGATCGCAGTGACCAGCAATGGCAGCTATGCCATCAATGGTGAGCGCTACAATTACACCGCGCCGGAGAACCTCGCAGCCGAGCTGCGCCGCATCGCCAACGGCCAAGACCCCGTGATCGTGATCAATGCCGACGGTAATGCCACCCACCAAGCGGTGGTGAATGTGATGGAGTCGGCGCGCATCGCCGGTTTTGCCAAACTGACCTTCGCAACGCAGACACCTCAATAATACGCAGCGATACGGCCGGCAAACCGGCCCAGTGCAGTCGAACATCATTCCCGCCTATGCGGGAATGTTTTTTTCAGCTTCGGGGAGCCCATGCGTACACCTGTCTTCTGGCAATCGCGCTTTCCGGCTGCATTGTTGCTGCCGTTGTCCTTGCTATTTGGCATCGTCACAACGGTCCGGCGCGGCTTGTATCGCATGGGTTGGCTAAAACAAGCGCATATACCTGTGCCTGTAGTGGTGGTGGGAAACATCACGGCGGGCGGCGCAGGTAAGACGCCGACTGTCCAATATCTGGCTCAGGCACTGAAAGCGCGTGGCTGGCATCCGGGGATCATCAGCCGAGGCTACGGCGGGCAAGTTGAAGGCGTAGCAGCGGTGCCCTTGGACGGCGCGGCAGCACGATATGGTGACGAACCGTTGCTGCTCGCGCAAACGACGGGCTGCCCGGTCATGGTTGGGCGTCAACGCGCCGAGGCTGCAATGACCCTGCTGAATCGATCGCCCGATGTCGATGTGATCCTCACCGACGACGGCTTGCAGCACTATGCACTAGCACGCGATATCGAACTGGTCGTCATCGACGGTGCGCGCGGGCTACAGAACGGTTGGTTATTACCTGCCGGGCCGCTCCGAGAGCCGGCAGACCGGTTGCGCTCAACCGATGCGCTGATCGTCAACGGTAACCCTGCCATGGCCTTGCCCAGCCGTACAGCGCGCTTCGATATGGCCCTGCAGCCGGAAGACGCATGGTGCCTTGGCAGGCCAGCAACACGCCGCCCACTGCCTTCGTTCATCGGTGAGCCCGTTGCAGCCGTTGCTGGTATCGCCCATCCGCCACGCTTTTTTGACATGCTGAGGCAGGCCGGCTTGCAGATCGAGGCGCATGCCTATCCCGATCACCATGCTTATAGCCAGGCGGAGTGCGCCTCTTGGGGAAGCGGCCTCATCCTCACGACGGAAAAAGACGCGGTCAAGCTCGCCGCACTGCAACACAATGGTAGTATTTGGGTAATTCCGGTCCGCCCGCAGCTCCAACCCGACCTCGGACAGTGGCTGCATGACCGACTGAACACTTTGAGATCGCCGCATGGACGCAAAACTACTTGAAATCCTGGTGTGCCCGCTGTGCAAGGGGCCGCTTTACTTCGACAAAACCAAGCAGGAGCTGATCTGCCGCGGCGACCGGCTGGGTTTCCCCATCCGTGATGGCATCCCCGTCCTGCTTGAATCCGAAGCGCGCGAACTGCCCGCGGAAGAGGAAGTCGGCAAGTGAGTTTTGTCGCGATCATCCCGTCGCGCCTGGCATCGAGCCGTCTGCCCGAGAAGCCCTTGGCCGATATCGGTGGCAAGCCGATGGTCGTGCGCGTGGCAGAGCGTGCCATGCAAAGCGGGGCCTCAGCCGTGCATGTGGCCACCGACGATACACGGATCTTCCAGGCTGTGCGTGACCACGGCTACAGCGCCTTGATGACGCGCGCCGACCACACATCCGGCTCGGAGCGCTTGGCCGAAGCGGTCGATCTGCTCGGCCTGCCGGACGATGCCCGCATCGTGAACGTGCAGGGCGATGAACCCCTGATCGCGCCGGGCTTGATCGATGCTGTTGCAAGCATGTTGCAGCACGACAACAACCTGCCGATGACCACGGCCTGCCATGGTTTGGGCCATGCGGACGAGATGTTCAACCCCAACGTGGTGAAAGTGGTGCTTGACCACGCCGGCCGAGCGCTCTACTTTAGCCGGGCGCCAATTCCCTATCCTCGCGACGCCTTTGCCCAAAGCAGGGACGTGCTGCCCGACGACTTACCCGTCTACCGGCATATTGGTATCTACGGCTATCGGGCCGGCTTCCTGCGCCGCTATCGTACGCTTGCTCCCTGCGCCCTCGAACACTTCGAGGCGCTTGAGCAATTGCGCGTGCTTTGGCATGGACACGCCATCGGCGTCGCCATCGTGCCGGATATACCCGAAGCGGGCGTGGATACCCCTGCCGACCTTGAGCGGGTGAGAACGCGGTGGCGCGAATTGGGCTTGGCCCAGTAATTAACGAATTAACCAAAACCAGGAATCCCCCGATGCGACTGATTCTGTTGGGCGCCCCCGGCGCCGGCAAAGGCACCCAAGCCAACTTCATCAAGGAGAAGTTCGGCATTCCGCAAATCTCTACCGGCGACATGCTGCGCGCTGCCGTCAAGGCGGGTACGCCGTTGGGCATCGAAGCCAAGGCGATCATGGATGCAGGCGGCCTGGTACGCGACGACATCATTATTGGTCTCGTGAAGGAACGCATTGCCGAGCCCGATTGCAAGAACGGCTTCCTGTTCGACGGCTTTCCGCGCACGATTCCGCAGGCTGAAGCCATGCGCGACGCCGGCGTCGACATCGACTACGTGATCGAGATCGACGTACCGGATGCCTCGATCGTCGAACGGATGGATGGCCGCCGCGTACATTTGCCGTCGGGCCGCACCTATCACGTCACGTTCGCGCCGCCCAAGGTAGCCGGCAAGGACGACGTGACCGGCGAAGACTTGGTGCAACGTGACGATGACCGCGCAGAAACCGTGAAAAAGCGCCTGGCGGTTTACCATGAGCAGACCGAGGTGCTGGTCGGTTACTACGGTCAGCAAGCAGCTTCTGGCGATAGCCGCGCGCCCAAGTACGCGAAGATCGACGGCACGCAGGCGGTCGATACTGTGCGCGATGCCGTATTCAAGGCGCTCGGTGTCTGATACCTAGACGCGCTGATGCAAGCAACAGGCGGACGATGTCCGCCTGTTTTGCTTTCAGCCTCATGAATACGCCTGCATCACCCTGGAACTCGGGCCAGATGGCCCGGTCACTTCCCCATCACCCGCTCACTCGGCATTCAAAAGGACAGGCATGTATCGCGGTGAACGCTTCAACGGTTATACCCATCTAGGTGGCGCTGCGCTCAGCGTAGCGGGGCTTGTCATGCTGGTGGTGGTCGCCAGTCTGCATGGCGATGCATGGAAGGTTGTCAGCGCCAGCATCTACGGCGGCATGCTGGTGGTGCTCTATTTCTTCTCAACGCTTTATCACAGCGTCAAGGGCCGGGCGAAGGCCGTACTGCAGAAGTTCGACCATTGCGCTATCTACCTCTTGATCGCGGGCAGTTATACGCCGTTTACGCTGGTGACCTTACGCGGCCCTTGGGGCTGGACGTTGTTTGGTCTCAGCTGGGGTCTGGCGATCTTCGGCATCGTCCAGGAACTGACGCTGGGTCGCCGCACCCGCATCCTGTCGATGATTCTTTACGTCTTGATGGGTTGGATCATCCTGATCGCGATCCGGCCGCTGATCCACGCGCTCCCTACGGGCGGGCTGATCTGGCTCGCAGCGGGCGGCCTCGTCTATAGCCTTGGCATCTACTTCTTTCTGAATGATGAGCGCGTGAAGCACTACCACGGCATCTGGCACCTTTTTGTACTGGGCGGCAGTGTGTGCCAATACATCAGCGTGCTGCTCTACGTGATGTAGCGCCCCGTTAGGGCCGGTCAGCCGCTGGGGCGGCGCGACGTAGCATTTCAGACTACAATTCGGCCCGTCTGAGTGCCGCTTGCGGGCGGTACGCATCATCAAGTCATTGATCGGTCGTCATCTGGGCGGCCGATGCACACTGGAGTCTCCATGAGCGTCAAGAATGCTTTCTACGCCCAATCGGGTGGCGTGACCGCCGTCATCAACGCAAGCGCCTGCGGCGTGATCGAAACCGCGCGCCAGTACCCGGACCGGATCGGCAAAGTCTACGCCGGTCGCAACGGCATCATCGGTGCGCTCACGGAAGACCTGATCGACACCAGCCTCGAATCCGCCGAGGACATCGCCCGCCTGCGTCACACGCCATCGGGTGCCTTCGGCTCTTGCCGCTACAAGCTGAAGAGCCTGGAGACGCACAAGGAGCAATACGAGCGCCTGATCGACGTATTCCGCGCACACGACATCGGCTACTTCTTCTACAACGGCGGTGGCGACTCTGCCGACACGTGCTTCAAGGTCGCTCAATTGTCCGAGAAGATGGGCTACCCGATCACGGCCGTTCATGTACCCAAAACGGTCGATAATGACTTGCCGATCACCGACTGCTGCCCGGGCTTCGGCTCGGTGGCCAAGTATGTGGCGACCTCGATCCGCGAAGCCGGCTTTGACGTCGCCTCGATGGCCAAGACCTCGACCAAGGTATTTATCCTCGAAGTCATGGGCCGCCATGCCGGCTGGATCACCGCGGCCTGTGGCCTTGCAGCCGAAAACGAAGGCGAAGGCCCGCATATCCTGCTGTTCCCCGAGATCCAGTTCGACGAGGAGCGCTTCCTCGCCCGCGTGAAGGAAACGGTGGAGAAGCATGGCCATTGCGTGATCGGCGTGTCGGAAGGCATCAAGAACAGCGAAGGCAAGTTCCTCTCCGAAACCGGGCTGAAAGATGCTTTCGGCCATGCGCAACTCGGTGGTGTCGCGCCAACCGTGGCCGCGTTGATTAAGGACAAGCTCGGCTACAAGTATCACTGGGCCGTGGCCGACTACCTGCAGCGCGCCGCACGCCATATCGCCAGCGCCACCGACGTGCAGCAAGCCTATGCGCTCGGTCGCGCGGCCGTCGATATGGCGCTCGCGGGCAAGAATTCGGTCATGCCGGCCATTCGCCGCCTGGCCGACTCGCCCTACCAGTGGGACATCATTGAGGCGCCGCTGAGCCAGGTCGCAAACGTGGAGAAGTTCATGCCACGCGATTTCATCACGGAAGATGGCTTCCATATCACCGAAGCCTGCCGCCGCTACCTGTCGCCGCTGATCGCGGGCGAAGACTTCCCGCCGTTCCACAACGGCCTGCCGTCTTACGTGCGGCTGAAGAACCTGCCGGTGGCGCGCAAGCTGCCGGATTTCACGCTGTAAGGGAGCTATAGGAAAGGCCGCATTTGCGGCCTTTTTCACTTCTGTGGTATACGCCATGCTGCGATCACTGTGCTGATGGCGTAGAGACCGCATCACCAAGCGGTGATGATCGTGTACTGATAATCAATTCGCATAATCACGCAAAGATATCGATATGGCTAGCCACTCATTTCAGCTCATTGGTAAGGGCACTTTGGAATTCTTATCGATCGGACACGGCACGTCGTATCGCATGACATGGAAACTAAGCCAGCACTCCGGGCCAGAGATAGATCTGCACTGGTTAGGGTGGACCAAGAGTAGATACACGTTCCTGTATCCGCATCACTTGGAGCTCCTATACGCACGATTTGGCGCTGCCAACCCACTTGGAATAAGTGTAGCGATGGACTACGACGATATGGGATTGGCGCCACCCAATTTGGCGTCGAACGAGATCGACATGCTTTTTGAGGAAGGGAAAATGTTTGCCGAAGTCACTATGCATGGAGAAGACAGCGGCCTACCTCTCCTCAGAAAATATCTGCCTGAGATATATGATGGTCAAATACTTCAGGCAATGGCCAATGACCCTTGGCTAGATCGAGACTTGCTGGGAGATGCCATCAGGAGTGGCCATTTTTCTACAATTTATGAAGATAGATGGAGCACGCATCCGCGATGGCTACCGGAGTGGCGCAGCTACTGTGGAGCACCAACGATATAGGTAGCCCGCAAGTCAGGAAGCGAGCTTTCGAATCTCTCCAGAAGCCAAGCACCTCTCGACCATAGGGGGTAAACCTACAGCGCCAGCAGCTACGATACTGCAGGTGTGATAGTTGTATCAGGTACGTTCGAAGATGCACTGCCATTCCATGCGTCGGAAGGCGCCTCGCTTTTCCGACCTACTTCCTGCAAAAGGATGACGGTATTCACTTAGAATATCGGACGCAAAAATAGAAAGGCCGCAATCGCGGCCTTTGTTCAACCCAACAGTAAGCTCACTGCGACAGCGCAGCGCTCAGGCTGTCACGCTTATCGGCCAAGGCCTTGGGCAGGCGGTCAGCCAGCTTGGCGAACCAGTCGGCATGGGCCGCCACTTCGCCACGCCACGCATCCACATCGAGCTGCATCAGCGCTTCGAACTGCGCAGGAGTGACGTCATCAAGACCCGTCCAGTCGAGGTCCTCGTAGCTTGGCATCCAACCCAGCACGGTTTCGCGCGCCTTGGCTTTGCCTTGCACGCGACCGACCATCCATTCCAGCACGCGCATGTTTTCACCAAAGCCAGGCCACAGGAAGCGGCCATCTTGGTCGAGACGGAACCAGTTCACGCAGAAAATACGTGGTGCGTGCTCGACCTTCTCGCCCATCTTGAGCCAATGGTTGAAATAGTCGCCCATGTGGTAACCGCAGAAGGGCAGCATGGCAAACGGGTCGCGGCGGGTTTGGCCCTGCGCGCCCATGGCCGCTGCGGTGGTCTCGGAGCCCATGGTCGCCGCCATGTAGACGCCTTCGCCCCAACCCGCGGCTTCGAACACAAGCGGCACGGTGGACGAGCGACGACCGCCGAAGATAAAGGCGGAGATCGGCACGCCGTTCGGGTCGTTCCACGCGGCATCGAGCGAGGGACACTGGCTAGCCGAAACTGTGAAGCGCGAATTTGGGTGAGCTGCCTTGCGCCCGCAATCCGGCGTCCAGTCCTTGCCTTGCCAATCGATCAGGTGCGCAGGCACTTCCTTGCTCATGCCTTCCCACCACACATCGCCGTCGTCCGTCAGCGCCACATTGGTGAAGATCACGTCGCGCTTGAGCATCGCCATGGCGTTCGGGTTCGACTTCTCTGACGTACCCGGCGCCACGCCGAAGTAACCGTTCTCAGGGTTGATCGCATAGAGGCGACCATCCTGGCCTGGTTTGATCCAGGCGATGTCGTCGCCGACCGTCGTCACCTTCCAGCCCTGGTAGGCCTTAGGCGGAATCAGCATGGCGAAGTTGGTCTTGCCGCAAGCGCTCGGGAAGGCCGCAGCGACGTAGGACTTCTCACCCGCCGGGCTTTCCACGCCCAGGATCAGCATATGTTCAGCCAGCCAGCCTTGGTCGCGACCCATGGTCGACGCGATGCGCAACGCGAAGCACTTCTTGCCCAAGAGGGCATTGCCGCCATAGCCCGAGCCGTAGGACCAGATTTCACGGGTTTCCGGAAAGTGGACGATGTACTTGGTGGTCGGGTTACAGGGCCAAGGCACATCGGCCTCGCCCGCTGCCAACGGAGCACCGACGCTGTGCACGCAGGGCACAAAGTCACCAGTCTCACCGAGTACGTCGTACACCGCGCGACCCATGCGCGTCATGATGCGCATAGAAGCCACAACATAAGGCGAATCGGTCAACTCAATGCCGACATGGGCAATATGCGAACCCAACGGCCCCATGCTGAACGGGATGACATACATCGTGCGGCCGCGCATGCAACCATCGAACAGGCTGTCGAGCGTATTGCGCATCTCGGCAGGGGCCATCCAGTTGTTGTTCGGGCCGGCATCGGCTTCATTGGCCGGGCACACGAAAGTGCGATCTTCCACCCGAGCAACATCCGACGGGTCGGAAAACGCGGCGTAGCTGTTCGGCCGCTTTTCCGGGTTCAAGCGGGTGAGCGTGCCCGCTGCCACCATCTGGTCCAACAGCATGCTGTTTTCTTCGTCCGACCCATCTACCCAATGGATTGCGTCCGGCTTGGTCAGCGCGGCCACTTTGGCCACCCAGTCGATAAGGGCGCGATGCTTGATATAGGAAGGTGGGGCGAACTGCATAAGAACCTCGGCAAAAGTAGCTAGGGCTGCAGCACGGTCAAAATTTCATAGACCGCGCGGCTGTCATGAAGCCGTAATTGTCGCAAATTCAGCAGCATAAGTCGCGTGAAATTGTAGCGAGCAAGTGCTCGACTACCTGAAATCTGCCTCGCACCCGTCGATCTGCAGCGATTGAGGTAACTCACCGGACGCTTGGTTGCGCGACTTGTGACATAACTCAAACCCAATGCAATGTGACGGAGGCAATACCCCGGCGCGCGGGCCCAGGTTTTCTACTGTCCCACCCCATCAACAAAAACGGGCAACACGCTTTCGCGTGCTGCCCGTCGAGGGGTGTAGCAAATCCTTCTGATTAGAAGAACTTGTAACCAATACCGACCTTGTAGATACGGCCGTCGTAGTTCTCGAACTGGTTGACACTGAGCGAACCGTTGTTGTTGCTGCTGGTGCCGGCTTCTGCGTCGTACCATGGCTTGCGTGCAAACACATTCAGGACGTTCATGGTCAGCGTCAAGTTCTTGACCCCCGTGTAGGCAGCCGACAAATCAACTGTTGTCCACGACGCCACGCCATCGTTACAGGTGCTGGCTGCATAGCCTGCCGTCTGGCAACCTGCGCGATTCCAGGTGGTATCGGTCGTATCGTTCCACAGGTCTTGCGGGCTGGTGTAGTTCACACGCGTACCCAGGTGCAGTGCGCGATAGTCCCAATCCGCCGATGCCACGGCACGCCAAGCCGGCGTGGCGTAATGGCCGCGCTGATTCACGCCCCAAGCATCGCCACCATTCGGGCCGATACCTTGCTGGAAGGCGCTGTCACGCGCTGTGTAGGTGCCCTCGAAGCCCAGATGCAACTTACCCCAATCACCAAGGTTCAAGCGTCCGTTGACATCGATATCTACTCCGTCCGTCAAAGTCTTGCCGAAGTTCATGTACTTCGCGGTCAGGTTGTAGATGCCTGTCTGATTAGGCGCGAAGGCAATCGGCTGCCCCCCCGGTGCCGGACAGCCGGACGTAACACCATAGCTTGCCTGGCTAGCGGCGCTCGCACAGATCTTCGCGATCAATTGATTGAGCGCGATATCGTTCGGCTGCAGCGTCGGGAAGCGCGTCAGCTGACCTGCATAAGGCCCACTACTGGTGACACCGGCATTGGCTACCAGTTGCGCATTTTGCAGGGCGATCTCATCCTTGCGCGAGATCAGGAAGTAGTCCATCGAGATGTTGAAGGACTTGCTGGGCTCGAATACCACACCCAGCGTCACGCTGTGCGACTTTTCTGGCTTAAGGTTAGGATTCGGCGTCGAGCCGCCGGGTGCGGAAATTTGGCAGTCGTTCAGGTTCAGTGCCAGGCTCTGCGCGTAAGGGTCTGAAGTTTGGTTCAGGATGTTCAGCATTTGGCCGTTCACCGGGCAACGCAGCGGATCATTCACCGTGTTGTAGCCTGCGACAGTACCCTTGCCCGACTCTGCAATATTTGGCGCGCGGAAACCCTCTGCATAGGTGGAACGCAGCAACAAGCTGTCCAGCGCTTGGTACTTGATACCAAACTTTGGCGTGACTGCGGCTTCGAACTGGGAGTACTTGTCGACGCGGACTGCGGCGTCCGCTTCCAGCTTCTTGGTGATTGGCGCTGCCAATTCGGCGTAGACCGAGTTAACAGTCTGCGAACCCGACAGATCAATACCGATGCCTTCGTCCGTGATGCCACCAGCCTTGGCGAGCGGATCGTAGTTCTCTTCCAGCGAGTCGTGGCGGAGTTGGTATCCCAGCGCAATGCTCATGTCGCCACCGCCCAACTGCAGGATCGGGCGCGACACGGTGACATCAAACGACTGTTCCTTGGACGTGCCGCGGTTATGCAGGGTCGGGAACAAGGTGCTCAGCACGGACGAGCTGTTTTGCCCAGCCAGCACGTAGCCTGAATGATCATTCATCAGGGGTAGACCAGTTGCTGGGTCCGTGGCGTAAGGCCCAAATAGGGAGTTAAAGCCCGCAACGCTAAAGCCCGAAACCCGACCGGTCTGGGTCTGGTCAACCTGGCTTTCCGCAGCCGTTACCGAGGACTCCCAATCCCACCCTGCGAACGTGCCCTTCAAGCCACTCAACAGTCGGTATTCTTTGTCATGCGCCGTATCCTTGAACATGCTGGGATCGTCATTGAAGCGATACCGCAGACCCACTACGCTACCTGTATTGTTCAGAGGATTCGTCGCGGACAGATACGGAATTACCAGAGGTGCGACCGCCTGAGTTGGGTTATTCCAATTGGTCAGATAGTAGGTTTGGCCGGAATTGAACGTCGGTACCGCCAGTGGCGATGAGTACTTAATATCCGACGTGGTCAGCTGTGTATAGCCGGAGATATCCGAACCCAAATCATAGTGCGCACTGATGATGCTGTTGAAGCGATCGGTCTTCGGCGTAACGTTGATGTAGTTCCAGCGCGGGAAGGTACAGAGACCGGTCTTGGTATTCAAATTGGCTGCCGAACAGCCAGGCGCCGCTTGCAGACCACCGACGCTGCCATCCGGATTCAGCAACTCCAGGTTACCTGGGTTGGAATAGGACGATGGTGTACCTGTTGCCGGATTGCGCTTGTAGTACTGCTTATCCAGTACGTTCAGCACGTCAGCTTCCTGTACTTGGTCGCGGTGGTACATCGACACGGAACCGAAGATATTGAAGTGATTGACGTCTAGATCACCCCAACCAAGGGTCACGCTGGCATCTTGCGAGCCTGCGGCGCTCACGCGCTGGCTCTTTGTCATGCTGCCGTTTGCTTCGAAACCGGTGTAGTTCTTGCGGGTGATCACGTTGATCACGCCGGCCATCGCGTCTGAGCCATAGATAGACGACGCACCGTCCTTCAGGATTTCGATCCGTTCGATCGCATCGGTTGGCAGGGCATCAATATTGGTGAAAGTTTCTTGCGCACCGTCGGCCAGCGCAAACGGCGCCAGACGGTGGCCATCGAGCAACACCAGCGTGGCGTGCTTGCCGAGATTACGCAAGGCGACACCCGAACCACCCTCAGCGAAGGAATTGGATACCGAGATATCGCTGAGATTGGACGTGATCGAGGTGGCCTTCTGCAGAATTTCCATCACGGTCGTAGCACCCATATCCTGGATTTCCTTTTTGGAAATCACTTGGATGGGCGATGCCGTTTCAACATTCAGACGCTTGATGTTGGAACCGGTCACCTGAATCTTTTCGATTTTCGTCGTGTCGGTTGACGCGTCATCCGCCCATGCCGCACTCATCAAACCACCGGTCACCCCCAGCAGGGCAACAGCACGCGCTACCTTTGTCATTTTCGTCATGCAAACTCTCCCCTGAGACTTCATGAACACAGGCAGCGAATACGACGTCATTACACCGACATTCACCACCTGAATTTACGGTACATATACGTAATTGCTTTCTGACTGGCAGGCAGCAAGAAAGCGCTGCAAAAGTATCGATATCCCAGCGGTCTCGGGCTTTATATGAACGCTAGCGCCCCAGCTTTCCTGACAACCTTTTCGATACGCTTGCAGCACTTCCCTACGCATTGCAGTAGCCGGATGGTAAGGGACTACACATGTATACATGCAACACTGCGAGTGCGATTGTTGCAATCAGACTACATTCATTAGAATGTAACGATACTCGCAGTTTTCTGTAACCATTTGTTTGTAAAGTGAATTGAGGTTGTTTTTGGCCTCACACAGCTAGCCGAGATTTATGACGTGAGGAGGCTTGGCGCGCAGGCGCAGCAGCGGTCAAGACACGCTGCTAGCGCACTCATGAAGAATGAACCTAGGTCGAAGCAGTGCAACAGGCCTATTCGCCAATCTGTTGCAATAAGTACAACCGCTGATAGATGCCGCCGTCGATGCTCATCAGCGCATCATGCGCGCCTTGCTCGGCAATGCGGCCATGGTTCAGCACAATGATACGATCGGCGTCGCGAATCGTGCTCAGGCGATGCGCAATCGCGATCACCGTCACCTGGCCGCGCAGTGCTGTCAGCGCCTGCTGCACGATCTGCTCGGTTTCGCTGTCGATATGCGACGTAGCTTCATCCAGGAACAGGATGCGCGGTTTGCCAGCCAACGCCCGGGCAATGGCAATCAGCTGCTTTTGCCCAACCGAGAGCTTGGCGCCCCCTTCACCGAGCGGGGTATCGTAGCCCGCCTCCAAGGCCTCAATGAACTCATGGCAGCGCGCTGCACGGGCCGCGGCAATGACTTCGTCGTCATTCAGAGGCCGCCCCATCGCGATGTTTTCGCGCGCGCTGGCCGCCAGCAGGAATGGGTCCTGCGGTACCAAGCCAACATCGGCACGGAAGGCATCATCGCCGATCTGCTGGAGCGGGATACCATCGATGTCGATATGCCCGGCCTGCGCCCGGTAAAAGCGCAGCAGTAGCGAGAGCAGCGTCGATTTGCCGCTGCCGGTGTGGCCCACGATGCCAAAAAAACTGCCGGCGGAGATTTCCAGGCTCAGGTCGTGAATGACCGGGTGATCGGGGTCGTAGCCAAAGGTCAGATCACGAATCTGTACGCCGCCCTGCGTCATCCGGCGATCGGCTGTTGCGGCGTCGGCGCGCGGCTCCTGCAAGAGCGTATTGACGCGGGCGGCGGCAACCACCGCCTGCTGCAGTTGGCTGAACTGCAGTGTGATCTGGATCAGCGGGTCAACCACTCGGCCGATATAGCTAACAAAGGCGTACAGCACGCCGACTTCCTTGCCGCTCAGATCGCGCAGGCCAAACTGATAGATCACGATAGCCAGCAGTAGCACGTTCAATAAATCCAGCATCGGGCGTAGCAACCAGGCGTTCGCGCGCAGCTCAGAGAGCTTGGCGTTGTAATACCCGTCATTCACGTGTCGAAAGCGTTGGTTGAAGCGGCCTTCTGCGTTGGCCGCCTGCAACACCGCCATACCGGCGATGCTCTCGGCTACCTGGGCGTTGATGTCACTGCGTAGCTCGCGTGCGCGCGTCACTGCCGGTGCGCTGAATCGTTGGTAAAAGAGCACGATGATCACAACAGCCGGGATCAGCACGGCGACGATCAGCATCAACCGCCAATCGAGCCAGGCCATCGCGATCATGGTGCCCGTCACCACGATCAGGCTATCGAGCATCACGAATAGCACCTGCACATAGAGGTTCTTGACCTGCTCGGTGTCATTGGTGACACGACTGACCAACTTGCCGGTGATGGCGGTATCGAAGAACGACATCGGCAGCCGCAGTACATGGCCGTAAACCTGCTCGCGCAGGCGGCGCACCGAGCGCATGGCCACACCCGCCAGTCGGGTCAGCTGCACATAGCGGACGATGCTGGCGAGACAACCGGCGACCAGGCAGCCGCCCAGCAGCAACACCATGGTCGTCAGATCAAAACGATGCGGCAGCAGGTGATGATCAATGAAGCGGCGGCTCAATAGTGGGCCAACCGCCTCCAACGCAGCGGCAACTACCAGCCAGAACGCCCCCAGCCAAAGGTGCCGGGTTTCAGGTGAGGCCGCTTGTCGCAGTAAGGAAAAGGCGAGGCGCTTTTCATTGAAGTTGTGTGTCGTGTTGGTCTTGTTATCCGTCATCTTCACATCCGGTTTGCTACGTTCGGGCGCGATAAGTTGCTGCGCTTAGCAGCGTCACGCCGCGTCGAGACTGGCTTCGAGCTGCTGATAGCGCCACTGGCTCGCATACCAGCCGTCGGCCTCGACCAATTGGGCATGGGTACCGCGCTCGACAATCTGGCCGTGCTTCAGCACCACGATATGGTCGGCATCCATAACGGCACTCAGGCGGTGGCTGACGATCAATGCCGTACGGCCGCGTCGGGTCTCGCGTAAGTGACCGAGGATATCGGTCTCTGTTTGCGTGTCGACAGCAGACAATGCATCGTCAAGCAGCAGGAGCGGCGCATCGGCCAACAGCGCACGGGCAATCGCGACGCGTTGGCGCTGCCCGCCTGACAGCGTAACGCCGCGCTCACCGACAGGGGTCTCATACCCATCAGGTAGGCGGAGGATATCCTGGTGAACCGACGCCAATTGGGCAACCGCCTCGATCGCTTCACGCGTGGCGTCTGCCTTGGCCAGTGCGATGTTTTCAGCGACCGAGGCCGAAAAGAGGAAGGGCTCCTGTGGCACCCAGGCCATCGCCTGGTGCAGGGTCTCCAATTGGTAGTCGGCCAGCGCATGCGTTCCCCAGCGGACATCGCCCGACTGGGCCGCATACTGGCGCAACAACAGACGTACCAGTGTAGATTTGCCTGCACCTGTAGGCCCAACGACGCCAAGCGTGGTCCCAGCAGGAATCGCAAGCGATACGCGGTCCAACGCCATGCCTTGCTGGCCCGGGTACTGAAAGCACACGTCGTCTAGCCCGATCGGCCCAGCCGGCACCGTCCCAACCCTACCATGGTCGTCGATGCTCAACGCCACTTCCAACACCGGCTCCAGCCGCCCCCAGGCAGCCTTGCCGCGTTCGATCAGGCTCAATACCCAGCCTGCGGCAAACATCGGCCAGATCAGCTGGCCCAAGTACATGCTGAAGCTCGTCAGGTTACCGATGGTCAAGTCCCCCACCCATACGAGTCGGCCGCCCACGCCCAGCGCCAGCACGCTGGCGGTCACCAGCGTGACACCGACTGCGGGCTCGTACGCGGCTTCCCATCGCTGTGCGCGCAAGCTTGCTTCCGCTGCGCGCTCGGCAAGTTCGGCGAACTGTGCAGCGCTACGGGCTTCTAGCCCCAGCGCCCGGAGCGTGCGCACGCCTGCCAAGGTTTCCTGCACGTGGTCGTTCAAATCACTGAATCGGTCGAGCGAATCTTTGGAGGCGTGGTGGACTTGATTGGAGATATACCAGAACAAAGCCGCCATGATGGGGAATGGCGCAAGCGCGCACAGCGCCAGCCGCCAGTCGATACCGCCGATCATCATCACCAGCACCATGATCAGCGTCAGCGAGCCATCGAAGCCCGCCAGCATCGCCTCGCCCGCCGCCATTTCGACCGCGTCGACATCATTGGTCGACAGCGCCATCAAATCGCCTGTGCGCTGCTGCTGGTAAAAGGCCGGGCCTTGTAGGGAAAGACGTTGATAGAGCCGCGTCCGCAGCTGTACACCCAGGCGGTAGCTCGCAGCGAACAGCTGCAAACGCCAACCCACTCGCAAACCATAGATGCCGACGCCAGCCAGGACGAGCTTGCCAAGCTCCAGGGCCAAAGCGTCGCTATGCAGCCGCCCCGCCACCATCTCGTCGACGACGTGCCCGACCTGACGGGGAATCCAAACCGTCAGCAGGCCCACCGCGAACAACATCGCGGCGGAGGCCAGATAGGGGCGCCAATGCTGGCGGACAAATTGGGCAATCAGACGCTGCAAGGACATGGCATTCGCTGTAGGACAAGCACGAGGCAGAGCCAGCCATTTTAGGGGTTGTTGCAGCGATTTTCACACCTTAACAGGAATATATTCCGACACCAAATGTCTTAATTCGCCGCAAAACGTCCGAATAATCGCTATTTCAGCAGCGTCGCAGCATCGAAGCCCATGCGCAGACCGCCCCAATGGCGCCCTTGCACGGTGATCGGCAGATCCAGCTCCGTCATCACCTCGCCGGTATCGCGCACGTATGTCTGGATCAAGAACCGTTCTTGATTGCGCGCAGCGCGCAAGCCGGCCGGGTCGTTGAACATCCGTTTGTCACGGCTATTGACCAGGTCGACGCTGCGATCTCCGGTCGGCAGGTGGGAATACCAGCTGTTGTGAGTGGGGCCATAGCCGTTGGCATCCACCGCCAATACAAATTTGCCACCAGGCGTAGCTTTGGCCAGCTCGTCGAATTGCGCCTGGAATTGCTTGGCGAACCGCTCGGTATAGCCCGTGATGAATTTCTTCGGGTCTGTCCCCTCAATCGGCCGATATTGCTGATCGAACAAGTTCACACCGGACGCGGCAAGCTGCGCCATTTGCACCGCAATGCGATCTCGGCACCGCATGGCTCGCGTCATTGCTGCATCCAGGGGGCCATGCCCCAGCACAAAACGCCCCGTTACTGCCTGGACCTCCTCGGCCACCCCCGTCAGCCCACGCGTCGCATCGGCCGATTGCCGCATGCGGGTGTTGATTTCGGTGCTGTCCGCATGGATAGACTCGACCATGGTGCAGATCTCGACATTGCCGCTCGCCGCCGTATTCACATGTTCGGCAATGGCCCGGACCGTCCGGCTGGTGGTCTCGAAATCCACCAATTGGCGCTGGAACAATTCGTAGGATCGCTCAACCGCCGCGAGCGTCGGTGTCGTCGCCTGCCGGATCTGCTGCGCCTGTCCCAATGTGGCGCCGACATCGACCACCATGGCGTCGATATCGCGAGCAATGTCGGCCGTCGCACCATGTACCTTCTCCGCCAACTTGCGGACTTCGTCTGCTACTACGGCAAATCCACGACCTGCCTCGCCCGCACGTGCCGCTTCGATTGCAGCATTCAGCGCGAGTAGATTGGTCTGCCCGGCGATATCCGCAATCAGATACACCACCTGGCGAATGCTGTCGGATCGAGTCTGCAAGCTAGCGGCCACGTCGCTGAAGGATTCG
>Ga0213872_10000768_pt1 | contig 23526 bp, 13 predicted proteins | sample VelepicomBERX_R2_FD_160071 | JGI IMG/M metagenome (GOLD analysis project Ga0213872, IMG submission 160071) | Rhizosphere microbial communities from Vellozia epidendroides in rupestrian grasslands, the National Park of Serra do Cipo, Brazil - RX_R2 | ecosystem: Host-associated > Plants > Roots >...
ACATCACTACGGAATCCCCTTCACTCGTGACACCCGTTCTATCTTTGGCGAGGCGGCGGCCATAAAAAAGATCAATCCTCTGACCCGCATCCCGGCTCTCGTGCTCGACGATGGCGAGGTTCTCATCGATAGCAGCGCCATTCTTGATTATCTTGACGAGCAGGTGGCTGACGCGGCACTGATCCCGGCATCCGGTCCAGCACGTCGGCACGTCCTCCAGACGACGGCACTGGCTCAAGGCACCCTCGAAAAGGTCGCGGCGGTGGTCTACGAGAGACACTTCCATGCTCCGGAACATCGAAGCACGGACTGGATTGACCGTTGCCTTGGCCAGGCCCGCGCGGGCCTTGATGAACTGAGCCGCCGTCTTGCCACACCTTATGCCTGCGGGGCAACGCTCACCCATGCCGACGTGATGATCACCACGCTGATCTGGTACTTGCGGGACCGGCTGAATGAAGTGCTGTCATCCACTGCCCACGCCTCTCTGATCGCCTTGGCCGAACACTGCGAAACTCTGCCCGCCTTCCGCGCGGCAGCCCTGAGCGATTTCGAGAAGATGCCGAGCAACTAAGATTGGCCTGCAAAACCATCGATATCCGACATGGGCATCTCGAATGTCATTGATTTGATTACTGTCAGGCTTCAGGACCTGAGGTTTTGCAGAAACCCCCAACCCGCACACGTCAGCAAATCGTACAAAATCTACTGTCCCTTTCTCCAGCAAGTGCATGCCGGGGAACTGGGGCGACAGGCCGTATCCCGATTGGGAATGGAGTCAAAATATTCAACCCACTTCGGAAAATATTGATCCAGACCCCATCCCTCCAGGGAGCAACGCTCTATTTCCTGCCAGCCATCAATCCATTTTTCACAAATGAAATAAAGCAAAAATCAGACTGACCGTGAATTCATGGCCGTCATGGGCGGCATAATTACGGCGAGTTTCTAATTTTTGACGATAGAAATCGTCAAGCCGTCCCAGCCCTTTTCACCTACAGTTTGCAGCGCAGTGCTATCCAAGCGCTCATTCGTAGAAAGCATGTCGATAAATGTTCGTATTCCACGGACATTTTGGTGAATCGCCCATAGTAGTCATGCAATTCCCAGTACGCCGAATCGGTCAACTCCAATGCCTCTTGATAGAGTGGAACGGCATTTTTGATTTCATCTTCTTATCAAAGGATAAGTACCAGTTTTGCCAAACTTGAAGCACGCACCTCATCATTCATACCAGTCGAAAGATCTAATACAGCGCTATAACAATCGGGGATTTTTTCGGTCCACTTAGTGCAACACCAGTTGCGATCAATTCGGCAGCATGCCGATATGCAAATTTATTTTTTGCACCGGCAATACAACCGGCATTTTTCTTTTCAGCCTCCTGATAGTCTTGCCACAAAATTACCACCAGCCATATTCAAACCCACATCGAAAGTCATTTTTAATCAATACTGACTTCCGTCATCTTTGAACAAATGGCAATATTTTGATCATTAAGTTTTTAGAATTTTGCGAAGCATGTTGACTTTAGCCTGGTCTTGCTTGTGTGGTTTAAATTTCCCAAAAGAAACGACTAAATCAAGCCACTCTTCCAGAAACTTTCTGTCAGTCTGCAGTATTATTTTTTCCATCTTCCAGCGATTTTCAAAAACACCAACAGCTGCTCTTAGCCGGTGCAATTCAGCCCAACAAGCCGTACAGAGGATGCGGCGCTTATAGATGCTATTCTTCTTGATTTCGAGTTCGTATTTTTGCTCATCAGCCGTATAAATACAAGCGACAACGCAGTGAAAGCATTTATATACTTGATCGATGTAGACACGCTTTAGATAGAAATATGGAGAACGTTTACTCTGTGCCGACCACTCATTCGCATTGACAGCAAGCGACGTTCGACGGCCCTCATTTGCTGATTTATCCATAGACTCACCTTAAATCGTCAACCACACATTCTTGAATGAATGCAAGAAGACATCCACCAGATCGCCCCCGTATTTCAGACACCCGCAACTGATTTCTGCTGGCGAAGTGACAATATACATACACCACCCCTCATCAGACAAGCGATTTCTTCATACAAGCCAAATAATAGCCTGATGCATACTCATCAATGCGGGAGTATTCCTCATAACCGTGCTTCAGATAGAACTTCGGTGCCTGCCACTCGAAGGTCTCAAGTCTGGCGCTTTTCGCCCCCAGCACAACGGCGCGTCTTTCGGCTTCGGCAAGCAGGCGGCTGCCCAAGCCCAAGCCTCGCACGTCAGCCTCGACAAAAAGTACATCAACTGTCAGCCAATAGAGAAACACAGAGCCCCTTAGTCCACCGAGCAAGCAGCCATCCGCATCCTTGGCATTGAGGCGGATGTACTGCTGCTCGGGATACTCGCCAGCAAAGCCATAGTTGTAGTGGCGCAGCCTCCGACCAAGTTCTCCAGATCGAACCTCTTCGGGTGTGGCGTCGGAAATGATGATGTTTTCCATTTAGCTCCTTCAATGAAATCAGCCACCGCTTTGATTCTGCCTCGCCCCGCCCAGTTTGAACGGATCTTGAATGACACTCAATGCATGCTTTACCCTGAACGGCCAATTAATTCAACCCCTAAAATCCTGCCCTTGCGTGCCTTGAAGGCACCACAAAATTGATAGCAATGTTCCAACTCAACATTTATCAAATCCGAGACAATTGAGATATTCAGAGCCGACAATACGTTTTGTTGATTGAAGCCCTCCAATTCAACATCCGAGACACCTTCAAACAAGAAGTGAACAACTGAATCTTTGGCACAAACGTATTGTCCATCTCGCACCTCCATCACCCAGTCTCGAATCCAAATTTCAACCGTAGGGAGCAACAGGCTCGATCGGCTCGTAGCTATCCGGTCAAGAACAATCCGATGAACCTCCGCATCATGAAAAGAAGGCCACGCCCCGAATTGAGATACCACCAATTCATATTTTTCAATTGCTTTATACGCGTCAAACGATTGATCAAACACTTCTCCGCCCCTATATGCCATGGCATCATAGACCATGCCAACCAAAATTACTCTTCACCACAGCCCAAACAAGCAGATCAGACATACTGGAAATCGATAAGGTATCAATGATAATTTTTGTATTTTCATGCGACATCAGCAGCCCCGTAATCCACCCCCATAGGAACTTCAAAATAAGTCACTGTCTAAGCTGCATCAAGCAATCTCTTCATTCTACGCTCGATATGAATTCTATTCTTTTTCAGCAATGCATATTTTGGCAGACGATCTACAAAATTGGTCAAATGCAGGTTATACATCGTCAATTGCCGTAATAAGACTCGATTTCCGACAACGCGAGCAAGCAAGATCGGAACGTAATCCTGATTCCATGCCCACACGATGCCTTCGGGCACTTCGACTGAAAAGTATGCATCAGCAGGCCAATCGATGTTATTTTTGATGGCACCGCATTTTTTACAAGCGCCTCGACCCAGAATTACGCCTTCGATTTCACCTTTCTGTACCGCCCAGCCTCCCGATTCGGGGTCATAGATTGCATTGGACTGTAGAACTGGGTTGAAATCAAAGTTCGATTCGCAGTGAATACAAACAACACGAATCAAAGCCGGTCGTGCGTATCGATAGAAACGCCCTTCTATCGGAATCCGAAACCTTCGCTGGCCGTGGAAAATTCTCTGAAATTCAGACCCATTCATAGTCAACCTTATGCATCAATCAAACGATTCCACCAGACCTCTTCCAATAAAAATCCGCCTCGCGTGAGCTGGCAATAAAATCAATATCTCCCATCCTTCTTGCCTGCCAGCGAAGCCCATACGCAAAGTGCAAATACACCCCAAAAGGCCATCGATACCAAATAATGATTCAAGTCAGCCCATGATACGGCAAGTGCCAATGAAAACATTATAGACAATGCAGCAGGAATTGATCGAATAAATATCCACAGTCGACTTGTCTTTGGCAGCAATATTTCGGCTCCGAGCGCTCCAAAAATCAGCAATGAAATTAATGCCGTATCGATGATGGGGATGCTCAATGAATCCGCCTCAGGAGGGTAGATTCCTGCTTCCTGGTTTTGAATCAGCACAAACCAAAGCACGCCATTCGCGGTGAACAGCGATAAAAGCAAGACAACAACTGCGCGAAATCCCTGCATTCGATTGATTTGATAGAAAGGCAGATAAACCGTTGAGTGACGATCCAAATAATGTTCCTGACCAAAAATACAACGTCAGCGCGCAAGGCCAGAAAACACAATCATGCCGTAAATGATATCTGCAAAACGCCTCGGAATCAGTGGCAAATCCACATCTGAGGTGTCCTCGGCGCTGCCTCGAGTAAGCCTGGCAGTACAGTCAGATTTCCATCTATGGAAGAACTGGAGCTTTGACATTAGATGGGCAAGAGAGCCATTCAAAGTAGGCCCTGTGATTATTTTTAACCAATTCAGCCGTTCGATTGGTTAGCGCCCATTGACAGTAGTATTCTCTAATTGCCTTTATCTCAATTTCATCATCAGGAATTTTTTTCCAGCTGACAAAGCTAGACAGATGCATCTCTCCATCTTGAATAATTTGTATTTTTCGATGCGCCATTTCTGGGCTGATGAGTACACTCCCTTCTCCGTGTACCGCAGGACCAATGGCAACCGCCAACATCTCCTTATTTGCAGGCACCCCTTCGTTTAGCACAACTTTTGCCCAAGGCGCTGAACGATGCAGACTCGGCCCATGCCTGAGCAATTCCTGATATTCTGCGTACGCATAATAAGTCACACTACGATGCTCCTGCGGCGGCCAGTTTGTCGGCAAAGGGGGTGTGATCTGCATGTACCAATAAACAAGTACAGATTTTCCAGACATCATGTCTGAAACCTCCCCGGCATACTTTTCAAATTTAGCCCAATCGTCAGTCAAGAAGGCTCGTATGTCGCCCCCCCTGATCTCTTCTATTTTCACGGGGCGAGCATTAATGTAAAAGTCCTCAGCGACAACGGAACCTGCAGCAAAGGCAATCAGCAATACCAGGATGGTGCGCAAGAATAAAGACATAGATAAACCTTGCCAGAAAAGCAAATTAGGTCAACGCTAAGGCACGGCTCCAGACCGACAGCGCGCCTTCACAACTCTGATCCCAGGGCCCACAACCTGCCTGGGATGGCCGTTTGAAACCTCATAGCTTAGATAGCGCCTTGCCGTCAAAGGCGTCTTATCAAGCGACGTTTCGGCCGACCACCATTTTTCAGATGATACATAAAAAATACATCGTAACAAGTGGCATATCATGGATCGATTCAGCTACTCGCACGTATTCGATCACCCGGTCAACACCACGAGATTTCCACCCCCACCGCCATACCTCCCCCCGCCATGTCGTCAGACACGGTCGGACTTGCTCTCCCGTCACACCCTTGCAGCATCACAAGCCGCAGGATGATGCTCATTCAAGAATGGTGCGCGGCAGGGCTGCTTGGGTGTTCGCGCCTTCATTTCTTCATGCAGTGGGGATGGCGGCGGCCCTTCACGTCAAAGCGAAGGCCACAGGAGGTCCACCATGAACCACTCTGCGTCAGCCAGCGACCCGGCGCTCCATCAACAGCGGCCCTTCCCCATTCCAGATTTCCCTGCCTTTTCAGGGCTTGCGCCGCCACCGCCCGGAACAGAAAGCGCCGTCTCGGACCGTCTTCTCAACGCCACCGACGTCCTGAACACCTGCGCGACGCCACGCACTGCGATGCGGTACTGGCCAGAAGCCAGGGGCCTGTGGAAGAGCCCCCCAGACGGTCAGGCGTTGAGCACGCTGCTGTGGCTCATGAACCAGAGCCTGCAATCGCGGCAGGACGAGACAGCACGGCGGACTACGGCGGCGCAACGGGCCGTCGGGTCGGCACCCATGCTGGGATGCGTGAATGAATCGCTAGAGCGGTGGGTCGTGGCCGGGCGCGCAGGCAAGGGGCACAGGCCTTGCCCGGCCGAAGCGGACGAGCGCCCTGCCCTTCCCTCACCCCAGCTTCGTGGCCGACCTGGCCAACAACTGCCAGCTTTCGCCCTGGCGCAGCCAGACCATCAGCACCGCCATGTGGGTGTCGGTGACCTTGCCATCCTTCCAGGTCTGGCGCGCCACCCACTCGAAGCGGACCACGGCCGCCGGGCCGACGATGTGCAGGCTGCGCTGGCGGAATTCGAGCTGGCTGAAGCTGTAGCGGCCATTGCTGGCGTTGGTCACGAAGGTGGCGCGGTCTTCAAGGTGGCCGTCCGAATGGCTGTAGCTCAGTTCGGGCAGGCACAGGCCCGCCAGCCGGGCGGCGTCGCCGTCCCACTGGGCCTGGCGGAAGGCGTCGACCTGGCGGCCCAGCTCGGCTTCGGCCTGCCCATCGGCCTCGGTCGGCGCAGCGGCCCTGGCCGCTTCGGCCAGCAGGGCGGCGCCCGCCAGGCCGGCCATGAGGGTGAGTCGTCGGTCTGTGTTCATTCTGTGTCTCCGGGGTGGTTGAGGGATTCGGTGGCGGTGGGTTGCTGCGCAGCGCCGGGCAGAACGGGGCAGGCTCAGAGCGACGAGCCGCCGCAGATGCTGAGCTGCTGGCCGGTGATGGCGCCGGCCTGGGCCGAGAGCAGGAAGGCGACGGCTGCCGCCACCTCCTCGGGTTCGATGTAGCGCCCGATCGGGGGCATGCGGGGGCGCTCACCGGCGCGGGCCGGGTCGGCCAGCATGGGCGTGAGGGTGGCGGCCGGGGCCACCACATTGCAGGTGATGCGGCGGGGCGCCAGCTCGGCCGCCCAGGCCCGCGCCATCGCCACCATGGCGGCCTTGGTGGCGCCGTACTGGCTGCGATTGGCGACACCGGCCGAGGCACGGCTGCCGATCAGCACGATGCGTCCGCCCTCGGTCATGCCCGGGGCCAGGGCATTGGCCAGTACCTCGGCCGCCTGCACATGCACACGCCACATGGCCTGCAGGTCCTCGCCGTCCAGCTCGCCAAGGCGGCCCACGCGCATGAAGCCGGCGGCGTGCACCAGGGCCTGCACCGGGCGACCCGCCAGCGCCTCGGTCACCGCATCCGCCAGGCCGTCGGGCCGCGACAGGTCGAGCGGCAGGTGCTCGTGGTGGGGGCTGTCGCCAAGGTCGGCCGGCGTGCGGCTCAGGCCCAGGACCTGCCAGCCGTCTTCCAGCAGCCGCCGCGCAATCGCCAGGCCGATGCCCGAGCTGGCGCCGGTCACCAGGGCCAGCGGCCGCGGGGTCAAGACGGTTCTCCGGCCAGCACCCAGGCCTCGTCGAGGCAGACATGGCGGATGTTCTGCCGGAAATGCGTGTAGGCGACGTGGATCCGGCCGTCGGCGGTCTGCTTGACCGAGGGGTAGGACAGCTCGCGGTTGCTGCGGTCGCGCGAATTGTTGCTCATGCAATGACCGTCGCCGGTCTCGATGTGGCGCCAGCGCCAACTCGCGCCCTGGTCGACCGAGATGGCGATGCTCATCGGCGCGCGCGGCGCGCCCCAGAAGGCGGCGCGCCCACCGGGCGTGGCCGCCAGGGCCTGGCCGGCCTGGGGCAGCGGGGCCTCGTCCTCGATCTCGTCATAGAGCGAGAGCCGCCGCTGGGTGGCGTCTTCGGCGCTGCTGTGGTTGTAGACCAGGGCCAGGTGGCCGTTGTGCAGGCGGGTGACCTGGATCGACGAGTTGTTGTTGGGCAAGGCGGTGGGCTGCGGTGCGCTCCAGCTGTGGCCGCCGTCGTCCGAATGGCTCTGGTGGATGTGGTCGGCCCAGCGGCTGCGGTACAGGGCCAGCAGGCGGCCGCCGTCCAACTCGACGATGCCCATGTGCACACAGCCCACGCTGTCAGGCACCTCGACCTCGCGCCAGCTGCGCCCCTGGTCCGACGAGATCCGCACGCCGCTGGTGTCGCGCTCGCCCGACCACTTCTGCCCGGCCACGGTCGGGCAGTGGAACACCGGCAGCAGCCAGTCGCCCCCGGCCAGGAACAGCGGCGGCTGACGCACGAAGAGGCCGCGCCCGGGCTGCTGCTCGAACAGCGGCTCGATGGGGCCCCAGCTGCGGCCGTGGTCGTGCGAGATGCGGCGGCGCACGAAGGCGGTGTCCTGGTTGCCCGAGAGCTGGGCGGTCCAGATCAGCCACAGGGCACCACCGGGCACGCTGAACAGGATGGGGTTCTGCTCCGAGCGGCTCGGGTCGTCCGACAGTTTCACGGCCGCTTCCCAGGGTTGGTCGGCGGCCGGCAGGCGCGAGAAATACACCGAGATGTCGCCCATGCCCTCCTGGGTGCCGCCAAACCAGACGCAGCCCAGCGAGCCGTCGCCCAGCGGCATCAGGTTGGCCGCATGGTTCTGCACGCAGGGCGATGGGATGGTGTCGAAGGGCAGCGCCATGCGGCCCTCGGTGGGATGGGTCTCGGTGGGTTGGGTCGGCGGGTTCATGGCGGGTTCTCTCCTGGGTGGGGCGTTGTCAGGGCTGCGGCCGGGCCTGAGGGGTGGTCGGGGCCGAGCGCAGCAGCAGGCGCTCGATCACCATCACGGCCAGCGGCGTGAGCGCAGCGATGTACATGTTGTCGATGCCGAAGGGGTTGTTCAGCAGGTACCAGGCGGTGGTGACCACCGCCGACAGCAGCAGGCCGGCGGTGGCGCCCCGGTTGCTGGCGAAGAAGGGAAGGAAGAAGCCGACCATGGCCACCATGGTGATCGAGAGCCGCAGCGCCCGGGTGAAGAAGGACAGTTTGAGGATCTCGGGCACGAAGAAGACGAAGATCAGGGGCACCAGGCCGATCACCAGCGACAGCCAGCGGGTCACGCGCAGCTCCTGCTCCTGGCTGGGCTGCCGCATCGGGGCGTAGAAGTCACGCACCACCAGCGAGGCGATGGCCAGCGCCACCGTGCACACGCTGACGAAGTTCGAGGCCACCAGGGCGGTGGTCACGAAGGCCGACACCAGCACCGGCATGTGGCCGATGAAGACCGGCAGCGCGTACAGGCTCTGGATGTCGGGGTAGAGAAACCGGGCGGCCACGCCGATGAAGGCCAGCACAAAGCCCAGGGGCAGGCAGAACAGGGCCGCATAGAAGGTGGCGCGCCGCGCGCCGTCGGCGCTCGGGGTGCTGGTCACGGCCTGGATGATGAACTGGGTCGAGAAGATCGCGCCCACGGTGCCGAAGGTCCAGGCAAAGATGGTCGAGAAGCCGAGCTTGCCGTCCCAGCTGAAGTAGTAGGCCGGCATCTTCTGCATCACGGGCTGCACCCCGCCCGTGAGCGACAGGGCCACCGCCAGCACGATGCCCAGGCCGATCACCTTGACGCCGGTGTGCAGCATGGTGACCCAGGCCACGCCCTTCATGCCGCCGAAGACCAGGTAGAAGCAGCTGACCAGGGCGATCATGAAGCTGGCGGTGATGAGGTTCACATGCAAGGCGGTGGCAATGGCCGCCGCGCCGCTCACGTAGTTGCCCACGTTCACCGCCAGCAGCGCGCAGATCATGATGACCGAGACCGCCATCGAGGTCGACTTGCCGAACTTGGCGGTGATCGCCGCCGAGATGGTGTATTCGCCCGAGTTGTAGATGCGGCGCACCAGCACCAGGCCGAACAGCAGAAAGCCGATCGACGCCCCCACCACCGACCAGGCCGCCGCCATGCCCGAGTTGAAGGCCTCCTGTGCGGTGCCCACCGTCGACTTGGCGCCGATGAATTCGCTGGTCATCAACAGCCCCACCACCAGCGGCGGCATGGAGCGCGCCGCGGTCATGAACTGGGCCGAGGTCCGCGAGCGCAGGCGCACCGTCAGCCAGCCGGTGAAGGCGATGTAGGCGAGGGCCATCACGGCGACCACCGCGTTGTCGCCGGAAAAGAGTTCGGACATGTCTTGTCTCCTGAAAAGGTCGGCCTGACTTCCTGGGTGGTTCAGGCTCTTTTTTCTGGCCCGGCCGGACGGACCGGGCCTGTCGGCTCAGCGGCTCAGCGGCTCAGCGGCTCAGCGGCTCAGCGCCAGGCTTCGGCGTACTGCAGCGCGATCTCGCGCACCGCCGCCTCCACCTCGGCGCTCAGCAGGGCCGGGCCCCGGCTGCGCCCCACCTCGGGCATCACGCTGCGCAGCGCGCACTTCACCAGCGTGGGCGGGAAACCATGGGCGTACAGCGCCTGGCGCAGCGCCGAGTAGCGCGTCTGGTGCGTGGCGGCGGCCTCGTCGTGGCCGGCGCGGTGTTCGCGGTAGATGGCCTGCAGCGTCTGCGGCGACACATTGCCCAGCCCCGAGATCGAGCCCGCCGCGCCATGCCGCAGGCCATGCAGCACCAGCGAGTCGGGGCCGACCAGCACCTCGAAGTCGTCGCGCTCGCGTGCCACGGCCAGAAAGCCGTCCAGCGATTCCTGCGAGCCCGCGCTGTCCTTGATGCCGACGATGTTGGGGTGGGCGGCCAGGGTGCGCGCGGTCTCGGGCGTGATGGTGTTGCCGGTGCGCGCCGGGATGTTGTAGAGGTACAGCGGCTTGGCGATGGCATCGGCGATGCGGTGGTAGTGCGCGATCAGCTCGTCCTGCGAACAGGCGATGAACGAGGGCGTGATGGCCGACACCGCCCGCACGTCCAGGCGATCGATCTCGCGGCCCAGGGCGATGGTCTGGTGGGTCGAGATCTCGCCGATGTGCGCCAGCACCGGCACCTGGCCGGCGGCGGCCTCGACGCACAGCCCCGCCACCCGGACCTTCTCGGCAAAGGACAGGGCATAGAACTCGCCGTTGGTGCCGGCGCAGAAGACGCCGTTGCCGGCCTCGGCCTGACGCCGCACCTGGCGCTGCAGCGCGGCTTCGTTGATCTCTTCACGCTCGTCGAAAGGGGTGACGATGGCCACAAAGGTGCCGGTGATCTGCTGGTTCATGGGCTTCTCTTCGAAAGGGGTTCAGGCGGCGGCCAGGTACATGGCCAGGATGTCGTCGCGGCTGATGTCGCGCGGGTTGTTGTCCAGCAGCCGGCGGATGGCGTGCGCCTCGGTGGCCATGAGCGGCAGGTCGTCGGCCGGCACGTCGAAGTCGGACAACTTCATGTCGCAGCCCAGTTGCAGGCACCAGCCGTGGGCGGCCTCGAACACCGCGCGCGGCTCGCTGGCCACCGGCAGGCCCAGGGCCTGCAGGATGGTGGCGGTCTTCTCGGGCACCGCCGGCGCATTGAAGGCCAGCACATGCGGAAAGATCAGCGCATTGGCCGCACCGTGCGGAATGTGGTGGCGCGAGCCCAGCGGGTAGGCCACCGCGTGGCCGCCGGCGGTGTTCACCGGCCCCAGGCAGAAGCCGCCATACAGCGAGGCCAGGGCCATGGCCGCACGGGCCTCGCGGTCGCCGCCGTCCTGGGCCGCCCGGGGCAGCCACTGGCCGACCAGCCGGATGCCGGCCAGCGCATACAGGTCGATGGTGGGGTGCGACTTCTTGTTGGTGAAGGCCTCCACGCAGTGCGCCAGGGCGTCCACCCCGGTGGCCACGGTGACGGCGCGCGGCAGGCTCAGCATCAGGTCGGGGTCGACCACCGCCAGGTCGGCCAGCATGTGTTCGCTCTGCACCGCCAGCTTGCCCAGGGTGCGCGGATCGGTGACCAGCGATCGGGTGCCGGCCTCGCTGCCGGTGCCGGCGGTGGTGGGCACCTGGATCAGGGTGGCGGCGCGGCCCAGCACCTTGTCGGGCCCGACGATGTCCATGAAGTGCTGGCCGCTGCCCGGCAGCACCGCCGCCAGCTTGGCCAGGTCCATGGCGCTGCCGCCGCCGAAGCCGATGACCACCTCGGGCCGGGCCTGGGTGGCGGCCTCGAGCAGGCGCTCCAGGTCATGTGCGTCGGGTTCAGGCCGGAAGCCCGAGAACACCACCGCATCGGCGGCCAGCCCCAGCAGATCGACGCGGGCGGCATTGAAGGTGTCGGCGACCACGAAGACCCTCTGGTGCCCGTGCCTGGCGATCCAGGCGCCGACCTTCTGGGCGACGCCGGCGCCAAAGAGGATGCTGGGCGGGCTCTGCAGCTCGATGGGGGTGGTGTAGGAGGCGGTGGTCATGGGGAGGTCCTTGGGGGCAGGGTTCAGACGGGATTCGGGTGGCGACGGCGGTGCCTCAGGGCGTGACGGGCGCAACGACGACCTCGACCTCGCGCAGTTGGCGGAAGGGTTCGAGCTGGGCCTCGTCGGCCTCGCTGTCGGTGATCAGCATCCAGGGCCGATCGAGCGGCGCCCAGGCCTGTTGCGCCGAGCGCCCGAGCTTGGACGAGTCGACCACGATGTGCACCTGGCCGGCCTGGGCCATCATCAGCTCCTTGAGCTGGATCTGCTCCAGGCTGGCCTCGCACAGGCCGCGTCCGGCCACCACGCCGTCGGCGCCCAGGAAGACCCGGTCGGCGCTCAGGCGGCGCAGCGACCATTCGCCCAGCGGGCCTGAGGTGGCCCAGCTCACCGAGCGCACATGGCCGCCGAGGATGATCAGCTCGATGCCCGGCTCATTGGCCAGCGTGGTCCAGACCTGCAGGCTGTTGGTGATGACGCGCAGGTCCTGGCGGCCGCGAAGGTGCTGGGCCAGCACCGCCGTGGTGGTGCCGCCGTCGAGCAGCAGGGTCTCGCCGGCGCGCACCTGCTCGGCCGCCGCCCGGGCGATGGCCTCCTTGCGGGCCTTGTGCAGAAAGCGGCGCTGTGTGGGGTTGAGCTCGGGTTCGGCACCGCCGACCGGGGCGGCGCCACCGAAGGTGCGGACCAGGCGGCCCTGCTCGGCCAGCTGGGTCAGGTCGCGGCGGATGGTGATGACCGAGACGCCGAGCTTCTCGCTGAGGGCTTCGGTGTCGCGGATTCCGCTGAGCACGGCATTGACCAGGGCTTCGTGGCGGCGGCGGGCGTTCTGGGACATGGGGGTCTCCGGGCAGGGACAGGCGCGGTCGCCTCAGGCAGGGGCGGATTCGGTGGTGGCGGCAGCGGCAGGCGAACCGTCGCGGCGCGTGGCCAGATCGATGGCCTGGCGCAGCGCCTCCTGCAGCGAGCGCTCGTCGACGATGCCCTTGCCGGCGATGTCGAAGGCGGTGCCGTGGTCGACCGAGGTGCGGATCACCGGCAGGCCGACCGTGATGTTCACCCCGGCCTCGATGCCCAGCACCTTGATCGGCCCGTGCCCCTGGTCGTGGTACATGGCCACCACCAGGTCGAAGTCGCCGCGCCCGGCGCGGAAGAACAGCGTGTCGGCCGGCAGCGGCCCTTCGACATCCAGGCCCCGGGCCTGGCAGGCCGCCACCGCCGGCATGATCTTGGTGGCTTCCTCACCATGGCCGAACAGGCCGTTCTCGCCGGCATGCGGGTTGATGCCGCACACGCCGATGCGGGGCCGGGCGATGCCGGCGCGCACCAGGGTCTCGTGGCCACGCTCGATGGTGCGCTGCACCAGCCCCGGCTCGATGCGCGCAATCGCATCGAGCAGGCCGATGTGGGTGGTGACGTGGATGACGCGCAGCCTGGGCGCCACCAGCATCATCGACACCTCGGGCGTGCCGGTCAGCTTGGCCAGCATCTCGGTGTGGCCGGGGTAGAGGTGGCCGCCGGCATGCAGGGCCTCCTTGTTGAGCGGCGCGGTGCAGATCGCATCGGCCTGCTGGGCGCTCACCAGTTCGACCGCCTTGGCGATGAAGCGGTAGGCCGCGTCGCCGGCCAGCGCCGAGAGCTGGCCGAAGGGCAGGTCTGCCGGGATCAGGCCGAGGTCGATGCAGTCGACGCTGCCGGCCTCGAAGCGGGCCTGCTGCGGCGTGTCGACACAGTGGATCGGCAGCGGCCGCCCGACGATGCGGCCGGCCTCGCGCAGCCGGCCGGCATCGCCGATGACCAGGGGCCGGCAGCGCTGGTACAGCGCCGGATCGGCCAGGGTCTTCATGATGGTTTCCGGGCCGACGCCGGCGGCGTCGCCCATGGTGATGGCAATGACGGGACGGTACATGGATCAATCCTCAGAATGCTCAGAAAGTGATGGGGTCGCGGCCGGCCTCAGGGCGGCCAGCTCGGTATGGCAATGCAGCAGGGTGTCGGGGTGGCCGAAGGCGCCGGCCTTGGTGACCACCGGGAAGGCGCGCGGGCCCAGGGCCAGCGACAGCGGGGCGCCGGCCTCGATCTCGCGCACGATGCGCAGTCCAGTCGCCCCCAGAAAGGGCAGCAGGCCGTGGGCGGTCTCGCCCCCGGTGGCGATCAGGGCGCCGACCGCGTCGGCCCAGGGCCCGATCAACCGGCCCAGCGCCTGGGTCAGGGCGGGGCCGTGCAACAGGCCGGTGTGGGCCTCGGATTCGGTCTGGATCAGCAGGTCGTGCCCCTGCCCCAGCGCATCGGCCACCTGCGCCGCCACGGCAGGCCACAGCGCATGGGTCTCGCCGACCCGGAGCAGTTCGGCGGCCACCGACACCACACGCACCGGCGCCTGCGCCGCCAGCCGCGCGGCCTGGGTGCGCGACACCGACGACAGGCTGCCGACCACGGTCAGCACCGCGCCCTGCACCGTCACCCTCGCCGGGAACAGGCGGCCCTGCCCGGCCCCGTCGGCGGCCACCGGCAGATGGGCGATCAGGCCGGCCGAGCCGACCCAATAGACCGGCAGGCCGACGGTGGCCTGCGCAATCGCCTGCAGATCGGCCTCGGTCTCGCTGTCGCAGACGATGGCGTCGACCTGGCCCGAACGCAGCAGATCGTCCAGCCGCTGTGCCAGCGCCGAGCGGATCAGCGACAGCGGCAGATGGGCGCAACGCAGCCCCTGAGCTTCGAGCAGGGTCGGCAGATGGGCCTCGCCGCGCAGGCCCTCATGGGCCCAGACCTCGCTGGCCTCGAGCGGGCGCCCCTGCACCAGGACCCGGCCGTCCACCACGGTGCGGCCGGCAGCCACATAGGCGCTCGCCACGATGGCCACCCCGGCAGCGCGCAAGGCGGCCATCTCGGCGGCGAAATTCCCGCGCAGGGTCGAATCGATCTTCTTGTAGAGCCGGCGCGGCGGCGCACCGGCACCGGTGTAGAGCTGCCACAGGCCGGCCTGCCGCTCTGCGGCACGGGCGGCCGGGGCATAGCGGGTGTCGGCGTCGATGGCCACCACCTGCTCCGGCCGCGCCTGCGTCTGGAGCCCCCAGAGCACCACGCTCTCCAGGCCGCTGCGCGCCGCACCGACGGCGCAATCGGCCGCGCCCGACAGGTCGTCGGCCAGGATGAGCCAACCGCCCTCCGTCCGCGACGCGTCTTGCACCTTCGATGGCCCTTGATCCGACATGCACCCATCAATAAATGATTGTTTCGATCGTTATTTTTGATCTCTAGAAACATTCAGTCAATCAATCCTAGGGTTATCACTGATTTTTGTGATTTCCATGATCGTTTCATTCACAAACAGAAGAGACGGCCCGCCGACGCCGCGTGCCGGTGCCACCCGCGCGCTCCTGGAGGCGGCTCAAGGGCTATAGTCGCCTGCCCCACGCAGCACCTGCCCCGACCCGCCTCATGACCCACACCGGCGACGCCTCGCCCCCCACCGCGCAGCCCTGCGAATCGGGCCTGGTCCGCGCGCTGTTTGCGATCCCGGTACAGGCCATGGAGCTGCGCGACCGGGGCCTGCCGGCCTGGTTGCTGCCCGAAGAGCGCGACAGCATCGCGGGCGCGGTGCCCTCGCGCATCGAGGAGTTCGCCGCCGGCCGACGCTGCGCCCGCGACGCCATGCGGGCCTTCGGCCTCGACACCCCCGGCCCGCTGCGGCGCGGCCCGCACCGCGAGCCCCTGTGGCCGGCCGGTCTGGTGGGCAGCATCACCCACACCGAAGGCTTCTGTGCGGCGGTCGTGGCCTCGGCCCGGGCCTGTGCCGGCCTCGGCATCGATGCGGAGCGCTGCGGACGGCTGGGCCCCGGGCTGTGGCCCCTGTTGTTCGATGCCACCGAGCAGGCGGCCCTGCGGGCCCTGAGCCCCCCGGACCAGGACCGGCTGGCGACCGTGTTGTTCGCGGCCAAGGAGGCGCTCTTCAAGAGCCAGTTCGCGCTGAGCGCCGCCGTGCCCGAGTTCACCGACGTGTGCCTGCGGCTGGCCGCCCCCCTGGCCGATTCAGGGTCGCTGGAACTGGTGGCGGTGCGCGACGCCCGCCTGGAACCCTGGGCGGGGCGCAGCCGCTTCCGCTACGCGCTGCAGGGGCCCTTCGCCCTGGCCGGCGCGCTCATCGTTTCCCCGGCCTGAAAGACGGCGGCGGCGCCCCTGGCGATCGCGGCGGGTGTCTGGCGTCTGGATTTACACATGCGTCTTGTAAGATATGTAAAGAAATAATTACATCTGCACCGCCGAGGGAACACTTCAAGTGAGGCATGCCAGGAAATTCGTGTTGGGAGGGCTGGTCGCCACGGTGGCCGCAGCGTTGTTGCTCACCGGGATCGCGTGGCGTCGGGCACAGAGAAACCGGCCTCCGCCCCCGACCGAACTGTCCATCCGACTCGCAGCCGGGATGGTCGGCGACCATTTCGTGGCGCCGGGATCCGGCCTGGACCTGCCCTACCGCCTGTATGTGCCCAAGACCCTGGAGCCGGCGCGCAAATACCCGCTGATCGTCTACCTGCACGGCGCAGGCGACAACGGCAGCGACAACATCCGGCAGGCCGGGCCCCTGGTGGCCAGGCTGATCGAACAGTCCCGGTCCGCCGGGCCCGCCTTCATCCTGGCCCCGCAGGCCCCCTGGGGCCAGAACTGGGTCAGCGTCCCGGGCGCGCCCTACCTCAACTACAGCCAGCAGCAATTGCCCGAAAGCGCCGCCATCGCCGCGACACGGGCGCTGGTGGCCCTGTTGCCGGGCCGCTACCCCATCGACACCGACCGAGAATACCTGTTGGGCTTCTCCGCCGGCTCGGCCGGCAGCTGGGATCTGCTGACGCGCACGGACAGCCAGCCCTACGCCGCCGCCGCCGTGCTCTCGGGGGCCTACGACCCCTCGCGGGCGCCGCAGGTGGCGGCCATGCCGCTGTGGTTCTTCCACGGCGAGCGAGACACCGTCTCGCCCCACAGCACCAGCGAGCAGACGGTGGACGCGCTGCGCCAGGCCGGTGGCGCGCCGCGCTACACCCTGGTCAAGGACGTGGGACACGACACCCAGGATGCCGCCCTCGCGGCCGGCGTCTACCGCTGGCTGCTGGAGCAGCGCCGCAGTGCCTGGCAAAGCCCGCCCCCCCCCGGGACGAAGGCACCCGGCCACCCGCCGAAAGCCCCCGCATGAGCGCCGCCGCCCTGTGGAGCGGGCCCTGCCCGGCCCCGACGCTGGACGCACTCGACCGGCCCGTGACCGCCTATTTCGAGGCCCAGGTGCACCAGGCCCCTGGGCGCCTGGCCGTGTACAGCGATGCGGACGGCCGCAGCCTCAGCTACGCCGAACTGGACCGCCGCGCCAACCGGCTGGCCCACCGCCTCATCGCCGCTGGCGTGCCGGCCGACGGCTTCGTCGGCGTCTGCATGCAGCGCAGCGTGGAACTGGTGGTCGCGCTGCTGGCCGTGGTGAAGGCCGGCGCCGCCTATGTGCCGCTCGACCCGGACTACCCGCCCGAGCGCCTCGAGCACATGCTGGTCGATTCGGGCGTGCGCTGGGTGCTGGGCCATGCGGCCGTGCCCCTTGCCGCCCACCCCGCCCTCCCCGCCGGGGTGGACGTGATCGAGCTGGACGAGGCCGGACCGGACCCCGTCGACGGCCAGGACGAGACGGCCCCGGCCTTCCGGGGCGGCCCCGACACGGCGGTCTACATGATCTACACCTCGGGCTCGACCGGCCGGCCCAAGGGCGTGCCCAATCTGCACCGGGGGCTGGCCAACCGTCTGTTGTGGATGCAACAGACCTTCGCCCTCGGCCCCGATGACCGGGTGCTGCAGAAGACCCCCTTCAGCTTCGACGTCTCGGTGTGGGAGTTCTTCTGGCCGCTGATGGTCGGCGCCTCGATCCACCTGGCCCGTCCGGGTGGGCACCGCGACAGCGGCTACCTCGTCGACCTGATCGCCCGCGCGGGCATCAGCACCCTGCATTTCGTGCCCTCGATGCTGAGCCTGTTCCTGGCCGCGCCGGGGCTCGACCGGCTCGGCAGCCTGAAGCGCGTGATCTGCAGCGGCGAGGCCCTGCCCTACGAGCTGACGCGCCGCTTCTTCGAGCGCCTGCCCGGGGTGGAGCTGCACAACCTCTACGGCCCCACCGAAGCCGCCATCGACGTCACCTGGTGGCCCTGCCGGCCCGACGGCGAGTCGAAGACCGTGCCCATCGGCCACCCGATCGCCAACACCCAGGCCCTGATCCTCGACGCACAGCTGCGGCCCCTGCCCCCGGGCGAGGCCGGCGAGCTGCATCTGGGCGGCGTCCAGTTGGCGCGCGGCTACTGGAACCGGCCCGAGCTGACGCGGGAACGCTTCATCCCCGACCCCTTCTCGCCGACACCGGGCGCCCGCCTCTACAAGACCGGCGACCTGGCCCGGCAACTGCCCTCGGGCGCGATCGAGTATCTGGGCCGGCTAGACTTCCAGGTCAAGCTGCGCGGCCTGCGCATCGAGCTGGGCGAGATCGAGTCGGTGCTGCTGCAGCAGGCAGGCATCCGCGAGGCCGTGGTCGTGGCCACCGAGGCCGGGCTCGAAGAAAAGCAGTTGCTGGCCTACCTGGTGGCCGAGGGCGAGCCCCCGGCGCTGGCGACCCTGAAGCAGGGCCTGACACGCGCCCTGCCCGAGCACATGGTGCCGGCGCGCTTCATGTTCCTTGACGCCCTGCCGCTGTCGCCCAACGGCAAGGTCGACCGCGCGGCCCTGCCGGCGATGCAGCACCAGCGCCCCGAACTGGCCGAGATGTACATCGCGCCGCGCACCCCGCTGCAGCGCACGCTGTGCACCATCTGGCAGCAGGTGCTGGACCTGGATCGCGTAGGCATCCGCGACAATTTCTTCGACCTTGGCGGCCACTCGCTGCAACTGCTCAAGGCGGCGGCGGCCACGGCCGAGCAGTTGGGGCGCGAGCTGCCGGCGGTGCAGCTGTTCCAGTTCCCCTCGGTGGAAAGGCTGGCGGCGTACCTCGAAGGCGAGGCGGCCGACCCGCTGCGCGACGAGGCCTTCCGACGCGCCTTCCGCAGCCGGGGTGAGGCAGGCACCGCCAGGCCCTCGGGCGCGGTGGCGGTGATCGGCATGGTGGGGCGCTTCCCCGGTGCACGCGACCTGCGCCAGCTCTGGCGCAACCTGCTCGACGACGTGGAGTCGATCACCCGCTTCACCCCCGAGGAACTGGCGCAGGGCGTGGACGAAGAGACCCGCAACGACCCGAACTACGTGCCCTGCCGGGGCATCCTCGACGACGCCGACAAGTTCGACAACACCTTCTTCGGCATCGGCCCGCAGGAGGCCAAGGTGATGGACCCGCAGCAGCGCGTGTTCCTCGAGCTGGCCTGGCACGCGCTGGAAGACGCCGGCCACGACCCCGCCCGCTTCGCCGGCATGATCGGGGTCTACGCCGGCGTGGGCGACAACCACTACTACGTCAACAACGTGCTGAGCCACCCCGACCTGGTCAAGACCGTGGGCAAGCTCATCGTCGGCTACGGCAACGAGAAGGACTACATCGCCACCCGGGTCTCGTACCAGCTCGACCTCACCGGCCCGAGCGTGAGCGCCACCACCGGCTGCTCGACCTCGCTTTTGTCGGTGGACAACGCCTGCAAGGCCCTCAACGCCTTCGAGTGCGACATGGCGCTGGCCGGCGGCGTGGACATCCTGGTGCCGCAGAAAAGCGGCCAGATCCACCAGGCCGGCGGCCCCTTCACCCGCGACGGCCATTGCCGGCCCTTCGATGCCGAGGCCTCGGGCACCATGTTCTCCGACGGTGCCGGCATCGTGGTGCTGCGCCGCCTCGAAGACGCCATCGCCGACGGCGACCACATCTACGCGGTGGTGCTCGGTTCGGCCAAGAACAACGACGGTGCGCGCAAGGTCAGCTTCCTGGCGCCCAGCGTGGAGGGGCAGGCGCGGGTCATCGCGCTGGCCCAGGCGCAGGCCAATGTGCAGGCCGACAGCATCGGCTATGTCGAGGCCCACGGCACCGGCACCCCGCTGGGCGACCCCATCGAGCTCGAAGCCCTGACCCAGGCCTTCCGTGCCAGCACCGCACGCGAACAGTTCTGCAGGATCGGCTCGATCAAGGGCCACATCGGCCACCCCACCATCGCCTCGGGCATCGCGGGCTTCATCAAGGTCGCCCTGGCCCTGCAGACCGAGGAGATCCCGGGCACGCTGCACTACAGGACCCCCAATCCGCGCTTCGACTTCGAGCGCAGCCCCTTCGAGGTGGTGGCCCGGCGCACCCCCTGGCCCCGCGGCCTCGCCCCACGTCGCGGCGCGGTCAGCTCCTTCGGCTTCGGCGGCACCAATGTGCACGCCATCCTCGAAGAGGCGCCCGCCCCCGCCTCCACTGCCGGCGGCCCCTCGCGCAGCCAGTTGCTGCTGCCCCTGTCGGCCAAGACGCCGGCGGCGCTGGAGCGCCTGCGCCAGCAGCTCGCGGTCTGGCTCGGCGAGCACCCCGAGGCCAGCCTGGCCGATGTGGCCCACACCCTGCAGATCGGGCGCCGGGCCCTGGCCTGCCGCGACGCGGTGGTCGCCCCCGACCTGGCCGCAGCCATCCGCCAACTGGCCACCCCCCGGCCGGCGTCCGCCGTCCTGGACACGCTGGACGCGCCGGTGGTGTTCATGTTTCCCGGCCAGGGCGCGCAATACGCCAACATGGGCCGCGATCTGTACCGCGAAGAGCCCGAGTTCCGCCACTGGATGGACCGCTGCTGCGCGCTGTTCCGCCCCCACCTCGATCGGGACCTGCACGCGCTGCTGCTGCCCCCCGAAGGGCAGGAGGACGAGGCCGACGAGGCCCTGAAGGACACCGGCTACACCCAGCCCGCGATGTTCACGCTCGAACTCTCGCTGGCACGCTGGTGGATGAGCCTGGGCGTCAAGCCGGCTGCGGTGCTGGGCCATTCGGTGGGCGAGTTCGTCGGTGCCCAACTGGCCGGCATCTTCACGCTGGAGCAGGCCGTGGCCCTGGTGGCCCTGCGCGCGCGACTGATCCGAGCCCTGCCGGCAGGCGCCATGCTCTCGGTGCGCTGCGCACCCGGCAGCCTGGCGCCGCTGCTGCCCGCCGAGGTGCAACTGGCCGCCGCCAACGGGCCGGAGCTGTGCGTGCTCGCCGGGCCCACCGACGCGGTCGCGGCCCTGGCCGGCGAACTCGAAGCCCGGGGCATCGGCGCACGCCTGCTGCAGACCTCGCACGCCTTCCATTCGGCCATGATGGACGATGCCGTGGCCCCCTTCCTCGAGGCCCTGCAAGGGCTGCCGATCGGCGAGCCCACCATCCCCTTCATGTCGACCAGCCTCGGCGACTGGGCACGCCGTGCACAGGACCTGGGCCCCGCCTACTGGGCCCAGCACATCCGCCGCCCGGTGCTGTTCGAGCAGGCGGTGGGCCGGCTTCTGGCCGACAGCGAAGCCGCCACCGTGTTCCTGGAGGTCGGGCCGCGCGACACCCTCGCCACCCTCACCCGGCTGCAGGCACAGGGCACACGCCGGCAGAAGATCGTGGCCTCGCTGGGCGATGCCGCCGGCGCCCCGGACCGGGACCTGGCGGCCGCCACGTCCGCCCTGGGCCGCCTGTGGACACAGGGCGTGCCGGTGGACTGGACGGCCTACCGTGGCCGCCAGCCGCGGCGCCGGGTGCCGCTGCCCACCTACCCCTTCGAGCGCCGCTCGCACTGGCTCGAACCGGCGCAGAGCGTGCTTCGCAGCCCGCCTGCCGCCGACCGCCCCCCTGCTGCCACAGCCGCCACAGTCGCCGCCGTGCCCGCACCTCCCCGCCCCGATGCGCTGCCGACACGCCTGCCCCCGGCCGCCGCCCAGGGCGCAGCCGTCGCCGGCCTGCAACTCGGCCACGACGCCCAGGGCCGGCCCTGCTGGTACGCGCCAGGCCCTCTGGGCCGCCCGGCGCCCATCGGCGGACACGAGGCCTCGGCCAGCCCCCTGGCCGCGCCGCCGCAAAAGCGGCTCGAGGCACCGGCCGGACTGCAGCGCATCCACCGCATCAGCCGCCGCGACCCGGCCGCCGCCCTGGCCTTCCACGAAGGCTTTGCCATCCGCCTCGCGGGCGCCCTGGACGAAGCGGCCTTCGCCCGCGCCATCCAGGGCCTGGCAGAGGTCCATGAGGCCCTGCGGGTGCACTTTGCCGACGAAGGCCGGCAGTTGGTGATCGAATCGACCTGCCCCATCCCCGTCAGGCGCCAGGAGCTGGGCGAGATCGGCGCGGCCGGCCTCGAGGCCGCCCTGGCACAGGCCGCCGAAGCCGACGCCCGCACCGCCTACGACCTGGACGCCGGCCCGCTGTGCCGCGTCACCTGGCTGCGCGCCGGGGCGCAGCACCACGGGATCGTGCTGGCGGCCCATGCGGCGGTGGTCGACGGCTGGTCGCTCGACAATCTGCTGGAAGACCTGGGCCGCCTCTATGCCAGCCTGTCGGCGCAATCGGCCCCCTCGACACTGCCGCGCCACGGCCTGGGCGACTACCTGGCCTGGCGTGCCAGCCCCGCCCGGCAGGCCAAGGCGCAAGAGGCCCGGATCTGGTGGCATCGGCAACTGAGCCCGCCTGCGGCCGCCGCCCGCCAGCCCTACGACCGCCCCCGCCCGGCAACCCCCGGCGCCCTGGCCCAGAGCGCCGCGCAAACCCTGGACAGCCCGGCCCAGGCGGCCCTCCTGGCCTTTGCCCGACGCCAGGGCGTGAGCTTCTTCTCGGTGTTGTTCGCCGGCCTGGTGCGGCAACTGGCGCACCGCAGCGGCGCCACCGACCTGATCGTGGGGGCCGCGTTTGCCGACCACCCCACAGCCGGCATGAGCGACGCCGTCGGCCGCCTGGTGCGCGTGCTGCCGCTGCGCCTGCGCCTGGGCAGTGATGAACCCTTTGCCGAACTGTGCCGCCGCTGCCATGCGGCCATCCTCGAGGCGAGCGAGCACACCGCCCTGGACCTGGACGAGCTGGCGCACGAAGCGGGTGCCGCCCGCCCCGCCATGGCCGCCGTGTTCACCCATGTGCGCGAATACCGGCCGGGCGAGCTGAGCTTCGGTGCGGCCGGGCTGAGCTACCGCAGCATCCCGCGCCTGGCCATCGAGACCGAGCTGGACCTGACCCTGACCGAGGCCGGCGACAGCCTGCGGCTGGAGGCCCGGGGGCTTGCCGACCTGGCCAGCCTGCCATGGCTTGCCGCGTGGACGCAGGAGTTGAGCACGCAACTGATGGACGACTGCCGCGCCGAGGACGATGCCCAGGCCTGCAAGCGCATCGGCGACGCGGCGCCGGCCGACGCGCTGGAACGCGAACTGGCCGCGATCTGGTCCCGCACGCTGGGCATCGACGAGGTGCGCACCGACACCAGCTTCTATGAGCTGGGCGGCCACTCGCTGCTGGCCCTGCAGGTGTTCAACGAAATCCACCAGAAGTACCGCCTGCGCCTGCCGCTGTCGGCCCTGGTGGAGCACGGCACCCTCCGC
>Ga0213872_10000769_pt1 | contig 23505 bp, 21 predicted proteins | sample VelepicomBERX_R2_FD_160071 | JGI IMG/M metagenome (GOLD analysis project Ga0213872, IMG submission 160071) | Rhizosphere microbial communities from Vellozia epidendroides in rupestrian grasslands, the National Park of Serra do Cipo, Brazil - RX_R2 | ecosystem: Host-associated > Plants > Roots >...
TGCGCGACTTGTACGACTCGTTCTCCAGGATGTCGGTGATACGGTCGGTGTTCATGTCCATGCCGTAGACGTGCCAGTCGGTCGTTTCCAGGATGCGCTTCGACAGGTGGTGGCCGATAAAGCCGTTTACGCCGAGGATGAGGACTTTTTTCATTTGATCTTCTCTTAGTGAGTGTTCGTTTGCGGGAGGCGGGCCTGCAACTGCTCGGCCGTGATGGCTGCGCCATCGGCCGTCAAGGCGGAAATCGCCAGCATGCGGCCATCGCCGCACACGCCAAAGATGCAATTATCCACTACTGCCAAGCCCAGTGGCAAACTTGATGTGGCAACCTTGTCTGTTTTGCCATATAGGCGGGCGCGCTCGATGATGTAGCGCACGCCGCCAATGTCGGTGAAGGCGCCGGGGTAGGGCGGGGCCACGGCGCGGTGCAGGTTGTAGACCTGCTGCGCGGGCTGGCTCCAGTCGATGCGGCCATCTTCCGGCTTGCGGCCGCCGAAGTAGCCGCCCTTGGTCAGGTCGTTGTGCGTGCGCGGCGCGGTGCCCGCCAGCAGGGCCGGCAGCACGCGCCACAGCGCCTGTTCCGCCGCCACGGTGACCTTGTTGAACACTTCAAACGAGGTGTCATCGGGCAGGATGGGCACATCGGCCTGGGCCACGATGGCGCCCGCGTCGGGCTTCACCGTCATCTCGTGCAGGGTGGCGCCGGTGACGGTGGCGCCGTGCAGCACGGCCCAGTTGGTGGGCGCGCGGCCGCGGAATTCCGGCAGCAGGGAGCCGTGCATATTGAAGGCCGGGGCCACTTCCAGCAGCGTGGCCGGCAGCATGTGGCGGTAGTAGAAGCTGAACATCATGTCCGGCTGCGCGGCCTTGACCTGTGCCAGCAGCTCATCCGATTTCGCGTCCGGCGGCGTGACGTAGGGGATGCCGTGCTCTTTGCAGACAGAGATCACGGATTCGAACCAGATGTTTTCCGTCGCGCTGTCCTCGTGGGTGACGACCAGCTTGACGTCCACGCCGGCGGCCAGCAGCACCTTCAGGCAGCGCACGCCGACATTGTGGTAGCCGAAGACGACGGCGCTTTTACGTGCGGCGCTCATCAGCGGGCCACCGAACGCTTTTCCGGTGCATCGCTGTCGATGTGCTCTTCACCGGGCTTCTGCTGCAGGATGGTCTGCACCACGTAGCGCGGACGCGCGCGCACTTGCTGGAAGATGCGGCCCACGTATTCGCCCAGCAGGCCGATCCCGAACAGGATCATGCCCATGAAGAAGAACGCAATCGCGAACAGGGTGAACAGGCCTTCCGCCTCCGAACCCAGGAACAGCCGGCGCACCAGCAGGACCAGCACCAGCAGGCCGGAGCCGATCGACATCGCCATGCCCAGCATGGAGAAGAACTGCAGCGGCACCAGCGAGAAGCCGGTCACCAGGTCGAAATTCAGGCGGATCAGCGAGTACAGCGAGTATTTCGATTCGCCCGCCGCGCGCTCCTCGTGCTCGACAATGATTTCCGTCGGCTTGCGCGCGAAGCGGTAGGCCAGCGCGGGCACGAAGGTATTCACTTCGCCGCACTGGTTGACCAGGTCGATCACATTGCGGTGATAGGCGCGCAGCATATTGCCCTGGTCGGTGATCTTGATGTTGGTGATGCGCTCGCGGATCTGGTTCATCGCCTTGGAGGCGTAGGTGCGCCAGGCCGAATCCTGGCGCTTGCGGCGGATCGAGCCGACGTAGTCGTAGCCTTCGCGCATCTTGGCCACCAGGTGCTTGATCTCTTCCGGCGGATTTTGCAGGTCGGCGTCCAGGGTCACCATGATCTCGCCGCGCGACGCCTCGAAGCCGGCCAGGATCGCCATGTGCTGGCCGTAGTTGCCGTTGAAGAGCACCACGCGCGTCACGTCAGGGCGCTGGCGGAACTGCTCGGCCAGGATCGAGACAGAGTTATCGCGGCTGCCGTCGTTGATGAACACGATCTCGTAGCTCATGTGCAGAGCGTCGAGCGCCGGATACAGGCGGTCGAACAGGGCTTGCAGGCCCTGCTCCTCGTTGTAGATCGGGATAACGACGGAAAGTTCTGGTTTCATCGGCAGTACGGTCATTTGATCAGGATCGCTTTCACAGCAGCTACGGCGCGCTCCACGTCGGCCTTGGTCATGGCATAGAACATCGGCAGGGTCACGGTCAGGCGGCCGATTTTTTCGGACACGGGGAACATGCCCTCCTTGAAGCCGCGCTCACGGTACATGGTGAACAGGTGGATGGGCGCGTAGTGGTAGCCGGTGCCGATGTTGAACTCTTCCTGCATGCGGCGCATGAAGCGGGCGCGCGTCTCCGGGCCTTCGTCGGGCAGAATGATCTGGAACAGGTGGTAGTTGCTGCTGTCCAGCGCCTGGATCGGCAGCTGGGCGCCCGATTTGGCTTCGAAGTCGGCGCCGAAGCATTCGTAATAGTGGGCGGCCAGGTCGCGGCGGTGGGCCGTGATGGCGTCGATGTTCTTGAACTGGCCCAGGCCGATGGCGGCCATGATGTCGCTCATATTGTATTTGCCGCCCAGGACGTCGACGTCGATGCCGTCCACGCCGCTGCGGGTCACGCCCTGCAGGCGGTATTTCTCGGCCAGGCGCGCTTCTTCCGCGTTGTTGAGCACGAGGCAGCCGCCTTCGCCGGTGGTGATGTTCTTGTTGGCCTGGAAGCTGAACGAGACGAAGTCGCCGAAGGCGCCGATGCGCTTGCCCTTCCACTCGGAGCCGAAGGCCTGGGCCGCGTCTTCCACCACGCGCAGATTATGCTTTTGCGCGATGGCGTACAGGCGGTCCATGTCGACGGGCAGGCCGGACAGATAGACGGGGATGATGGCCTTGGTGCGCGGGGTGATGGCCGCTTCCAGCTTGTCCAGGTCGATGTTGCGGGTGACGGGGTCGATATCCGCGAACACGGGCGTGGCGCCCACCTCGATGATGACGTTGGCCGTGGCCACCCACGAAACCGGGGTGGTGATCACTTCATCGCCGGGACCGATGCCGGCGATGCGCAGGGCGATCTCCATGGTGCAGGTGCCGGAGTTGAAGGTGCGCACAGGACGGCCGCCGAAGTATTCGGACAGCTGGGCTTCCAGCGCCGCGACCTTGGGGCCGCTGGTGATCCAGCCGGAACGCAGTACCTCACCGACGGCGGCAATGGTCGCTTCGTCGATGGTGGGACGGGAAAAGGGCAGGAAAGGCAGATCAGTGCTCATTCGAATATCGCTCTCTAATATATGGCTGCGCGTATTTTATAGCCTTATCGACGGCAGCCGAAAAAAATTAACTGCGCGCCAACAGGGCCACGCCGGCAAGGATAATGCCGATTGCCGCCAGACGTTGCACGCTTAGCGTCTCGCCAAAGAAGTACCAGGCGCCCACGGCCGCCACCACATAACCCAGCGACAGCATGGGATAGGCCACGGAGACGTCCACCCGCGACAGGGCGACGATCCACAGCACGACCGACAGCACATAGCAGGTGAGGCCGCCGATGATGGGCAGCTGGGTCGCCACGCGCCAGCCGAGGGCGATCAGATTGCTGAAATTGCCGAGGTCCAGATGGATCTCGCCCACATTGCGGGCGCCCGCCTTGAGCAGCAGCTGGGCCACGGAATTCAGCAGCACGCCGCCGACGATGAAAAGAAAAGTAGCTACGTTCATGGATTGTTTTTCAGATATTGGCGACAACGATGCGGCGGGTGTCTTCCGCCACCACGCGCATGGGCAGGCCGCTGGCCTTGAACTTGGCGTAGTCTTCCAGCGACATGATGGCCAGGGCCTTGATGCCGGCCTGGGTCTGGGCCTGCCACTGCGCGCTCCAGCCATCCACGGTCGGGATGGACAGTTCCGGCTGCTGGCGCAGGCCAAAGGTGAATTCGTCCCAGTAGTCGACCAGGGTCACGGGGCGGCCGATGTAGAAGGTCATCGACTGCTCGTAGGTGCCTACCGAGTAGATCTTCGTTTCCGGCGTCAGCTCGGCCTTGATGCGGGAGGTCAGCGCCTTGCCTGCGCGGACATTGCCGTAGGGTTCAAAGCCGACCAAGATCAGCTGGGTGGAGATGAAACCGGCGATGGCCATGGTCAGCACGGCGTGGTCGCGGCGCAGATGGCGGGCGTGCAGCAGGGCCAGCGCGCCGCCGGCGGCCATGACGATGCCCGCGGCCAGCACCCACGGCTGGTAATGTTCCAGCAGCGGGCGTTCGGCCGGATGGTGCACGGCCACGCTGACCATCTTGGGAATGGCCACCAGCACGACCAGGCCGACCAGCAGCTGCAGGCCGGCCGCGATCAGGCGGTTGCGGCGCGAGGTCGTCTCCAGGCAGCTGGCGATCAGCAGGGCCAGGGCCGGGTAGATGGGCAGGGTGTAGCCGGGCAGCTTGGAGCTGGAATAGCTGAAGAAGAAGAAAATGAACACGGCCCACACCAGCAGCATCAGCTTGGGCTGGAAGGCGCCCGGCTGGCGGCGCACGGCGCCCCACAGGCTTTGCGGCAGCACGCCCAGCCAGGGCATGATGCCGGGGATGAGCAGGATGACGAAGTAGTACCAGGCGCCTTCGCGGTGGTGGGTCTTGAGCAGGAAGCGCTCGAAGTGCTCGTGGATGAAGAAGAAGTGCGGCTGCTCGGGATTCTTCAGGCCGACCAGCACAAACCACGGCGTGGCGACGGCGAAGAACAGCAGCAGGCCCTTGCCTAGGTGGAGGCGGCTCCAGATCGCCCAGTCGCGCGAGATCAGCGTGTACAGCACCAGCACGGCGCCCGGCAGCACGAGGCCGATCAGGCCTTTCGCCAGCACGGCCAGGGCCATGCCGGCCCAGCACAGCAGCATCCAGTTGCGGCGCGACTCCGGCGCCGCGCCGTCCTGCTGGGCGATCAGCAGCGAGCAGAGGGCGATGGCCATCATGGCCGACAGGCTCATGTCGAGCGAGTCGATCTGGCCGGAGGCGACCCAGTACAGGCTGGAACCGAGGGCCAGCGCCGCATAGAAGCCCGCGCGCGCGCCGAACAGGCGGCGGCCCGTGTAACCGGTCAGCAGCACCGTGCCCAGGCCGCACAGGCCCGTCCACAGGCGCGCCTGCCACTCGCCCAGGCCGAAGACGGCGAAGGAGAGGGCGTTCATCCAGGTTTGCAGGGGCGGCTTTTCGAAGTACTTGATGCCGTTCAGGCGCGTGGTGATCCAGTCGCCGCTGGCGAACATTTCGCGCGCCATTTCGGCGTAGCGGCCCTCATCGGGCGGCACCAGGGTGCGCACACCCAGCACATACAGCCAGACGATGGCAAAAACGGCCAGCAGGGTCCAGAACAGTTTTTTCGAGTTATGGAGATCGTTCATCAGGCAGGCGCGCCCTCGCTGTTGAGGATCAGGGCCAGGGTGACTTTGCGGCCTTCGCCCATCAGGACGTTGTAGGTGCGGCAGGCGGCCGCGTTGTCCATGCATTCGACGCCGATGCGCTGCGAGGTCAGGGGCGTGGTCAGGCGCGGGTGGACGAAGCGCTGGCGCGCACCCGTGCCGACGATGACCACGTCCGGCTTGTCGCCCAGGATGGCCTCGAAGTGGGCGGCGGTCAGGTCTTCAAAAGCGGTGACGTTCCAGGCGCGCGGCGCCACTTCGGGCAGGACGAAGAAGCTGTAATTGAACAGCTGGGCGTTGATTTCCGCGCCTTTGTCGTCGTAGCCGGTCACGGTCTGATATTGCTGGGTGCTGCTGGCGTGAAGCTTCATGATGTTGTCTGTGTTGCATGGACCTGTCAAAGAAGCGCCATTGTAGCGTTTTTCTGGTGCCTACTCCCCTGAAAGGTTGATTAAATGGGATGCTTTCGGCAGAATGGGTCTTTCGCATTGCAGCACAGGCAAGTCGCCGGTTGTGGCAGTTTTTAGCAGTTTGCTCCACTTATACAGGATTTTATTTTGCGACCGATTCAAAAATCGAACAAACTGGCGGAAGTCTGCTACGAGATCCGCGGCCCGGTGCCGGAAAAGGCCCGCCAGATGGAGGAAGAAGGCCACAAGATCACCAAGCTCAATATCGGCAATCTGGCCGTATTCGGCTTCGATCCCCCGGACGAAATTGTGCACGACATGATGGTCAACCTGTCCAACGCGGCGGGCTACACCGACTCCAAGGGCATGTTCGCGCCGCGCAAGGCGGTCATGCACTATACCCAGTCGAAGAACATCGCCGGTGTTGGCATCGACGATATCTACCTGGGCAACGGCGCCTCGGAGCTGATCGTGATGTCCATGAACGCGCTGCTGAACACGGGCGACGAGGTGCTGGTGCCGGCGCCCGACTATCCGCTGTGGACGGCCGCCGTCAGCCTGTCGGGCGGCACGCCGGTGCACTACGTCTGCGACGAACAGCAGGACTGGTTCCCCGATATCGCCGATATCCGCAGCAAGATCACCTCCAACACGCGCGCCATCGTCGTCATCAATCCGAACAATCCGACCGGCGCCCTGTACCCGGTCGAGCTGCTGCTGGAGATCGTGGAGCTGGCGCGCCAGCACCAGCTGATCATCTACGCCGACGAAATCTACGACAAGGTGCTGTACGACGGGAATGTGCACACCTCGATCGCCTCGCTGGCGGACGACGTGCTGTGCGTGACCTTCAACGGCCTGTCGAAAAGCTACCGCTCCTGCGGTTACCGCTCCGGCTGGATGGTGGTGTCGGGCGAGAAGTCGCACGCCAGGGATTACATCGAAGGCTTGAACATGCTGGCCTCGATGCGCCTGTGCGCCAACGCGCCGGGCCAGTTCGCGATCCAGACGGCGCTGGGCGGCTACCAGAGCATCAACGACCTGGTGGGGCCGGGCGGCCGCCTGCTGCGCCAGCGCGACCTGGCGCACAAGCTGCTGACCGAGATCCCCGGCGTCACCTGCGTCAAGCCGAAGGCGGCGCTGTACATGTTCCCCCGCCTGGACCCGGCCGTGTATCCGATCGAGGACGACCAGCAGTTCGCCTACGAGCTGCTGGCCGAGACCAAGGTGCTGATCGTGCAGGGCACGGGCTTCAACTGGAAGGCGCATGACCACTTCCGCGTCGTCTTCCTGCCCAATACGGACGATATGACGGATGCCTTCGGCCGCATGGCGCGCTTCATGGAAGGCTACCGCAAACGCCACGGTTCCCCGATCTAACCAGATAAACGAGCAGTGTATGAAACCCATCAAAGTAGGCCTGTTAGGCATCGGTAACGTCGGCGTCGGAACCTTCAACGTCCTGAAACGCAACCAGGAAGAGATCCGCCGCCGCGCGGGACGCGGCATCGAGGTGGTGGCCGTTTCGGCCCGCGACCTGGCGCGCGCGAAGGAGCGCGTGGGCGGCACCGTGCCCGTGGTGGCCGATCCATTCGAGATCGTCAACCATCCCGAGATCGAAATCGTCGTGGAGCTGATCGGCGGCTACGAGCTGGCGCGCGAGCTGGTGCTGAAGGCCATCGCCAACGGCAAGCACGTCGTCACCGCCAACAAGGCGCTGCTGGCCGTGCATGGCAACGAGATCTTCGCCGCCGCCCAGGAAAAGGGCGTGATGGTGGCGTTCGAGGCGGCCGTCGCCGGCGGCATCCCCATCATCAAGGCCCTGCGCGAGGGGCTGACGGCCAACCGCATCGAGTGGCTGGCGGGGATCATCAACGGCACCACCAACTTCATCCTGTCCGAGATGCGCGACAAGGGCCTGGATTTCGCCACCGTGCTGAAACAGGCGCAGGCGCTGGGCTATGCGGAAGCCGATCCCACCTTCGACATCGAAGGCGTGGACGCGGCGCACAAGGCCACCATCATGTCGGCCATCGCCTTCGGCATTCCCGTGCAGTTCGATAAGGCGCACGTGGAAGGCATCTCGAAGCTGAACGCGATCGATATCAAGTATGCCGAGCAGCTGGGCTACCGCATCAAGCTGCTGGGCATCGCCAAGCGGGTGACGGTGGGCGGCAAGGAGGGCGTGGAGCTGCGCGTGCATCCGACCCTGATCCCGGCCAAGCGCCTGATCGCCAATGTGGAAGGCGCGATGAACGCGGTGCTGGTGCATGCCGACGCCGTGGGCGCGACGCTTTACTACGGCAAGGGTGCGGGCAGCGAGCCGACCGCTTCGGCCGTCATCGCCGACCTGGTGGACATTACCCGCCTGGCCACGGCCGACAAGGAGCACCGCGTGCCGCACCTGGCTTTCCAGCCGAATGAGCTGACCAATATCGAGATTCTGCCGATGGCGGAGATCACCACCAGCTATTATCTGCGCATGAATGTGTCCGACCGCGCGGGCGTGCTGGCCGATCTGACGCGCATCCTGGCCGATGCGGGTATCTCCATCGACGCCATGCTGCAGAAGGAGCCGGCGGAAGGCGAGACGCGCACCGATATCATCTTCCTCACCCACCAGACGCAGGAAAAGCATGTGGACGCGGCCATCGCCAAGATGGAAGCGCTGGATGCGGTGTTTGGCAAGGTAACGCGCATCCGTCTGGAAAACCTCAGCTAGTTGCTGAGTACAGCGAGCGAAGGCGTGATATAACAGTGGTGGAGCAATAATTCACCACTGAGGGATATCATGTCCAACCTCCTGCGCAATCTCTCCATCCAGAAGAAGCTGATGCTCAGCATGGGGTTTTCCATGCTGCTGTTCCTGGCGATCTCCTTCGCGCTTAGCGTGATCATGACGGGCAATGGCATCCGGGAGCGGGTGGTGACGCAGGAGCTGCCCGCCGTGGTGGGTGAGATCCGCAATGACGTCCTGCGGCAGATCGTCGAGCCCTTGGCGGCGTCTCAGGCCGTCGCCAACAATACCTTTTTGCTGGACTGGGAGGCCAAGGGCCTGTCCGATGACGGCGTGGCGGCGTGGAAGACCTACGCCTCGCGCATCAAGGACAAGATGAAAGCGGCCAGCGTGTTCTGGGTTTCCGGCGGCACGGGCAAGTACTTCGACTTGACGGGGCTGAACCGCACGCTGAATAAATCGGCCGCTTCCGACCAGTGGTTCTATGGCTTCCTCGATAGCGGCAAGCCTTATACGCTGGACCTGGACAAGGATGTCGGCGCCAGCACCTATATGTTGTTCATTAATACCCGCTTCGATGCGGGCGGCGGCAAGGTTGGTGCGGCGGGGCTGGGGCTGTCGGTCGACAAGCTGGCCGATACCATTCGCTCCTATAAGGTGGGTGCTTCCGGCAGCGTCTTCCTCGTGCGCGCCAACGGCATGCTGCTGATGCACCGCGATGCGGCGCTGGCCGACGGCAAACACTTCATGAAGGACCTGCCGGGGCTGAGCGACGCGCTTACAGCGCAGCTGCTGAATGGTTCGCGCTACGCGTCGGCCACGTACAAGGCGCCGGGCGGCAAGCAGATCATCGCATCCTCCTATGTGCCGGAGCTGAATATGTACGTCATCGCCCATGTGCCGGAGTCCGAGGTGCTGGGACAGGTGACGCGCTCGGTGGCCATCTCCGCGCTGATTGCGGGCGCGGTGGGCGGCGGCATCGGGCTGTTCGTCGTATTCCTGGTGAGCCGCATGATCGCCGCGCCCGTGTCGCGCGCCGCCTGCCTGCTGGAGGAAATCGCGGGCGGCGAAGGGGATCTGAGCCGCCGCATGCCGGTGGAGGGCGAGGATGAACTGGGCGCGCTGGCGAATGGCTTCAACCGCTTTGTCGCCTCGCTGAACCAGACCATACGCCAGGTGCGCGACAGCACGGAGACGATCGCCAGCGCATCGGGTGAAATCGCCAGCGGCAATCTGGACCTGTCGCAGCGCACGGAGAACCAGGCCTCCAGCCTGGAGCAGACAGCGTCCGCGATGGAGGAGCTGATGGCCACCGTCAGCCAGAATGCCGACAGCGCGCGCCAGGCCAACCAGCTGGTGCAATCGGCGTCCGGCTATGCGACGGAAGGCGGCGCCGTGGTGGGGCGCGTGGTCGACACCATGGTTTCGATCAAGGACAGCTCGCGCAAGATTGTCGACATCATCGCGGTCATCGACGGCATCGCCTTCCAGACCAATATCCTGGCCTTGAACGCGGCGGTGGAGGCGGCGCGCGCGGGAGAGCAGGGACGTGGTTTTGCGGTGGTGGCTTCCGAAGTGCGTACGCTGGCGCAGCGTTCGGCGGCGGCCGCCAAGGAGATCAAGGAGCTGATCAACGACTCCGTGCAGAAGGTGGATGCGGGCGGCGCGCTGGTGGACGAGGCGGGCGTCACGATGAGCAAGATCGTTCAGTCGGTGGAGCAGGTGACCACCATCATGAGCGAGATTGTCAACGCCAGCCAGGAGCAGAGCGACGGCATCGCGCAGGTCAATCTGGCGGTGACGGAGATCGACAGCACCACGCAGCAGAACGCGGCGCTGGTGGAGCAGGCCGCGGCGGCGGCGGCTTCGCTGCAGGAGCAGGCGGCCAATCTGGCGGCCGTGGTCAGCGTCTTTAAGCTGGAGATACCCGGATGATGTGGTTCATATTGACGTAAATCGGCTTGTCCTTATGGATCAGCTTCATCCAGGGTGACTGGATTTCTACAACCTTGCCTTTTACCGAGTAAAGCGCGCCGATGTAGCTCGTCGTAATGACGACTTCTTCCCCCAATAATTCGTTGATCATCTCAGAATCCTCATATTCAAGATCACGAACATTCACATTAAATGCCGACGCCAGCGCTTTCATCGACTGAATCGAAGCAACCGCCTCGTTTTCGATCCTCTGCACTGTCCTCAGATTCAAACCGGAAGCGGTGGCCAGTTCATCCTGGGTCCATGCTTTTTCTTTTCGCATTTGAAGCAGCAGGTCGACATTAATTTTCATCGGATATCTAAATCTTGATGTTCGTGGAAGCTGCAGAATATGATTGTTTTCAGGAAATGCTAACGAATACCTTACGTCACCTATACGAATAGCATACGACAGTTTGACGACAGCGACCCGCCACCCTCTGTATCCTACTGCGGCTGGAGGGCGATGACGGCCATGCCGCACAGGGCCAGCGCGGCGCCGCCGATGTCCCAGCGGCTCAGCATGACGCCGTCCACAAAGCGCAGCCAGAGCAGGGCGACGGCGATGTACATGCCGCCGTAGGCCGCGTAGGTGCGTCCCGCCGCCGTGGGGTGCAAGGTCAGAAGCCAGGCGAACAGGCCGAGCGACAGGGCGGCGGGCAGGAGAAGCCAAAGCGGCTTGCCCTGCTTGAGCGTCAGCCAGGGCAGGTAGCAGCCGATGATCTCGGCCAGGGCGGTAACAGCAAAAAGACCTGCTAATTTGATGACTTCCAAGTGAACTCCGGTATTAATTTCAGCCTTCGGCCTTGATGGTGTTGCGCAGGATGCCGATGCCGGTGATTTCCGTCTCCATCACGTCGCCCGGCTTCATGAACTCCGGCGGCGTGCGGCTGAAGCCTACGCCCGACGGCGTGCCGGTGGTGATGATGTCGCCCGCCTCCAGCGTCATGCCGCGCGACAGTTCGGCGATTACGCGGGGGATCTTGAAGTACATCTGCTGGTAGCTGGCGTTCTGCTTTTCCACGCCGTTGACGCGGCAGATGATGCGCGTGCTGTCCAGGTTCAGACCCGCCGCCGTCACGATCCATGGTCCCATCGGACCATAGCCGTCCAGGCTTTTCCCCTTGAACCACTGGCCGCCGTGGCGCTTCTGCTGGATGTCGCGGGCCGTGGTGTCGTTGTAGGCGACGTAGCCGAAAACGTGATGCATCGCCTTGTCTTCGCTGATATTGCGGCCGCCGCGGCCGATGATGACGGCCAGTTCGGCTTCCCAGTCGACCAGCGTGGAGTTGCTGGCGTCGAAGGGGATGGTGTCGAAGGGACCGTTCATCGTATTGACGCCCTTGGTGAAGAAGACGGGATTGGCCGGATAATCCTTCGCCACCTTGTCGAACCGTGCCGCCTTGCCTTCCTCAAAGTGGTCGAGGTAGTTCCAGCCGACCGCGTAGATATTGGCGCGCGGACGGGGGATGGGCGACAGCTGGCGAACCTGCTGCACGGTGGGACCGGCGCTCTTCAGCGAGGCGGCACTCTGCGCCAGTGCATGCACCTGGGCGACGCCCTGGTCGCCGCTGTCGATCAGCGAGAGCATGGAATCAGGATCGAACACCAGCTTGAGCTTTTGCCGCTGCGCCTCCGCGCCGATATCGACGATACGGCCGTCATCCAGCACGACGCCGACGCGAGGCTTGTCCTCTTTCCCGGGCGAGTAGGTCGCCAGTCGCAGGCCCAGCTTCGCCGCGAGCGGCGCGATGGCCGCGATCTGCGTTTCCTGCGCATTGGCCTGGCCCAGGACGCTTACCGCTGCACTGGTGGCGCCCAGCTTGAGAAAGTTACGACGATTTTCTTGCATGCCTGTCTCCTGTTTTTCGAGTGAAGCATTTTAGCGCGAAGCGTCCAGAGCGAATCGGTGTATAGTAAAAACACGTATTCTGGGTGAGGACTTCATCATGGAAACCGTCGTTCCCGATCTTCGTTCCGGCGTTGCCGCAAGTCTGGATCAACTGCTTGAGGCCTATTCGCAAGGGCGCCTGAGCCGCAAGGAGCTTGAACAAGCCACCGGCCTTTGGTTTGGCGAAATCCTGTCTGCGATGCGGGCGCGCAGCCTGCCGCTGCCGCGTGTCGACAGCCGCATCCACTTCAGCGAAGCTCAGCAAAGACTGTTTGAACAGGTGTTCGGATGAACATCGCTCTGATCGTCACCGATGCCGGGCCTTTGATCACGCTGGCCGTGGCCGATGCCCTCGACGCCTTGAAGCTGCTGGGCGTCCGCGTCATCATTCCTGACATGGTGCAGTTTGAAGTGATACGCCATGTTGACAAGCCCGGCGCGCAGGAATTCCTGATGTGGCTGGGCGAAAACAAGGATGTCGTTGAAATCGGCGACACGGAGGAGTACGCGGAATTCACCGAGCTTCTTGCCCTGAACCCGGCGCTGCGCACCCGCAATCGCGGTGAAATGGCAGCTGCGGAAGTGTTGGCGCGGGAGCTGGAAGGCGGCCTTGATGCAGGCCTGCTTTTGTTCGAGGACTCGGACATCAAAAAAGCCAGCTTCCTTGTCCGCCTGCCTGAGCGCGTGCTGGTACTGTCCACGTCCACTTTCTTGCATGGACTGCAGCGCCGCCAGCTGATCGCCGATGCGGCCGAGATTCTGGACCGGGCTACCGCCGTGCGCGGGCCCGCCGTACTCAATCCCGGCGCCCACGTCAGCGCGGGCGCGGAAGAGGCGCTGAAAGTCTGGGTTGGCTGATATTGCTCATACATTGCTCGTGCCGACGTCGTGTTTTGCGCTGCGGGAGGCGGTTATAATCGCCTGCACTATCGTACTGCACGGATCTGTCCCGACATGAGCCAACCGAACCAGTTTTCCCTGCTGTCGCAACGCCGTTTCGCGCCATTCTTCTGGACCCAGTTCCTCGGCGCCTTCAACGACAATCTGTTCAAGACCGCGCTGGTGGTCATCATCACCTTCGACGCCATCCACTGGACCAGCATGGCGCCGTCGCTGGTGACGAACCTGATTCCCGGCCTGTTCATCCTGCCCTATGTGCTGTTCTCCGCCACCGCCGGCCAGATGGCGGACAAGATCGAGAAGGGCAGGCTGACGCGCTTCGTCAAATGGCTGGAACTGGGCATCATGTGCGTCGCGGGCATGGGCTGGCTGACGCACACGCTATGGCTGCTGGTGGCCGGCGTGGTCGGCATGGGCATCCACTCCACCATCTTCGGTCCCGTCAAATACGCCTATCTGCCGCAGCAGCTGGCGCCGGAAGAACTCATCGGCGGCAATGGCGTGACGGAGATGGGCACTTTCGTCGGCATCCTGCTGGGCGAAATCCTGGGGGCCGTCCTGGTGGTGCAGCCGAACGGCGTCGTGCTGGAGGCGGGAGCGACCATCGCCGTCGCCGCCCTGGGCCTGGCCGCCAGCTACCGCATTCCCTATTCGCCGCCGTCGGCGCCGGAGCTGGAAATCAGCCGCAACGCGCTGGCCGAATCGGTCCGCAATATCAATTTCTCGCGCAAGAACCGGGTCGTGTTCCTGTCCATGCTGGGCAATTCCTGGTTCTGGTTCTACGGCGCGCTGGTGCTGGCGCAGTTCCCCGTCTACGCCAAGGATTATCTGCACGGCGACCATAGCGTGTTCGTCATGCTGCTGACGGTGTTCTCGCTGGGCGTGGGCGCCGGCTCGCTGCTGTGCGAGAAGCTCTCCGGACGCAAGGTGGAGATCGGCCTGGTGCCCTTCGGTTCCATCGGCCTGAGCGTGTTCGGCATCGACCTGTATCTGGCCAGCGTGGGCTATGCGGGCGGCGCGTCGGCGCTGGCCGGCTCGCACATCGGCGCCTTCACGCTGCTGGCGCAGCACGGCATGCCGCGCATCCTGTTCGACGTGCTCATGATCGGCATCTTCGGCGGCTTCTACATCGTGCCCCTGTTCGCGCTGATCCAGATCCGCTGCGATCCGGCCCATATCTCGCGCACCATCGCCGGCATGAACATCCTGAACGCGCTGTTCATGGTCGCTTCGGCCGGCGTGGCCATCGTGCTGCTGGGGCAGGGCCTGTCGATCCCGCAGCTGTTCCTGGCGACGGCGCTGATGAACGCCGTGGTGGCGCTGTACATCTTCTCGCTGGTGCCGGAATTCCTCATGCGCTTCCTGGCCTGGCTGCTGATCCACACCATCCACCGCGTCAAGTGCATCAACGCCGACCGCATTCCGGCCGAAGGTCCGGCGGTGCTGGTGTGTAACCACGTCTCGTATGTCGACGCCATCGTCATCGGCGCCGCCAGCCCGCGCCCGATCCGCTTCGTCATGGACCACCATATCTTCAAGCTGCCGCTGCTGGGCTGGATCTTCCGCACGGCGCGCGCCATTCCCATCGCTCCGGCCAAGGAAGATCCGTGGCTGATGGAGAAGGCCTATGTCGATATCGCCCAGGCCCTGCACGAGGGTGACCTGGTGTGCATCTTCCCCGAAGGCCGGCTGACGTCGACGGGCGAGATGAACGAGTTCAAAGGCGGCATCGCCAAGATCGTGGCGCGCACCAAGGTGCCCGTGATTCCCATGGCGCTGCGCGGGCTGTGGGGCCATCTGCTGAGCCGAGGCGCGGAGAATGTCTTCGAGCGCACCTTCCGCACGGGCCTGCGTTCGCGCCTCGACCTGGCCGTGGGCGCGCCCGTGCCGCCGGAAATGGCCACCCCCGAGCATTTGTATGCAGAAGTAAAAGCCTTGCGTGGAGACTGGAGATAGTTTGCTTGCGGTTGCGATCGCCCTCCACAAGCGCCATCATCGGCGCCAGACCGGTGTAGCAGGGCGTCAGCGCGCCGTCGTCACAGCCGCTGGCGGCGCTGGTGACGACGGCTGTGGCGATGCCTGTGGCTGGCGCTGGGCGGCCAGGCGCACCAGCTGTTCCAGCTCCACCGGCTTGACCAGGTGGTGGTCGAAGCCCGCTTCCAGGGTGCGGCGGCGGGCGTCGCTCTGGCCCCAGCCGGTGAGGGCGATCATCAGGATGCCCGCGCTGCCGGCCAGGCCACGAATGGCGCGCGCCGTGTCATAGCCGTCCATGCCGGGCATGCCGAGGTCCATCACGATCATGTCCGGCGCGGCGCGCTGCACGGCCTGCACGGCGTTGTCGCCGTCGTAGGCCGTGCGCACGTCGAAGCCTTCGATCTCCAGCAGGGCGGCCAGCGAATCGGCCGCGTCCTGGTTGTCGTCCACCACCAGCGCCCGCATGGCGCGGGACTCCGGCGCCGCAGGCGCGGCCACGGGCAGGGCTTCCTCCTGCATACAGCTGACCACTGGCAGTTCAATCACAAACTCGCTCCCTTTTCCGATACCTTCGCTGCGGGCCGTCACCGAGCCGCCGTGCATCTGCGCGAACTCGCGCGACAAGCTTAATCCGATTCCCAGTCCGCTGGCAATCTGGCCGCTGGCGGCGGCGTTCTGCTCGAACATGCGGAAGATGCGGGGAACCGTCTCGCGCTCCAGGCCGATGCCCGTGTCGCGCACGCGTACCTGCAGGCGCGCGCCGTCGCAGCGGGCGGAGACGTGGACCTGGCCGTTCTGCGGCGTGAACTTGATGGCGTTGGAGAGGATGTTGGCGAAGATCTGCACGATGCGCGCATAGTCGGCGTCCAGGGTCACGGCCTCCATCGGCAGCGACCAGTGGATCTGGATGCCCTTGGCGTCCGCCGCTTGCTGGCACAGCTCGCCCACATGGTGCATCACCGTGCCCAGGGCGATGGACTGGCGCTGCAGGGTGATCTTGCCGCTGGTGATGCGGGCCACGTCGAGCAGGTCGTCCACCAGCCGCGTGAGCAGGCCCACCTGGCGCTCCACCGTGTCCCGGATGCGGGCCGGCTGCGGCGCGCCCGGATACAGGCGCGGCAGCAGCGCCACCGAGGTGCGGATCGGCGCCAGCGGATTGCGCAGCTCATGTCCCAGGCTGGCGAGGAATTCGTCCTTGCGCCGGGCCGCCTCGCGCACGGCGTACTGCTTGCTGCGGGCGCGCAGCACGGTGTGCAGGGCCGTCACCAGTTCCTGCGTGCGCACGGGGCGCTCCAGCAGGGTCAGATTGCCCAGTCCCGCCACGGCCTGCAGCACGGAGGGCGAATCGGCGCCGCGCTGGGTCAGCAGAACGATGGGCAGGTCGGACCATTCCGGCTGCTGCTGCACATGCGCGTACAGCAGCTGGTAGGCGCCCGGCAGCGCTTCCTCCACCGTCAGCACGGCGCCCGCACCCAGGGGCAGGGCCGCCTCGATCTCGGCCGGACTATGGCAGATCAGCGAGTGCATGCGGGCGTCGGCCAGCACGCGCGCGGCCAGCGCGGCGTCCTGGCCGATGGGGGCGTAGATCAGGATGCGATGTTCCATGGGCTCTTTCCCGCCTCAGATGGCGACGCTGGCCGTGTCGCCGGCGGCGCGCGGATCGTAGGCCGGCACGCCCGTGAGGATGCCGTGGAAGTCCTTCAGCACGGGGCCCACGCGGATCCCGCTGGGGCAGATCTGGAAACGGCGTATGCTGCGCTCGTGCGAGCTGCCCCGTTTCTTGAAGACGGAGATGGCTTGCCGCACCTCGCCCTCCGCCTCGAAGTAGCGCAGCATGATGACGTTGTCGGCCAGGTAGCTGGCGTCCACCGCGCTGCCGCTGCCGCTGCCGGGACCGATTCCGATCAGGTTGTGCTGCACGCCGACCAGGATGCTGACCACGCCGCGCTGGCCCAGGCAGGTCAGCAGCTCGTGCAGGTAGGTGGTGAGGAAGCGCTCGTCCGGCACCGCGTTCAGGTAGCCGTTCAGGCTGTCGATGACGATCATGCGCGCGCCCTTGTCCACGGCGCCGATCACGGCCTCGGTGAATTCGCCCGGCGCCAGTTCCGCCGGGTCGATCTGCTGCACGCTGAGCAGGCCGTTGGCGATGGCCGTGAGCAGGTTCATGCCCAGCGCCTTGCTGCGGTTGAGCATATTGTTGCGCGCCTCCTCGAACAGGAACATGGCGCAGGATTCGCCGCGCAGGGTGGCGGCGTTGACGAATTGCGCCGACAGCGAGGACTTGCCGGTGCCGGAGGGGCCGGAGATCAGGGTGCTCATGCCTTCCTCCAGGCCGCCGCCCAGCAGGGTGTCCAGCTCCAGCAGGCCGCTGGAGAGCTGGCGCCGCTCGTGCAGCCCGTGCGTTCCGCCCACCACCAGGCGCGGATAGACGTGCAGCCCGCCGCGCAGGATCTTGTAGTCGTGGGCGCCGCCGCGGTAGGCCACGCCGCGGTATTTCACCACGCGCAGCCGGCGCCGCTCGGCGCCATAGGCCTGGTCCTCCAGCTCCAGCGTCAGCACGGCGTGGGCCACGCTGCGCACCTGCAGGTCGGCGTTGACGGCCGTGCGGTCGTCGAGGAAGAGGGTGGTGCAGCTGCGGCTGGCCAGATACTGCTTCAGCGCCAGCACCTGGCGCCGGTAGCGCAGCGCGTTTTCCGACAGCAGCTGCAGCTCGGACAGGGAGTCGAGCACCACGCGCCGCGGCTTGTGGCGCTCGACGGCGGCCAGGATGCGCTGGGTGGTGGAGCCCAGTTCGATCTCGGACGGGTGGAAGATGGTGTACTGCTGCTCCGGGTCGAGCGCGTCGTCATAGGGGATCAGCTCTTCGATGTGGATGCCGTGCAGGGACCAGCCGTGCGACTGGCCCACGGCGTGCAGCTCGGCCGCCGTCTCGGCCAGGGTGATGTAGAGCACCGATTCGCCCTGGCGCGCGCCTTCGCTGAGGAATTGCAGGGCCAGTGTGGTCTTGCCCGTGCCCGGCTCGCCCTCCACCAGGTAGAGGCGGTCGGCCGCCAAGCCGCCGGCGAGGACGTGGTCCAGGCCGGGCACGCCTGATGAAATCAGGGTCGATGTCTGCTGCGATGTCTGAAGGGATGTCTGTGGCTCTTCCATGCCCGCGCTCCGCCAGCTGTCGATGTCGGCCGATACTACCTGAAACGCCAAAAAGGCGATGTTCGATAGCGCACGAAAGCTCAGCGGTTTGCGCGCCGCTGGCGTCCCTGCTGTTTATGCGCGTACATGGCGCGGTCGGCGCGGCCCAGCAGCAGCTCGATGTCGACCGGGTCGTCCGGCTGGTGGATGGCGATGCCGATGCTGGCGTCCAGGCGCACGCTGGCCGTCTTCAGCACGAAGGGCTGCTGCAGCACGGGGCGCAGCTTGTCGGCCGTCTCCTGCGCCGCCTCGGGGCCGGCCAGCATCTCCAGGATGACGACGAACTCGTCGCCCGCCAGGCGGCCCACCATGTCCGTCTTGCGCACGGTGTCGCGCACGCGGGCGGCGAACTGGCGCAGCAGCTCGTCGCCCTCGTCGTGGCCGTAGCGGTCGTTGACCTGCTTGAAGCGGTCCAGGTCGAGGAAGAACACGGCGCAGGGCTTGCGCACGCGGTTGGCGCGCTGCATGGCCTCGGGCAGGGCCTGCATCAGGGCGCGGCGGTTGGGCAGGCCGGTCAGGGTGTCGCGCAGGGCCATCGCCTCCATCGAGGCGAACAGGTTCTTGCGCTCGCTGATATCGTGCAGGAAGGCGATGAACAGGTGGCCGCTGCTGCGCGGGACATAGGCCATCGACACTTCGACGGGGAATTCCTTGCCGTCGCGGCTGGTCAGCGACAGCTCGACGCGGCGGTTGAGCACCGCCGCCTCGCCCTGTTCCGCCAGCTGGCGCATGTCGCGCTCGTAGGCGCGGCGCAGCAGGGGCGGCAGGATCATGCTGGCCAGCTTCTGGCCGATGACTTCGCGCCGGCTCCAGCCCAGCAGCTTTTCCGCCTGGCGGTTCCAGTCCAGCACCACGCCGCCCGGATCGAGGGCGATGAAGGCGTCGTGCGCGTTGTCGAGGATGGCGCGCAGCTCGGCCGCGCGCTCCTGCAGCAGCAGCTGCGTGCTCTGTTCCTGGGCCAGGGCCTGCTCCAGCTGCAGGGCCTTGCGCGCCAGCTCGCGCGTGCGCTCGGCAACAGCCGATTCCAGGTGCTCGTTGGCGTCGCGCAGGGCTTGCAGGTGGCCCTGCTCCGCGCTGACCATGTCGGCCAGGGCGTGCGACAGCACCTGCGCCTCGTGGAAGCTGTCCTGCAGCTCGACGGGCGGCAGGGCGGCGCCGGCGTCGGCGGCCGAGCGCCTTTCGATGGCGCGGCTCAGTTCATTCAGGGGACGCACGAGGCGGCGCGCCACAGCGGCGGCGGCCCAGGCCATGCCCAGGCCGAGGATGGCGCCCAGCAGCAGGATCTGGCGCTCCAGCGCGCGGGCGCCGGCCATGGCCACGTCTTCCGGCTGGCGCACCAGCACCGACCAGGCCAGCGCCGGCGTCGCCGCCGGATCGCCCGGCTGGTCCATGCGGGCATAGCCGGTGCGGTATTCGCGGCCGTCGGCCCAGGTCTCCCTGATGCCGCCCGACTGGCCGCTCTGGGCCAGGGCCAGGCTGTCGCTGGCGACCTTGCGCTCGAGCATGGCCTTGGGGCCGAAGATGACGGTGCCGTCGGCGCGCACGACGAGAATCTCGGCCGCGTACTGGCGGCCGACGGGAGCGAGGATGGTCTGGTGCAGTTCGGACAGCAGCAGCACGTCGCCGCCGGCGCGCTTGACGGCGCCGTTCAGGGCGTCGCGCATCTGCCAGGACAGCTGCTGCAGGCGCTGTTCCGCCTCGCGTCCCGCATAGCCGATGGCGAAGTGGTCGACCAGGATCAGCAAAGCGAGCACCGTCAGCAGCACCGTGGCGCTGACGCCTATCGTCACCAGGGTGGTCAGCCGGGGACGCGCCTTACTCGGGGAGGGCTGCATAAATTCTGAAGCGGCCGGAAATTAGTAATGTCTACAAGTAAGAAATAATTGTAGCACCAGGGCGGACGGGGATTGTGTCCAAACGCCAATTCCTTCCTGATAGTCGGATTATTGCCACAGTGAAAGAAAATTGCGGGGCGCCAGCAAGGCGGGAAAGGCTGGAGTACCATACGGGGCTCCCGTTCAGCTTTTTGGCACATCATGACTTCTTACGTATTCCCCGCCCACGAGATCGTCGGCCTGCCCGTGGCCGGCAGCGAGCAGCGCTTCCCCGTCCGCCGCGTCTACTGCGTCGGCCGCAACTACGCCGGCCACGCGCGCGAGATGGGCTCCGACCCGGACCGCGAACCGCCATTCTTCTTCTGCAAACCGGGCGACGCGGGCGCCGTCGTGCCCGTGCCGCCGCAGCAGACGGTGGAGCTGCCTTACCCGTCGCTGACCAATAACCTGCATTACGAGTGCGAACTGGTGGTCGCCATCGGCAAGGGCGGCAGCAATATCGCCGTGGAAGACGCGGCCAGCCATATCTTCGGCTACGCCGTGGGCCTGGACATGACGCGCCGCGATTTGCAGGGCAAGATGAAGGATACGGGCCGGCCGTGGGAGATCGGCAAGGCCTTCGACTATTCGGCGCCGGTCGGCATGCTGCAGCGCGCTGCGGAGGCGGGCGACATCGGCCAGGCGGCCATCACGCTGGAAGTGGACGGCGTGGTGAAGCAGTCGGCCACCATCGGCCACCTGATCTGGTCCATCAGCGAGACCATCGCCAATCTTTCGACCCTGTTCACGCTGCAGCCGGGCGACCTGATTTTCAGCGGCACGCCGGAAGGCGTGGGCGCCGTCGTACGCGGACAGACCATGCTGGGCAAGGTGGCCGGCCTGCCGCCGCTGTCGGTGAAAATGGTATAAACCGTTTATGCGGGAAGCAGGGCGGCGATGGCCGTCAGCGCTTCCAGCGCGCCCAGGGGCAGGCCCACGTCGTCCTCGGGCCGCGCCACCCGGCATTCGTCCGGATTGATGCGGATCAGGCGTCCGCCGTGCTGCATCACCACCCGGTTGCTGAAATGGCGTACCGAGGGGATGGCCGTGCCGGCGCCGATCTCGATCACCAGCGGGCGGCGCGTCGTGCGCAGCCATTCCAGCAGGCGCGCCTCCTGCACCTGCGCGCGCTGCTCGTTCCATTCCCAGTCGCTGAACATCAGGATATTCGGCCGCGCCATGCCGCCGCAGTGGGGGCAGACGGGCGCCTCGCTGCGCAGGCGGCAGGCATTGGCGTCCACCTGCGGCTGGAAATCGTCGGCGCGCCAGATGTGCGGGCCGCAGGGCTCCATGCATTGCAGATGGTGGATGGAGCCGTGGCATTCGTAGACGCGCTGGGGATCGAAGCCCGCCTTCTGGAATTGTCCGTCCACGTTGCTGGTGTAGATGCCGTAGCCGTGCGCCATGCGCTCGCCCCAGGCCTTGAGCAGGGCGAAGCCGGCGTGCGGCATGGTCTCGCGGTAGAGCTGCAGGCGGTGGCCGTAGAAGCCCCAGGCCAGCGTGGGATTGACGCGGAAGGTGTAGGGCGCGGCCACGCTGTGGAATTCCAGCTTGGCGTGGGCGAGGGCGGGATAGGCTTGCCAGAAGCCCTGGTTGCCACGGAAGTCGGGCAGGCCGGAGTCGATGCCCATGCCGGCGCCGGCGGCGATCACGAGGGCATCGGCTTGGTCTATCAGTTCAACGGCGCGGGCGATAAGGGCGGAATCTGAGGCGGACAGCATGATTTATTTTCACTGCGTTTGGGCTCGCTAATGAAAGCTATCTTACCGTAGCTGTGGGGAAAAATCGAAAGGGGGAAGAAAACATGACAATTACTCAAACGGCCTGCTATAATGATGCCCTCGTCGGGGCGTAGCGCAGCCTGGTAGCGTACTTGCATGGGGTGCAAGGGGTCGGAAGTTCGAATCTTCTCGCCCCGACCAATAGAATCAAAGAGTTAGATGAAGCCGGGGAAACCCGGCTTTTTCTTTTTCTGAATTTGGTAAGAAATTTGGTAAGAAAATATAGCTCTGCAAGTGAAAATGGTTCGCAACCTTGCCTTGCATCCTCTCAATAGGGAGATCACTTTCGATCGCTTCCTGTCTGTAATTGAGGTAGGCTGATCGTCTATCTCTAACCCCTTCAGCGCCGAGGAGATATTTGCGAATTGGCAGGTATCAAGATGGCCATTTATTCCAAATTACTCAATGACAAGGGTGGCGCGCTTTTTGTTCCTGCTTTTGCTGCAGGTTTGCGAAGGTTGCTGAGGTAATGGCGCAAGAGTCTCGGTGGGCAAAGTTGCTTATTAGTGGCGATGCGCGTTATTTTGAAGATGCTGTGCGCTCTAAGGCAATTAGCATTCCATACCGCTTTTCGAAGCCTGTTCCTATTCGAAGCCTGTTCCTATTCGAAGCCAGTTCCTATTGTGAGCTATTTATAGGGTGAACTTCCCATGTAGCCCAAACCTTGAGTTGAGTCAGGGTTGTGCGTAATTTATCGTTTTGCTATACTGCGCAACACCCCGTCACTATAGGTTCACTATGGTTCGCTGCCATCTGTCGACTCTCATGGGTCGCGACAAGCTCCGTATCTCTGACGTTGCGCGCCTGACTGGCCTGAACCGCAGCACTATAAGTTCCTTGTATAAGGAGTCTGCGACACGTCTGGATGTGGCTGCTATCGACGCTCTTTGCAAATTGTTTCGTTGCTCGGTCGGGGAGCTATTTGAGTATCTTCCTGATGCCGATAGGAGTGATTTATGACGCTCAATGCATCCCGATGGCATGTCATTGCGGAATCAAATTTTGCCTGGGAGCGCGAGGCTCTTGAATGGCTAGCCATATCAGCGTCGACACTATCCAACGCCGCGTGCGTATTTATACCGTAGCTTCTGCGTCCACGCCAGAGATGCGTGCCGCCAGGCTTCGACAGGCGCGCCGCGAATTTGAGGTGCTCGAAGGCATTGATCACCCTGGCATCCTGCGCGTCAATGACCTGAAGGAGACTGAACTCGGCCCGGCACTGATTTTTGAGCATTCACCCAAGGCTGTGAGGTTGGATCACTTGCTTCGAGAGAAGGGTACCTGTTTCTCGCCGGTCTGGTAGCCTGCTTCCAGCGCCAGGGTCAGATGCAGCTGGACTTGCAGCGGCGTGCGTAGCTTGGTGGCCAGCATGTCGATGGCGTCCTCCGTCAGGATGGATTCCGGC
>Ga0213872_10000770_pt1 | contig 23495 bp, 28 predicted proteins | sample VelepicomBERX_R2_FD_160071 | JGI IMG/M metagenome (GOLD analysis project Ga0213872, IMG submission 160071) | Rhizosphere microbial communities from Vellozia epidendroides in rupestrian grasslands, the National Park of Serra do Cipo, Brazil - RX_R2 | ecosystem: Host-associated > Plants > Roots >...
CGATTCGGTGCAATCGCTGGAGGTCATTCAGGGCGCCCCGCCCGCCGAATACGGCGACAAGACGAGCGTTGTCATCAACGTGACGACGCGCTCAGGCCAAGGCGTGACGACGCCGCATGGAGACGCGACCGCATTGTACGGGACGTTTGGGACATCGGGCGGGGCATTCGATCTCGCTTATGGCGGCCAGAAGTGGGGCAATTTCATCGCCTTAAGCGGATTGAACACGGGCCGATTTCTTGATCCGCCCGAGTTCACGGTGATGCATGCCAAAGGGAATGAGGAGAATGTCTTCGACCGCGTGGACTACCAGTTCTCAGAAGCCGACTCCGTGCATCTGAATCTGGGCTACACACGATCCTGGTTCCAGAATCCGAATTCCTTCGACCAGGAGTATCATCCAGGGCTGGTGAATCCGGTGACTGGGGGTCCTTTGGGTTCGACGGACCAGACCTCGAAGATTAAAACTCTGAACGTTGCGCCGACCTGGACGCATCTGCTCAGCCCAGCGGCGGTGTTCACCTTTGGCGCTTACCTCAGGACCGACGAATATAACTACTATCCAAGCGCCGATCCGTTTGCGGACTGGTCCCCCGACCTTCAAGGGGAAACCGTGAGCCAGGCGCGCCGTCTGAGCAATATGGGCCTGCGTTCCAACGTGTCGTATGTGAAGGGGATTCACAATGTGAAGGCCGGAATCACGTATGAACAAACCTTCCTCACCGAGAACGACCATTTCGGAATTGTCGACCCTACCGTCATCCCTGGGATCGTGCCTTCGTGCCTGGACGCGAATGGCAACCCGATCCCCGGAACCCCATGCGCGACTCTAGCGCCTTATGATTTGACGCGTGGAGGCACTTTATTCCCGTTTTATGGTCACACCGACATTAAAGAACTCGCGCTTTATGTCCAGGACTTGATCACGAAAGGCAACTGGACTTTCAATGTAGGCATTCGCGGAGATCTGTATAACGGCATAGTCGCAGCCCGGCAAGCGGAGCCGCGAGTCGGCATCGCCTACAACGTCAAGCCGACAAATACCGTCCTTCGCGTTTCCTATGCCCGAACGATGGAAACTCCGTTCAATGAGAATCTCATTATTGCGAGCACGGGATGCAGTATCCCCTTTCTCGCCACTCTTGTGCCACCTCCAGGTGTCACATGCAATCTGGGAGCAATTCATCCGGGCTGGCGCAATGAATTTCATGTCGGGCTGCAACAAGCGTTCGGGCGGTACCTCGTTATCGACGCCGAGTACATCTGGAAGTACACGCATAACTCCTTTGATTTCGGTATAGTGGGCGCCACGCCGATCACTTTCCCGATCGAGTGGCATAACTCCAAAATCCCCGGCTATGCAATCCGCGCCAGCGTGCCAAACTTTCACGGGCTGACGGCCTTTGTGGCCATGTCAGGCGTTGCCGCGCGCTTCTTCCTGCCCCAGGTCGCGGGGCTGCCCATCATTCCGGTGGGCAACACCGTCTTCCGCATTGATCATGACGAGATTTTCAATGAGACAACTCACCTGCAATACCAGCCGTGGAAAAACGGGCCCTGGCTCTCGTTTAATTGGAGATATGACAGCGGGCTCGTGTCCGGCGCCGTGCCGTGCGTTGCGCTAACTGCAACATGCTTTGCTTCGACGCCGATTGCTGACGGCGGAGGAGCTAATGTCCCAAGCGGCCAAGTTGCCCTGGTGAACGCCATCACCGGCTTGCCTCTGACAGCGGATCAGGAGTTCCAGGCCGGCCTCACTTGCGACGGCAAACTCGCGGCGCCAAACCCTCTGGGCCCAGCCCTTGCTACCTGCGATGCGGCTGGGCTCAAATCGATATACGTCAAGGTGCCGCCGCCCGGGACAGAAAACGACGACCATAACCCGCAGCGAATCCAACCGCGCAATTTGTTTGATCTGGCCATCGGACAGGACAATCTTTTTCACGGTGACCGGTACAAGTGGAGTGCGCGCCTTGAAATCATCAACCTCACAAACAAAGTGGCGCTCTATAATTTCCTTTCGACCTTCAGTGGGACGCACTACGTTACGCCGCGTACGGTTACCGCCACGATTGGATTTCACTTTTAAAGGGTGTGTTCGGCGGAATGTCTTCCTGGAGATAAGAACCTGTTAGGTGCACCCTAAGCTGTGAAAATCACTCGAGCGATCCATCACAAGGTGGCTTCGCGTCACTCCCAACATGGGCGAAGAGCAAGCTCCTCTCCCCGAACCCCTCACCTCTGCCCTTCGTTCTCGCGCCCGATCAAGGCCGCTTCGCGCCGGCAAAGCCGGTTGCCTGGGGCAAGCCTTGACAGCCGCTTCACTGCGGGCCGGTCCTGATTATCCCCAGAAGGGCAAGTTTGCCCTTCTGGGCGCGCGCGAATGGCGATTCAATCGGCCTGGAACCCACCCTCGGAAAATCGCTTTAGAATCGTCTGGTGTGACGCGCGTCTGGAGCGTCACAAAAGCCCTATGGGCGCTATTTAATCCGATGGCGAGCAACGCCTTGAGCAGCCCGTAGTCAGCTGATGGGTCAATACGTACCTGCTCTTTTTTGTGTAAGAAAAGAGGTGCATGGCCGAGTCAGAAGCGGAAATTGAATCGCTGGCCGCTGCTCTGCGGAATTCCTACGAGGCGCTCTCTCGTGAGCTTTCCGAGATCGAAGACCAAGAGCGGCAGAGTGAAATCTCCGCCACCCTGTCCACCATTAAGCAGCAAATCCAAGACCTAGAGGAAGGGCGTCAAGAGTTGCGGCGGGCAGGCGTTGCTGAACGTACTCCGAATAAACGTTAGTTACATACCTACGGCATGGTTTAAAATTACATACCGCCAAAGACCGCGAGGTAAGGATGGCTGACGTCTTTCTCAGTTATTCCAGCGAAGATCGAGAGGTTGCGCGGCGTTTGGCGCAGGCGCTCGGGGGGTGCGGTTTCTCCGTCTGGTGGGACCGGAAGATCCCGGTCGGCCGAACCTTTGATGAGGTCATCGAGGCACAGATCGCGGCAGCTAATTGTCTCGTCGTCCTGTGGTCCGAGCACTCCATCAAATCCGATTGGGTGAGGGCTGAAGCCGACGAGGGCCGGCGACGTAAGATTCTCGCATCGGTCCGCATCGCCGATGTCAGGATTCCGTTAGCGTTCCGCATGAACCAGGCAGCCGACTTGATTGATTGGCATGGCGAATCGGATCACGATGGATATCAAGGCCTGCGTGCCCGCGTTTCCGAGTTGCTCGAAGCGGCCGATCAGAATTCTCGCGGGCGGGGTTTGGGACCGCCTGAAAAGCCGGGTGTACCAGCAGCAAAGCCGGCTCCGACGCCGTCCTGGGCAACGCGGTGGCGGCCAGTCCTCATGGCCGGAGTGATTTTGGCCGCGGTTGTCGCGAGCGGGTTGGCGGTGTTCCGAACGTTGACAAATAAGAATGTAATCGTTTCGGACAGCTTTGCCCGTGCGAATGGAGACAGTTGCAATCTCGGTCAAGCTGACCTGAAGTTCGGGGGCTCGGGACACCACTACTACATGCCGGTCTTCCTGAACGGCGCCGCGATGGTCTCGGGAGCGTTGCAGAACGTAGGTACGGATTTCGGTGGCGTTCAATTCACGGCATCGCCTGACCCATGCCACACGAACGGCTTTATCGGAGAAAATCTTGGACAGAACCTTCGTATTCGATCTGACCTGCTTGTGCCCACCGACGCGAAAGGTAACATCACCCGCGCCGGTCCTTACTTCCGTACCCGATCTGCCGCGGCACGGGACGGCCTGATGGGCGGAAGTTCGGCGGGGTACTGGGTGCAACTGCTAAGTAACGGCGACGTGCAGGTGAAACAGCTGAATCCATTCGCGACGGTGGCCCGTTCCGGCCGCTTCTCCACTTTTGACAGCGGCACAGTCCACACGCTTGAGATCGCCGTCAATGGGAACGAGTTGCAAGTTGTGCTCGACAACCGGCTGCAAAGATTCTTCCAGAACAATAACATAGTAGATACCGTTTCCGTCCCAAGCACTTGGGATGTCGCGCACACGGGCTCCGACCAGGGCGCCGCGGGCGTGGCGTTCGGCGATGAAGATAACCGGGGACAGATCGGCGGTCAGCGCGCCAGCCACCTCGTCATTGAGCAGTACAAGCCTTTCGGCAACATGCCCGTGAGGCCAATAGGGAGCCTGTAACAACACTGCTGTCCGGTCCGTTTACGGATGGCTTCGGCCTTCCGCAGAGAGGCCTATCTGCCAGGTCTCTGCGGACCCGGTGTCGGGCGCTCTCTGACGAGACGAAGTGGGCGGCCGTTGGCCGCAAAGGCGACGACAAGGTGCTCCACGCGAAGTCCGGCAGGCAGGCCGAGGAGCAGTACCAATCGACGAATTCGTCGATTGCGTCCCAGCACCGAAACGAAGCCTTGTCACATCGCGAACTGCTGCAGCTGTGTGTGGGCGGTACAGGAGGTCTCTCGAGCGGGAGGGGGTAGGGAACAATTTGCGGGACCACCAGGGTTATGTGAGCGCTCAGGCCATTCGCAAAGCCGCCGGCCCTCTTCAGCGCTGCGGCGGTTGCCCTGCGGATGTATAGACCACCACGATCTCCAATTTGCTCGACTCCCTCACTGGGATGGAGGTCCTACGCCGGGCAGAGTTGACGTTTCCATAGTCCTCACTCTCAGCATACCCACGGGAGCGCATTCTGTTTAAAAGTCATGGGTACGACCCTCAAGTTCAGCTGCCTTGGTCGCGACAGATTTCGGCCAACTGGACGGCGGCCGGCAGGTTCTCGCTGTTTTGGCCAACCCAGGCCACAGCACGAAATCTGACGGGGCAAAGAACCTTCTTGTTGGACTGGCAGCTCACAAAGCCATGGGATGCGTCTCTCGAGTATGCCGGCGATTTCCCCCACCGCGGTCCACCACAGCAGATTTTCCATTTGGGCACGGCCTACGACGCGTTGCCGGTGGTTGTGTCCGGTTAAGCCGACCGACTGGACATAGGTGCAATTCGCCTTTCGGTCGGCAGGGCACCCGACTGCATCATCCACAAATCTGTCCTTGAAGAGCGCCGCACTTGAAGTCAATCACGATGATAGTTATGTCATCTTGCATGTCGTTGCCATCCTTGCGTCCGCACCAGCCGGCGATTTGAGCCATCAGCTGGTCACAAAAGGCAGTTGCGGAGGAGGATCATGCTGTATTGCTCGATTGTTTCTGGATCGAGGTGGCTCACTGTGCGTGCGTCCACAAGTAGTGCAAGCTGAGTGGCAAATCTCTCCAAAAAATGTGAGGTTTGGGTGTTGGGGATCAATGGAACGGAAAACCGGGTTAAGCACGTAGTGCGGAATACAGTTGCGTTCCGGTAATCATGCGACATCCTCAAACGCGTCCTCTGGTTTGCGCAGAGGTCGTAAATTCGCCGCGGCCAACGGCGTCTGGTACCGAAAACGCATAGCGTCCGAGAGCATTGATGTGCTCGAAAACGAGCGGGGACAGTCTGGCGATATCATCCGGCTGCATCGGATAGCCCTCTGCCTGAAGTTACTCGAGAGCGGCATTGATGTTGTCGGGCTGCACTTGAATCCTGGATTGCCGGACTATTCCTTTCAATCACTTTCCTGGATTTAACTACAACGTCATTGCACTGAAATCCAGGACTGATGTACTTAAAGCCCGGACGATGTTAGAGCGGAAGTTCGTCCAGGACTTAAATGCACAAGTGGCAACAATGGGAAGCTGCTTCTCTCCGCTGCAGAGACGCTTCCATTCCGCCCTTCGCTGTCAAAAGCAAAAACGCTGGCCATTCTCGCCGTTTCAGGGCCACGCATTTCGTCCGCGATTTAAGCAGCCGACATCGAGGCTGCCGGAGTGTAGAGGATGATCCCGCGGCAAATCCGCAAATCCCTGCACTCACACATTCGGACTTGTCTCAGGTCACTGGCGGCGTTTTCACGCTCATTCGTGAGGCACAATTGGTTCCGACACTCTTGGGTAGCGGCCGAGTGCGATCAGCAAGCGGCGCTCTGCCACACGCTTGTCCAGGTTCAGCCGCAGCACCCGTGCTGTCACGGTCGCCTCCGGGGTAAGCGGCTCGAGGATCGGTCCCGCTAACCGAAAATGATCGGACCATCGCTGCCGGCGCGGATGAAAGAACCGTATCAATTCTCCCGTCGACGGGTGGAGCGAGCCCAGATCGCTTCCCTTCCATGCGTTGCACCGCATGCAGGAATAAGCGAGGTTCTCTTCGACGGACTCGCCGCCGTGCTTCCGGCTGACGATGTGATCCACCTGATGAGGAAAAAAGGAATCCTCTTCGTGCAAAAGGCAGTACTCACAGCGAAACCCCGCACGCCGCGCCACTCGCTCGCGCAACTTCTCGTCAATATCGCTAGCCAAGGGACAAGTGGCTGCGTGCCTGCGCCTTGGCCATGATCAAGATGTGCTCGAGCTGCAGGAAGTCGTCGAGCTCGGATTGTTCTTCCGAGGAGAGAGATCCGTCGCGCTGGCGTTCGATCAGATCGGAAACGCGCCTCTGCACTGCTTCTGAAGGCCGAAAGCGAATGATCCCTTCGGGCGTGGTGCCGGCAGCGATAAAATCGACCAGTTCGAGATAGGCGGGATGGGCAGCGCTCATCAGTCGTCCTTTGCTTAAGGTAGCGCGATTCTATCGATTCCTGCACGACCGAGGCTCATAACAAGCATGAAATCCTCCGGTGTCGCCCCAGACGCGAAGCCCGCAAAGACTTTATTCTGTTCTGACTGCCCGCGGCGTTCGAGTTCTAAAGTAGTTTGGAAGTGGCTATAGTTTCAACGCATTACTTTGCCGCAGACGGGAGCATTCTCATACTGACAAAAACTTCGCAAGCCATTTTCCACTTTTCATAGAAACAGCTATTGCGCTTTGAGAAATCATATTTGCATAATGAAGAAAAGCCAGGGAGGCAATCCCACCAAAGCGAGACTAAACCTCATAGACCCCTGAAGCAACACCTCCCTGGCACCTGCAACGTTCTTCTTTCACATCCCTCGAAAAGAGACCCGTTGTTTTTCTTACCGCTCCGAGCACTTAGGGAACCAAAGTGACTCCCGTGTGGTTCAGGTTCCCGGTTTCTTGGGTTCCTGTTCAGGTGGCATCGCCTCGTCTTCGCCGAGCAGCCCGAGGCCATCGTTGACGGCATCGGCCAGGTTCAGCTTGCTGCCGAGGTAGCGTTCGGTGGTCTGGATAGAGGCGTGCCCCAACAGCAGCTGTATTTGCTCCAAATCCCCACCTTTGGCCCGACACAGTTTCGCCGTCGTGCGGCGCAGATCGTGCGGGGCCAGCTCGTCGCGGTCGATCGCCGCCGCGTACTCTTTGATGACCCGCCACAGCGTGCTCTCCGACACTTTTTCCGTCGAGGGTCCCACGCGCTCGCCGTCCTCGTTCCAGCTGGCTGCCAGATGATTGCCCTTCTCAAGCGGCCGGAACAAAAATCCCTCCTCGATGCCAGCGGCCTTCAGCCAGTCATCGACGAGTTTTTTCACCCAGCTTGGGACCGGCACCGTGCGCACCCGGTTCCCTTTGCCGCGCAGGTCGATCAAAACCCAGCGGCCCTCGCGCAGTTGCAGATGCTTTCGCTCGAGCGAAGCGAGTTCCCCGCGGCGCAGCGCGCAGCCTAAGAACAACGCCAGAATCGCCCGGTCCCGCTTCCCCCGCAAAGTCTTTCCATCGGGCGCCGCCAGCAACTGACGCGCTTCCTCTTTTAAGAGCCAGTTCCCTGCCCGCACCCCGCGCTGTTTCGCGCCCTTCACCTCGCGGATGGCGCGGGCAATTAAAGGATCGAGTAGCTGGTAGGCTGCGGCCTCATCGGCCAGCTTGCGGATCGCCGCCAGGCGGACATTAATGGTGGCGGCCGATTTTCCCTCCTCGAGGAGCGCGGTCCGGTATTCATAGACCAGGGCCCGATCGAAGGCGCGGCCCGGCCGGCATGCTTCTACCCACGCGAAAAAATACTCGAGGGCTTGCCCATACGCCCGGCGCGAATGCTCGGACGTCACGCTGTGCGTGACCAACTCTTTGAGCCGCTGGCGCTCGGCCGCCAGGCGCCCGGCGGTGGAAGCGGCGATGACTTCCAAACCGGGGTTTTCCAAACCGGGGTTCACGCCGCCGCTTCCTCGGCGAGCGGAAGCTGGCCTTGCAGCGGCCGGCCGGCATGCTGTTCCGCCCAGAGCTCGAGGAGCAGCTCCGGTTCGTAGCGCCGCAATTGGCGCGAGCGATGGATTTTGGCGTGGCAGCGGACGCAGAGCGTGATGAGCCAGGCGGGATCGTCGTCGCCCGGCCGGCGGTGATGGGGCGCCAGCCCTTCCCCGCCCTGACACACCCGGCAGCGGTTGCCATCCCGCTCAAGCACCTGCTCGCGATGGCCGGAAAAATAGGAGGCGGAGCGGTAGGCGGCATCGTAGCAGGAGCGGCACAGGCCGCCGGCGATCGGCGGCGCCAGCCAGCAGGCCCGGCAGAAGAAGCTGCGCTGGGGAGAGGGGAGCGGCTGGGAGGGGAAGTTGGAAGGTGTGCGGCTCATTTCTTGTTGGAAGGTGTGCGGCTCATTTCTTTCGGTTTCGCCTTGCCACGAGTGTACTTCGCCGTTTGTGCGCTGTCGAGCGAAATAGCGGCTGAGAAGTGCCATTATCGTGCCTTATTTTCAAATGGCCAAAGGCTCATTTGAAACGATCGTTGCGAAACGTATGCGATCAGAGGTACTCTTTTCAGAGATGCCGAATCTCTGTCCGATCAACTACTTACGCCTATCCGGCGAGGCCGGAACGCTTCCCTGCCCTGTCCCCGAGAGCTAAGCAATGCCCGCGAAGCCTTCCTATTGCCACAAGCTCGAGGCGGCCATCAAGGCGCTCGAAACGCTCTCGGTGGAATGGGTCGACCGGCGCCAGTTCGAAGAAATCCTGGGCGTCTCGAAAACCGTCGCCTGGCGCGTGTTCCGCGCCTGCGGCGCCGAAGAAGGTCCCGGCCGGGCGCTCGTTTGCCGCCGGCAGGAGCTGATCGAGCGGTTGCGCCAACTCAAGGAGGACGGTGGCACCATCGAGCACGAAATCCACCGCCGGGCCCGGCTCGAAGACACCCTCGCGCGCATGCGGAGCTATATGAAGGCTCGCGAGCAGCCGGTCGTCCGCGCCGAGCAGGCGCCCGCCCTCCTCAGCACGCGCTTTTCGAGCCTTCCGCCTAACGTGACCTTCACTCCCGAGAGCCTGCACATTGAATTCTTTGGGACGGAGGATTTTTTGCAGGCCATCGGCGCCGTCGTGTTTGCCCTGAACAATGATTTTGAGGCCATCAGCGACTTCATCGAAGGCGGGGTGGCTCCCGAATCGGCAAGCACAGAAGCAGACTGAGCATTCCCGCGTCACTCCTCGGGAATCTGCCAAGTGTGCTTCAAAGGCGAACGGCACGCTTTACCCACCTCTACGGCGAACTCGAGAGCCTGGACCTGGATAGCGATGGAGTCCTCCTGGGTCGCCTGTAGCTCACTGTTCTGTGCCATACGACGAGACGCCGTCAGTTTAGGCAGTCACAGGTCCATGAATCACGCGGAATCGGTCGCCTGCGTAGAGCGGGATGTGATCATCGGTGGTCAGAAATGTGACCTGCTCAACAGTGGCCTGCGCAATCAGCACGCGATCAAAGGGGTCCTGGTGAATAGGCGGCAAATGGCAGACCTCCCCGATGTGTTCGGATCGCAGCGGCAAGGAAGTGGCCGACAGCTCGAGCAGCGTCTCGGTCCACCAACTGCGAGGATCGCCCACCGTCAGCTTTCCCTTCATACTCTTCAGAACCACTTCCCAATAAGAAACCACACTCAGGTAGTTCGGGCCTTGCTTAATCGCGTGCCGCGTCTCTTCCGGTAGGGTTGCCGAACGAGAGGTTGCGAGCAGCGCGACATTGGTGTCGAGGAGATACCCCTTCACAGTCCGCCTTCAAGGAAGCGATCCAGGTCCACCGGCTCGTCCCAACCCGGCGGCAGTTGAATGCGGTCCCGTAGCCCATCGAACCGGACCTTCCGGCGCTCGGCCGGCGGGGGGGTGAGTTGCGCCACCGGTCTGCCATTGCGAGTGATGACCACTGATTCCCCTTCTTCCACCGCCCGAATCAATTGCGTCAAACGATTTTTAGCTTCGGCGATACTGACATCCATTGCGGCTTCAGTATAGCCATTGTATATGGCCATCGCAACAAACTTGTCCCTGGCCAAGTTTTTGCCTTGAACAACGATTTTGAGAGGCCATCAGCGACTTCATCGAAGACGCGGCAGGCCCGGAATCGGTTCTCAACGGGCCACTCGGCCTACGCGAAATTGGAACGAATTCTCCCAGTTCGCGAGGCGCGCATCCCCAACAAAGAGAACCTTATATCACTGCCAAGGAACATCTTGGTGCTGGTCGGGCGCTGCCGAGGTTCAGGCGGATCAGCTAAAGCGACCACAACCACCGCAGTAAAGTCCAACACCTTCCCTTCCCTGTCCTGTTTTGACAGTTCTGTGAATGCATAGCTGTCACAGTTTTGTACCTGCCGAGAACTAACGCATAATCTTCTGGTGTTGCATGTGACGCTGGCATATACTGTTTGAATAATGCCACGGAAACGGCACCCCAATATAGAGGGGTATGACGACGAAACAGCCTCTATATTGATAGGCATTAGCCGGCGTACTCTGTTACGCCACCTGAAGAGTGGTCTGATCAGTCCTCCAAGGCTCATGAGGGGCAAGAACCGGCGAGCTTGGCGGGAGACCGATATTCAGCACGCCAAGACTCAACTCCGGGAGAAGATTCGTGAAAAAGCCAATTAAGATTGTTGTCTCTAATCAGCGCGGTGGAGTGGCCAAAACAACCACTACCCTGGCCTTGGCCCGTAACTTTGCGGATCGGGACATGCGCGTACTGGTGGTCGACACGGATCCCCAGGGATCTATCGTTCCCCTGCTCGGACTAAAACCGACAGCACACTTGTTCAATTTCCTGATCCAGAATTACCGGTTCGAGGAGTGCCTGACGAAGGCACACCCGAATATCGATGTCATCTGTAGCGGACGGGACACCACCGATGCCGAACACCACATTCTGACGCAGGTTTACCGAGAGTTCGTGTTTGAGAAGGTCTTCACCCCTCACGAACAGAAATACGACGCTATTATCGTGGACGTCCCTCCCTCCATCAGCCTGCTACAGACCTGTGCCATGATCTTCTGCCAGCAGGTTCTGATTCCTGTGGCGATGGAGACGTTGAGTCTGCAGGGCTGTTCGGCTTCGATCAATGCGGCCTCCGTGCTGAACTCCCAGTTCCGGGACGGCACGGTGGCCGTGAGAACCGTTGGGATCCTCCCGGTAATGGTCAATCCCAGATTGCAAATGACGGACATGGTGATGCGGGCCATCCGCCAGATCTCGGAGGAACACAAGGTTCCAATCCTACCAGCGATTCGGCAGGATGTTGAGGTCGTAAAGGCGGCCAAGATGAGAAAATTCCTCGTCGACCATGCCCCAAGCTCTCGCGCGCTGGCTGATTACAAAGACGCTACACAGGTCCTCTTAGACTATTTAGAGTCCGGAAAGGAACAAGAACATCACCGCCAGGCGTCATAAGAAGCCAAGTTTTAAAGACGAGGCAATCGACGTCAACGAGTTGGCAAGCATGTCCAACATGAGGGGCATGCTGTCTTTTCTGGAGACGAAGCCTGAAGACTATGCTCGTCTGTTTGCCACAAAAGAGGTTCCCAGCTCCCCGCCCCAAGTAATTGAAAGTAAAGAGGAAGGTATCGAGGCACCAGGTAGCAGCCTGCTGCCAGCGAGCAGCCTACTGCCAGATAGCAACGTGCTACCTGTTAGCAGCGTGCCACCTGATAGCACCCTCCTATCTGGTGGGAACCTGCCATCTGATAGCAATGTCCGACCAGACAGCAGACTCCTACCTGCTAGCAACCTACCACCAGGCAGTGACCTGCTTAGCAAGCATGTCACTCGGGAGACCAGATCGCTACCTGGTAGCACGCTGCCCAAACGGGAGCCAAAGGCTCCACCTCCTGAAGAAAGGCCGAGCAGCTCACCACCAGGCGGCAGCCTGCTATCAGGTAGTGACCTACGAACCATCAATGGCCGCACGGTCCGGATACGTCCGGCCAAATCCGTTCAGGATGCCCATACGAGTGGCGAGCACCTGCTTCTGACAGCCATGTGGAAGAAGGGAAGTCCGGACTCCGACGACACCCGACTTCTAAAAGTCGGGCTGGCGGAAATGGCTCGCTGGACCGGGGCTCACAAGACAAGTTGCCGTGCCTACATCCGGGCCTTGATCGACAAACTGGCGATCGAAGAGGCAGAGACGTTTAATTCCGCCGCCGGGAAAGATGGGGCTCGCGTCTATCGTATCTTTTCTTTCAGCGCAATCTTGGAACGTCGTCAGCGCGCGAACATGACTCATGTGGTCCGGACCGGGGCTGTTTGGTTTGTCGATCCCCGGACGGGTAGCAGATTACTACCTGGTAGCAACTTGCTGACAGGCAGCAACCTCCTTTCTGGTGGCAACCTACCGTCAGATAGCAACTTGCATACGGACCCTGATAGCAGCCAGGGCTCTGAACCAGGTAGCAACCTGCAACCGCTTATTAAGAATAGGGATCAACAAGATTTAAAAACGTCGACGAACGACGTCACCGACCTCGAGGCCGCAATACGAATTGCCGAGCCCATGTTTGACCGGAATGCTGTTGAACAGATCTGGATTCAGAGCAGGGAAGCCGTCTCCGACTGCAGCGCCCACGAAGTGGCCCAACTCTTCCAGTTGAAGGCCGCCGAGCTCCGGCGCCTCAAGACCGTCACAAACTTTAATGGGCTGATGCTTTCGCTGTGGCGCGGATACTTCACGCAGGGTTTGGTCAACCGGCTCCGGGAAAACGAGCGGAATCAGGCCGAAGAGGAACGCCGGCAATGGGAGAGCTATCTGAACAACCCGGATGCAACGGAGGAGCTCAGACAGCTGGCCGCCCAGGCCTTGGAAAAACTGAAACGAAGCCAATGAATTTGCACCAGTTCAAGTCGAACAAAAGAACTGGATCACCTGGTGAACTCAAGGGGTTTTAGGAAGGAATCCTTACCGCTCCCATAACCGGTCCGCGCAAGAAGCCTCGATGTTGTTAAGGCGCACACCGCCTTACGCGGCCTCCTTCCACAAAAACTACCGGATTGGGGCAGGGGAGAAGACAGCTTGCCTTCAGAAAGGCAGGAGCCGAGAAGGTTGACCAAGGGGCCGGGGAAGGGGAGCTTGTTTCAATCGACCCCAGGGCCTCAAACTTGCGCACGGAAACGGATTTCATGACCGTTGACACCAAGGCATGCAATCCTTACTCTTGAGGCCGTATGGAAGTCCATTTCACTCCCGAAATCGAGGCGCGGCTAGACCAGCTCGCAACTGAAACCGGACGCCCCAAAGACGAATTCGTGCAGGATGCGATGGCCGGATATTTCGACGAACTGGCCCGGGTGCGTGAGACGCTGGACCGCCGCTATGACGACATCAAAAGTGGTAGGGTACAGCTTATCGACGGCGAGGAAGCCTTTGCCCGCTTGCGGGCCAAAAGCGAGGCGTGGCGCAAAAGCCGCGCATGAGCGGATTCCGCCTTCACCCCGAGGCGTATGTCGATCTCGATGAGATTTGGGAATTCATCGCGCAAGACAATCCCGATGCTGCCGATCGGGTGAGGGAAGATATTTACCGGGCTATTCAGGCGCTCGTGCCGTTTCCCCATCAAGGTCATACGCGCACCGACCTCACTTCGCGCCCCTTGCGTTTCTGGCGTGTCCGGGATTTTCTCATTGCCTATGCGCCCGATGAAAGGCCCTTGTGGGTGCTTGCCGTCATGCATGGCAGCCGAAGCCCGCGCGTCATGGCCGCAATCTTAAGGGGAAGGGAAGAAGGCTAACGGCTTTTTTTACGCCGCCGCCCGCTGCCTCCAGCGCGGCGCTCAGGTCGCAATTCCATCCGGGGCGAAGAGCAAGCTCCTCCCCCCGAACCCCTTACCTCTGCCCTTCGTTCTCGCGTCCGATCAAGGCGCTTCGCGCCGGCAAGCCGGTGGCCTACGGCCAGCCTTGACTGCCGCTTCACTGCGGGCCGGTTCTGATTATGCCCAGAAGGGCTAACTTCGCCCTCCGGGCGCGTCCCACGAAAAGAGTGAGCCTGAGAGAACCGAGCTGCAATTCATACGTTCTCGCTGTGACCGATCAGGAACGCATCCGGGAACTCGAGCTGTCGAACGCAGAGCTTCGGACCGCGCTGATTCTGGCCGGCCGGGAGTTGAAGAAACGCGCCATCGGCCGCCGGGATAGCCAACTGCTGAAGTTGCTCCGCCGAACGCTCAGAAACGCCCGCCAGGTCGCAAAACGGTCTGCCGGCGCTTCCACTCTGCCCGGGCTTCCCGGATCTGGATAACGAACGCTTGCCGCGGCGCCTTGCCGTGATTCGCTTCCCGAGTGCGTAGGAACGCGGCACAGTTGCCGAAATGCTGTCTCAGTATCGCTACTGTTTAAGCTGCGCCAAGGCGGCACGCAAAGGAGCGTCAGAGACTCGAATCAGTCCACTTTGAGGATGGTACATCTCAAGAATTAGGAGAATTGCGCCGCAAACCGCTACGGCGGCCAGGAACAAGCCAGCCAACACCGTTAGGTTGCGAGGGGCAAATATTCCGAAACTCAGGAAGAGTACGGTCAGCCAGCCGATCAGCATTATCAACAAGAGATTGGGAACGGGAACGGTATGCTGTTCAAACATCAACCAGCGGGTATAGCCTAGTTGGAATTCTAGGCTCAAGGCCTGCGCCTTTAGGGACCGTTCATTGTCGTCCTTGGGAGAAAGCTCCTGAATCTTGTCGAGGAGGCCCTCGCCAGCTCGGGCCCCAGACTTGATAACACTGTAGATTTGGTTGGGGCCTTCCAACCGATCGGCTAGGACAGTCCGTAGCGCAGCGCGCATGTCTGTCGTTTCTGGCCCATAATGGGCCAGGATACGGTCAAGAAACACGTAGTTTGCGGCAAGCTCGGTCAACTCGGTACTTTGGGTGTCGTAGAAGTTCTTAGCCGAAGAAACCAGCAGCCCAAGCACGACTGCCACCGTTGTCGCGACAAGTCCCATCCCTAGCCTCACGATGTCCCTGGAATCGGAGCTCTGGTGGTGAACGGGTAGCATCGGGGAAACAAACATGCTGAGAAGCGCGCCACCAAAAACGCAGGCGAACACGACCAGACTTATAGCGAGCGGACTCATGGTCAATTGTTTGTGAAAGGGGGCTTGGGTACTCTACTGTCTGTCCTACCAGTTTGTGCGGGTTGCCAGGTGTTAACGAAAACCGGTTTCCAGGAGGCTCCCTGTTGGGGGTGGCGTCTCAATCCTAAAAGCTGCGCGATTTTGGTGCTAGACTGCCTGCACATCCGTTCGGGCTTCTTTGGCGCTTCCTACATTGCGTGTGCGAGGACAGGCATTCCCGAACGGGTCTCGGACATTCCACAGTTGTTCTGTACCCGAGCTACGGGCGTCCATTGCACACACCACGATTGACTTGGTTTCCGGCCGCCTCCGTAAACTTCCGTGGGTGTCTACCTGTCCCAGACCAACCACAACCGGGTGGGCGCTCTCGAGGCGGCCGGATTCTGTTCCGTTCTCCCTGTAAATAATACTCGGCCTTGTATGTAACTAATACTAGGTAGATTACCGTTTTACTCCGGGCGATGAAGGTCCCCATCCGGGTGCGCGCCCGTAACACTAAACTAAATCGGCGCTCTGCCTAGGCACTCTCCGAGCGTTCCGTGTCCTCTCTACCAGATGAGTCACGCATCTCCAACCAGACACCCAAAAAGCATGGCGAATATAAGGCGAACGTGATAGCCTAATCTCATGACGCCGTGCGTCGTCGAGATCACCGGCAGAGATGGCCAGGCGCATAGCATGACTATTGAAGCCTCAAGCGTCTTCGACGCCGCGTATCAAGCCCTGCAGGCATGGTCCCTGATGTGGTGGCACGATCCGAACATCGATGTGACCGTCCGGACTGCCGATCGCCGTTGGCGAGTAAAGCAATCAAGCGTCAGAGAATGGCACCAGAACCGGTCAAAAACTCAGCCCAGCGCGTCGACGCCGCGGCCGCATTCTCGGCAGGTATAGGCCATGATCTTTGAGAAGCCGGGAAACAGATTGACTGCGCCGCAATGCGGGCATATGGCGCTACTGAGATCGAGCGTGAGTTCTATCTCTGTTGAGTCTCTTTCGGAGTTCGACGGCCGGAACAGTGCGAACGACAACACCGCATTCATTGCAGGTGATATCGGCCTCATCTCCGCGGACAATGCCGATCAGACAGCCGCAGCACTCCGGGTCCCCGAAATCAGAATGGGAAGCATCGTGCCTATGATCTGATCCGGGTCCACGCCCCAGAGTATGCCGATTTCAAATTGAAATAGAACGCCTGGTTTCCGATAAGTCAATTGTCGCGGCCCACGCGTTACGCTTCTTTGTCCTGCTCTGTACGACGGTCGTGGTACTGCTTGGGCATAACCAGGCCGGACCCGCAGCGTAGCGGCTGTCCAGGATGCCAGTCCATCGGGTTCCCTCGGCGTTACCGATGCCTAAAGATACCGTCTCACCCGCTCGCAGTAGTCTGAATATTCCTGGCCGTAATGACTTTTCAAGTATTTCTCCTCACGCAACACCTGGCGGTGAAACAGCCATGTGGCGGCAACCATATAAACCAGCAGTATCCAGTTTGGGAACACCAGGAACTGGCCCAGCAACACAAACGCGAACGCCACATAAATGGGATTGCGGCCGAAGGCAAACACGCCGGTCGTTATAAGCTTGTCCGGGTTGTCTTGATCGATGCCCACGCGGAAACTCTTCCCAAAGGAAACCAAACTCAGGAATAACAGCAACAGTCCCGCTAGGCACAGAAGTACTCCCACCCAGGAGACGGCTGCGGACCGAAAGAATGCTTGCCTGCTTACGGTCGGAAACCCGAACGCGGCGGCAAACACGATATAGAAATAAAAAAGGGCAAACGGCGGAATCAAGAAATCCTTTTTATCTATTGCGCCGAAATGCATCGCTTTTATCCCCTTGCGTTGCATCAGCAGGACTCGGACCCATATCATTCCGAGCAGCAGCAGAATTGTCAGGGCCGCGAAATATCTTTGCAATGTCGTCCTCCCTCGGGTTCAAACCAAAATCGCTCCACCTCGTCGAGCCGGCGATCATAGAGCTTCGTGGTGCGTGGATCGAAATGGTTCGCCATCTGCTGTGCCTTCTTGACCGAGCCGCCGTTCGATAAATACACCGTGATCTCGGTCGCGTGGAACGTATGTGATCGCAGATGTGCGTGTCGATGCTGGTGGCCTTCTGGCGCCGCTGCACCATGAAGAAGAACTTCCTGAATTATCTACCTGAAGTAGGAGCTGTGAGTTTGTGAAAAACCGGAACTGAATGCCCTTGCAGATCCTAAGGTGGCTTCGCGTCAATCCCCATACGGGGCGAAGAGCAAGCTCCTCTCCCCGAACCCCTCACCTCTGCCCTTCGTTCTCGCGTCCGATCAAGGCCGCTTCGCGCCGGCAAAGCGAGTTGCCTACGGCAAGCCTTGACAGCCGCTTCACTGCGGGCCAATTCTGATTATTGCCCGGAAGGGCTAACATCGCCCTCCGGGCGTGTTCCACAAAAGAACATCGGCCGCGTCCGATTTACTCCGATTACAAGAGGCATGAAGCGCAAGAAGAGAAAGCTGACCCAAGAGAGAAATACAAGCTGAACCGATACAACGGCCCGAGTTCGGGCCGCGGGCCTGGTCGCCGACGCTGAAGCCTCACGCCCAGAACCAGGAATTTAGCGAGTTAACGACACAGCCTCGTTGGGGGGTCTAGTTTACTGAAATGGGCCACGCACGCACGTAACGTACTTGGCCTTCGGTCCCTCTGGCGCGCCATAAGAGCAGCTTTCCCGGGACGAACCAGGCGCGCCCGGATGGGGACCCTGGAAAGTCCCAACGATATGAAACAGAAATGCGCTCACCCCAGATTGTCGCGGGCCGGAAGCCCTTGTGCATTTGTCCCGCATCATCCCTGCGATCGAATTGGCTCCTAAGACGAACGGGCAATCGAAACTGGGAATCATTTCCCGCCTCCCGTACGGCGCTCAACTCGAGCTCGGAGAAGGCTACAACGATCGCACAGTAAAGGTTCGCATGGATGGGAAGTATTACTTTGTTTTCCGGGCCGATCTCGAACAGGAGAGCCTGAACCTATAGGCCATATTCCTCGGGTCATAGCCCGCTGCGTGGGCGACCCCTCTAATAGCCTCCCACCTGGCTTTCGCCAATTGTGCCCGTATTAGGCACAGGACTCGCCAGGATCGTTCTGGAGGCCTGGGAGGCTGGGCGTTGATTGATCGCTTAACATCTGCACTTTTCCCGGTCCTTCCGGTTCACCGGAACGAAGCTTTGGTGAACTAGACTCCACAACAGCGTATGTATTGTGAAGAGAAAAACAATTTGATTTCCGAGTACGGACGCTCCCTATCCAAGCTTTCCCAGGCCGTCTCAGAGCTTAACCGCGCAGTCACATCACCGAACGATCAATACGAACAACTCAAGCGTTTCGCCGATGAAGCCGAATTGGAATCGGAGCAAGTACGCTTTGCGCTCGAGCACCACATCGCTAACCATTGCTGCTAATAAAGCCAGAGGGGTTCCCTCAGGTAATATACGTGGTTTTCTGGGTTGCCAGGTGGCGCCAAGTGTTAACCGAAAACTGGCCGCCTCTGCGAACGCCTCCATCCTGTCTACAATGCTCCTCGAGACGGCCGACGCTTTTTCTATCGGGTCTCGGACACTCCTCAGTTGTTCTGCACCCGAGCTATATGGGCGTATATATTGTCCACATACAGCAATTTTGAACTTGGTTTCCGGCCGCCTCCGTGAACTACCGTGAGGTGTCTACCTGTCCCAGGCCAACCAACCGGGTGGGCGCCCTCGAGGCGGCCGGACGCTTTTCCTTTTAACGCAGGCTAGCAATAGATGGATCGGAAGGGTCGTTGTGGAGTGTCTCAAATGGGCGTGCGACAGAGACCCTTCCTCATGTTCAAATTATCGTCGCCAGAGTGGCGGGAGAAGCAGATAGCATCGAAACGTGGGCGCCAACGAGCAGCTCCGCCGAACCATCGAGCCGCGGTACCCGACCGGTTTCCTGGCCGGCTTGCCGCTGGCACGTGACATTTATCCTGGGTCAGGCGTACGAGCCGCCGGCGGGCGCGTCGGAGGAATTCGCGCGCGGTCTCAAATTCGGGAACGAGCTCATCGCGAAGCATGGGGATGTCGAGACCGTGCTGATCCTGATTGATGAGATCTTCCTGGCGGCGTACCTGGAGCGCCACAGGCTGCCAGAGACTGGTTTCCGATAACCAATTGTCGCGCGCCAGGCGCTACGCTTCTTTGCTCTGCTCCGTACGATCGCTCGAACCCAGCAGTCTTACCAGATCGGCTGTATTGCCGTTTTCGGCATCCCCGATCGCCCTGATCATCTCCTCACTGTGAAGAGGGACATCCGACGGCTTGTGGCCGGCGATGTACGGCTGCATGTCGCTCTTTCAAAACTGGAGCAGAAGTTAAGGAGTTAAAGTCACCTCTCCCGCGCCCCAGGGGTCTATTGAGTAGGCCACGCACGTCATTTCGAGAGCGTACTTGGCCTTCGGTCCCTCCCGGTGCGGCCCAACCGCCAAGCTCACACATCGGAGGCTGGGCCAGGCGCGCCTGGGATGGGGACCTAAATTGTTCTGGAAAGGAAGGGAAGATATTTGTCAATACCAAGAAAAGCGGCGGCAGAAAGACGCGCGCCTTACAAAGCGGCGGAAAGAGTGGAGCATATACAAGCCACTTTAGAAGTTGCGACCGATGTATTCGGAGACCCGAAGACAGCCGAAGAGTGGCTACGTGAGCCAAATCTTGCAACGGACAATAAAGCTCCCTTTGCGCTACTGGATACAGAAGACGGCTTCGCTCGCGTGATAACCCTCCTGTGTCGCATCGAATACGGAGTCCTCACATAGATGCGCGTCGTGCGACTCTGCACGCAACTCGTACCGGTAGGGCCGAGGGGATAGTGATCAATGAGTAGACGTGGCAACTCGGTTGCGGTAGCGTCTCGCCGAAGCACCTCAATATTTTTCAGCCCACGATCAGCTACAAAGCGTCTCGCCATGGCAACGGCCCGGGAATCTTTTTCGATACCATCACCTGTCCCGTTGATCCGACACGCTCCGAGAGCAGGTCCAGGACGCCTTGCGGCCCACACCCGAGATCGATCGCCCGACAGCCGGCGTAAAGGCGAATACGGTCGAATAACCATGCCGATTCTTGCCGAAGCTCTTCCGCGTGCGTTCTGAGGCGTCGATCTTCGGCTTCGCTGTAACCCAGCAGATACGGCTCGCCGTGCCGCTGTAGGTTCTGATTTCGTTCCACACAAACCATTGCGTTCCTGTTTCGTTGGGTGCTCTCGCAGCCCGCATGACTACGCCATCGTTAGGGTTTCGCCGCCATTCTTCCGAGCCAAGTACACGCAGCGCGAAAGCCGGCGCTCTGCGGATAGCATATGCGTGCACGCGAGGAACTTCTGTAACCCGCTAAAACTTGCTTCGCCCTCGATCCTCACCAGGTCTTCGCGGCGCCGGCCGCGAGCATCGTGCCAACGGCGCGAGATCAAAGCGGTGCTGTCAGTCAAATCGCCGACCGATAAGAGGTCAAAGCCTGCCTCGCGGATCAGTCGCTCGTTCTCGCCCGGCGGAAGAAAGAGGTAAAAGCCGATTGAGCTTCGAATCGCGACCTCTTCCTGAGTAATAATGCCGTTCACGATCATCGCGTCGGTGAACAGGATGCGTCCGCCGGGCTTCAGCACTCGACGCCATTCCTTCAGCACAAAGGAACGGCCAGGAATGTGGCAGACCGCATCATTCGAAAAGACCGCATCGAACTCCGCCGTCCGAAACGGCAGTGGCTCGCTTGCATCGACGCGTTCGAACCTGACACGGTGCTCCAGATGTTGCTTCCGCGCCAGCGCGTTGGCATTCCGGATTGCATGCTCGTTGATATCTATGCCCGTGACGCGGCAACCAGTCCGATTGACCATGAACAGAGCACACCCGCCGGCGCCGCTGCCCACTTCCAGGACCTTCGACTCGGCATCAACAGTGAGCAGTCGCAGGAAACGACAGAACTCCTCAGTCGTCATCCAGCCCGTCTGGCCGATATCCTCGCCGTAAGTTTGCCGCCGCACTTCCTGCTGTACTTCGGCTGAGTAGTGCTCGTAAGATGTGCCGTACAAGTCGAATCTCATAGTTGGCTTTCTTTCTTCCGGATCGGCATGATTCCGCTTGCCATTTACGATTGCCAGCTCCAAGCAGCGATCGTGTAACGAGCGGCAAGGCTAAATCGCCGCCGCCAGAAACCAGCCGCAGGACCGAGACGCCGGGGACTGCGGGGTTGGCGAGTCTGCTTCGGAGTTCTCACTTTCGTTGGATTGAACCCAGCCGTACACCAGCCGCCCGTCCTCCGTATTCCAGACATCTCAAGCGTTCTCATGTGTCCTTCTTTCCCGAATACTCTTTGCTTTCTAAAGCGCAGAAAAATCAATCTCTGGATCATTAAATTTTCGGGACGAGTGAAGCTTCGGCATCGGAAACCTGACAAGAAGCCGTGGCGCGGATTTTTGCACGCAAAATGATACGGAATTTGCGGCTCTGGCGCTTTACCGGGCGGAAGCGCGGATGCGCTTTCAGAAAGTCCGGCTTGCTCGATGCCGCCGGACAAAGCAATGACTGAAGCGCCTAAAGGAGGACTATTGCTTTTCCGTTGCATCCAGCCCCGCCCGTTCCGCTACACACGCGCCTGGGCTTATCTTTTCGTCGCAGCGACGTTTGCTCCAGCGGCACTGTTCGCGCAGCACCCCACCACCACTTCACTTACTCTGAGCGCGTCGCAAGTGGCCGCCCGTACAGCCATTCAACTTACGGCAACAGTTGAGGCAGGATCGCAGCCGGTCTCGCCCGGCCAGGTCTTGTTCTACGACGGCAAGACGCTGCTGGGCACGGCGCAACTGCTGTCCTCCGGCACGGCCAGTATGAAGCTGCGTTTCGGTCCCGGAGCGCACTCCCTCACAGCTTCGTTTGCGGGGGCCAAGGCCTATGCCAAAAGCAGTTCCAGCGCCCAAAGCCTGACGGTAACGGCAACACTTGCTACCAGCACGAGCTTGAGCGCTTCGGGCACAAACCCCTACGCGTTGACCGCGACAGTGACAAGTTCCGGTCTTCCTGCACCGACCGGCTCGGTGACGTTTATCGATCAGACCAACAACCTGGCCTTGGGCAGCGCGGCTTTGGGTGCGGCTACCGCGGCCCAGACCTTCCAGGCGCAGATCAGTTACGGAACTGGCACCGGGCCCTGGTCGGTGGCGGTGGGCGACTTTAACGGCGACGGCATCCCGGATCTGGCTGTTGCCAATGAGACCAGCAACACCGTGAGCGTGCTGCTGGGCAAGGGCGACAGCACCTTCCAGGCGCAGACCACTTACGCAACCGGCACCGGGCCCTGGTCAGTGGCGGTGGGCGACTTCAATGGCGACGGCATCCGGGACCTTGTGACGGCCAATGTCGGCGACAGTACCGTGAGCGTGCTGCTGGGCAAGGGCGACGGCACCTTCCAGGCGCAGACCACTTACGCAACAACACTCAACCCCACGTCGGTGGCGGTGGGCGATTTCAACGGCGATGGCATCCCGGACCTGGCTGTTGCCAATTACGACTACCTGAACGTGCTGTTGGGCAACGGCGATGGCAGCTTTCAGGCGCCGGTCGCTTACGTGGCAGGGTTCGAGCAAGGGTCGGTTGCGGTGGGCGACTTCAACGGTGACGGCATCCCGGACCTTGTGACGGCCAATACCGGCGACAATACCGTGAGCGTGCTGCTGGGCAAGGGCGATGGCACCTTTCAGGCGCAGACCACTTACGCAACCGGCAATGGGCCCAACTCCGTGGCGGTGGGCGACTTCAACGGCGACGGCATCCCGGATCTGGCCGTTGGCAACATCAACGGCAACGCGGTGAGTGTGCTGCTGGGCAAGGGCGATGGCACCTTTGAGGCACAGACCACTTACGGAACCGGCAACTGGCCCCGGTCGGTCGCGGTGGGCGACTTCAACGGCGACGGCCTACCAGATCTGGCTGTTGCTAATGAGAACGACAGTACTGTAAGCGTGCTGCTGAACAGCATGACGCAAACGGCGAGCGCGGAATTGTCCAGCGCCCAGGTGGTGGGCACCGGCACGCACTCGCTCCAGGCCAGCTATCCCGGTAACACGGTCTACGCGGCCAGTAACGGCGCCACCAGCGTGCAAGCGGCGCCGCTCGCGACTACGCTGACACTCTCTGCCCCCGGCACAGCCGTGACCGGCCAGACAGTACAA
>Ga0213872_10000771_pt1 | contig 23485 bp, 17 predicted proteins | sample VelepicomBERX_R2_FD_160071 | JGI IMG/M metagenome (GOLD analysis project Ga0213872, IMG submission 160071) | Rhizosphere microbial communities from Vellozia epidendroides in rupestrian grasslands, the National Park of Serra do Cipo, Brazil - RX_R2 | ecosystem: Host-associated > Plants > Roots >...
ACAAAGACGCGTATGAGGCGGCGCGCTTCTACGCCGCCACCTTTCCGGACAGTGAAGTAACCGCTGTTCACCGGGCCCCCGCTGACTACCCGGGCGGCAAGAAGGGCGATGTGCTGACGGTGGAGTTCACCGTCCTGGGCATTCCCTGCCTCGGTCTCAACGGCGGCCCGGCGTTCAGGCACAGCGAGGCCTTTTCCTTTCAGATCGCGACGGACAATCAGGAAGAGACGGACCGTTACTGGAACGCGATCATCGGCAATGGCGGCACGGAAAGCCAGTGCGGTTGGTGCAAGGACCGCTGGGGCCTCTCCTGGCAGATCACCCCGCGCGCCCTAACCGATGCGCTTGCGGCTGGTGGCGGTGAGGCCAAGCGTGCCTTCGAGGCGATGATGACGATGAAGAAGATCGACATCGCGGACATCGAGGCAGCACGGCGAGGCTGACGTGAACACGCCGACGCGTCCTTGATCACCCGCGATCCGGAAATGAGCGGATCGATCCTGACCTTTGAGGACCGATCCAGGTCAACTGCGGCGGTAGGGCGTCCAGCGATGCCGTTCCTACCGCGACAACTTCGGCATGCGGCCACCAAGGAACGCGACAATCTGAGATGAATCGTACCTGCGGCCATCTATACCACAACCTCAGGCTCGGAGACCAACCCGAGCGCTTGCTTTTCGAACAGGCGTCTATAAGTGCCGTCCGGTTTGGCGAGCAAGCTTTCGTGAGTGCCCTCTTCCACGACGCGTCCGCTATCAAAGACAAGAATCCGGTCCAGCATTCGCACCGTTGAGAGGCGGTGAGCAATCACGATGGAAGTGCGACCCGCCATCAACCGGCTCATTGCCTCTTGAATCGCGGCTTCCGACTCGGCATCGAGGCTCGAAGTGGCTTCGTCCAGAATCAGGACCGGCGAATCCGCCAGGAATGCACGCGCAAGAGCAACTCGCTGGCGCTCGCCGCCAGAGAGCTTGATTCCGCGTTCCCCAACCAGCGTCGCGTAACCCTTCGGCTGCTTACTAATAAATCCGTGGGCGTTCGCCAGGTCGGCAGCCGCCTCTATTTCGCGCAAGCCCGCATCGGGCCGGGCATACGCGATATTTTCCGCCAGCGACCGGTGGAACAAAATGGGCTCTTGTGAAACCAGCGCGAGTTGCGTTCGCAGAGAAGCCTGGGTTACCCGCGCTATATCCTGCCGGTCGATCAGAATACGGCCCCCGTTCACTTCGTATAGGCGGTGAAGCAGTTTTACAAACGTGCTCTTGCCGGAGCCCGAGTGACCCACCAGCCCCACACGCTCGCCAGGCCGGATTTCGAGGGAGAAATCTTCAAATAGCGGCGTAACATGGCGTCCGTACTGGAAGGTCACGCGTTCGAACACGACGCCGCCTGACGTGACATTCAGGGAGCGTGCTTCCGGGTGATCCTCGACGCCGAGCGGCTCGTGCTGGATCCGCACCAATTCTTCCATTTCATTTACGCTGCGCTGTAGATTCGCCACATGCTGGCCGATATCGCGCAAATACCCGTGCACGATGAGGTAGCTTGTCAGAACAAACGTTATGTCGCCAATGCTGGCTGTACCCAGCCACCATAGCCGGAGCGCATAGAGCAGCACGAGCGTGCGAAGACAGACCAGGATTCCAAGCTGTGCGGTGCCACTGCGTGTACCGAGAATCCAGTGCCGCCAGGTACGGGCTCTCCATTTGTGAAATGCGCGTGCAAGCCGCGCTTCCTCGCGGGCCTCGCCACCGAAAGACTTGACTACCGAGTTACATGTAATTGCGTCCGCCAATGCGGCGCCGATCCGTGAATCCTGTTCATTCGATAGCCGTGCGGCGGGCGCGACGTAGCCCACTGATAGCGAGACCGAAATCGCGATGTAAACCGCGGCTGCACCAGTGACCAGCAGTCCCATGCTGAGCCATCGGAATCCCAGCGTGATGGAAACACCAAAAAGAACGATGAGCGCAGGCAACAATGCGAGCAAAATGGTATCGTTCATCAAATCAACCGCCCACATCCCGCGGGTTATGCGCCGAACCGTCGAACCGGCAAAGGTGCTCGCATGCCAGTCGGTGGACAAACGCTGAACGCGCCAAAATGCATCGGCGGCCATGCGCGACATCATTTTCAAAGTGAACTCGGTGAGCGCGCGGAAGGCGACAAAGCGCGCGACTGTCAACAGACCGCCGAGAACAGCCATCACTGCGATTGCGAAAACCGCTCTGTGTAGCGCGTCGCGTGAGGGACCACCCGGCACGGAAATCGCATCTATCATGCGCCCGCAGAACACGGGCACGAAGAGATCAGCGACGGTTGCGACGGCCATGGCCGCGACGATGACTAGGGCGGCCCGCCGCTGTTGCTTCCAGTGTCGAAAGACAAACGCGAGAACTTGTGGAATAGAACCTTTCATTCGGGCTTTCGGCATGCATTCCTCAAGAGCTGTTTTCAGTGCCGGCTGCGGGCGCCCAGGGGATCGGGAGATCCACATGGCGCAAAAACACACCAGGGATTTAGTAATTCAGGAAAGCGACGAGCGCTGCTTTAGTGGGAAAAACGAAAGTGTCGAGGCTCAGTGCGAGCGAGACACCCGAGAGGACGGCGCTCGATAGCTTTTCATTGGGGTAACGACTGTAAGCACTATCAACGCACACCTCCTGTGAAGACTTGTCTTTTGAGGATAGCAAAACTCTATTCGCACGTCCGCCCTCATTTCGCCTCTATGGCCGGCAGACGCGATTGCGTAGACAGCACGATCGCAGCGGGCGCGAGGCAAACTCGCCGCCTGTTAGTCGGCGAAGACATCGGGAGCTTAGCCGCGAGATGGCCTCGCGCACGTGCGGGAGCATGGGGTGCGTGCGAGCAGCAGTTTCCGTTTTGTGCTGGAGCAGCACTTCCGAGACCGCTTCCCTATGACTGGCCAAATACAATGAAGGCGCATGAAGACCACCACGCTGCTGCGAAAGTACGTCGAGGCGCCTGAAATCCTGATGATTCCGGGAGTTCCGGATGCCCTGGGTGCGAGGCTGGCCGAACAGGCGGGTTTTAAAGCGGTCTTTCTAAGCGGATATGCGGCAACCGCTTCACTACTCGGCGCGCGGGACGTGGAACTGCTGACGATGACGGAGATGGCGGAATGTGCGCGCAGGATCGTCGATGCCGTCGAAATTCCAGTATTCGCGGACGGCGACAACGGCCATGGGAATGCCACCAACGTCATGCGTACGATGAGGCAATTCGAGAGTGCCGGTGTGGCGGCCATCTTCTTTGAGGACCAGGTTTCTCCCAAGAGATGCGGGCACATGTCCGGCAAGCAGGTGATTCCCGCAGACGAGATGGTCGCCAAGATCAAAGCCGCAGTCGATGCTCGGATCGATCGCGATCTGCTCATTATGGCGCGTACGGATGCCCTTGGCATCAACGGCATCGACGATGCGATTGAGCGGATGCACCGATACCTGGAGGCCGGCGCGGAGTTGTCATTTGTGGAGGCGCCGACCTCCATCGAGCAGATGCAGAGGATCACGCGCGAGATTCCAGCGCCTAATATGGCTAATATTTTGGCGGGCGGTAAGACCCCGATTCTAACGGCACAAGAACTTCAGGATCTTGGATTCTCCATTGCAGCGTATCCAACCATGCTCACGTACGCGATGGCTCGATCAATGCAGCGCGCGCTAGCGCATTTGCAGAGTGCTGGCACAACAGCCGGTTTAGCCGAAACGATGGAATTCGAGGAGTTTAACGCGATCATCGGGCTTAACGAATTGCGGCGCAAGGAAACGGAGTTCTATGGCGGCTGAAATCTCTCGAGGTACGCTGCAATCCGCGCGCCGTCAGCGGCACTGGACTCACCGTGTTGCCCGTTCCTGAACTGCTCGACCAGGCGCCCGTCAGCCGGCGTCATTGGTGCATCACGCTGGTTATCGTCCTGGGGCTGTTTTTCGATATTTTCGACGTATCCCGTGCGGGCGTGCTTAGCACCGTACTAACCAAATCGTTTGGCCTCAGTCAGGCGACACGCCCCGCCGTTCTTGGGTCGAGCTTTCTGGGAATGTTTTTGGGCGCTATGTTCACATTCTCCAGGGGGAGATATTCCCCACCGCCATTAGGGTCCGCGCCGCTGGATCTGCATATGGGCTGAGCAGGCGCGCCGGGAGAAATACTGCTTGGAAATCACAACTTATAACGACCCGCAAAAAATAGGATGGATCGATGCCGTGTCCACGCCCGCGCTGGTTCCGATGGTGGCTGTTCCCACTCGCTGGCATCGTGCACTTTGGCGATGAGCTGTTCGTAGGCGGTGGCTTCTATACCTGGGTGACCTCCATCGGTGGAAGTCGCGTCAGCATGGCCCGCTTCGCGTCCGCAATTTTAGTTGCCCTTCTGTCGATCACAATCGCTTCCTGGGTTGGACGAAAGCGATACGACTGGTTGCTTTTTGCGCTCGCGGCGATTTTCCTTACAAACGCCCTTACCCACCTCGTCGGTAGCCTCGGAACACATTCCTACTCACCCGGCACCGCCTCTGGATTGGTTCTTTGGCTGCCGCTTGGCAGCGCGATCCTGTATCGGGGATTCTCCCGAAACTGTGCCGTCGTCTGGTGTCTTGGCTTGGCAGTGGGCACCGCGCTGAACATGGTTATTTTACTTCTCACGATGAATTTGGGCAGAATGCCTTGACACGCTTGCCTCACAACAAATCGTCTGGTCGCGACGTTTGATTGCGCTCTTCTCTGCTTATGTCCTCGGTAGGGCAGCAATACGCGTTGATCCGTTGACGGCCTTCGGCACGAGTGAATAGCGCCAGCTGCCCACTCGGGATGTACTCGCAAACGGGGCACGATGTCTATGAATCGTGTACAGTTGGTCGGCAAACCGGTATGACCGCCGTCAATAACTAAACCTGAATTCCGAAATTAGAGATCGAGAGGACATGTAAGAGGGAAGAGGGAATCACGTTGGGAGGACTGGACCCAACTTCGGCGAAGTTGGGATCTGCCAGCGCAAGATGTTGTCGAACAAAGTGCTTCGTGCTTTCAGACCACCCCAGCTTTGGGATAGATAAAGCACCAGGCGTCGGCCCGCACGGCCCAGGATCGCACCGCAGGTCAGCACTTGAGTGCGGAGCGTGGCCGGTTCTCGATAGCCAGGCAGTCCGGCCGCGCGTTGAAACTCAGCTAGCAGATTGAATAGCAGCAGCACAGCCCGAAACGCGGCCTCGGTGGCGAAGAACTGCTGCATGCAAAATCCGTCAGCTCCGAGATCATGCTTCAGTTCCGCGATTCGATTCTCGACGTCCGCGCGTCGGTTGTAGTCGCGCCAGACTTCCTCGGCGGATTGCGTTTGGCTGCTGACGAAGAGGCGATAAGGTGTAGCCGGGCACCTCTATCAGCTTGCGTCCCACGCTGTGGCGCGCTTCGCGGATGCGCTCGCGTACCGCGATGAAGCGGCGCTCGGCCTTCCAACCCCAGAGCTGCAAACGGAACTCGCCAACAGCGTAATTCTCATCCAGTGTCTGCCAATGCTCGACGCGCTGGGCAGCACGCTGCACCCACTTGGTCATGCGTGCCACTACAATGTAGGGCAGACGGCGCTCTTCTAAAAAACTGAGCAGTTCGTCATCGAAGAAGCCGGAATCAGCACGTACGACGCGAATGGTTTGGCGCTGCTCCCACAGCGCGAGCGCTTCTTTGAGAAACTCGACTACTCCGCGCGCTGGCCCGCAGTTGCCGCTGCGCAGCCAGCCGTGGAGTAGGAAGTGAGCCTCAGCCAATACAGCCAGCAAGGGATGATGACTGGGGCGGCCATGCTTGCGCGGGTTGTGTCCTTTAAGCGAACCTTCTTGCTGTCCGTAACGTTCGAACACGGTCGAATCCAGATCCAGGCTGTAACCTTCGGCACGAACCGGCAAGCGCTCCATCTGCCACGCCGAAAGTGGCTCGAAGAAACGCTGCACGTTTCCCATGGTGAACGCCCGGAACAGATTGCGGATTGTGTCGTCGATCGGAAAACGCTCGATTCCCAGCAGCGCATGTAGCGCCCGATCACCCCGCAACCAGTTGGCATGCGCGAAACGCTTTGCGCCCGCCAGCACCGCCATCAAGAACGCAATGAACGTAGACGTGGGATCAATCGCATTCGGCGAGCGCCAGCAAATCGGCATGTGATTTCGGATCTTGCCAGCCAAGTCGATCCGCCGAAGAAATTCGACAAACACTACTACCCCGCCCAATGGCGTGACGGGGCGTTTCGTTTCGCGCACGATAAGCCGCTCGTTCGAAAGCAGAGCAAGCATATCGCGTGGAACTAAATCGTCCTTTGCTCGTGAGCTCATCTCCCTGTTGTCTCAGGTCGATGTCCACCCTTTGCTCAGTTAATTTCGGAATTCAGGTTAAAGGCGGCAAGATTTTTCGATTTCGCTGAACACCGGTAGTTGGGCCGTATTGGGAGTTGAGGTAGGCCAGGTCCGCCGAATGGAGTGATTGATTCGGGCAGACCCAACGGCGTTTCCCGATACCTATCGTGTATTCGGTGCAGAAACCAGTTTCAATGAGCGATTTGCCTGCTCTCAGTAGAGCGGTTGACCGCCGCATGCGATCCTTGCGAATCTAAGGTTGTTTTCATTCCAGGATACATAGCCGATGGCAGACTGGTTCGCGCGTCCCGTCCTAAACGTGACCGACGTTGAGGCTTCACTCCGCTTCTACGTTAACCAGCTCGGCTTCACAAATCCCTGGCGCTACAACGAGGACGGCAAAGTTCGCGTCGCGCAAGTCGATCGGCAGGGCTGTGCGCTTATCCTGGCCGACACGTGGCCAGAGAAGATTGGCAAAGGGCTGTTATTCATTTCCCTGAACGTCGAACCGGGGACGTGCGAGGCCGCGATCGCCGCGCTGGATGGGCTACGCGCAGAACTCGAGGCCAAGGGCGTTCCTGTCAAGGAGGGTTCGTGGGGTTACCGGCTCCTAGTGGTTGATGATCCCGACGGCAATCAGCTCTTCTTCAACTATCCTAACGAGAGTGCATCCAGCAAGACTGCTCGGGATGAAGCGCGATCGCCCAGCGACGCGTGACGTTGGAACGCTCGAGGGCGCCGGCGCTGCGGCTAGTCGCAGGCGTTGAATCCGACATCAAGTGATCGGGATGGACCTGCACAGAAGCTCACATTCGGCTTCTCTACGTCATAGATCCTACACGTTACAGGTGCCACGCTATCGGCAGACCTTCCTCACGCCACGCCTTGACTCCGCCGACGATATCCGTCGCACGCCAGAGTCCGAGTTCCTGCAGAGCAGCGGCCGCTAGGCTCGAAGTATAGCCCTCGGAGCAGAAGACGATTACCTGAAGATCATGACTGGTCGCGACCGGCAGCCGGGAGTTGGAGGCTGGATCGAAGCGCCATTCGAGTACGTTGCGCTCGACAACCAGAGCGCCATCAATACAGCCCTCGAGCGCACGTTGACTCTCAGGACGGATATCGACGAGGACGGCTTTGGTCTTCGCCGCCGCCTCATAGGCGTCTCTTGGAGATAACCGTTGGAGTCGCGCTCGTGCTGCCGCCAACATGTCATTGATACTCAGCACCCCGGTGGTCCGAGCCTCAGGTTCCTGCTCCTGTATGCGCCGCTGACCGTCGCCAATCTCGGACTGTCGAGCCTCGCGCATGCGTGCAACCAATCGATCACCTTTGAGTTCATACTCGTTCATCTTGGTAAGCGGTGGTGAATAAGCATGAATGCTGATAGACGGCGCTTTCGAGACGTTGCGGACATCATGAGCATAATCCGGTCCGAAGGCATGGGAATCTCCCGCAGGTATGACCCGGCTTCGCTCACCAGGACGATGCTCCTCGAGAGTTCCTGCCGTCACGAGAAATGCCCCTGAGGACGCGCCATGGTCGTGGAAGCCGGTAGATTGCCCTGGCATCCAACTGATAAGCCACACATCGTACTCGGGCCCGTGATACAGACGCTGATACCAGCGCCGATCCGCTCGCAGCCGCACCCGATCCAGCCATTGAACCGACGACGCAAATACCTGAACGATGCCCGCGAGTTCCTGAGGGGTTCGCGGAGTCGGCATGTCAATCAAGCCCGCCGCTCTTTCCGATGTCGTGCTGATCTCCCTATCAGTTTGCGTATCTACTGTCATGGCCTCTCCCAAACTCGAACAAAAAAACGGACACACGAGAATTCCATTCACGAATTGAGAACCGGCATGGTCGCTCGAGAGCTGAAATTCGGATCACAACGCATGAAGAATATAAAATGCTATGTTAAATTAGTATTCATCTTATTGTCCATAGATATAGTGGACTATGCGCGCCGGGTCAGCCTGGCGGCGCCCCTATCACCATATTGTTGATCGACATTCAGGAGTTTCGCCGCTATAATCGTGAGACACTCGAATTTTTGTGGAGAATGCATGTTTCGCACATCTGCTGTTCTATTCGCCAGCCTGCTGGTCTTTGCCGGTGCTACTCGTTGCCGGCCCAGGGGCCCGGCCCGCAGAACCCACCGCGGCCCCAACTGCCGGAGCTAAGCTCGACATCATCGAAGGCGGCTCCTCCGCCACCTACCGCGTCACCGAGCAGTTTGTTGGTGGCCTTTACGAATGACGCGGTTGGCACAACCAACCTCGTGTCTGGTACTCTCAGCATCCAGCCAGATGGAGCCATCGCTCCGGGATCGAAGCTTACAGGTCGACCTACGCGGCCTCAGTTGTCCTGACCGGCAACCTGGACAACAAGATCGAACTTGAACTGAGCTACCGCTTCAAGCGCAGCCTACTGTGAGGGTCTAGTAACGGCAACGATCGTTCAAAGCTTGGGCCTCGATGAAGCCGCGCTCCCGCCGATGGCAGAACGAGCACGGTCTTTCGCGCATCAGTCGTGGCGCCAGATACTGTGAATGCAATGGATTTGGTTTTTGGGCTGAAGTGGTAAGAGATGCTAGCGCTTGTTCACGGCGCGCAAGGGCATACCGCGGTACGAATCCGCCGCCACCACCAACGCGCCGGCCGTCAGTGCCGCAGAGACGATGTGAAGTCTTAGAACATCCGGCCGGAATCAGCCCTCGCCTCAAGACCCAGGAGGTATTGATGAAAGCATTGATCTTTCGCGAGACCGGTGAACCGGACGGCGTATTGAAACTGGCAGAGATCCCTACTTCGCCTTTGGCGCCTGGCGAAGCGCTCGTCCGAGTGCTGCTGAGCCCGATCAACCCATCGGACCTGCACATGGTGCGAGGGCGCTATGGCTATCAGCCGGAATTGCCAGCCAGCCCGGGCGCTGAAGGCGTGGGGATTGTGGAGGCTGTAGGTCCGGGCGTGCAAGGTCCAATTGTTGGAGCTCGCGTAGTTTTCGTTCACACGTGGAACACCTGGCGCCAGCAGATCGTGTGCCCGGTGGACAGACTCGTGCCCGTTCCAGACCGCCTCGACGATCCAGCCGCCGCCACTGCCTACACGAATCCTTTGACTGCATGGGCATTGACGAGATCAAGTCACAATCTCAAGGAGGGCGACTGGCTCCTACAGACGGCAGCTGCATCAAGCGTCGGGAAGTTGGTACTTCAATTGGCGCAGCAATATCGATTCAAGACAATCAACGTCATACGGCGGCGCGAGCAGGAAACAATCATACGCAACCTCGGAGGCAATGAGGTAATCTGCACGGAAGATAACGATCTCACGGCACGCCTGCAGGAATTGACCGCGGGCAAGGGCATTGAACGAGCGATTGACTGCGTTGCCGGGGAACTTGGCGCTGAGATTGCCCGCAACCTCGCTCCGGCTGGAACCATGCTTATGTATGGAGCCCTTTCCAGTCATCGGCAGACGGACCCCGCGAAATTCACCATGCCGCTCTTGGCTCCGCGTTTGATTTATTCGACAGCGACGGTTCGCGGGTGGTGGCTTCCACGTTGGGTGAGTTCCCAGCCGCTCGCCGAAGTGCGGGCAGCGACGAGCGATCTCCTCACCATGTTGTCGAACGGAGCACTTACGCCGCCAGCGATTGTGCGGTATTCATTTAAGGACTTCCAAGAGGCAGTACGCCTAGCCGATGGTGAGGCTGGTCAGCAAAAAGTCGTGTTGGACTTCTCCGAAAGGGCACCATAACCGGTGAGCCTCATGGCGGTCGTCGCGAACAGGCCGTAGGGTTTGACAAATCCATGTTGACGGCTTGTCGCTGTTCCGCTCCGATGACTCAAATCATCGAGGTTAGGAGGTCGTTTTTCGTCACGCCTTTTAGAAGGCCCTTACTAAATGCGAAGCCGATACATAGTTAAGAATGGGGCGGTTCGCAGCCGCGTCGACTTCAAGGTTCCTCTGAGCTAGCCGTTTTCGACGCGCGCTTTTATATCCGAGTACGCTGTCTCGATGAGCCCGCTTAGGGCTGCGGTGTTGATGGCCCTTCCCGTCCGCAACTTTACATGGCGCATGAACTTTCCGGTGCCTTGCAACAAGCGGGCCGGATCCGGCAGTGTGGCGCCCTGAAAGAATCCCACGTTTACATGCGAAGTGAATACATTGACGTAGGCGAACGGTGCATCTCCCAAACATGCAACCGGACAGCCGTCATGCAAGAGCTCCCGGACTTCGTCCCCGCATTGTCGCATCACTTCAAACCACTCGCGTGCGATGGCTCCCAATTCACCTGCGTGCTCTTTCATCCACGCATCGATGGCGGGATCGCGCTCGACGGCGCCGTTAAGGCGCAGTAATTCCGTTCTCATCGTCGCTCCACCTTCTGCTTTCGAGATCTATGGTCACGCAGCACCATTACACGAAAACGAAAGAGACATGTCCTCAATAACACGCCGGGGGTGGTTCTGGAATCCACTTGGACAGTCGGCATTGCTGATATTGGATGGCTAGCAGCTTTACTTCCTTGCTGCCTTTCTGCAACCCGCCAGATGGGCCGTAGTCATAGGAGATCAGCTCCCAAACTCCGAGAATCCTGTTTTCCTAGCCTTGGCTGGCTTGGTGAGTCCATGCGGTAGCTAAGAACGTTACAATTAACACTGCCGTTCTGATGAAAGTCTTCATGTCTCTCGAAAAGAGAGGGACAGCATATCATGACCACGCTTGAGCATGTTCGCCAACGCTATCGTAGGGTAGCAAGGCATGGGCTTCCAACCATGACTACATTGAATGGCCGATTCGCACGCCCGTAGAGTACAGGTAGCTCGGCCTACAATCTGATTTATCAGCGGATCATGCACGCGACTCGACTTTAGTAAGTCCAGTTTGCCGACCGTTCAGGAGCTGACGGAGGATGGAACAGTACGCCCAGAGGACGCCGCCCACATAGGCACTGAAGGCGATTTCGAAGCCCGTTCGCGCTATCGAGCTTTCGTGGGCCCACGAAAGGGCTCTGTGCGAGCGGGCAATCAGACTCGGGCAGAAGTCAACACCTGTTCCGCCTTTTGTCCCGAAACGGTCATTGCGTCAGGTACCAAGCGACCTCGATATTATTTACGACGATTCCAAATTGATGCGGAAGGTCGTGCGTCTCGCCCGGCAACGATTCTTCCGTTTACCGGTGGAGTAAGTGCGGCAATCGATGAGACGACACTCGCTCCGAAAGCGGTGGTCACTGTGCCTCCGGCACTAAAACTCTATCCAATCTGCCAATCGTTGTATAACGCGCGAAGCTCGCTTGTGTAGACAGAGCTGTGGGGGCTGCCCACCGGCCGCGATGACTCCTGCGAAAGCTGGCCTTCGGTCACTTTGCACCCGAGCTGGTAAAACAGCGGGCTATGAAGGCCGCAGGCTAACGGCGAAATCGCAACAGCGGCGGCTCTTTCGCCTTCTATCGCATTTGTCGAAGGACGTGCCGTCTTTGCCGTCCCGATCGCATCGGGAATCGCGAAAAAAGCCGGCTGCTCGCTTGTGCAGGCGCTGTTCGAGAGGACACAGGCTTGCCCAGTGATTTCACCTCGATCATCGATATCGCCGGTCGAGATGAACGCCAGCGACGAGTCGGAGGAAATCCGCGTGTTCACGTCCGTCATCAAGCCATCCTGCCAAATAAAGGCGTGCGAGGACGGAAACGAGACGCCGACTATCTGGCCTTTGTCGTTGATACCCGTGGCTTCGCTCACTCATCTTCTGGTGCTGAGGCCAACTTCTCGGCGCTAATCCGGCGCTGTTTCTTGCCCATGCCCCCTTCAAGACGAAGATGTGTTTGGCTACACCGGCTAGCTTCGCCGCGAAGTAGTTCAGATGCTCCGTTCGGCCAGTCAGCAGAAGCGGCGAACAACCTGACTCCAGGCATGGATCAGGTCCGCAGCAATCATTCGTTGCGGCGAGTATCATCGACCAGAGCGGCGTACACGTCCTGAATGGTGATGATGTTTCGCTCGGCGAAGTGCCGGCAGGGACTGAGACATGATGGTAAAAGCAGCGCCGCTACCCGGCTGAATTTCCATTCGGTTGTGATCAGGTGCGCTCCGAGCGTCAGCTAGTAGCGGTCATGACGGAGAGCATTGGCTGTGAGCAGTAATGACTTAGAACGGATCTTTCCAGGTGACAGTGAAATGGCTCGTCGGATGCGGTCATTAAACTGGTCGGACACCCCCCTCGGACCTCCCCTGAGCTGGTCCCGCAACCTCAAAACCAGCGTGCGGATTACGTTGACCTCGCGCCACCCGATGTTTGTATGGTGGGGAGAGCAGCTCATCAATCTGTACAACGACGGCTATGCTGCTTTCCTCTGCGCCAAACATCCGGCGGCGCTCTGCCAGCCTGCTGCCATCGTCTGGCCGGAAATCTGGCGCGAGATAGGGCCGCGAGCCGAGTTCGCTATGCGCCGGGACCAGGGCACGTATGACGAGGCGCTGCCCTTTATCATCTATCGGAAGGGCTACCCGGAGGAAATTTACGTCACGTTCTCATACAGTCCCATCCCGGATGACGAAGGTGGTTTTGGGGGAATACTCTGTCCTGTTACGGAGGAAACGCAACGCATTATCCATGAACGCCAGTTGGCGCTGCTCCGCGAATTGGCCACCAGAACCGCGGATGCGCGTACGCCGCAGCAGGCGTGCGAATTCGTAGCGAAGGCGCTTGAGACCAATTCCAAAGATCTGACGTTTGCGCTTATCTACCTGATCGACTCGGAAAGGCGGAGCGCGTCGCTGGCCTTAAGCTCGGGCTCCCCTCGAGGAAATAAAGGGGCGCCCAAAACGGCTCCCCTGGACGGCACTTGCGTGTGGCCATTGGACAAAGTGGTCCGCGATCGCATGCCTTGCCTGATGTCCGACTTGTCTGCCATTCACGATGCGCTTCCTTTGGCCGGCGGCCAATATCGCGTCAAAGAAGCAATCGCCATGCCGATACTGCCGTCGTCCGGCATCGAAGCCGGAGGTGTCCTGATTGTTGGTCTGAATCCACTGAGGACTTTCGACGACGGCTACGAGAACTTCTTAGAGCTGGTTGCGAGTGGAATTTCAGCGGCAATCACGAACGGCCAGGCGTATGAATCAGAGCGCCGCCGCGCCGAAGCGCTGGCTGAGATCGACCGTGCGAAGACGACATTCTTCAGCAATGTGAGCCACGAATTTCGGACACCGCTTACGCTTTTGCTCGGACCCTTGGAACACGAGCTTAAAGCAAATCCGGACGCGCCTGACGGCTTGAAAATCGCCTACCGGAATTCACTGCGGCTGCTCAAGCTGGTAAACACATTACTGGATTTTGCCCGAGTCGAAGCTGGCCGCATGGAGGCGAGCTATGAAGCCACGAACCTGAGCTCCTTCACGACGGACTTGGCAAGCGTGTTCCGGTCCGCCATCGAGCGCGGAGGTCTCCAGCTCAGAATCAATTGTCCGCCTCTCCCCGAACCCGTGTACGTTGACCGCGGGATGTGGGAGAAGATTGTTCTGAACCTGCTGAGCAATGCGTTCAAGTTTACGTTCGAAGGCGAGATCGGCGTGACTTTGCTTCAGCGGATGGATTGGGTCGAACTATCCGTCAGCGACACCGGAACCGGCATCCCGGAATCCGAATTGCCGCACGTGTTCGAACGCTTTCGTCGTGTTCGTGGTACGCGTTCCCGGACTCATGAAGGGGCCGGTATCGGTCTCGCGCTCGTGCAGGAACTGGTCAAACTGCACGGAGGTGAAATCCGCGTCAGGAGCGTTGAGGGCCGGGGTACGACATTTACCGTGTCGATCCCGCTCGGCACTGCGCATCTAAGGGCTGACCGTGTCGCGCCTACACCGGCGGGAGGTGAGCTCGTTATCGGTGCGACACCGTACGTGGAAGAAGCACTACGCTGGCTTCCCAGCGGGATCCCCGGCAGAACAGAGCGGATTGCAGGGCCGCGGGCCAGCTTGGCGGGGCAGCCGCCCGCACACATTCTGTTCGCCGACGACAACTCGGATATGCGTGATTATGTAGGGCGGATCCTTTCGCAATCTTTTGAGGTAATCATGGCCGCCGACGGAGCCTCGGCCTTGGTCGCGACTCGGGAGCACCGGCCCGACCTGGTGCTGGCGGACGTAATGATGCCTGTGATGGATGGCTATTCTCTCGTTCAACATCTGCGGGCCAATCCGGAGACCGCCCGCATACCTATTGTTCTCTTGTCGGCCAGGGCCGGGGAGGAGGCGCGTGTCGAAGGACTGGCTTGGGGCGCCGACGATTACCTGATCAAGCCGTTTAGTGCTCGCGAACTACTCGCCCGGGTCCGGACGCATGTTGATCTGGCCCAGGCAAGGCAGGCGGCCGAGAGCGCATTGCTGAAGAGCAAGCAGCAGATGGAAAGCCGGGTGAGGGAAAGAGAGGCGTTACTGAAGGAGATTCACCACCGCGTGAAGAACAACCTGCAGGTCATCAGCAGTCTGCTGGAGATGCAGGCGCGCAGACTGAATGACCCGCACAGTCGCGCTCAGCTCCACGAAGCGTACAATCGCGTAGCTTCCATCGCCTCAATTCACGAGATGCTGTACCGTACCAGCTCGTTATCCAAAATTGAGATGTCTGCCTACGCACGGGAACTGGCAACGCGCCTGGTCTCGCTGCATGGCGCCGAACGGCGAATCGAGGTGGACGTGTCGGGCGATAAAGTCACACTGGATTTAGAGCGCGCTGTTGCGTGCGGGCTGTTGCTGAACGAGTTGATATCGAACGTATGTAAGCACGCGTTTCCGGACGGGCGGAGCGGAGTAATGGCTATCTGTTTCCAACAAGACGGGGAGGAGATCCGCCTGAAAATCGCAGACACTGGTGTGGGCCTGCCCCCGCAAACAGACATCCGGGACTCAAGCTCATTGGGACTGCAACTCGTCTGCACACTCGTCGAGCAACTGGCGGGATCGGTGCATCTCCGCGGCGGCCCGGGCACGGCAATCGAAGTGATTATCCCGCGGCGAACTTATGCCGACGCAACTGCCGATATTTCGGCGCATGCGAAAACTTAGAAATTTCGCAGCTCCTTCTCGCGCCGATCGAGCGCAAGCTGTATGTTAGCGTGAACGGCTTTAGAATGAAACGGCTTCACGATGTATCCGTAGCTTTCGGTTGTCTTGACCCGCTCCAGGGTCTTCTGATCGCTGTAGGCCGTCAGAAATATAACCGGGATCTGCGACCGCTCCCAAATTCGCTTTGCCGCCTCAACTCCTGTTATTTTTCCGGCCAGGCGTATGTCCATCAGCACGACGTCGGGAGAGCTCTCTGCAGCCATTTCGATCGCTCTTTCTCCGGATTCGACAGACCCGATCACCTGGTACCGAAGGTCCGTTAGATGCTCAACGAGGGCTTTCGCGACGACTCGTTCATCCTCGACAATCAGCACCTTTGGCGGCGTTTGCCTGGTGGAGTTTTCCGGCAGCTTCCCCCGGGTCAGCTCGACCAGCTTTTCGCCGATCCTCTTCAGGGGTAGCACGTAATCGATGTCAACATTCTCGATCGCGCTCTGGGGCATCGAAGAGAATTGCGCGTCGGCGGGATCTTGCACAATCGCCACGCCACCGTGTTTTTTGATATGCCACAGACCAGCAGTGCCATCATCCAAATACCCGGTAAGCACGACACCGACCACACGGCGGCCGTACGTTGAGGCCGCCGATCGAAAGAGGATGTCGACGCTAGGCCGGAAGCGATTCTCCTTCGGTCCGCACTCGACTCGTACGTTTCCTTTCTCCAGGGAGAGATGACGATCCCGAGGGCAGATGTAAATATGCCCTCGCTCGAACTGCTGCAAATCGACCGCAATGTGAGCCGGTAAAAGCCCCCTCGAACTCAGGATCTCCGCTAACTCGTCGCGAAATGGGGTGAGTGGACGGTGCAGAGCTACAAAAACCGCCGCCCCGAAATCAGCCGGCAGTCCCTTTAGTAGTCGATCCGCGGCGCCCAGACCGCCCGCCGAGGCGCCAATTACGACGATGTCGCGGCCGCCCATTTTCTCCTTTCATCAATATAGCGCCGCCACTCGTTTCTCTCGTCTTTTGTTTCGGAAGCGTTAGTCCAGCTAATCACGGATTTACTTCGGAAAGCCTGAGCTGAGGTGCGCGTTTAGTCGGTGCTATTTGTCTGGTGTCGGCCGGCCCAAGGTCGAACCTGGTTCCGTTCGACCGGTAGTGTGAATTTGAAAATCGAGCCTTTGCCGGGCTCCGACTCGGCCCATATCCGCCCGCCGCATCGGTCAATAATTTTGCTGCAGAGCGCCAGCCCAATGCCGTCACCCGGGTAACGGTTCGGATGGAGCCGTTTAAAGACGCCAAAGATGCGGCGCAGGTGCTGCGCTTCAATTCCGATGCCATTATCTTTGACTGCGAACAGCCAGTCTGCCCCGGTTTTCTCAATCGAGATATGCACCTGAGGCGCGGCTTCGCTCTTATATTTGATGGCGTTCCCGACAAGATTTTGGAAAACCTGTATCAACCAGGTCGGGTTGCACAGCACCTCCGGCAGCGGATCGCAAGTTATCTCGGCGCCCGCTGCCAGAATCGCGGGCTGGAGGTTCTTCAGCGCCTCTTGTAGTGCGGCATCGGCGCTGGTAGGCGGGAAGTCTGCGGGAGCGTCTTCCGTCTGCCAATATTCGCGCATAGCCTTGAGCAGGCTTTGCATCCGCAAGGCACCGTCTACGGCATAGGCGATGTATTGATTAGCTTTCTCATCCAGCTTCTCGCGGTATTCTTTGGCTAAGAGCTGGCTGTAGCTCACCACCATGCGAAGCGGCTCCTGCAGATCGTGGGAGGCGGTGTAGGCGAACTGCTTCAAATCGTCGTTCATCCGGGTTAACGCCTCTTCCGCACGCTTTTCATCGGTGACATCGATGAAGGTGATTACCACGCCGTTGATCACGCCATCGATCGTGCGGTATGGCAGGATTCGCATTTTGAACCGGGTATCGCTTTCCGGCCGCCGGATGAGGCGCTCAATCGGTATGAGAGTGCGCAGCACCTCTCTGCTATCCGCGGCCAGGTCTCCCTCCGAGAGCCACTGCCCGAAATCGGTAATAGGTCGTCCAATATCGTGATGAATCAGCCGGTAAACTCTTTTAGTCGCCGGCGTGAAGCTCCGGATGCAGAGATTTCTATCGAGAAAGATCGAGGCGATCTGTATGCTCTCGAGAAGATTCTGCAGATCGCTGTTCGCTCGATCGAGATCCTCTAATTTCCCTCTCAACTCGGCATTTACCGTCTCGAGTTCTTCGTTTAGCGACTGGTACTCCTCTTTGGAGGACTGCAGCTCTTCGTTCGCAGACTGAAGTTCTTCGTTGGAGGAAACCAGTTCTTCGTTGGATGTCTCCAGTTCCTCAATAGTGGTTTGAAGATCTTCTCTGGTCGATCGCAGCTCCCGTTCCATGTGCGCAATTGCTTCGTCCACAGCAACGGTGGGAGCGTGAATGGTTTCTTTGGCGGCGGCGGGGCCGACATCCTGAAAAATGATCAGGTACAGCGCGGGTTCGTCGCCGAACTCCCGCATGGGCCGGACCGTTACGTTTACTTTCTGGATATTTCCGTTCTGGGCAACGGCGATATTCTCATGGGTGACTTCGCTTTTCGTTTTGGTCGCCCGGTGAATCGCCGTCCGAAGACTGGCGCGCAGGCCCTCTCGAGCCATCCCTACAATGTCAACGGTAGGCTCGCCTTCGGCAGGTTCCAGATATCTGCCTGTTCGCCCGGAAAAGTACACGGCCTCCCCCAGCTCGTTAATGACGACGCAGGCCGGCGCATAATTGCGCAGGATGGTGCGCTCGATCAGGTTTGCCAGATTTCGCCCTTCAACAGCCTGAGACCGCCGTGGCTCCGATCCATGTTGTCTCGAACCCGGCGTCGCATACGTGAGCGGAAACGGCATGGACGGGCGGAACGGTACTTCTCGCCGCTGAAAGATTCTGTGTTTCTTGTCTATTGTCCTGAACAATTCGGCATTCGATGAAAGATGTTCCGACGGACCGAGGAAAAGGTACCCATTTGGCGCCAGCGCATAGTGGAACAGGGGAATGATCTGATTCTGGACGTCCGGAGCGTAATAGATCAACAGATTGCGGCAGGTAATCAGATTCAGGCGCGAAAAAGGAGGATTTTTCACGATGCTGTGCACCGAAAAGATACACATCTCGCGAAGCTCTTTCTTTACCTGGTACGCCCCATCCTGCTTAATAAAGAAACGATCCAGACGTTCGCGGGAAACGTGCTCCTCAATAGTGTCCGGATAGCGCGCCAACCGGGCCGTCTCCAGGGCGTCTTCGTCAATATCAGTGGCGAAGATTTTGATCGTCGGGCGTTTTTGAAGGCCCGATACAAATTCAGCGAGTGTGATCGCTACCGAATAGGTTTCTTCACCGGAAGCGCAGCCAATCACAAATATGCGAATCTCGTCATCCTCGCTTTTCCCCTCAAACAATTTCGGCACTACTTCGGTCCGAAGAGCGGTGAACGCATCCGGATCACGAAAGAAGTGCGTTACTCCAATCAACAAGTCGTTGAACAGACTGTCCTGTTCCGTCTCACTCCTGCTCAGCAGCCGGACGTACTCTTCGAAGGATGCAATCTGCAGCACCTGCATCCGCCGCTGCACGCGGCGCAGAAACGTTGTGTCTTTATACCCGCTGAAATCATGCCCGGTTCTGCGCTGAAGTACAGAATAAATCTTCCCGAGCTGATCGGCGCCCCCAGGCACAACATTACCGGGCCTCAATTTCTGTCGAATTGAGTTCAGATGGGTGCTGTACTCAAGAAGCTTGTTGGGCATTTCGTTAATCGGCAGGATGTAGTCGACAAGCCCTGTGGCGATGGCGCTGCGAGGAATACTGTCATGCCTCGCCGATTCGGCGGTCTGTGCCATTGTCATTCCGCCGTTTTCTTTCACAGCGCGCAAACCAATCGTGCCATCCGTTCCCGCACCGGACAAAAGAATGCAAACGGCCTTATCTCCTTGATCGGCGGCCAGCGATCGAAAGAATGCGTCAATCGGCGTTCGTTGAGCCGCTGGACCGGCGGGCGCCGCCACATGCAATGCGCCGTTTTCGATCGTCAGTATCGTGTTCGGGGGAATGATATATACATGGTTGGGCAGTACGCGTGTCTTACCTTGCACCTGTGTTACAGGCATTTGCGTGTGCCTGGCCAGCAATTCGGTCATCAGGCTCTTACGATCGGGCGCCAGGTGCTGAATGATGACGAACGCCATGCCGCTATCGGATGGCATCCGGTCGAAAAACTCCTCAAAGGCTTCGAGGCCGCCCGCCGATGCGCCCATGCCTACCACGAGAAATGGCGAGTCAGGCGAACTTGTCCTCGACTGTCCGGACGATTCTTGCTCTTCCTGTTCCTCCTTTTCTTGCATCTATACCCTCCTCTGCCTTCTACACTACTACCTAGCTTTTCTGCGCTCGCTCTCAACTATGAGCTCACATAGCGCCCCTCCGACTTCCGCAAAGAATGCATCCAACGCAACCGGCTTCAAAATGTACCGGTCCGCTCCCAAATCCTTGGCGAGCCGCTTGTCAAGAGGAGACTCGGAAGACGTCAGAATCGCGACCGGAACATCCTGAAGGCGTGGCGTCTGCCGGATCTGTCGTAACAGATCAATGCCCTCGCACCGTGGCACATTCAGGTCGAGCACGATCACATCCGGGGCGGCGACCGTAGACTCCCCGGCATCAGGGCACAAAGCCTGCAATGCCTCCTCGCCATCCTCAAACCGCGTCAGGATATACGAGAAACCTTTTTCATCTAGCGCCTTCCGGATCAGCAGAACATCGGCGGCATTGTCTTCCACAATAACGAGTTGCGCCCTTTCAGAGGCACTCATGATCGCTACTCCGTCCCAGTATTCTGTCACACCCACGCACTGCCGAAAACGGTGTTTTCCGGATGTTTTCCGAGGTGGTTCGGCGGGTGGCCCAGTGTGTCCGAGGCGCTTGAGAAGGACATCAGAACGCCGGTGATTGAGATGACGGAGAGATGCGGTCACTTTGTTAGACATGATTCCCTGCTCCACCCTTCCAGGCCTATTTGTTACGGCTCCACGATGTCCTCAGGTGCCTACAAACCTCGCTCCAACCTAGACCTCCCGGTCCTTGCTTTGAAGATCAAACCGGCCGGCAAGTAGCCTGTAGCAAAACTGATCCGGAGTGGTCCAACAAGCGGAGGAGTTATACATGGCAACAACAGCGCGCTCTACTCTGGTGGCGGTTTTCAACAAAGTTTCAGATGCCGAAGCTGCCGCTAATGAGCTGGAGAGGAAAGGTATTGATCGAAATGATATTTATCTGAGTTCAGAACCAAGCACAGCCGGTAGTTCAGCCTCGCAAAGCGAAACGCGGCATGAAGGTGGATTCGTGGGTTGGTTGAAGCGCGTTTTTCGCGCTGACGATGAATCCGACCGGGAAGTTTACGAGAATGCTTATCGCAGCGGAAACATTTTGCTCGCAGTAGATACCTCGGAAGAAAACCTTGACCGGGTTGCCGAAGCTCTAAATCGATATTCGCCAATCGATATTCACCGTGACAGCACGGCTGCTACGGCCGCGGGGGGCCCGGATCGAAATGCGGGGGAGATGAGATCCATACCTGTAGTCGAAGAAGAAGTCAAGGTTGGGAAACGCTCCGTGTTGCGCGGCTCTGTACGGGTGTATTCGCGAGTCAAAGAACAGCCGGTGGAAGAGACAGTGCGCCTTCGAGAAGAAAAAGTGCATGTCGAAAGGCAACCTGTAGATCGTCCGGCAACCGAAGCAGACCTTCGCGCAGGCAGAGAACAAACAATCGAGGTAAACGAGTATGCGGAAGAGCCGGTAGTTTCGAAGCAAGCACGCGTATCTGAAGAAGTGCGGGTGTACAAAGAAGCGGAGGAAAGAACGGAAACGCTTCGAGAGACTGTCCGTAATACAGAGGTTAACGTCGAAAACGTGGGTCGCGACCAGGCGCGTGCCAGTACATCGGAGCGCGATCTCGATCAAGACTTCAGGAGAGACTTCGCGACTCGTTATGGCAGTAGCGGGGAAGAGTATGAAACTTATTCGCCTGCGTACCGGTACGGTTATCAAATGGCGGGTGATGCTCGCTACCGTGGACGGGAATTTACTGAAGTCGAACCCGAACTGCGCGCTGCGTACGCGCGCCAATACCCGAACAGCACTTGGGAGAAGATCAAGGCGTCAGTTCAATATGGCTGGGATAAAGTGACGGGCAGGACAAGAACAGCTACGACATCGCGTTGAAAATATGGAACCGAAACGGGATGAAAAGGTAGTTCCTGTCATTGCGGAAGAGTTGCACGCGGACGCCGTTCCGGTTAAGACCGGCGGTGTCCGCGTCATCAAGCGCGTGGATGGCCACGACGAAATTTTGGAACAGGAACTTCGAAAGGGGCACGTACAAGTAAAACGCGTGAAAACCGACCGAGTTGTTGAGGGGCCACAACCGGTTCAGCACGCCGGCAACACAATTATCATTCCGGTAGTTTCCGAAAGGCTTCGGATCGAAAAGGAATGGGTCGTCACAGAAGAGATCCATATCACGCAAACGGAGGAGCGGGAGAAGGTTGAGCAGAAAGTCAGGCTGAATGAAGAACGTGCCGAGGTCCAACGGATCGATGAGCACGGTAACGCGATCGCGCATATCGAATCGCCAGCCGAACAGAACGTTATGCCGGCGTGTGGCGGGGAGAGTATCGTTCCTCGGCGCGGTGATACTGCATCAACGTCAGTGTCTGGCCAGAAGTATACGCCGCTCTCAAAACGCACTAGCATTCTGAAAGACAAGGGACGTAATCCCAAAGTGGACCGGTAGGCATCATGCGCAGCGGAGCCGAGAAACTACTAGAAACTACTATTCAAAGTTTTCGGCTAACATGATATCGCTATCCATCCGATCTACTTGTGCAAAGAGTAAGTGATGGCCATCACGAGAGGCCGCAAGCCCCAGCTCAGGAAACTTATCAAGTATTGCCACATCTCTTACCGTTTTATGCGCCAAATCGACAAAGCGAATAAGCGTTTTCGCCAGAGGACGCGGCGCCGTCATGTAGTAAACGCCGTCTTTGACCACCGCGAAGTTAAACCGGTAGACGGAATCGGCAATTTGCGTTTCTTCGCCTCCTCCAGTCGGTATTTCCCAAAGGCTTACCGCCGCACCTGGACCTCTAACATAGAAAACCGAGTTTCCATCGGACGAAACTATCGGCGCGTAGCCGCCCTTCTTTGTTAGAGGTTGCGGATTGCTTCCGTCGACATTCATCTTCCAAACTTGTAGGCTGCCGCCGCGGTCTGAACCGAAAAAAATCGTGCGGCCATCCGGAGACCAGCTTGGAACGTTATCCGTTCCTGTGCTTGCGGTCAATCTATGAGGAACGCCGTCGCTGACGCTCACGATGTATACGTTGTCATGACCGCCAAGATTAGAATCGAAAACGAGTTGGCGATTGTCAGGCGACCATCGAGCCGAACCACTGCTCGACGCTCCTAACGAAGTGAGTTGATATGGATCGCTTCCATCGGATCGCGAGATCCAGATTTCATTGTTCCCTTCCCGATTGGAAGAAAAGGCGATTTGCTTGGCGTCGGGCGAGTATTGAGGGTTGGCTTGCCTCTGGGTTGATTGAAGGATGACAACCGGGGCGCCGCTTGCTTCACCGGGAGCTGCTATATCGAGCGCTCTAATGCTTGTATCCTGGGTCTGCGAGACGTAGGCAAGACGATGGCTGGAGCGGCTGACAATCGGCTCTGTTAGCGAAGCTCCGGGCAACAGGATCTGCCTCGCGTCTTTGCCATTGGCCTTGGCTCGCCATAAACTTGAACGAAGCCCACCGGTTGCGAAGACCAGCTCCTTGCTGTTGATCCATTCGGGCATCATGGCCGACAGCTCAAGGGATGTTACTTCCTTCGGGTCGCCCGCAGGTAAGATCTGCGCCGAAAGAGGGACCATGAGCACTCGCGAAATGGAAGCGATGCGGGTTTTGGTGAACGCCAGCCAGCGGCCATCGGGAGAAATGCTCGGCATGAGCAAGTTCAGATGGC
>Ga0213872_10000772_pt1 | contig 23474 bp, 19 predicted proteins | sample VelepicomBERX_R2_FD_160071 | JGI IMG/M metagenome (GOLD analysis project Ga0213872, IMG submission 160071) | Rhizosphere microbial communities from Vellozia epidendroides in rupestrian grasslands, the National Park of Serra do Cipo, Brazil - RX_R2 | ecosystem: Host-associated > Plants > Roots >...
GTCGAGCAGAAGAAGACCGGGCAGAACGGCGCGGTCGCGCTGTGGTGGAATGCCACCAAGCACCTGACCACCGGCGTGCAATACCGCTACGCGGTGAACAAGCTGGGCACCGCTGGCAACGAGTACGCGTGGATCTACTCCGCCAAGTACAACTTCTGATCGGTGGTGGGTTCGCCGAGAAAGGCCATCCGCGCGCGGATGGCTTTTCAGGCTGTTGATTTAGTGGTTTGCAACGGTTTCGGAGGTCCAGGCAAAGCCGGCCCTCGGAGACAACTCACTGATTTTTCAGCCTGTCCATCGAATCCCAATCCCCCTGCCCTTGCCCTGCAAGGGAGCCTCCGCTCCGCGGAGAAGGGTTTGTCAGCAAGCTGAAAAGCCATCCGCGCGCGGATGGCTTTTTTATTTATGCCTCGTCGCGCTTCGCGGCGATGAAACGCATGAGCCGGGTGGCCAGATCGCCGCCGGCGAGCAGGGCGCGTGGCCATTCGGTGGCGTGAACCGTCAATTCGAGGCGCTTGGCGATGAATTGCCGCCACGCGGGGACGATGGCCTGGCAGTGGTTCCAGGCATGATTGAGCGCCAGCATCGCCTGCTGCACTTCCGGCGCCACTCCCTGCAGATAACGGGTGCAGAAGGCGTCCAGTTTGACCCAGTGCGCCGCGTCTTCCTGTGGATAGATGTGCCAGATCATCGGTTTGCCGGCGAGCTGGGCGCGCATGAACGAGTCTTCGCCGCGCACGAAGTTGACGTCACAGCTCCACAACAGCCGGTCGTAGGTGTCCTGATCGCTGAACGGCAGTACGTGCAACGTCAGCGCGCCGGCTTGCGCATGATCGCCGGCGGCCAAGGGGCCGCGGGCAAGCCCGGCGGCGATGTCGCTCAAGATGCGGCCTTCCGGCACGAGACAGGTCACCGGCTGCGGGCCGGATGCCCAAAACCGCATCAGTTCGCCGATGGCGGCGTTTTCGTAGGCGAACAGGCTGACGATCAATGCGTCGGGGTCGAGTGGCGGCAGGCCGAGGCTTTGCAGAAACAGGTCTCTGTTGTTCGGATCTTGCTGCCATTGGCGTGCCTGCGTCACGATGTCGCGCTCGGCGATGATGCCGCCAGTGCGGGCGGTGAAGCCGGGAAAGAAGAAATAGCGGTTGATGCCGTATTTCGGGTGCGGCGAGACCATGCCGTGGCAGCACTCGATCCATTCCTCGGCGGTCAAGTATTCCAGATTGAGCCAAAGCGGCGGGCGGCGGCAACGCGCCATTGCCGTCAGGAACGGCTCGGGCAGCGTGCAGCCGAAGGCGTCGAGCACCACGTCGCCCGGCAGCGCGTCGGCGGGGAGTTCCGTTGTCCAATGCAGCACTTCGATGCCACGGTGATCCTGACGCGCCAGATTGGGACTGATGTCCGGGCATAGCCGGGAAAAGCTGCGCAGATCGTCCACCCACAGGCGCACGCGTTGGCCGTGTTCCTGACAGAGTTGGCGCGCCAGACGCCAGGTGACGCCGATGTCGCCGTAATTGTCGATCACATTGCAGAAAATATCCCAAGACAGGGCGGGGGTGGTCGATGGCATGCGCATTCTCAATACGGTTAAGGCATAAGCATACCATCTCGACCCGCGCCCCGGGCCGGCGGACCGGCCCGCCGCGCTACACGCTCAGCAGCAGGAAGCGCCGCTCCCAAGGACTGATGACGTCGAAGTATTCGCGATACTCCAGTTCCTTGATGGCGGCGTAGGCGTGGATGAAGCGCTCGCCGAACACGTCGATCAGCGGCTGGCAGCCGCTCAGCATATCGATGGCATCGTCAAGGTGGCGCGGCAGCTGGTGCGGCTGTTCGTAGGCGCTGCCGGACAACGGCTCGGTCGGCTTCAAGCCTTCCTTCATGCCCAGGTAGCCGCAGGCCAGACTGGCGGCGATGGCGAGGTAAGGGTTGACGTCGACGCCGGGCAAGCGGTTCTCCACCCGGCGCGCCGCCGGGCTCGAATGCGGCACGCGCAGTCCGCACGTGCGGTTGTCGTAGCCCCAGGACAGGTTGATCGGGGCCGAGGTGTAGCGCGACAGCCGCCGGTAGGAGTTCACATAGGGCGCGAAAAACGGCATCGCCGGCGGCAGGTATTTCTGCATGCCGGCGATGAAATGGAAAAACCGCTGGGACGGGCTGCCGTCCGGTTCTGAAAACACGTTTTGCCCGGTGCGGCTGTCGACCAGGCTCTGGTGGATGTGCATGGCGCTGCCCGGCTGGCCCTGCATCGGCTTGGCCATGAAGGTCGCGTACATATTGTTGCGGTAGGCCACCTCGCGCACGGTGCGCTTGAACAGAAACACCTGATCGGCGAGTTCCAGCGCGTTGCCGTGATCCAGGTTGATCTCCATCTGCGCCGGTCCCATTTCGTGGATCAGCGTGTCGATCATCAAATTCTGCTTTTCGCACCAGTCGTACAGCATGTCGAAAATCTCGTCGTACTCCGAGATGGCGTCGATGCTGAAGCTTTGGCGGCCGGCCTCGGTGCGCCGGGTGCGGCCGATCGGCGGCGAGAGGGGAATATCCTCGTCCGGCTGGATTTCCACCAGATAGAACTCCATCTCCGGCGCCACCACCGGGGTGATGCCTTCGTCCTCGTAGAGCTTGAGGATGCGCTTCAACACATTGCGCGGCGACAGCTCGGCCGGCGTGCCGTCAAAGCCCACGCAATCATGGATGATTTGGGCGCTCGGCTCGGCGGCCCAGGGAATCAGGCGCAGCGTCGAGGCATCGGGGATCAGTCGTAGATCCGGGTCGGCTTCCGGAATCATGCTGGCTTCCGGATAGTCGCCGGTCACGCTCAATTCGAACACCGCCTCCGGCAGGCGCAGCCCTTCCCCTGGATCGTATTTGTGGCGCGGTACCACTTTGCCGCGCGCTAATCCGGTCATGTCCGGAATCAGGCATTCGATCTCGGTGATGCGGTGCTGGTCGAGCCAGGCGGTAATACTATCGGCGGGGTTCATAAGTCCTCGTTGAGCTTGATGGAAATGCGCTGTTAAAAATATTTAACGCCATTTCATCCTAGGAGGGCAGGGACGGACGTATCAATCTTTTTGTCATAAAATACCCACCTTGTTGTCGTTACCCAACAGAACCGGTCGAAAATCCGACCTGCTGGGGGAGCGTGAAGCGCGATACTATGCTGTATTCAAGAATAAGACTCTGACTTCGGTGTACCGTATGCCAACTGAATCGCAAGCCGAACCGCGACAGCGGAAATACCTGCGCCACTGGCGCCCCGTCCTGATCGCCGTCCTCGTGCTCTGGGGCCTGTCCTGGGGCTTTCTCGCGTTCGCCGCGCCGAACATGGCGCGAGACGCCGCCATGCGCTGGGCGCAAAGCATCGGCCGCAAGCTCGACATCGGCGCGGTGTCGATCAATCCATGGCGGATGAGCGTGACGCTCGAGGGAGTGCGGCTGGCCGACAAGGATGGCAGCACGATGTTCGCCGCCGCGCGCGTCGAGCTCGAGGCCCTGCCGCGTGCGTTGTTGATCGGCCACTGGCATGCTTCCATGTTGGCGTTGACGCGGCCGGAGATCGATCTGACCCGCGCGGCGGACGGCAGTTGGAACTGGGCGCGCTTCGCCAAGGATGCCAGCGGCCCGGGGCCGAAAAGCACGGGCAATCCGCCGAAAATTTTCCTCGACTGGCTGAGCGTCAACCAAGGCCGGCTGGTGTTCCGCGATCAGCTTGGCAACCCGGATCAGGCGCTCGATCTGCACCAGATCAACCTGAATCTGCACGATCTGAGCACCCAGCCGGGCGAAGGCGGCTACACCTTGACGGCGAGCCTGGGCGATAAAACGCGGTTGAAATGGCGCGGCTTGATCGGCTTGGACCCCATGGCTTCCTCCGGCCGTCTCATCGTGAGCCAACTGCCGTTGACCGACATCTGGGATTATCTGAAACCGTATGCGCGGCTGGCGCCGCCCGCCGGCAGCCTGTCGCTCGACCTGAACTATGTCTTCGATCTCAAAGACCAGGCGCCGCATTTGACGCTGAGCACGCTATACGGCCGCATCGATGGCCTGGGGCTGGTGTCGCCCGATGGCCGCAGCCATTTGGCGCTGGGCCAACTGGCGCTCGAGGATGGGATTCTGGATCTGCAGCAGCAGTCGCTATTTTTTAAACGGGTGCATTTGAGCGACGGCCAGGTGGACGCGCTGCGCGACGCGGCGGGACAGGTCAACTGGCAGGCCGTGCTGCCGCCGCCCGCGCCCGCGCCGGCTAAGCCCGTCAAGGCAAGCCGTCCCGGCTGGAAAATTCAGGTCAATGATCTGCGTTTCGATAACTGGCGCTTGCGGCTGCAGGATAACAGCCGCGCGCAGGCGATCGAGCTGCAGAGCGCGATGCCGTATCTGTCGCTGGGGGTGCGTCTCTCCCCGCGCGGCGAACTGGGCATCGACAAGGTAAGCGCGAATCTGTCGGGGTTGACGCTGGCGCCGCAGGGGCAGCCGCCCGTGCTGTCCGTGGCCCATGTGGGGCTCGGCGAGGCGGCGCTGTCTGGCCGTCAGATCCATGGCGGTCTGCTGACACTGCAACAACCCGAACTGACGCTGATTCGCGACGCCGCCGGGCGGATCAACCTGGCTTCGCTATTGGCCGCGCCGGCGGGCAAGCCCGCCGCCAAGCAGGAGGACCGGGGCGCGCCGTGGCAAGTGACGATGCCGCGTCTGGCGATGGCGGACGGCCGTGTCGTCTGGCGCGATCAAGCACTGGCGCGTCCGGCGGAGGTGATGTTGGCGCCGATCTCCGGCAGCCTGACGCCACATAGTGCCGACAGCCAGGTCGATGTGACGTTCGAGGTGCATTCGGGCGGTGGCCAGCTGAACTTCGACGGCCAGCTCGATCCGGCCGCGCCCGGCGTGCAAGGCAAGCTGACGGCGCGCGCCGTGCCGCTCGCGCCCTGGTCGCCGTATCTGCTGTCCAAGACGCCGTTGTCGATGCCCAAGGGTACGCTGGCCGGCGCGCTCGATGTGCGCTTCGCGCCGTCGGGCTGGCAGGTGACCGGCGGCGCCGGCATCAATGATCTGCGGATCATGGAGCCGGGCGAGAAGCAGCCGCTGCTGGGCTGGCGCGCGTTGACCCTGGCCGGCATCAAGGCGGCGGCGAGTCCGCTGGCGCTGACGGTGCGCGATGTGACGCTCGACCGGCCCGTGGCGCGGCTGATGTTGGATCAGCATCGCATCAGCAATCTGAGCCGTCTGTTCGGCGCGGCCCCGCAAGGCGACGCCGCGGCGCCCGCGCCCGCCGCCTTGCCGCCGAAAGCGGCAAAACCGCCGCTGGCGTTCGACGTGCGCATGATTCACGTCAGAAACGCCGATGTGAACTTTGCCGATTTGGGTATGAAGCCGGCGTTCGGCACGCAGATCAACCACTTGTCCGGCTCGATCAGCGGCTTGTCGTCCAAGCCCGGCAAGCGCGGCGCCATCGCGCTCAACGGCCTGGTCGACCAGGCGGGCGACGTGCGGGTGCGCGGGGCGCTGGCGCCGCTGGCGTTTACCGACAACGCCGACATTCATCTGATGTTCCGCAATATCCCGCTCAATAGCCTGGATACCTATTCGGAGAACATCGCCGGCTGGCAGATCGTGGATGGCAAGCTATCGGTCGAACTCGCTTATGAGTTCAACCAGCGCAAGCTCAATGGCGATAACCGCATCGTCGTCGATTCGATCAAGCTCGGCCAACAGGTCGAGCGGCCGGGCGTTTCGCGCTTGCCGCTGTCGCTGGCGGTGATGGTGCTGCAAGACAGTAATGGCCGTATCGATCTTCATCTGCCGGTCAGCGGCGATCTGGACGATCCCAAGTTCAGCTACGGCGGCGTGGTGTGGCAGGCCTTCGTCAATGTGATTCAGAAGGTGGTGACCGCGCCGTTCCGCGCGCTGGGCGAGCTGTTGGGGCTGCAAGGCTTCGACGACGTGCGCTTTGTGACCGGCGAGGCCACGGTGACGCCGCCGGAACGGCAGAAATTATCGCAGCTTGCGCAGATGCTGAGCCAGCGTCCGCAGTTGCGTCTGACGATCGCCGGTACCTGGGATCCCGTCGCCGACCGGCGCCAATTGGCCCGTGCGCGGATCGACCGCGCCATCCTGAAGGCCGCTGGCGTGGCGCTGCTGCCGGATGAGCCGCTGCCGGCGATCGATAGCCAGGATGTCGATATGCAGACGGCGATCAAGACCATGTACGCCGAGCGTGTCGGCCGGTTGAAGCTCATGGCGCGCATGGTGTCCGGCGGGAGCGGGCCGGCCTTCTACGATGGCTTGCGTCAGGAGGCGATCGCCGCCGAGAAGGTCGCCGACGCCGATCTGCTGGCGTTGGCCAACGCCCGCGCCAAGGGGGCGCAGCAATTCCTGGCGCAGGCGTATCCGGATCTGGCCGCGCGCATTGCGCTTGGCACGCCCAAGACCGCGCAGGCAAGCGCCGACGGTGTGCCTTTGGCAATTGATCTGACAGGGCGTTGAGAAACCTTCCGTGTTGGCGGTTGATGCGCTACAATGCGGCATATAGTGCGCCACGGGTTGGCGGACACAATATATAGTATAGGGGCCGGTGCCGACGTTTTCCTGCGAGAACGCTTTGCCCGGTCCCTAGGCGTGATGAGAGGACCGTGCCGTGAAACAGGAAAATGTAGCCGCCATGACCGAGCAGGATATTTCCCGCGAAGTGCTGCTGGAGAAATATGCCAAGAACGGCGAGGGCGACGTCTCCGAGGTGCGCCGCCGCGTGGCGCGCGCCCTGGCGGCGCCGGAGAAGGATCCGGCCCGTTATGAGGAAGAGTTTTATGTCGCGCTCGAGGGCGGTTTCATTCCCGGCGGCCGCATCAATTCGGCCGCCGGCACCGACCTGCGCGCCACGCTGATCAACTGTTTCGTGCAACCGGTCGGCGATTCGGTCAGCGAGGCCATCGACGGCAAGGTGGGCATCTATTCGGCGCTGCTGCAGGCGGCGGAAACCATGCGCCGTGGGGGCGGCGTCGGTTACAACTTCAGCCGCATCCGCCCCAAGGGCGCGCGCGTCAAGGGCACCAACAGCCGTGCCTCGGGTCCGGTTTCCTACATGCGTGTATTCGACCGCAGCTGCGAAACCGTCGAGTCCGCCGGCGCCCGCCGCGGTGCGCAGATGGGCGTGCTCGATTGCAGCCATCCCGACGTCGAGGAGTTCATTCATGCCAAAGACCATGGCGACCTGAAGAACTTCAACATCTCGGTCGGCGTGTCGGACGAATTCATGCAGGCGGTCGAAAATGACGGCATCTGGCAACTGGTGCACTGCGTCGAGCCGTCGTCCAAGGCCTTTCCCGACAGTTTCCGCCGCGAAGACGGCCTGTGGGTGTACCGCGAGGTGCGCGCCCGTGACCTGTGGCAGCAGATCATGGCCTCCACCTACGACCATGCCGAGCCGGGCGTGTTGTTCATGTCGAAGATCAATCGCGACAACAACCTGAGCTATTGCGAGGTGATCGAGTCGACCAATCCGTGCGGCGAACAGCCGCTGCCGGATTACGGCTGCTGCGATCTGGGATCGATCAATTTGACGCGTTTCGTGCGCGATGCCTTTGGCGACACTCCCTCGTTTGATGAGGCGACGTTCGAGCGCGTGGTGAAAAGCTCTGTCCGCATGCTCGACAATGTGCTCGACCTGACCGTGTGGCCGTTGCCGGAGCAAGAGCGCGAGGCGCAAAACAAGCGCCGTGTCGGTCTGGGCTTCACCGGGCTTGGCGACACGCTGATCATGCTCAAGATCCGTTACGACAGCGACGCCGGTCGCGCTTTCGCCGCCCGTGTGTCCGAGGTGATGCGCAATGCGGCATATGACGCCTCGGTGGACCTGGCGGTGGAGAAGGGCGCCTTCCCGCTGTTCGACGCCAAGAAATATCTGGCCGAGCCGCATTGCGCGAGCCGCCTGCCCAAGGCCATCAAGGACCGCATCGCCAAGCACGGCATCCGCAACTCGCACCTGCTGTCGATCGCGCCGACCGGCACCATTTCGCTCGCTTTTGCCGATAACGCCTCGAACGGCATCGAACCGCCGTTCTCCTGGTTCTATACCCGCAAAAAACGCATGGCCGACGGCACGACCCAGGAATATCTGGTCGAGGACCACGCCTATCGCGTCTACCGCATGCTGGGCGGGGATGTGAAGAGCCTGCCGGACTACTTCGTCTCGGCGCTCGACATGAGCGCGCTGGACCACATGCAGATGGTCGCCGCCGTCGCGCCTTACGTCGACACGGCGATTTCCAAGACGGTCAACGTGCCGGCCGATTATCCGTTCGAGGACTTCGAGTCGCTGTATCTGCAGGCGTGGCGCGCCGGGCTCAAGGGCATCACCACTTACCGGCCGAACAACGTGCTGGGCGCCGTGTTGTCGGTCGAGCCGGCCAAGGAAACGCCGCAAGATCTGTCGGCGAGCCAAGAGGGCGATCCGGACCGTCGCATCACGCTCAATACCGCGCCGAGCCCGGCACTGGCGAGCCTGAAGTGGCCGAACCGGCCTAAGCTCAAGCACGGCAACCCGTCCTGGACCTATATGGTCGAGCATGACAGCGGCGACTTCGCCGTGTTCATCGGCCATGTGGAAAACGGCCACATGCAGCCGTTCGAATGCTGGGTCAACGGCAACGAGCAGCCGCGTGGACTGGGGGCCGTGGCCAAGACGCTGTCGATGGACATGCGCTGCCGCGACGTCGAATGGCTGACCATGAAGCTGGAGTCGCTGGCGCAGACCTTCGGCGACAAGCGTTACACCGTCGAGCTGGGCGACCGTCCGGTGCACGCCACCTGCGCCGCCGCGGTACTGGCGCACATCGTGCGTCATCGCGTCGAGGAGCTGGGCGCGCTGACGCCGCAGGCGGGAGACACCACGCCGGTGATTGACGCCATGTTCGCGCGCAAGGAGCCGAAGTCCGGCGCCGACGGCACCATGAGCTGGTCGGTCGATATTTCCAATCCGCAGACCGGCGACGATTTCGTGCTGTTCCTGAAGGAGCTGGTGCTGCCGAACGGCCAGCGCCGTCCGTTCTCGATGTGGATGGCGGGCAGCTATCCGCGCGAACTCGATGGTTTGTGCAAGATGCTGTCGATGGACATGCGCGTCATCGATCCGGCTTGGATCGGCATGAAGCTGCGCAAGCTGTTGACCTACGCCGAGCCGCAGGGCGACTTTTTCGCGCGCACGCCGGATAGCGAGAAATCGCAGAGCTGGCCGTCGACCGTGGCCTATATGGCCCGTCTGGTGATCCACCGTTACGCCATGCTCGGCATTTTGACCGAGGAAGGTTTCCCGGTGGAGAACATGGGGGTGATGGTGCCGGAGCAGGGCGACCTGTTCGACGAAGGCGGCGTCGAGAAGATGAAGCCGGTGGCCGGCAAGCCGTGCCCGGAGTGCGGCAACCACGCGTTGATCAAACGCGACGGCTGCGAGTTCTGCACCGCCTGCGGTCACGTCGGCGCTTGCGGTTAAACCCGCCGCGCGACCGAAAAAGCCTCCCACGGGAGGCTTTTTTCATGGGTGTTGCCGTCCGAGCGCGAACAGCAGCAGCATGCCGACGGCCATGATGGCGGCGGTGACGATGAGCGCGCCATGATAGCTGCCGCTCGACGTGGCGATATAGCCCGCCATGACCGGGGCGATGATCTGCGCCACGCCGTAACTCAGCGTCAGGCGCGCCATGGCCTTGGCCGGATTGGCCGGGAAGTGGCGTCCCACCAGCGACAGCGTCAGGCTGACGATGCCGACGAAGGTGCCGCCATAGAGCACCGCGCTCAGCAGAATGAGCACCACGTCGCGACTGGCCGCGGGCAACACGACGGAGACGATTTGCAGACCATAGGCCCATAGCAGCGCGGGAATCTGTCCGGTACGGCGGGCGATACGGTCCCACAAGAAACAGGAGCCCATCGCGGCGAGGCCGACCACGACCCAAACCCAGCCGCCACGGCCGGCCATGAGCGGCAGTTTTTCGACGATGGCGACGATGAAGGTGGCGCTGATGACGTAACCGAAGCCGGCGCAGAAATAGGCGCTGATCAGCAGCGTCATCCACCGGCGCGACGGTGGCGGCGCGGTGTGCGCAGCCCCGGCGTGCTTGGCGGCCGGCGCGGGCAGCCACCGCCAGGCCGGTACGAAAAACGCCGCGCCAAGCAGCCCCAGGCCCAGCCACTGCCCTTGCCAGGCGAGATGGTCGATCATTGCCGTGACGGCGAGGCCGGAGACGACGATGCCGACGCCCATGCCGGTGAAGTGCAAGCCCAGCGACGGCGCATGACCATGGCGGATCAGCCAGTTCAACACCAGTCCAGATGCCAGCAGCAGGCCACCGGTGCTGGAGATGCCGGAGAGAAAGCGCAGGATGGCCCATAGCGTCATATTGTCGGTCAAGCCCATTGCCATGGTGCTGACGACCGCCAGCACGAGACTTAGCCGGTAGAGTTGGAATTTGCGTGTCAGGTTGCCGATCATGGCAACCGCCAACGCGCCTAGCATATAGCCCAGGTAGTTGAACGTGGCGAGCCAGCCGCCGGCGAGATCCGACAGACCCGCCTGATGCCGCATGACCGGCAACAAGGGGGTATAGGCAAAGCGGGCAATGCCGACCGTCAGAATCAAGGCGCAGATGCCGGCGCTGATGACGCGCAAGCTGTCATAGGCGTGAGGCGGGCGCGTAAGGGTGGTTTCCATGATGGACTCTTCGCGAGTTGACGATGGCCCCATGCTAGCGAGGCAGCGGTTGCCATTCTTTGGATAAGATGACTAGATTTATCGATGAAAAGACAATCGTGAGCCACCGCCATGCCATCCCCGACTGACTGGATCGCCATCGATGTTCCCGAGCTGGATGCGCTGCCGATGGCGGTGACGCCGCGCTCGCAGAATCTGGCCGCGCGCCAGCGGTTTCCGTTGCATGCGCACCGATGGCATCAGTTGGTCTATGCCACCGCCGGCACGCTCGTCGTGACGGTCGCCGGCGCGTGGTATGTGATTACGCCGGAGCAGGCGATTTGGGTGCCAGCGGGGGTGCCGCATACGACCGGCACGTTGCAGGGGGCCGAATTTCGGAATTTGTACGTTGCCGATATGCCCGGGGTGACGATGCCGTCGCGGTGCACGGTGTTCGCGGTTACCGCGTTATTGCGCGCGTTGATCGTCGAATTGGAAGCGGTGAGCCATCGGGAGGAGGACAGCCGCTATATCGATCAGCTCAATGCGCTGGCCCTGGCGCAGCTCGCACGATTGCCGGCACAGGACTTTTATTTGCCGTGGCCGCACAGCGCGCGTTTGACCACGATCTGCCTGGCGCTGTATGCCGATCCCGCCGATGCGCGCGGACTGGCGTTGTGGGGGCGGGAATTGGGCGCGTCCGGGCGCACGCTGGCGCGTCATTTCGAGAAGGAGGTCGGTTTGAGCTTTCGCGCTTGGCGCTATCGGCTGCGGTTGTTTCTGGCCATCGAATGGCTATGCGCGGGGCGCAGCATCACCGATATCGCGTTGTCGCTCGGGTACGCCTCGACTGCCGCCTTTACCTATATGTTCCGTCAGGAGATGGGCGCGGCGCCCACGGTGTGGCGCGAGCGCAAAGCGGGCGGGTTGCCGTCGTCCCCCGTCCTTGGCTAAAATCCGCCGCAAACGACAAGGAGAAAGACCTCATGATGCGGGTAAAAGAGAATCCGGCCGATATCGGCCGCTGCGGCTGCGGCCGCCGGGAATATTGCGACGGCAGCCACGGTTTGACCGAAGAGCAATGGCAGGCGCTGCAGGCGAAGGAGCGCGCCGAGGCCGAGGCGGCGCAAACCGGCGGCGATGCCGAGCCGCGTTTCGACTGAGCGCCGCCAACAAAATACGCTTTGGGTAGCGTGCGTTCGCGAAGCAACGCACGGCCGCACCTGTCTCAGTGCGGCGAGTTGCTGCCGCAACCGCCGCAGCTCCCGCATCCGCCGGCACAACCGCCGCTTTTGGCGCTGGCGCGCAGCTTGCGCGCCACGTAGACGACGCAGACCACGACCAGCGCGCCGATGATGGCATATTGGATCCACAGTCCGTGATTCATAGTAAGGCCCCCGCGAGATGATAGGTGGCGAATGCCAGAACATAAGCCACGATGAACATGTAGCTGAACGACAGCACGACCTTGCGCCATGAGCCGGTTTCGCGCCGGATCACCGCCAGTGTCGACATGCACTGCGGCGCAAAGGCGAACCAGACCATCAGCGACAGCGCGCTGGCCAGCGAGAAATGGCCGGTCAGTACTTGGCCCAGCGTGCCCACGTCGGCGTTATTGCCCACCGCGTAGACGGTGGCGAGCGTCGCCACGGCGGTTTCGCGTGCGGCAAAGGCCGGGATCAGCGACAAAGTGATCTGCCAGTTGAAGCCCAGCGGTTCGAAAACGTGTTGCAGCGCCCGTCCGAGCATCCCGGCGAAGCTGTAATCGATGGCCGGACCCGTGGCGCCGACCGGCGGCGACGGGAAGGTGGCGATAAACCACATGACGACCGTGAGAGCCAGGATGACACCGGTCAGCCGGCGCAGAAAGATCGCGCCGCGTTCCCACAGGCCTAGCGCGACGTCGCGCGCATTCGGCAGGCGATAGGCCGGCAGCTCCATCAGCAGCGCGTGTTCGCGCTGGTCGCGCCCCAGACGTTTGGCCACCCAGCCGACCACCATGGCGCCGACGATGCCGAGCATATAGAGCGCGAACAGCGTCAATCCCTGCAAATTGAATAGCCCCCACACTTTGGTGGTGGGGATGAAGGCGCCGATCAGCAGTGCGTACACCGGCAGCCGCGCCGAGCAGGTCATCAGCGGCGCGACCAGGATGGTGGCCCAGCGATCGCGCGGGTCGGTGATGCTGCGCGTGCCGATGATGCCGGGAATGGCGCAAGCGAAGCTCGATAGCAGCGGGATGAAGGAGCGTCCCGTCAGCCCGACCGATACCATCAATCTGTCGAGCAGGAAGGCGGCGCGCGGCAGATAGCCGGATTCCTCCAGCAGCAGAATGAATAAGAACAGCACCAGAATCTCGGGCAGGAAGCCCAGCACGGTGCCGACGCCGCTGAGCACGCCATCGCAAATCAGGCCGCGTAGCGGTCCGGCGGGCAGTCCGGCGCCGACGATGGCGCTCAGGCTGTCGAAACCGTCGCCGATGGCGTCGGTCATCGGCTTGCCGAGCGAATAGACCGCCTGGAACACCAAGAACATCACCGCGGCCAGAATGATCGGTCCGATGACCGGGTGCAGGGTCCAGCGGTCGATGGCGTCGACGACCTTATCGGAGGCGTGCGGCATGGTCACCGTGGCCCGCAGGAGCGCGCGCACCTCGGCGTGCAGATCGGCGCTCTCGTCCATCGCGGCTGGCTGTGGCGTCAGCGACGGAATGCCTTTGTCCACCAGATCGACCAGCGCGCGCGCGCCGCCGCGTCGCACCGCCACGGTCTGCACCACCGGCATGCCAAGCTGGCGTTCCAACTCGGCCACGTCGATGCGGATGCCGCGATGGCGGGCGGCGTCCATCATATTGAGCGCCAGCACCATCGGCCGTCCGAGACGTTTGACTTCGAGCACGAAGCGCAGGTGCAGCCGCAGGTTGGTGGCGTCGGCCACGCAGACGATCATGTCGGGTACGGCTTCACCTGGATAGTGGCCCAAGAGCACATCGCGGGTGATGCGTTCGTCCGGGCTCGTCGATTCGAAGCTGTAGGCGCCCGGCAGGTCGAGCAGGCGGATGGCGCGGCCGGACGGCGCGGTGAAGCGGCCCTCCTTGCGCTCCACCGTGACGCCGGCGTAATTGGCGACCTTTTGGCGAGCGCCGGTCAACTGGTTGAATAGCGCGGTTTTGCCGCAGTTGGGGTTGCCGACCAGGGCAATGCGCAACGTGGCTTCAGACATGGGCGTGCTCCGGTTCTTCGATCACGACGCGGCTGGCCTCGGCGCGGCGCAGCGCAAAGCGGGTGGAGCCGACCTGAATCAAAATCGGATCGCCGCCCCAGGGCGCGCGCGCCACCACCCGTACGGGCTCGCCCGCAACAAAGCCCAGGTCGCGCAGGCGTTGGGCGATGGCGTCGGCGGCATACTGATCGTCGACGTGGCGGACCACGGCGTGCGTGCCGTTAGGGAGGTCGGTGAGGTTCATGGTGATGGCCTTAAATAGTAATCGTTCTCATTATGATTTTGGCCACATTGTCCTGACAAGGACATTTTGCGGGAATGACTTAAAGGTTGACTTCCATCAAGCGGATTGCGCCAACTCGCGCAGCACGCGCTCGCCGAACTCGTCCACCGGCAGATAGGCCAACAGACGGTCGCCGTCGCGCGCCGCCGACCACCAATTGTTTTGTTGCAGGGTAAACAGGCCGAGCCGGGGGTGGCTGAATGTTTTGAGCTGATTCTCGATGGCGCGCACCTCGTAACGTTGCCAGGCGTCGCGAAATGCCGGCGAGGCCGCCATGAAGCGGTCCAACAGCGTTTCCCATAACGGTTCGTGGCGGTGTTCGGCCATGGCGCTGCGGAACTGGGCCACCATGCGCGGCACGGCATCCTCCCAATTGGCCAGACTTGCCTGCCAAGCGCTGTGCGTCAGCGCCAGGTAGATGCAATTGCGGTCTTCCGGCGCGATGCGCGCCAGATCGACGCCGACCATGCGGCAGTAGGATTGATTGAAGCCGAGAATGTCGTAACGCGCGTTCTGGATCAGCGCCGGTATCGGGTCGAGTTGGTCGAGCAGGCGCTGCTGCATGGTCGAGAGCGCCGGACAACCTGCCGGCGCGGCGGGACGCTCCGGTTGTTTCAGCCCGGCCAGCGTGAACAGATGACGGGTTTCCGCTTCCGTGCATTGCAACGCGCCGGCCACCGCCGCGAGCACCCGGGAGGAAACCCGGATCGGCCGGCCCTGCTCCAGCTTGGTGTACCAGGTAATGCCGATGTCGGCCAGCGCGGCGACGTCTTCGCGCCGCAGTCCCGGCGTGCGTTTGCGCCCGCCGCGCGCGATGCCCAGCCGGCCGGGGTCCAGGCTTTCGCGTCGGGCGCGCAGGAAGGCGCCCAGTTCGTGCGCGTTGCTGTCGTGCAGTGCGTCGGTTATGTCCATCGGTTTCCGCTCCGTTGCCTGGCACAATTTATACCAGGCTAAGCAAACTCTGGTGCCAGTCTGAGAGACTTCCCATACTACTTCCACATAATCATATTGTGGAGATAAATGATGAAGAAGCATGCAACTACTGGTCATTTGGGGATGGCCGGCTTGTGGGTGCTGCTGGCTGGACAGTTATTGCCGCAGGTGGATTTTTCCATTGTCAACGTGGCGCTGGCGGATCTGGCCCGCTCGCTGTCCGCCACGGAAACGGATCTGGCGCTGATGGTATCGGTGTATGGCGTGGCGTTCGCCGTTTGCTTGGCTTTGGGTGGGCGGCTGGGCGACAACTTTGGCCGCCGCCGTCTGTTCAATATTGGCGTCGCGCTGTTTGGCATGGCCTCGTTGTTGTGCGGACTGGCGCCGTCGATGGGCTTTCTCTTGGCGGCCCGGGTGTTGCAGGGGCTGGCCGCCGCCCTGTTGGTGCCGCAGATTCTCGCCACGATCCATGTCTGCCTGAGCGGCCACGCCCATTCGCGCGCGCTGGGCTTCTACGGCGCCGTCGGCGGGCTGGCGTTCATCATCGGTCAAGTGCTGGGCGGATTTTTGGTTTCCGCCATGGGATGGCGCAGTGTGTTTCTGATCAATTTGCCGATCTGTCTGGCGGTTCTGGCGCTGTCGCGGCGCATGTTGCCCGAAACCCGGCGCGAGCGCGCCGCGCACATCGACGTGCCCGGCACGCTGGTGCTGACGCTGCTGATTCTATGCTTGTTGCTGCCGTTGGCGCTCGGTCCGTCGCGCCACTGGTCCTGGCCTTATCTGGCGATGCTGTCGATGGCATTGCCGCTCGTCGCGTGGCTCGCGCGCGTTGAACTGGCGCAGGAACGGCGAGGTCTTGTGCCGTTGCTGCCGCCTTCGCTGTTGCGTATCGGCAGCGTGCGCTTCGGCTTGCTGGTGGCGGTGCTGTTTTACAGTTGCTGGAGCGGTTTCATGTTCGTGATGGCGTTGGCGTTGCAAACGGGGGCTGGCTTGTCGCCGCTCGCTTGCGGCAACGTATTCATTCCGCTGGGCGCCGCCTATTTTGCCAGCTCGCTCGTGAGTGCCCGGCTGGCGGCTCGGCTCGGGCGCCTGCGCGCGCTTTTGTTGGGCTCCTCGGTGCAGATGGCTGGGCTGTTGGGCATCCTGCTCAGTTGCCGGCTGGCGTGGCCGCATCCCAGTCTGCTGTCGTTGGCGCCGGCGCTGATGCTGGTCGGCGCCGGTCAGGCGCAGATCGTCAGCAGTTTTTTCCGTATCGGCTTGTCCGACGTGCCGGCTGATCACGCCGGCGCTGGCAGCGCCATGTTGACCACCGTGCAGCAGGCGGCGTTTGGTTTGGGGTCGGCCGTGCTGGGCGCGGTGTTTGCGCAAACCTTCGCCGGCGGCGGCGACGCGCTGGCGGCGTTGTTTGCCGCCATCGGCGCCGAATTCGGCCTGATGATGCTATTGCTGGCCAGCACGCTGGCGTATGGCTGGCGCGCGCGGCGTGCTGGCGCGCTCAGGCCAACACCGTGCGGCGCGGCATCACGAGCCGGCTGATGAGTCCGGCGGGATAGGGGAGGCTGCCGGATACCCCCAAGTGCCGCCGCAGCCACAGCAGGATGCCCGGCACCAGCCGCACAAACTGCTCGGCGGCGCAATGGCCGGCATGCTCGATCAGCCAAACCTCGGCGTTGGCGAGGCCGGCGAAGCCCTGCGTGTCCTGCAGGCCGACATAGGGGTCGTTGCGGCCGTTGATCACCAGCAGCTTGGCCTTGGGGGGCGCGATCAGCAAGCCTTGATGCGCTAGCGAGAACTCCTGTGTCAGCTGGTTGGCCTGCGCCTCATCCGGCATGGCGGAAAGCTGCATGGCATTGGCGATGGTGCCGGTCAGCGCGTTGTTGAGCGTGAGCGGGCTCGATCCGGGCTGGGTATCGAACCCGACCGGGCCGCCGATGTCCACGGCCGCGTCGACCGCGCCCTGCATGGCGAGCTTGGCCGCCCAATGCCCGCCGATGCTGATGCCGAGCATGCCGGTGCGCGCCGATGGATCGCGCAGTTGGTCGATCACCTGGCGATAGACTTCCTGACTGTCCGGCTCAAGCGGCAGCGTCGTTTCTCCTGTGCCCGGCATGTCGAGCGCGCACACGCGCAAACCGCCATAACGGGCGAGCGCCACGGCCAGCTGATGTAGTTCGAATTTGCCGATGTACACCCCGCCGCTCAGGCATAGCAGCGGTCTTGGCCGGCGGGCCGGCGCCGCCGGTTCGAACAGGTGCGCCATGATCTGGCTCGGCCCGGCCGCGGTGCGGATATCGAGCGACTTGCGTTCGAAGCGGCAGGGAAATTCCGGCGCCGCGCGTAGATAACAGCGGATCTGATCGGCCAGCGCCTGCTTGCGCTCCGGCGTGTTGATCACCGGGAAACGCGCCGCGCCATGACACGCCGAGGCCTCCAGCCAGCGCTCGGCGCGCTCCGCCTGTTTGGCGTGCAACGTCCATTCATGGGTCCAGGCGCCGGGCCCGGTGCCCCAGAAATTGGTCACGTGGCTACGCACTTGGCGCAACGACCGGCGGGAAATGCCCTGGGCTTTCAGCTGCCAGGCGCGTTCGTCGAAGAGCGCCTGATAGTCCAGATCAAAGGTAAACATGCGGATTCTCGGCCTTATGCGGTGAGTCCGAATCGACGGCGGATCGCGCGAAACGGGCAATGGCATTGCGCGGGTTGGTGATAAACCGGCTTATTATGATAAGAAGCGGTGCGTCATGACAACTTGATGATAGTCAGCACTGTGGTCTGCGAGGTCACAACGGCTTTTCCCTATGATGCGCGCCGGACAAGGAAAAAAAGCGATCTCAGGCACTAACGTCGATCTGTCCGCCGCTGCCGTCGTCGATCGCGCTGGCGGCTGATGCGCTGTTCGCCGCATCGACATCTGCGATTGCCTTATCGGCGTCGGAGAGACTCTCATCCGTTTTCGACAGGTCGTGTTGGGCATCCTTATGGGAGCGGGACAGTGATTTGAGCATCTGCCGCATGGCTTTGATCTCGGCGGCCAGTTCTTTCAATGTGCTGGAGAGCGCGTCGCCGGCGGTGTTGCCGATGGATCCCGTGGTCGTGGTCGAACCGGCGCCGGCCGCGCCGCTGCTGTCCGTGCCTGCCGCCGCGTTCGTTGACGCGGTTGTGTCGCTCATGGCCTGGGTTGGCGCATTGTCCGCGCCATCCACGCTGACGCTGACGGCGATCGTGCTTCCACCATCCGTGCCGTTGCCGTTCAGCGATTTTAGCTCCCCAGCGATCGATTGCAGCTCTTTCGCCAGCTGCGCCAGTTGTTGCGCCAAGCCCTTGACCGTGGCCGGCGACGCCATGGCCATCATCTGCCGCAGCGCCTTAATGCGTTGCTTGAGCATCTCGGCACGCTGTCCCAGCACCGCGCGTTGGCTGGCACGCGTCGAACTCGATATCGCGGACGCTTGCTGTTTGGCTTGTTGCCGAGATTGGGCCAAATGGCTGAGCGCCTGCTGGATCGTGCTGCTGAGCGTCACGCGGTCGGTGGCGCTATCCGTGAGGTTCGCGGCGGCGGCTGCCGGCTTGTTCCGGGAGGTGGCGGCGGTGCTCAGTGTGACCGTTATCGGCTGCGTTAGTATGCGAATTTGCATATTTATAAAAATTATCGATGACGATGATATATCGTCCACGTAGACCATTTCTTGAGCGCGCAGTCTCATGCCGGCATGCGCGCGCGACGTTCGGCGCGCGCCGCGATATGCGCCTGCAACAGCGCGCCCAGGCGTTCGGTGGCTTGCCGCAACGTGTCGTCTGGCACCGAGGCGAACGCCAATTGCAAGGCCGGCGGGTAGCGGCGAAGCAAGGCCAGCGAGGACAGGGGGCGCACTTGTATGCCTTGGGTGCACAGTTCGTCGGCGATCGCTTGATCGTCGAGGCCGGATGGCAGCCAGAGCACGAAATGAAAACCGCAGTGCTCGCCAGACAGCCGCGGCCGCTCGATCCAACGCCCCAGTTCTTGCACCACCACGTCGCGCCGGCGCTGGTAGATGCGCCGCGCTTGGCGGATATGGGCGTAGAGGTCGCCCGATTCGATCATCGAGGCCAGCGCCTGCTGTTCGATCAGTCCCGGATAGGCGCCGGCGGCATACAGGCGCTGGATCAGCGCCGGGCGCCAGCTTTGCGGCACGATCATGAAGCCGATGCGCAGCGAGGCGTACAGTAGCTTGTTGAAGCTGCCGCAGAACAGCACGCGGTCGTCGCGGTCGCTGGATTTGAGCGCCGGCGGCGGTGACTTCAGGTAGTTGTATTCGCTGTCGTAGTCGTCTTCGATCACCAGCGCACCATGGCGTCGCGCCCAGTCGAGCAGGGCCACCCGGCGCGAGGCGCTCATCGTGTAGCCGAGCGGCGACTGGTGGGCGGGGGTGACGTAGACCGCCGCGCACGGCGTATCGCCCAGCGCCTCGACCTGGAGCCCTTCGCTGTCGACCGCAGTCGGGCGCAACGTCAGACCGCGCGATTCGAAAATCTCGCGCGCCTGGCGGTAGGTCGGATCCTCCAGCGCCACGGTCGCTCCCTGGGGTAACAAGCCGGCCACCAGGCTGAGCGCCTGGCGGATGCCGGTGGTGATCACCACGTCGTCCGCCTGGCATTCGATGCCGCGCACGCCACGCACATAGTCTGCGACCGCTTGGCGCAGCCGGCACAAGCCGCCGAATTGCATCAAATGCATATCGTCCACCGCGATTTCGCGCGTCGCGCGCGTCAGGTGCTGGCGCCATTTCGCCAGGTCCAGCAATTGCGGGTCGGCGGCGCGGGCGATGAACGCCTCTCGCGCCGGACCGGGCGCACAGTTGAGCCGGCCCTGCGTTTCCGGCGCCGGAATCGGCTTACCGATCGCAGCGGGCGCGACGGCGCGGGCGACGCGGCAAGGCGTGTCCGGCAGCATGAAATGCTCGGGCAAGGCGGCGGTGACGAACGTGCCGGCGCCTTGGCGCCGTTCCAAATAGCCCTCGATGGTCAATCGCTCGTAAGCCTGCTCCACCGTGCCGCGCGACAACGACCAGCGCGCCGCCAGCTCGCGCGTGGACGGCACCTGTTCGCCCAGGCGCAGGCGGCCGTCGATGACCGCCTGACGCAGACTGCGGTAAACCTGATCCTGGCGGGTGAGATTGGCGGGCGCTTCGAGCAGGGGGATATCCAGGGTTTTGACGCGACGCATTTTAAGAGCCCTTAAGTGGTCCATTCAAAAAAGCATGAAGTGGAACTTCATTGTGAACCAATATGCAATTAGGATTATCGGGCGTCAAGAAGAAAATAATTAAATGGAGCCGATTATGAAAATTTATTTGTCATTACCTCGCCGCTTCAACATATTGTTAAGTAAGTGGTTTTCCGGCATGACCACGCATGTGCGCTATGGCTATCGCGCCGATGTCGAGGCGTGGGTGCACTGTTCACATGCCGCAGCGACGGGCGAGGCACGCATAGACTGCCCGCACTGCCGCGCCGCCAGATTGCCGCCGGTTTAAAGGCGGGGCGGGTTGTACCGAGTGGATCGGCCCCTGCGCGCTTCGGGACAGGATGCGCGGTGGAAGGAAGGTCAAAACAACGATTAGAGGAGAGAACCTTCCGGCTGAATCTGCTTTTCATAAGACAAAAGAGATCAAGGAGAAAGCAGAATGACGATCGGAGAAAAATGGCGCCAACACCGTCAGGCTGTTGGCCATGCGTGGTACTGGGGCATGGGCTTGCAAATCAACCAAGCCCTGCATGATAAATCTGTGCTGACGGCCATGCGACGTGCCCAGGCAATGCCCGTGGTGTGTGGTTGCCCGGATGGCGTGCAGTGCAGCCTGTGCGCACCGATTACCGACGGCGAGGATTGACGCCGCGTATCCGTTTACGGAATAGAGCGGCCAGCGCATAGACGCTGGCCGCTCTATTTTCTAATCGTTGCGCATCAGCCGGTAAGCCAGCCGCCGCTGCCACGCGCGCGGCACAAAACGGTTGCCGAACACCGTCAGCGCGTTGAGAAGCCCGGGCACCACGGCGGCGCGGCGCGCGGCGAGCGCCGACAGTGCCCGGCGCACCACGGTCTTGCTCTGCATGATGACCATGCGTTGGTAGGGGGTGGGCTGCTGTCCCGAGACGTCGAAGAAATGCGTGGCGGTGACGCCGGGCGACAAGACGGTGACCTGGACGCCGTGCGGCTTGAGTTCTTCGTGCAGAGCCTCGCCCAACAGCAATACGTAGGCTTTGCTGGCACAGTATGCGGCGTAGGTCGGGGTGGCCTGGTAAGCGCCGACGGAGGCCACCAACAGAATTTGGCCGTGTCCGCGCGCCGCCATGTCGGCGGCAAAGAGCCGCGTGAGCTCGGTCAAGGCGACGATATTGAGTTGCAGCATGCCCTGCAGACGGTCGAGCGGTTGCTGATGAAACGCGCCATGCACACCGAAACCGGCGTTGTTGACCAATAATTCGACCGGCAAGCCCAGTGCGTCGATGCGTTCTTTGAGCGCTTGCGCCGCGCCCGGGGCGGCCAGATCCTGCGGCAAAACTTCCACCGCCACCCCGTGCTGGGCGATAAGCGTATCGGCCAGCGCTTGCATCGGCGCCAGACTGCGCGCCACCAACAGCAGCGAATAGCCTTGCGCCGCCAATTGGCGGGCGAAATCGGCGCCTAGGCCGCTGGATGCGCCGGTGACCAGTGCCCAGCGCTTGTCTTGCTGATTCATCGCTCCGCTCCAATAAAATGACTAATGGTCATTTTTTATCACGAATAGTGCGCCCGTCGCAAGCCACCCGTTGCACGCTCGGCGACACATCTCTTATATTCGAGATAAATCTGCAACAACAAAGGGATAACCATGAACTTCCTGCCTCACTTGGCCATGGTGGCCGCCGTCATGCTGCTGGCCTGCATCAGCCCCGGTCCCGATTTGATCGCGGTGTCCTCGCATGGCTTGAACAGCCGCCGCGCCGGGCTCGCCGTTGCCGCCGGCATTGCCTCCTCTCACGCCGTTTGGGCCGCGCTGACCATCTTTGGCCTGGGGCTGCTGATTAGCCAATTGGCCGGCCTGTACTGGGTGATTCGCATGGCCGGCGCTTTATACCTGCTGTATCTCGGCGTGGGCATGCTGCGTGGGTTGTGGCGGCCCGAACAGGAAAGCGCGCTCGCCCGGGCCGAAACGCGCGGCGCCGCGGCCGCCTACAAGAAGGGATTGACCGTGGGACTCACGAACCCCAAGGCGGCAACCTTCTTCGGCAGCCTGTTCGTGACGTTGTTGCCGGTGCATGCACCGGTCTGGGTGCTGGGTATGACGTGGCTCAGCGTGGTGCTGGTGTCGATCGGCTGGTTCAGTCTGGTGGCCTGTCTCTTCTCGACCCGCGCCGTGCAGCAAGGTTACGCGCGCCTAAGAAAACCGATCGATGCCGTGATGGGAACGCTGCTCTTGGCGCTGGGCGCGCGGCTGGCGCTTGATCATTGACGATTTTCCGGCGGGTGCTGGTATTTATTGCGCACGTGCAACGCCGACTTGATCGCCACGCTGATCAGGGTACCGATCGCGATCAGCGTGAGGATGATGTCGATCACGCTGACGTCGGCGGGCAGCGACCCCAGCAGCAATGAACGCGTGCCCCACACCCCGAGGATGATGCTGGCCGCGCTGGTGATCAGTTTGGAGAAGTCCGCCAAGAGTATCGTCGCCGAGGTGGTGATGACCAACAACACCACCAGCAGGCAGACGATATATTCCACGTAGAAAGGCCGCTTGAAGTTACCGGAGAAGGCGATGGTCGGCGGGTGCGCGGTGGTGATGGCGTCGACGTTCTTGATGATCGTGTTTTGATTATTGACGAAATGCGGTATCTGCTCGTCGACGGACAGATTCAGGTTATTGCTGCCTGACCCGATGAAGGTCGATTTTCCTTTGTCCACCCGTTCGGCGCTCAAGGCGACGTCGACCTGATATTGATCGAACGGGTAAATGGAAATATCGCCATCAATTGGCATGACAATGTCGTGCTCAAATTCGCCGTTGTTGGCGGGCACGTCGAAAGACACGCTCTGCGGCACGCGGTTGTCGTTGTTCTTCTTTAAATAGAACGTGGACATGTGCAGCCGCATGACGTGGCCGCCGCAGTCCTGCCAGCAATCATGGTAGCCCGAGACGACAAATTTGATCGTCTTGCCGACCGGGTCGATGTCCTTGGCCAAAAGCTCCAGCTGCACGAATTCGTTGCGCTTTTTGGCGTTCGGGTGGGCGAGGATCAGGGTGGTGGCCTCGTCGCTGGCGGCGTTGGATTGTACTGAGGCATACAACGATTTCAGCGCGAAGGGCATGCCGGAGAGAATGGTCAGGA
>Ga0213872_10000773_pt1 | contig 23449 bp, 25 predicted proteins | sample VelepicomBERX_R2_FD_160071 | JGI IMG/M metagenome (GOLD analysis project Ga0213872, IMG submission 160071) | Rhizosphere microbial communities from Vellozia epidendroides in rupestrian grasslands, the National Park of Serra do Cipo, Brazil - RX_R2 | ecosystem: Host-associated > Plants > Roots >...
TGCCGCGGCCGACCGCATCTATGTCGACAAGGCCAGCATCATCGGTTCCATCGGCGTGCTGATGGATGGCTTCGGTTTCACCGGCCTGATGGACAAGGTTGGCGTCGAACGCCGCTTGTTGACGGCCGGCGAGAACAAGGGCTTCCTCGACCCGTTCAGTCCGCAAACCGTGAAGCAGAAAGCGTATGCGCAAGACATGCTCAACGAAATTCATCACCAATTCATCGACACCGTGCGCAAGGGGCGCGGCAAACGCCTGAAGGAAACGCCTGAAATGTTCTCCGGCTTGTTTTGGACCGGCGCCAAGGCGGTCCAGATGGGCTTGGCTGACGGTTACGGCACGGTCGACACCGTGGCGCGCGAGGAGTTCAAGGCCGAAGACATCGTCGACTACACCGAGCGCGAAGGCTTGCCAGAACGCGTGCTGAAGAAAATCGGTGCGTCGGCTGGAGCTGGCGCTACCCATGCTTTCCTGCATGCCTTGAAGCCACATTTTCACTGAGAAAGATTGCTCAAAGATATGGCAGACGGTGCGCAAGAAATTTGCGCCGAACAGCATGAAATTTAGAGTCGAGCAGCTTGCATCGTCACGAGATTGTCATATAGTGGTAGCAGGACGCGGAACGGTTTTCCGTGATGGGATACATTCTCGCAGGAGGATGGTTATAGAGAGAGTGAGAGCACTCTGAGTTTGGTTTTATCACCGCAGTGGTTGTGCGGGATGTGAGGAGTTTCGGACTCCTCGTTGGAAGGCCTCCACGGAGGCAGGCAAAACGACGGCGCAATACCGTCGTTTTGCATTTTCAGGACTTCGTATTTTTCGTGCCGGCCCCGTGCCATCAATCGGCCAGCAACAGGAACACAGTCGGCTTCTTGTTGAAATCCGGCATCTTGCCTGCTTGCACCTCGCTCTTCCACTTTGCCGCAGTCTGCGTCTTGATGGCTTCGGAAGCCAGGGTCAGGTCGGTAGCCACGCAAATCAGAGTGTTCGGGCTGCACGCTGCAACCAGGGTTTCCAGCATCGCGCCGTTACGGTAAGGCGTCTCGATAAACAATTGCGTCTGCTTGTCGCGCCGCGAGCGCTCTTCGAGTTCGCGGATACGTTTGCTGCGTTGCCCGGCATCGGTCGGCAGGTAGCCGTTGAAGGCGAAACTCTGTCCGCTCAAACCGCTCGCCATCACTGCGAGCAGCAGTGATGAGGGACCGACCAGCGGCTTGACGGTGATGCCCTTGGCATGCGCGAGTCTCACCAGATTGGCGCCGGGATCGGCCACGGCGGGTACGCCTGCTTCCGAAATCAGGCCGGCGTGACGGCCCGAGAGCAAGGGCTGCAGCAACGCGGGCAGAGCAGCAGCTGGCGTGTTGACGTTGAGTTCGGCAATCTCGATTTCCTGCAGCGGCTTCGCCAGCGGATGCGTCAATGCCACCAGCTTGAGAAAGGCGCGCGTGGTCTTGGCGTTTTCGGCGACGAAGTAATCGAGCGTCGATGTCAGCGCCCGCACTTCGGTAGGGATGATATGAGCGAGCGGATCGTTCGTCGCAGGGTCGGCGGTGCCGAGCGTATTGGGAACCAGGTAGAGGGTGCCGGGCATAGGTGTTAATGTCCAATGATCTGTACGCCCACCCGGCGCAACATGCTGGTCAGTGCGATCAGCGGCAGGCCGGTCAGCGCAGTGGGGTCGGTGCTTTCGATTTTTTCCAGGATGGCGATGCCCAGGCTTTCGTTCTTGGCGCTGCCGGCGCAGTCGTAAGGTTGTTCGGCGCGCAGATAGGCATCGAGTTCTGCGTCGGGCAGGTCGCGGAAGGTGACAAAGGTTTGTACGTTCTCGACCTGGGCCGCCTTGGCCGGGTCGGGACTGCGGCCGTCCCACAGACAGAGCGCCGTATGAAAGATCACTTGCCGACCGCGCATCAGCCGTAGTTGCTCCATAGCGCGCTCATGCGTGCCGGGCTTGCCGATCTGCAGGCCGTCGAGCGTGGCGACTTGGTCCGAGCCTATCACCAATGCGCCGGGGTTGGCGGCCGCCACGGCAGCGGCTTTTTCGCGCGCCAGGCGTAGCGCGGTTGCTTCCGGCGTTTCGCCAGTCAAAGGCGTCTCGTTGATATGGGGAGCAATTGCTTCAAATGGCAGACGAAGGCGGGAGAGCAATTCCTGCCGGTATTTGGAGCTGGAGCCGAGGATCAGGCGAGGGATTGGCATTGTTGGCAATTACTTGTTGTCAGACAGAAAATATAGCGGGGTTTTACATTGCAAAGCAATAAAATCCCTGAAACACGGACTACCTAGTTCCCTTGTTTATCTTCGGGGTGAAGCAGGGAATTCGCGGAGCCTGCTCCGCGCCTGCGTAACGGTGGTCGCTTGCAAGCGGCCATTCCTGGGTTCGGGGCAGTAATGGCGCGGGCGATCAAGTGCCTGGCATACAGAGTATTTGCGTTTCAGGTATGCATACTGAAGTTGCAAAAGCGACTACGATAGACGCTCCCCCGCTTCCAGCGCGTACCCGGAGGTAGGCAAGGGAACGGCGCCAAGTCCTTGAAAAAGCAGCGCCAACAGCCAAAAAACTCAGCTAAACCTTTGACAAATAAGGAAAAAGCCTGTTATCATCGCAGGTTTTCCGGGTTCACCTTTGACTATGCACGCGCTTTCCATCGATACGTTCGAGTTTAGTCGCCTGAAGGAACGCCGCGAAGGCGAGACTGCGGTTGCCGAATTTACCCGCTTGTCCGAAGAAGTGGCCGAGCCGTCCGGTACGGTAGTCTGGGCGGTGGAAGGCAGCACGAATGCGTTGGGTCACCCGCAATTGACGCTGTCGGTGAAGGTTGCCGTGAAGCTCATGTGCCAGCGTTGTTTGACGCCGTTTGCCTACGAAATTGAGTCGGAATCGGTGCTGGCCCTGGCCAAGGACGACGAAGCCGCCGACGAACTGGAAGCGCGCCTGGATGACGAAAGTATCGACGTCATCGTCGGCAGCAAGAATATGAACGTTCTCGAATTGATCGAAGACGAAGTGCTGTTGGAGCTGCCGCCGTCGCCCAAGCACCCGGTGTGCCCCGACCAAGTCGGCCAGGACACCGAAGCGATGGTCAGCGCCAAGCGCGTGTCGCCGTTTGAAGTGCTGAAGAATAAACAGTAGCAGAAGTTAAGTAGTACCCAGCCCCAGGCATGCAACTCGTAGTAGCACGCTATGCAAAAGGGCAATCGAGTTGACCATGCGCATCATCGGCGGGTCGAATGTGTTAAAATTTTAGAACTTAAGGTTTAGGAGTCATCATGGCTGTTCAACAAAACAAGAAGTCCCCGTCCAAGCGCGGCATGCACCGTTCGCACGATTTTCTGACTGCGCAGCAGCTGGCAGTCGAGCCGACTACGGGTGAAACGCACCTGCGTCACCACATCAGCCCGAACGGCTTCTACCGTGGCCGCAAGGTCTTGAAGACCAAGAACGACGAATAATCGTCGTTTCTCATCGCTTCAGTAAAAACGGCGTGACAGGGATAAATTCCGGCGCCGTTTTTTTCAAGGCTGAAGTGGTGTGCCCTCGAGCCCACCTCAGAGCGCATACTGTCTTTTTGAATCAAGCCGGTTCTGCCGCATTGTGCCGCGCAGAGCACTGATCAAAACGATGACAATCAAAATTTCAATCGACTGCATGGGCGGAGACCACGGCCCGGCAGTGACTGTTGCCGCCGCCGTTTCCTTTCTCAAGCGCGAACCTGAAGCCGAATTGGTGCTGGTCGGGCTGGAAGAGGCTATCCGCGCCGAGCTAAAAAAACGCAAGGCGCTCGGCCATCCGCGCCTGTCCATCGTGTCCGCTTCCGAAGTGGTCGCCATGGATGATCCGCTCGAAGTCGCCCTGCGCCGCAAAAAAGACTCGTCCATGCGCGTCGCGCTCAATCTGCTCAAGGAGGGGGGCGTCCAGGCTTGCGTTTCGGCCGGCAACACCGGCGCCCTGATGGCGATCTCGCGCTATGTCCTCAAGACCCTGCCCGGCGTCGACCGCCCGGCAATCTGCTTTCCGGTTCCGAATCAGAAAGACGCCCCGACCTACATGCTCGACCTCGGCGCCAACGTCGACTGCGAGCCGGAACACCTGAACCAGTTTGCCGTGATGGGTTCGGCGCTGGTGTCGGCCATGGAACACAAGCAGCGCCCGACCGTCGGCCTGCTCAACGTCGGCGAGGAAGACATCAAGGGCAACGACGTAGTCAAGCAGACCGCCGTACTGCTGCGCGCCGACCACGAGCGCGGCATCATCAACTTCTACGGCAACGTCGAAGGCGACGATATCTACAAAGGCACCACCGACATCGTCGTCTGCGACGGCTTTGTCGGCAACGTCGTGCTCAAAGCCTCGGAAGGCCTGGGCCGTTTCTTTAAAGTGGTGGTCACCGCTGAATTCAAGCGCGGTCTGCTCAACATGCTGGGCGCCCTGATTGCCTACGGAGCGCTCAAGGCGATTTCCAAGCGCATGAATCCCTCGCGCTACAATGGCGCCAGCCTGCTCGGCCTGCGCGGCCTGGTGTTCAAGAGCCATGGTGGTGCCGACGCTTACGGCTACGAATGGGCGCTCCGGCGCGCCTACGAAGCGGCCCAGCTCGACGTGCTGACCCGCATCTCCGCCAAGGTCGCGGAATTGATGCCACAAACAGCAATGGACAGCGTGGCCGCCGACCCGGCTGTTGCCAACAAATAAGACACATGACTCTCTACAGCAAGATTATCGGTACCGGCAGCTACCTGCCGCCCAAGCGCGTCACCAATCATGAATTGGCGGCGCAACTGGCGCAAAAGGGAATCGAGACCTCGGACGAATGGATCGTCACGCGCAGCGGCATTTCCGCGCGCCACTACGCCGACGTCGGCGTACAGGCCAGTGATCTCGGCGTCGAAGCGGCAACGCGCGCATTGCAGGCAGCCGGGCTGTCCGGTAACGACATCGACTTGATCATCGTCGCCACCTCGACGCCCGACCACCTGGGCGGTTTCCCCAGCACCGCCTGCGTGATCCAGCGTAAGCTTGGCATCAACAACGGCTGCGGCGCGTTCGACGTGCAGGCTGTCTGCAGCGGTTTTGCCTATGCAGTGGCGATCGCCGACAACTTCATCAAGGCCGGTGCGCACAAGAACGTGCTGGTGATCGGCGCCGAAGTGTTTTCGCGCATCCTGAATTTTGACGACCGCACCACCTGTGTGCTGTTCGGCGATGGCGCCGGCGCCATCGTGTTGAGCGCCTCGAAGGAGCCGGGCATTCTCGCCACCAAATTGCATGCCGACGGCAGCCAGGGCAGCATCCTCTGCGTGCCGGGCAACCTGGGCGGCGGCGCCGTCGAAGGCAGCGCCTTCCTCTATATGGACGGACCGGCCGTGTTCAAGCTCGCCGTGTCGGTACTGGAAAAGGTTGCTAACGAAGCGCTAGCCATCGCCGGCATGCAGGCCTCGCAAATCGACTGGCTGATTCCGCACCAGGCCAATATCCGCATCATGCAGAGCACGGCGAAAAAGCTCGGTCTGCCGATGGACAAGATGGTGGTGACGGTGGATGAACATGGCAACACCTCGGCTGCCTCGATCCCGCTGGCGCTCGACGTGGCCGTGCGCGACGGCCGCATCAAGCCCGGGCAGAACGTCATGATGGAAGGCGTGGGTGGCGGTTTTACCTGGGGCGCCGTGCTGGCGCGCATGTAAGACGCTGCATCGGTCCGTAATGCGCTGCACCAGTCTGACAGGACGGCATGAACAGCAAGGATTTCGTTTTTTCTGATTGCATAACATGACAAAATTCGCTTTTGTTTTCCCCGGCCAGGGTTCGCAGTCTGTCGGCATGCTCAACGGTTTTGCCGGCAACGCCGCGGTACGCGATACCGTGGCGGAAGCCTCGGATGCACTCGGCACCGATCTCGGCAAGCTGATCGCCGAAGGTCCGAAAGAACTGCTCGACCTCACCACCAACACCCAGCCGCTCATGCTGACTGCGGCAATGGCGACTTACCGCGCCTGGATCGCCGCGGGCGGCAAGGCGCCCGCAATCGTGGCCGGTCACAGCCTCGGTGAATATTCTGCTCTGGTAGCGGCCGGCGTGGTCGCGTTCAAGGACGCGGTGCCGCTGGTGCGTTTCCGCGCCCAAGCCATGCAGGAAGCCGTGCCGGTCGGGCAGGGCGGCATGGCAGCGATTCTCGGCCTGTCGGACGACGACGTGCGCGCCGCCTGCGCCGAGGCGGCGCAAGGTGAAGTGGTGGAAGCCGTCAACTTCAATGCGCCGTCCCAAGTCGTGATCGCCGGCCATACGCGCGCGGTCGAGCGCGCCTGCGAGGCGGCCAAGGCCAAGGGTGCCAAGCGCGCTCTGGTGCTGCCGGTTTCCGCGCCTTTCCACTCTTCGCTGTTGAAGCCGGCATCGGACCGTTTGCGCGAATACCTGGCCGCTGTACAGTTTTCCGTACCGCAGATCACGCTGGTCAACAACGTCGACGTCGCAATGCCGACCGACGTGGCCGCCATCAAGGACGCGCTGGTGCGCCAGGCTGCCTCGCCCGTGCGCTGGGTCGAGAGCGTGCAGCGCATGGCTGCTGACGGCATTACCCACGTGATCGAATGCGGACCCGGAAAGGTCCTGGCCGGCATGACCAAGCGCATCAACGGCGACCTGACCGGCGACGCCATCGTCGATCAGGCTTCCCTCGACAAAGTTCTGGAGCTACTGAAGTGAGCCATACTGTGAACCATACTTCCGACCTGCACAACCAAATCGCACTGGTGACCGGCGCTTCGCGCGGCATCGGCCGTGCCATCGCTCAACATCTGGCCAAGCTCGGCGCCAAAGTGTATGGCACCGCGACCAGCCAAGCCGGCGCTCAGGCAATTTCGGAATACCTGGCCGCGCTCGGACCTGAGGCTGGCAAAGGCGTAGTATTGAACGTCAACGATGCCGAAGCCTCGAATGCCCTGATCGACAGTATCCAGAAGGAATCCGGCGCAGTCACCATCCTGGTCAACAATGCCGGCATCACGCAAGATCAGCTGGCCATGCGCATGAAGGACGAGGAGTGGGATAACGTCATTGCCACCAACCTGACCGCGGTCGGCCGTCTTTCGCGGGCTGTCTTGCGCGGCATGATGAAGGCCAAGCATGGACGTATTATCAACATCACTTCGGTGGTCGGTTCGGCCGGCAATCCGGGTCAGATGAATTACGCGGCCGCCAAGGCCGGCGTGGCCGGTATGAGCCGTGCCCTGGCGCGCGAGATCGGCAGCCGCAATATCACGGTCAATTGCATTGCGCCGGGATTCATCGACACGGACATGACCAAAGCCTTGAACGAGCAGCAGATCGCCGGTTTGTTGCAGCAGATTCCCCTTGGCCGCTTCGGTCTGCCGGAAGATATTGCCGCCGCAGTAGGCTTTTTGGCCTCGTCGAATGCCTCTTACATCACCGGTACGACTTTGCACGTTAATGGGGGGATGTACATGAGTTGATGACAAATGCCAAGTAATTGCCGGCATTTTGATATTTCCTTCATGTATTTTCACCCCTCTTTCGCGAGGTTTGGCTAGTTGATTTTAGATAAACACCGAAAGACCATTTATCGCGCGCTAAACCTGCTAAAATGCGCGCACTTTCTGTAACCACTGACTGGGAGCTATAACATGTCCGATATTGAACAACGCGTTAAGAAGATCGTTGCTGAACAACTCGGCGTTGCCGAAGCCGACATCAAAACCGAATCCTCCTTCGTGGACGACCTCGGCGCCGATTCGCTTGACACCGTTGAACTGGTGATGGCTCTGGAAGACGAATTCGAAATGGAAATCCCTGACGAGCAAGCCGAAAAGATCACGACCGTGCAGCAGGCGATTGATTACGCCAAGGCGCACGTCAAGGCCTAAGAACCTGCTTGCGATCTTACTGCGCAGCCCTGATTTGCCGCCAACCGGTGCTCGAAATCCTCATGTACTCTAGTACATTCCGGTTTCTCCGCGCCGTTTGACGGCAACTGAGGGCCGCTCGCTACAGATCGCAAACAGGTTCTACGTATTATTATTGATCGACCCCAGGAGATCCGCTTGAGCCGTTCGCAACATCGCCGTGTCGTCATTACTGGTCTGGGCTGCATTTCCCCGGTCGGCAACACCATTGCCGATGCTTGGGGTGCGCTCACGGCAGGGAAATCGGGTATCGCAACCATTACGCGTTTCGATGCCTCTGCCTTCACCACGCAATTCGCCGGCGAAGTCAAAGGCTTCAATGTCGAGGAATACCTTCCCGGCAAGGAAGGCCGTCATATGGATACCTTCATCCACTATGGCATGGCGGCCGGTATGCAGGCGATCGCCGACAGCGGGCTCGTCGTTACCGAAACCAACGCTGAACGCATCGGCGTCCTGGTCGGTTCCGGCATCGGCGGCTTGCCGCTGATCGAGGAAACGCATACGGAATACACGAACCGCGGGCCGCGCCGTATCAGCCCGTTCTTCGTTCCGGCGTCGATCATCAACATGATCTCGGGTAACCTGTCGATCAAGTATGGTCTGCGTGGACCCAACCTGGCTATCGTCACGGCTTGTACCACGGGTCTGCACTGTATCGGTGCGGCCGGACGCATGATCGAGTACGGCGATGCCGACGTCATGATTGCCGGTGGCGCCGAGTCGACCATTTCGCCGCTCGGCCTTGGCGGTTTCGCCTCGCCGCGCGCCCTGTCCACGCGCAACGACGATCCCGCAACGGCGTCGCGCCCCTGGGACAAGGACCGCGACGGCTTCGTGCTCGGTGAGGGCGCGGGCGTCATGGTGCTCGAAGAATACGAACACGCCAAGGCACGTGGCGCCAAGATTTACGCGGAATTGCTGGGCTTCGGCATGAGTGCCGATGCCCATCACATGACTGCTCCGCTTGAAGACGGCAGTGGTGCAGCCCGCTGCATGACGGCCGCGCTGAAAAACGCCGGCGTCAATGCCGACCAGGTCAGTTATGTGAACGCACACGGTACGTCTACCCCCTTGGGTGACGTCGCGGAAACCGTGGCCATCAAGCGTGCGCTGGGCGACTATGCGAAGAAGATCGTTGTCAATTCCACCAAATCGATGACCGGCCACTTGCTGGGCGGCGCCGGCGGCCTGGAATCGGTGTTCACGGTATTGGCGGTGCATAATCAGGTATCGCCGCCGACCATCAATATTTTCAATCAAGATCCGGCATGCGACCTTGATTATTGCGCCAACACGGCCCGTGACTTGCCGATCCAGATCGCCGTCAAGAATTCTTTCGGCTTCGGCGGCACCAACGGTACGCTGGTTTTTGGTAAAGTTTGACAAAAAACTAACCAACAAGTCCTCGGTTCATAAAGGATCGAGGCAAACAAAAAATGACTATCGCCACGTCCGTGGTCGTCAAGCCGTCCCGATCCTTGCTGATCGTGGTCGGCTTGTTGTCTTTGGGGGTGGTCTATGTCGGCACGGCCATCGGTCTCGGCAACGTCGGCGATTTGCCGGACTGGCAACGCTGGCTGATAGCGGCTTCCTGCATGCTGCTGGCGCCGGTCGGTTTCTTGCGCACCGTCGCGGCGCAAAAAGTCATTCGCCTCGATATCTCGGGTAGCGGGCAAATCCGTTTGCGCAATGCAGCAAGTACAGCCGACGCCTGCGATGAGGCCGAAGGTATTCTGGTCAGTCTGCTGCCCAACTCGACAATCTGGCCGCGTTTCCTGCTGCTGCTCTTGCGAGCCGAAGACGGCAAGCTTCACATTGTAACCATCCTGCCCGACAGCCTGCCGGAAGAAGGCCTGCGCGCCGTGGCTGTTGCCTGCCGCTGGGTTGCAGCGCACAATTCGCATCGCTAAAATCTGCCTGAATCTCTTTGGAACTAATCGCACAAATGGGAGTCCATTGACTGGCTCGCGTTTGTTGCGAAAATAAGAAAAAGGAATGGGGATTGACGACCGAACGCGAAATTGATCAACTGCTTGTTGAGCGTGTGCAGCGCGGCGACAAGAAAGCCTTTGAGCTGTTGGTGGTCAAATATCAGCGGAAATTGTTGCGGCTGGTGTCGCGGCTGGTGCGCGACCAGGCGGAGGCCGAGGATGTGGTGCAAGAAGCGTTCATCAAGACATATCGCGCTCTCCCGCAGTTTCGTGGCGATTCCGCCTTTTATACCTGGCTCTACCGCATCGGCATCAATACCGCGAAAAACCACTTGCTGACGCAGGGGAGGCGGGCGCCGACTTCAACCGAGGCCGATGCCGAGGAAGCGGAAACTTTTGACGATGCCGAGCAACTAAGGGATATCAATACGCCGGAATCGATGTTGGCGACCAAGCAGATTGCAGCCACCGTCAATTCGGCAATGGATTCACTGCCGGAGGAATTGCGCGTTGCAATCAACCTGCGGGAAATCGAGGGACTCAGTTACGAAGAAATCGCCGAAGCCATGGGTTGTCCGATAGGCACCGTACGCAGCCGCATCTTCCGGGCACGTGAAGCCATAGCGGAGCAACTGCGGCCCTTGCTGGGAACGAAGCTCGACAAGCGGTGGTGAACGAAGTTGAAGGTGATGAGCAGTGGAACACCATAAATCAATATAAAAATTATAACGGAACGGGATTGACTTGGCTGGTACGAGGATGTGATGAACGCGAACAAGATGGGCCGGGAAAATATTTCGGCATTGATGGACAACGAGTTGTCCGACCAGGAGCTGGAAGCGGCGTTGGCCAGTTTGCCCGACTTGCCTGCGGACGAGCGCGATACCTGGGATCTGTATCACCAGATCGGCGACGTGATGCGTTCGGAAGACATGGCGCAAACCTTCAGCTCCGGCTTTTCTGCGCGGCTGGCGGCGCGTCTTGAAGCCGAACCGGTTGTCGTCGCGCCGGCGGCGTTGCGGCAGGTGCGTGAACGTCCGAACGGCCAAGGCAAACCCGGTTTTGCCGTCCCGCGCTTCGCGCTGCCGGTAGCGGCGGCGGCGGCATTGGCTTTGGCGACGTATATCAATCCGCATTGGTGGAACGGAACTGCCGAAGCGCCGGCCGGCATGGCGCGCGTGGAGACTCCGCAGAACATCACGCTGGCTGCTTCGAATGGGGCGGTCGCCGTTGCCGATGCGCGCAACCGTGCACGTGAAAATCCAGCTGACGGGGCGCCCGACACGGCAAAAGGCGCCGTCATGCTGCGCGATCCGCGCATCGACGAATACCTGCTTGCGCACCAGCGCTACTCTCCTTCCTTATACAGCACCGCGCAATACGCGCGTCCCGCGGCCTACGTAGCGGACGCTCAATGAATCCGGCGCGTCCGATGCTGACCAGCCTGTTGCGCGCGTCGCAATGTGCCCTGACATGCACTCTCCTGTTCGGTTTCCTAGCCGCGTCGCCGGCACACGCCGACGGCGGCGACCCGCTGGTCGAGCAGCGTGACGTGCAGGGCTGGTTGAAAAAAATCCAGTCGGCCGCGCAAAAGCTCAACTACGCCGGCACCTTTGTCTACCAGCAGGCCAACCAGGTGCGCGCTTCGCGCATCACGCATTTCGTCGACGGCCGCAACGAGCTGGAAAAACTTGAGATTCTCGACGGCCGTCCGCGCGAGTACATCCGCAGCAACGAAGACATCACCTGCTATATCCCGGAGAACCGCAGCATACTTGTCGAGAAGCGCACGACGCCCGAATTTTTCCCCGGCATGCTGGCCGCGAATGCTACCGAGATCGCCGAGCACTACGATGTGAAAAAAGGCGAAGGCGGGCGCGTGGCCGGCTACGAATTCAGCAGCATCGAACTGACGCCGCGCGACAACCTGCGCTACGGTTACAGGCTGTGGACGGAGAAGAACAGCGGCTTGCTGTTGCGCGCGCAAATCATCAATGAGCGCCACGAGGTGGTCGAACAAATTACCTTCGCGCAGGTGGTGATAGGCGGCATCGACAAGAACAGCGTGCGGCCGACCTTTGCCAATACGTTTGGCTGGCATGTGGAAAACGTCAGTCCGAATCAAAGCTATCAATCGGGCTGGTCGGTCAATGCGGTGCCGCCCGGGTTCGCGAAAATCCACGAGATCAGGCGCAGTGTGCCGAATGCACCTGCCAATCTGCTGACGGGTGGCGGCCCGCCCGGCGTGCACGACGTGTCGCAACTGGTGTTTTCCGACGGTCTGGCTGCGATTTCGGTGTTCGTGGAACCGAGCCTGCAAAACCGTGTCGAAGGGCCGATGCAGCAAGGCGCAATGAATATAATCGGTAAGCGTCAAGGCGACTTTTGGCTTACCGTCGTCGGCGAAGTACCCGCCGCCGCGATCAGACAAGTCGCCAATTCGATCGAATTCAAATCAAGATAATCGTTATCCATGAAAACAATCGTGACCCTTTCCAAAACTGTTTTGACCGTATTGAGCGCGGCAGCGGCTTTCTATTTCGTTCCAGCCGCGGTAGGGGCGGCGCAGCAGGCAAATGCGGTCGCAACCGCGGGATTGCCCGACTTCACGGAATTGGTCGAAAAAACCGGCCCCGCCGTGGTCAATATTCGGACCACGCAGAAAATCAAACAATGGCAGGGTGGACCGGGCATGGGCGACGATGAAGACATGCGCGAGTTCTTCCGCCGCTTCTTCGGCATACCGCCGGGTCAATTCGGGCAGCCGGGTCAACCTGGGCAGCCTGGGCAGCCGAGTCAACCGAACCGCCAGCACCGCCGTGCGGTTCCGCAAGAGCCACAGGAAGAAGAAGTGCCGCGTGGCGTCGGCTCGGGATTCATCCTGTCGTCAGACGGCTATGTCATGACCAACGCCCACGTGGTCGATGGCGCCGATGAAGTCATCGTCACCCTGACCGACAAGCGCGAGTTCAAGGCCAAGATCGTCGGCGCCGACAAGAACTCCGACGTCGCGCTGGTCAAGATCGAAGGCGGCAACCTGCCGCACGTGACGATCGGCTCTTCCGACAAGATCAAGGTTGGCGAGTGGGTGATAGCGATCGGCTCGCCCTTCGGCCTGGACAATACCGTCACTGCCGGCATCATCTCGGCCAAGGCGCGCGATACCGGCGATTACCTGCCGCTGATCCAGACCGACGTCGCCGTCAACCCTGGCAATTCGGGCGGACCGCTGATCAATATGCGCGGCGAAGTGGTCGGCATCAATTCCCAGATATATAGCCGTTCGGGAGGCTATATGGGCATCTCGTTCGCGGTGCCGATCGACGAGGCGATGCGCGTGGGAGAACAGCTGAAGACCAGTGGCAAGGTCACGCGCGGGCGCATGGGTGTCGGCATCCAGGATGTCAGCAAGGAAGTGGCCGATTCGCTCAACCTGCCGAAGGCGCAGGGCGCATTCGTCGGTCAAGTTGAAGCCGGCAGCCCTGCTGCCAAGAGCGGTGTCGAGGCCGGCGACATCATCACCAAGTTCAACGGCGTCACCATCGAAACTGCCGGTGATCTGCGCCGTCTGGCCGGCAATACCAAACCCGGCACGCATGTGACGGTGACGGTCTGGCGCAAGGGTGCCAGTCGCGACCTCACACTCGTCATGGGCGAAATGGACGGTGACAAGGCAGCCGCCGGCAAGAGCGACAAGAAGTCGAAGGACAAAGGCGCACAGACCGGCAATGCGCTCGGCCTGGTCACCAGCGATCTGGCCGACGACCAAAAGAAGGAGCTTGGCGTCGATCACGGCGTCTTGGTCGAGAGCGCTGAAGGGCCGGCTCAGCATGCCGGTATCCGCCCCGGCGACGTGATCGAGCGCTTCAAGGACACCGACGTCACCGACGTCAAGCAATTCAATTCCCTGGTGTCCAAGGCCGATCCGAAGAAGGCAGTGGCGCTGCTGGTGCGGCGTGGCGAGTCTTCGCAGTTTGTGCTGGTCAAGCCGACAGCTCCGTAATCTCATAATCCCCTCTCCCCTCGTGGGAGAGGGGAGTTGTCTTTCGGCCGAGGTTTTCTCCTTGAACTCCCCCACTTTCCATTTCACCCTCTACTCGCGCAGCTACTGCCACCTGTGCGATGAAATGCTGCAAGCCTTGAAAGCATTCGACTCAGATGGGGCGTTCCACATTGACGTGGTCGACGTCGATGCCGATCCCGCACTGGTCGAGCTGTACGACGAATTGGTGCCGGTGCTGACGGCCAGCCGCAACGGCGAACCGGCAGAACGCCTGTGCCACTATTTTCTCGATCAAGCGCGATTGCAGGCGTTTTTAGCGGGGTAAAGCCGGAATTTCCCGTCGGAAAGACTGACATGTCCGATTGGGTTGCACCCGGATCGCTGGGGCCAGCAGAGGGAAAACACCATGAATTCCCGGGCTTTCCCCCATGAAATCCGGTAAAATGCTGCAATCGAACATTTCTGCAGCTAGTGGACGCTTGGCCGTCCATTAAGCGCCCTTGGGCGCTTTTTTTGCGATTGCAGCCCCTAATTTGCAACACCAATGAACAACATCCGCAACTTTTCCATCATCGCCCATATCGACCACGGCAAGTCCACGCTGGCCGACCGCATCATTCAATTGTGTGGCGGCTTGTCCGACCGCGAGATGGAAGCCCAGGTGCTCGATTCGATGGACCTGGAGCGCGAGCGCGGCATCACCATCAAGGCCCAAACCGCGGCGCTGAACTACAAGGCGCGCGATGGCCAGATCTACAACCTCAACCTGATCGATACGCCCGGCCACGTTGACTTCAGCTACGAAGTCAGCCGCTCGCTGTCGGCCTGCGAAGGCGCGCTGCTGGTGGTGGACGCTTCGCAAGGCGTGGAAGCGCAGACCGTGGCCAATTGCTATACCGCGATTGAGCTCGGTGTCGAAGTGGTGCCGGTGCTGAACAAGATCGACCTGCCGTCGGCCGACCCGGACAGCGCCATCAAGGAAATCGAGGAAGTGATCGGCATCGAAGCGACCGATGCCGTGCATTGCTCGGCCAAGACCGGTCTTGGCGTCGAAGACGTACTCGAATCGCTGATCGCCAAGGTGCCGCCGCCGCAAGGCGACGCCGATGCGCCACTGCAGGCATTGATCGTCGATTCCTGGTTCGATAACTATGTTGGCGTGGTCATGCTGGTGCGCGTGGTCAACGGCACCCTGCGTCCGAAAGACAAGATTCTGCTGATGGCGACCGGCGCCCAGCACCTGGTGGAAAGTGTGGGCGTGTTCACGCCGAAATCGCTGGCGCGCGAAGCGCTGTCGGCCGGCCAGGTCGGCTTCATCATCGCCGGCATCAAGGAATTGAAATCCGCCAAGGTCGGGGACACTGTCACCCTGGCCACCAAGCCGGCGGCGCAGCCGCTGCCCGGCTTCAAGGAAGTGCAGCCGCAGGTGTTCGCCGGCCTGTTCCCGGTCGAAGCCAACCAGTACGATGCACTGCGCGATTCGCTGGAAAAGCTCAAGCTCAACGATGCCGCCCTGCAGTACGAGCCGGAAGTGTCGCAAGCGCTCGGCTTTGGCTTCCGTTGCGGTTTCCTCGGCTTGCTGCACATGGAAATCGTGCAGGAGCGCCTGGAACGCGAGTTCGACCAGGACCTGATCACGACGGCGCCTACCGTGGTGTACGAGGTTGTACAGCGCGACGGCACCCTGCTCATGGTCGACAACCCATCCAAGATGCCGGACCCGTCCAAGATCGAGGAAATCCGCGAGCCTATCGTCACCGTCAACCTCTATATGCCGCAGGAATACGTGGGCTCGGTCATCACGCTGTGCACGCAGAAGCGCGGCGTGCAGCTGGACATGAGCTACCACGGCAAGCAGGTCAAGCTGACCTATGAAATGCCGATGGCGGAGATCGTGCTCGACTTCTTCGACCGCCTGAAGTCGACCTCGCGCGGCTATGCTTCGATGGATTACGAGTTCAAGGAATACCGCGCCGCCGACGTCGTCAAGGTCGACATGCTGATCAACAGCGAGAAGGTCGACGCGCTGGCCATCATCGTGCACCGCGCCAACAGCCAATACCGCGGCCGCGCCGTGGCAGCCAAGATGCGCGAACTGATTCCGCGCCAAATGTTCGACGTCGCCATCCAGGCCGCCATCGGCTCCAACATCATCTCGCGCGAGAACGTCAAGGCCATGCGCAAGAACGTGCTGGCCAAGTGCTACGGCGGCGACATTTCGCGTAAGCGCAAGCTGCTGGAAAAGCAAAAGGCGGGCAAGAAACGCATGAAGCAAGTCGGTTCGGTGGAAGTGCCACAAGAGGCCTTCCTGGCAATCTTACAAGTGGATGAAAAATGAGTGGGCAAACCATCTTGAGTTATTTTTCGCTGATCCTGTTCGTTTTGATGGTCGGCACCGGCATCATCTGGTTTCTCGACGTTTTCCATCTGTCCAAGCAGCGCCGCCTGAAGGCCGACCAGGCGCTGGCCGAGTTCGATGCGCGCAACGAGCGCCTCAAGGCGGAAGGCATCAAGCGCGACGAAAGCGGGCGCGCCGCATTGGAGGCCAACCTGCTGCGCCAGCCGACCTGGATAGAATATTCGGGCAGCTTCTTCCCGGTCATCGCGCTGGTGTTCTTTGTGCGCTCTTTCCTGTACGAGCCGTTCAAGATCCCGTCTGCCTCGATGGAGCCGACGCTGGAGAGCGGCGATTTCATCCTCGTCAATAAATACGCTTACGGCATCCGCCTGCCTATCATCAACAAGACCATGGTCCACGTCGGCGATCCGCAACGCGGCGACGTCATGGTGTTCCGCTACCCGGAAGATCCTTCGACCAATTACATCAAGCGCGTGGTCGGCGTGCCTGGTGATAAAATAGTGTATAAAAACAAGCACTTAACAATCAATGGTAAGCGCTTGGCCTATCAGCCCATGGCTGATTTCCTGGATGATGCGAGCCTGACCTATATCAAGCAGTTCTCGGAAAATCTTAACGGAGTGCAACATCGAATACTGAATCTGGATAACCGGCCAGCCTATGTGCCCGATCCGGACAATTTCCCGCAGCGTGAATTGTGTACTTACGACATCGAAGGCTTTGCCTGTAGCGTGCCCGCTGGACATTACTTTATGATGGGTGATAATCGGGATAACAGTCGCGACAGCCGCTACTGGGGTTTCGTGCCGGATGAAAATATTGTCGGAAAAGCATTTTTTATCTGGATGAATTTCGGTGATTTGAAGCGTATCGGCGGTTTCCAATAACTTACTTTTCAGGAGCACGCATGCAACGACAGCCAAAAGCCGGACAACGCGGCGTCAGTTTGACCGGATTGATCTTCATTCTGGCCATTCTCGGGGTGTTGGGCGTGCTGGCCTTGAAAATCGTGCCGACTGTGACCGAATTCATGGCAATCAAGAAAGCCATCGTGATTGCGAAGAACGCCGGGTCCTCGGTTCCCGAAATTCGCCAGTCGTTTGACAAGCAGGCTGATACTTCCTACATCGATTCCATCGCCGGCAAGGACCTCGATATTCAAAAGACCGCGGACGGCTTCGAAATCAGTTTCTCCTACGAAAAGAAGATTCCGCTGTTCGGCCCTGCCAGCCTCGCGCTCGATTATGAGGGCTCGACTTCGGACAAGGTGCAGCCCAAAGCTGCGGGCGAATAAGGGCCGACCGAGGTTCATATAAGGTACACAAACGAAGCACGTATAGATCATGGATGTCTCGCTACTGCAAAATCGGCTGGGCCATACGTTCAAGGATGCTGCGCTTCTGCAGCAAGCCTTGACGCATCGCAGCCATAGCGGCCTGCATAACGAGCGCCTGGAGTTCCTCGGCGATTCCATTCTCAACTGCGTGGTCGCTTCATTGCTGTTCGACCGCTATGCGAAGATCGACGAAGGCGACCTGTCGCGCCTGCGCGCCAACCTGGTCAAGCAGCAGTCCTTGTACGAGATCGCGCAGAGACTGGAACTGTCGCAATTCCTGCGGCTAGGCGAAGGGGAGCTCAAATCGGGCGGCTTCCGGCGCCCGTCTATCCTGGCCGACACGCTGGAGGCGCTGTTCGGCGCCATTTTTTTGGATGCGGGCTTCGACGCGGCGCGCACCGTGATCCGCGCGCTGTACGTGCCGATACTCGACACGGTCGACCCCAAGACGCTGGGCAAGGATGCCAAGACCTTGTTGCAGGAATACCTGCAGAGCAAGAAGATCGCGCTGCCGCAATACAACGTGGTGGCGACCCATGGTGCGGCCCACAACCAGGAGTTCGAAATCGAATGCCTGGTGCCCAAGCTCGACATCCAGGTGTTTGGCACTGGCGGCAGCCGCCGCGCAGGCGAGCAAGCTGCTGCCAAGCTGGCCTTGGAAGCGGTGCAGACCGCCCTGGCCAAGACACCCTCGACCGTGCGCAAGAGCAAGCCGCGCGCTTCGCAACTGAAACTGGCCGGCATCGCCACGGTGCAGGGCGAAGAACTGGCCGATGGCGGAACACGTCAAAGCAAGGCAGCCAAATCCACGGACACGAAGGACGCGAAAGCCGAAACCAAGGCTGAAGCAAAGCCCGAAGCAAAGTCCGAGAGCAAGCCTGCCGACAAGGCCGAAGGCAAGGACAAGTCTGCCAAGCTCGACCCCAAGACCGATGCCAAACCTGAGCCGGTCAATGCCGAGCTCGACTTGTCCATCACCCCACAATCGAAAACCGCAGCATGACTGACGCAGTATGACTGACGCCGTATGACAGAATTAAGTGCACCTAGCGCCTCAGGTGCTCCCCCAGCCGACTTCCGTTGCGGCTACATCGCCATTGTCGGCCGCCCCAACGTCGGCAAATCGACCCTGATGAACAAGCTGATCGGCGCCAAGGTCAGCATTACGTCGCGCAAGGCGCAGACCACGCGCCATCGCATCACCGGCATCCAGACCATAGACAATGCGCAATTCGTCTATGTCGACACGCCCGGCTTCCAGACGCGCCACAGCAATGCGCTCAACAAGACGCTGAACAAGACCGTCGCCAATACCTTGACAGCTTCAGACGTCGTGCTGTTCGTGATCGAAGCCGGCACCTTCGGCGCCGCCGACCAGCAAGTGCTCGACCTGATACCGAAGAACGTGCCTTGCATCCTGGTGCTCAACAAGGCGGACCGCAACAAGGACAAGGCAGTGCTGATGCCGTTTGCGCAGCAGGTCGCGGCCAAGCACCCCTTCGTGTCGGTGGTGCCGGTATCGGCCAAGCAGGGCACCCAACTCGACGCCCTGCAAAGCGAAATCCGCAAGCAGCTGCCGGAAAACCCGCCGATTTTTGCCGAGGACGACATCACCGACCGCAGTGAAAAATTCCTGGCCGCCGAGATTGTGCGCGAGAAGGTGTTCCGCTACGTCGGCGACGAGCTGCCGTACACCAGCACGGTGCTGATCGAACAGTTCGAACAGGAAGGCAACCTGCGCCGCATCTTCGCCGCCATTTTGGTTGAGCGCGATGCGCACAAGGCCATGTTGATCGGCAAGAAGGGCGAACGCCTCAAGGAAATCTCGACCCAGGCGCGTCTCGACATGGAGCGCCTGTTCGGCGGCCCCGTCTATCTCGAAGTCTGGGTCAAGGTGAAGTCTGGGTGGGCAGACAATGAGGCCGGGCTGCGTGCCTATGGCTACGAGTAGGTAACAGGGGAATCTTGGCGTCGATGGACATGCCGGTGGCTGCCCCTGCCAAAAAATCTTCACTCTCCCCCGGCCCCTCTCCCGCGTCGCGGGCGAGGGGGGCTGGAATGGCTACGCGTGAGAAGGGGGAACACCGCGTCGCCGCCCAGCCCGGCTTCGTGCTGCACAGCTACCCCTACAAAGAAACCAGCCTGATCGTCGACGTCTTTACGCGCGACTATGGGCGCATACCGCTGGTGGCGAAAGGCGCGAAGCGCCCCAACTCCAAACTGCGCGGCGTGCTGCAGACTTTCCAGCCTCTTTCGGTCAGCTGGAGCGGCAAATCCGAAGTGCGCACGCTGACCTCGGCCGAATGGGTGGGCGGCCTGCTGCCGCTGGAAAAATCGGCGCTGCTGTGCGGCTTCTATCTCAACGAATTGCTGGTCAAGCTGCTGGCGCGCGAAGATGCGCACGCAGCGCTGTTCGATCACTACATCACCACACTCAACCAGCTCGCACACGACGAACCGGCTCCCATCGTCTTGCGCAAGTTCGAGCGCGCCTTGCTCAAGGAAACTGGCGTGGCCGGCGACTTCACGCGCTGCAACGACAGCGGCAAGCAAGTCGAGCCTGAGCAGGCCTACGTGGTCGACCCCGAGCGCGGACCGCGCATTGCACGCGCTTCCGACCACTGGCCGGCCGTATCCGGAAAAACCCTGCTCGACATGGAGCGCGAGGATTATGGCGACGCCGCCACCCAGGCGCAAAGCAAAAACTTGATGCGCTTCCTGTTGGCCCACCACCTGGGTGGCATGCAACTCAACACGCGCCAGATTCTGATAGATTTGATGCAGTTATAGGTACCCCCATGAGCTTTCTGCAACCTTCCGGCGCCGTCATTGACCTCGGCGTCAACATCGACCATGTCGCCACGCTGCGCAATGCGCGTGGCACCACTTACCCCGACCCGATCCAGGCCGCGCTGCAGGCCGAAGAGGCCGGCGCCGACGCGATTACCCTGCACATGCGTGAAGACCGGCGTCACATCAAGGACGCGGATGTCATCGCTATCCGTCCACTGCTGCGTACACGCATGAACCTGGAAGCAGCCGTGACGCCGGAGATGATCGATTTCTGTCTGCGTATCAACCCACAGGACGCCTGCCTAGTGCCCGAGCGGCGCGCGGAAGTGACGACCGAAGGCGGGCTCGACGTGGCCGGCCATTTCAGCCAGGTGCAGGCGGCAGTCAGGCAATTGGCGGCGCAGGGCATACGCGTGAGTCTGTTCATCGATGCCGACGCGGCGCAAATCCAGGCCGCAGCCGAAACTGGCGCCCCCGTGATTGAAATCCACACCGGCCGCTACGCCGACGCCCACGATGCGGCCGAACAGGCGCGCGAACTGGAACGGGTGAAGCAGGGCGTGCTGGAAGGCGTGCGGCGCGGCCTCAAGGTCAATGCCGGCCACGGCCTGCATTACACCAATGTGCAGGCCATTGCCGCCATTCCCGACATTGCCGAACTCAACATCGGCCATGCCATCGTCGCGCACGCCGTGTTCGCCGGCTGGCAAAACGCCGTGCGCGAAATGAAAGCCATCATGACCCAGGCCAGGTTGGCTGCTTCGAAAGGATAGGAGCGCTCATGGCAACGCGAATCTATGGCATCGGCACGGACATCATGCAGATTTCGCGCATCGAAGCCGCGCTGGCGCGCCACGGCGAACGCTTTGCCGCCAAGATACTCGGCCCGCAGGAGCTGGAAAAATACCGTGCGCGCAAGGCCAAGGTGGAAGTGCGCGGCCTGCGTTTCCTGGCTACGCGCTTCGCCGCCAAGGAAGCGTTTTCCAAGGCCATCGGCCTTGGCATCCGTATGCCTATGACCTGGCCTTCGGCGCAAATCCTCAACGCGCCCAGCGGCAAACCGACCGTGGTGGCGGGAGGCGCGCTGAGCGAATTCATGCAGCAGTATCGCCTCAGCGCGCAAGTCTCGATCACCGACGAAGCGGACTACGCCGTCGCCTTCGTGATCGTGGAACAGGAAGTCGAGTAAAGCGTGAGCAATACGCCAACCCTGCCCGAAATCATGGTGCAGATGGAAGAGGGCGACGCTACGCCGGCGCCACCCGACCTGCGTGCCGTGGTGCTGGAGACGGTGGCCAAGCTGCCGCATCTGCCTGGCGTGTACCGCTATTTCGACGCGGCCGACAAGGTGCTGTACGTGGGCAAGGCGCGCGACTTGAAAAAGCGCGTATCGAGTTACTTCCAGAAGACCATCACCAGCCCGCGCATCGCCATGATGGTCGAGCGCATCGCCCGCCTCGAAACCACAGTCACGCGCAGCGAAGCCGAAGCGCTGATCCTGGAAAACAACCTGATCAAGGCTTTGCAGCCGCGCTTCAACATCCTGTTCCGCGACGACAAGTCCTACCCCTACCTGAAGGTCACCAACCAGGAATATCCGCGCATCGCCTATTACCGCGGCGCGGTTGACAAGAAGAACCAGTACTTCGGGCCGTTTCCGAGCGCCTGGGCGGTCAAGGAATCGATCGAGATCCTGCAAAAGGTTTTTCTGCTGCGCACCTGTGAAGATTCCATCTTCGCCAACCGCACCCGGCCCTGTCTGCTGCACCAGATCCACCGTTGCAGCGCACCTTGCGTCAATCACATCGCCAAGGAAGACTACGCGGCCGACGTCGATCATGCCGTCAAGTTCTTGCGCGGCCGTCAGACTGAAGTGCTGGAAACGCTGGAAGCCAAAATGCACGGCTACGCCGCCGAACTCAAGTACGAGCAGGCGGCGGCAGTGCGCAACCAGCTCACGGCCTTGTCGCGCGTGCTGCACCAGCAAGCAATGGACGTGGGCGGCGACGCCGACATCGACATCATCGCCGTGGTGGTGCATGGCGGCCGGGCCTGCGTCAACCTGGCCATGGTGCGCGGCGGTCGTCACCTGGGAGACCGCGCCTATTTCCCGACCCACGTTGACCTGGCCGTGGCGGGCGAGGGTGCCTTGGCCGGTGAGGTGCTGAAAGCTTTCCTGGCGCAGCACTACATCGACAAGTTCATTCCCGGCACGCTGATCCTCAACCTCGAATTCGACGAGCCGGAGCTGATGCTGGCGCTGATGGAGCAATGCGGCCACCGCATCAACCTGGTGTTCCAGCCACAGGAACAGCGCCGCAAGTGGCTGGAGATGGCGCACAAGGGGGCTGAGATCGCGCTGGCGAGGCTGTTGTCGGAGCAGGGCTCGCAACAGGCGCGCACGCGCGCGCTGGCCGAAGCGCTGGCGCTCGACGCGGCCGAGCTGGAGCGCCTGCGTATCGAATGCTTCGACATCAGCCATACCCAAGGCGAGGCCACGCAAGCCTCGTGCGTGGTGTTCCACCACCATGCGATGCAAAACGGCGAATACCGCCGCTACAACATCAATGACATCACGCCCGGCGACGACTACGCCGCCATGCGCCAGGTCTTGATGCGCCGCTATGAGAAGGTTGCTAACGGCGACGGCGTCATGCCCGACGTGGTACTGATCGACGGCGGCGCCGGCCAGGTCGAAATGGCGCGCCAGGTATTTGTGGAGCTCGGTCTCGACATCAGTCTGATCGTCGGCGTCGCCAAGGGCGAGGGGCGTCGGGTGGGGCTGGAAACGCTGGTCTTCGTCGACGGCCGCGCGCCGCAGGAACTGGGCAAGGAATCGGCCGCCCTGATGCTGATCGCGCAGATCCGCGACGAAGCGCACCGCTTCGCCATCACCGGCATGCGCGCCAAACGCGCGAAGGCGCGCCAGACTTCACGCCTGGAAGAAATCGAAGGCGTGGGCGCCAAACGCCGGCAAAAGCTGCTGGCGCGCTTCGGCGGCTTGCGCGGTGTGGCCGACGCCAGTATCGAGGATTTGGCTTCGGTGGAAGGCATTTCGCGCCAATTGGCTGAAAGTATCTACAAGCAATTGCATTAGAATTAG
>Ga0213872_10000774_pt1 | contig 23440 bp, 15 predicted proteins | sample VelepicomBERX_R2_FD_160071 | JGI IMG/M metagenome (GOLD analysis project Ga0213872, IMG submission 160071) | Rhizosphere microbial communities from Vellozia epidendroides in rupestrian grasslands, the National Park of Serra do Cipo, Brazil - RX_R2 | ecosystem: Host-associated > Plants > Roots >...
CCTATCGCGAAGGGAATGCGCCAGCCCCAGGCGCGCAACTCCTCGGGGGTCAGGAAAACCAGCTGCAGCAGCAGCAGGACGAAGATGGCGCAGAGCTGCCCGCCAATCAGGGTGACATATTGGAAGCTGGAGAAGAAGCCGCGATGCTTCTTGTCCGCCACCTCGGACAGATAGGTGGCGCTGGTGCCATATTCGCCGCCGAGCGACAGGCCTTGGACGAAGCGGGCGAAAGTCAGGATGATCGGCGCGGCCACCCCGATCGCCTCATAGGTCGGGCACACCGCGATCATCAAGGAGCCGGCGCACATCACCACCACGGAGAGGGTCAGCGAATTGCGCCGCCCATAGCGGTCGGCGAGATGGCCGAACAGCCAGCCGCCCACCGGGCGGATCAGGTAGGTGAAGGAGAAGATGGTCCAGGCGCTGATCTGCTGAACGGTGGGATCGCCCTTGGGAAAGAAGGAGCCGGCGAAATAGAGGGCGAAGGCCGAATAGGTATAGATATCGAACCACTCGATCAGATTGCCGATCGAACCGACGAATATCGCGCGGATGCGCCGGCGCGAATCCGCACCAACGTCGATGAAGCTGTCGTTCATGCTGAGCCCGTCCTGGTTTTCTTCCCTGCCCTCACTTCAAGGCAAAAGGGACCAGTTGGCAAGCTAAGGTTTCTGCTTGCCGATCCAGTTGGCCGGATCCATCGCGGCGCGTGCTTCGTCTTCGTCGAACCAGCGTGTGACCTCGGCCATATAGGGCGGCGGCCCCGGCGCCTCTTCAAGCAGGCGGTCCACTTCCCGAACCACCGTCGCGCCGAGCGCGCCCCGCGAACAGGCGACATGGGCCGCGAAGATGGCCGGAGCGTTCTCCAGCGGCAGAAAGGTGATCTCGGCCGCGGGATCGACGGCGGCACGGAAATAACGCTGTTCGAAACTGTAGCCGAGCACATAGTCGACACGGCCATTGCCGAGCATCTTCATCGCCTGAATCGCGTTCTGCACCGATAGAAGCGACCTTCCCTGCGATTGGATGAAATTGTCTATGGCGGTGCCGAGACGGCGGTCTCGGGCATAGGCTCCGTGCAATCCGGTCGCCGTTTCGAGCCGAGTCAGATCGAGGGCGCCGGACGCGTCGCGGTAAGGCGCGAAACGGGCCAGCCCCTCTGTCCGCACGATCACCCCGGCCGGCGGAACCAGCAGGGAGGTCAGGCTGAAGACGGCCACCGCGGAACGCTCCGGCGTCTCGGCGACCCCGACCATGCATTGTCCGTCATGCATCGAGAGTTCGTGAAAACCGCGGCTGTTGCTGGCCTCGACGATCTCATTGTCGAACATATCGAGCCGGGCGATCAGCCAGCGCAGGCTCAGATCGAGAAATCCCGTTCCCGCCAAGGGGCCCTTGGCGATATGGCCGGGCAGAAAACTCTCATTGAGGACCCAGAGCACTTTTTCCTTGGCGTCGGCGATGGGCAGGAAAACCCAAAGGACGACGGGCAGCCAGCGCATCCCTCGCATGTTCTCCGCTCCCACTCGAAGACCGCGACCTGGCCAGCCTAAACCGGTTGGAAGAAGTTTTGCAGGAAAAAGCAAACCCCGCCGGAGTGAACCGACGGGGTTTGTTTGGTGCGGTCGAGAAGACTCGAACTTCCACGGGTTGCCCCACAGCGACCTCAACGCTGCGCGTCTACCAGTTCCGCCACGACCGCAATCTGGTAAGGTGCAGGCTTATAGCGAATGACAAGGTCTGGTTCAAGCGGTGTTATTGGAAAATTTGGAATGGATCGTCAGCGACGCCCCCGTCGCCTATCCCGTTGCCCTGGAATTCATGGAAAAACGAGTTGCGGAAATCCGCGCCGGAACGGCGCCGGAAGCGGTCTGGCTGCTGGAACATCCGCCCCTCTACACGGCCGGCACCTCGGCCAAACCCGCCGATCTGCTGCAGCCCGACCGGTTCCCGGTCTATGAGGCGGGGCGCGGCGGCCAATACACCTATCACGGTCCCGGCCAACGGGTGGCCTATGTCATGCTCGATCTGCAGAAGCGCGGCCGCGATGTGCGCTGCTTTGTGCGCGATCTCGAGGAATGGGTGATCATGACCCTGGCCCAGTTCGGGGTGAAGGGCGAAATCCGGGACGGTCGGGTCGGCATCTGGGTCGATCGGGGACAGGGCCGCGAGGATAAGATCGGCGCGATTGGCGTCCGCGTGCGCCATTGGGTCACTTTTCATGGCATTTCGCTCAATATCGACCCCGATCTGTCCCATTTCGGGGGCATCGTTCCGTGCGGCATCACTCAATATGGCGTGACCTCGCTGTGGGATCTTGGTCATACGCCCACCCGCGAGGAGGTCGATATCGCTTTGCGCCATTGTTTCTTCCAGCAGTTTGGAAAGGCGCCGAGCTACAGTTCGTGACGTAAAGGGGGTACGGCACATGACGAGGGGGAAGTCGGACCGGAATATGAAGCACATCAACCTCGCCCTGCAGGGGGGCGGGTCGCATGGCGCCTATACTTGGGGCGTGCTGGAGCGGCTGATGGGCGACCGGCGTCTGCATATCGCCGGCCTTTCGGGCACCAGCGCGGGGGCGATGAACGCGGTGGTGATGGCCGACGGCTTCATCAAGGACCGCCGCGAAGGCGCCATCCGCTCGATCCGCCATTTCTGGGAGAGAATTTCCGAGACCGGCTTCTTCAACGCCAAAACCCAGGCCTTCTGGAAGGGGCTCGGCTCGACGGTCAATCTCGACAGCACGCCGCTCTATCACATGTTCGACATGTTCACCCGGCTGTTCTCGCCCTACGAGCTGAACCCGATGGACTACAACCCGCTGCTGGAGATCATCGAGGAGCTGATCGATTTCGAGGAGCTGCGGAACCATACCGAACTGAAGCTGTTCGTCACCGCCACCAATGTGCGGACCGGAAAGCCGCGCGTCTTCACCACCCATGAAATGACCGCCAAGGTGCTGATGGCTTCGGCTTGCCTGCCCCTGGTGTTCAAGGCGGTGGAAATCGACGGTGAGCATTATTGGGATGGCGGCTATATCGGCAACCCCTCGATCTATCCGTTGGTTCACGAATGCGATTCGGAGGATGTGATCATCATCCAGATCAATCCCCTGCGCCGCAATGACGTGCCGCATACCGCGCGGGATATCCTCAACCGGTTGAACGAACTGTCCTTCAACACTTCGATCGTGCGCGAAATGCGCGGCTTCGCCACCATCACCCAGCTGATCGAGTCAGGGCAGCTCAACAACCATCATTATTCAGAAGTCAATTTCCACATGATCGAGGCGCAGGACGATCTAGCCCAGTTCAACGCCTCTTCCAAATTCAACACCGATATCGCCTTCCTGGAAGACCTGCATCAGCGCGGCTGGAACGCCGCCGAACGCTGGCTCGACCAGAATTTCGACATGCTGGGCGTGAAGTCGACGCTCGATGTGATGGACATGTTTACGTAGTATGACGCCTCGCCTCCGGCTCGGCGGTTCCGCCGGACGACCGGCGCGGCGCCAGTCGGCGCCGTTAGCAGTTCGCGATTGTCCGCTCCGCGTTCACTTCGTTCCAAATGGATCGCAAACCGCTAATCCTTTGACAGCCAATCCTCGATCAGCCTTCGGGCGATCGAGATCGGCCGCGGCAGGCTCATGCCCCGTTCGGGAAAGGTCCGCAGCTCCTCGCGGGTGAACCAGGCCGCCGTTTCCAGCTCATGAGTGTCGACCCGCGGCTCTTCCCGGATGCCGGTGGCATGAAAGCCGATCATCAGCGAGCCGGGAAAGGGCCAGGGCTGCGAGGAATGATAGGTCACGTCGGTGACCTTGATCCCCGTTTCCTCCATCACTTCGCGCGAAACCGCCTCTTCCGGCGTTTCGCCCGGCTCGACGAAGCCGGCCAGGGTGGAGAACATGCCCGGCGTCCAGATCGCCTGGCGGCCGAGCAGGCAATGATCGTCGGAGGTCACCAGCATGATCACGGCGGGGTCGGTGCGCGGGAAGGTTTCCTGGCCGCAGGCCGGATTGGTGCAGCGGCGCACATGCCCCCCCTGGGTCGGCAGGGTATGACTGCCGCAGCGGCCGCAGAAGCGATGGGTGCGGTGCCAGTACACCATGCCGCGGGCGAAGGCCAGCAAGGCCCCGTCGGCTTGGCTGAGCTGCCCGCCGATCTGGCGGATGTCGGCGAACTCGCCGGCTTCGGTCAGATGGGGAATGGCGTCCAGCTCGTGATGCGAGAGGTCGCAGGCGAAACAGGCGACCCCGTTCTGCATGCCGAGAAAGATCGGCGGCTCGCCGGGTTCGAGCAGAGGTGCGATCTCGGCATGCGGAACACTGACGATCTGATCGCCCTTGATCAGGCTGTGCGAGCGCCAGACCGGAAAGATGCGGCTGGCGGCCGTCTTCAGAAGCGACATCAGCCCATCCTCGTCCCGCCGCAATGTCGAGGCGCGATCGAGAGTGCTTCCGCTGAAATAATTGGGTTTCGGTTTCAGACTCACGCGAATTCCAGGATTTTCTGGTCCACGGCCAAGGTGCCGCCCGGATTGGCGTGGATCTTGGCGACCTTGCCGTCGCGTTCGGCCCGCAAGGAGTTTTCCATCTTCATCGCCTCGACCACCGCCAGCACTTCGCCCGCCTTGACCTCGTCTCCTTCAGAAACCGCCACCGAGACCAAAAGTCCCGGCATGGGTGAGAGAAGATATTTGGAGAGATCCGGCGCGGCCTTTTTCGGCATCAGCTTCATCAGCTCGGCGGCGCGGGGGCTGAGCACCTTGGCGTCGAACTGCCCGCCGGCATGGAACAGGCGATAGCCGATGCCCAGGCGGTCGATCTGCGCGACGATCGCCTTGCCCTTGACCTCGCCCCGGAACAAAGGCTGGCCGATCTGCCAGTCTGAGCGCACCTCGGCAAGCTCCTTGAGCCCGATCTTGTAGCCATGCTCGCCGGCCTTGACCACGAACTCGTCGCCCGGATGCGCGCCCCGCCCCTGCAGCTGCCCGCTGATCGAACATTCGCGCTCCTGATGGCGCCGATGCACGAAGGCGGCGATGGCGGCCAGCAAGGCGGGTTCGGAGGGCGGGAGGTTTTCGACCGAGAAGCCGTTCTTATATTCCTCGGCGATGAAGCCGGTCGAGAGCTCGCCCTTGACGAAGCGGGGATGGCCCATCAGCGCGGCCAGGAACGGGATATTGTGGTTGAGGCCGCGGATGTAATATTCGTCGAGCGCCTTCCTCATATGCGCGATCGCCTCATGGCGGTTGGCCCCATATGAGCAGAGCTTGGCGATCATCGGATCGTAGAACATGCTGATCTCGCCGCCTTCGACCACGCCACTATCAACCCGGACGTTCTTGCCGGCCTCGGGTTCCTGATAGCGGGTCAGCCGCCCGATCGAGGGCAGGAAGTTGCGATAGGGATCCTCGGCATAGACGCGCGCTTCCAGGGCCCAGCCCTTGAGCTTGATATCGTCCTGGGTGAAGGCGAGCTTCTCGCCGGCGGCGATGCGGATCATCCATTCGACCAGATCGAGCCCGGTCACCAGTTCGGTCACCGGATGCTCGACCTGGAGGCGGGTGTTCATCTCGAGGAAGTAGAAGTTCCGGTTCACATCGACGATGAACTCGACCGTGCCGGCCGATTTGTAATTCACCGCTTTCGCCAGTGCGACCGCCTGCTCGCCCATCGCCTTTCTGACCTCGGGCGTCAGGAACGGGCTCGGCGCCTCTTCGATCACCTTCTGATGGCGCCGCTGGATCGAGCATTCGCGCTCGCCCAGGTAAACGACATTGCCGTGGCTGTCCCCCAGCACCTGGATCTCGATGTGCCTGGGATGCTCGATGAACTTCTCGATGAAGACGCGGTCGTCGGCAAAGGAGGATTTCGCCTCATTGGTGGCCGAGACGAAGCCTTCCTTGGTCTCCTGGTCGGACCGCGCCAGACGCATGCCCTTGCCGCCGCCCCCCGCCGAGGCCTTGATCATCACCGGATAGCCGATCTCGCGGGCGATCTTCACCGCCTCCTCGGCGCCCTTGATCACCCCCAGATAGCCCGGCACCGAAGAGACGCCGGCCTGCTTGGCCAGCTTCTTCGATTCGATCTTGTCGCCCATGGCGAAGATCGCCTCGGCATCGGGACCGATGAAGATGATGCCTTCCTTGGCAAGCGCTTCCTGGAACTCTCTTTTTTCCGAGAGGAAGCCGTAACCCGGATGGACGGCGTCCGCGCCGGTCTGCTTGCAGGCGGCGACGATCTTATCGATCTGCAGATAGGATTGGGCCGAAGCGGGCGGGCCGATATGGACGGCTTCGTCGGCCATCCGCACATGCAGCGCGTCCTTGTCGGCGTCGGAGTAAACCGCCACCGTCGCGATGCCCATCTTCTTCGCCGTGCGCATCACGCGACAGGCGATCTCGCCTCGATTGGCGACCAGGATTTTCTTGATCATTCGGCGACCTCGTAGCTCCCTCTCCCCTTGCGGGAGAGGGTCGGGGTGAGGGGGCTCACAGCGGGATGTTCCCATGCTTGCGCCAGGGGTTCTCGAGCTTCTTGTCCTTGAGGATGGCGAGTGATTTACAGATGCGCCGGCGCGTGGCGTGCGGGCGGATCACATCGTCGATGAAGCCCCGATGTCCAGCCACGAACGGATTGGCGAACTTCTTGCGGTATTCCTCGGTGCGCTCGGCGATCTTGTCGGGATTGCCGATATCCTCGCGGAAGATGATCTCCACCGCGCCCTTGGGACCCATCACCGCGATCTCGGCCGTCGGCCAGGCGTAATTGACGTCGCCGCGAAGATGCTTGCTGCTCATCACGTCATAGGCGCCGCCATAGGCCTTGCGGGTGATCACCGTGACCTTCGGCACCGTACATTCGGCATAGGCGTATAAGAGTTTCGCGCCATGCTTGATGATGCCGCCATATTCCTGCGCGGTGCCGGGCAGGAAGCCGGGCACGTCGACGAAGGTGACGAGCGGGATATTGAAGGCGTCGCAGAAGCGCACGAACCGCGCCGCCTTGCGCGAACTGTCAATATCGAGGCACCCCGCCAGCACCAAAGGCTGGTTGGCGACGATGCCGACCGTGGATCCCTCCATGCGGGCGAAGCCGACGATGATATTGCCGGCGTAAGTGGGGCCGATCTCGAAGAAATCCCCGTCATCCACCACTTTGAGGATCAGCTCCTTCATGTCGTAGGGCTTGTTGGGATTGTCGGGGATCAGCGTATCCAGGCTGGGTTCGATGCGCGAAGCCGGATCGAGCGTGGGCCGGACGGGCGGCTTCTCCCGGTTGTTGGCCGGCAGGAAGTCGACGAAGCGGCGCAGTTCGAGAAGAGCTTCCACGTCATTCTCGAAAGCCAGATCCGCCACGCCGGACTTCGTCGTGTGGGTCACGGCCCCGCCCAGCTCCTCGGCCGTCACCGTCTCATGCGTGACCGTCTTCACCACGTCGGGGCCGGTCACGAACATGTAGGAACTGTCCTTCACCATGAAGATGAAGTCGGTCATGGCCGGGGAATAGACCGCGCCCCCCGCGCAGGGTCCCATGATCAGCGAGATCTGCGGCACCACGCCCGAGGCCAGCACATTCTGCTGGAACACTTCGGCGTAACCGGCCAGGGACGCCACGCCTTCCTGGATGCGCGCGCCACCGGAATCATTCAAGCCGATGACCGGAGCGCCAAGCTTCATCGCCTGCTCCATCACCTTGCAGATCTTCTCGGCATGGGTCTCCGACAGCGAGCCGCCGAACACCGTGAAATCCTGGCTGAACACGAAGACCAGCCGGCCATTCACCGTGCCGTATCCCGTCACCACCCCGTCGCCCGGAACCTGCTGCGATCCCATGCCGAAATCGGTGCAGCGATGCTCGACGAACATGTCCCACTCCTCGAAGGAATTGGCATCAAGCAGCAGATCGATGCGCTCGCGCGCCGTCAGCTTCCCCTTCGCATGCTGCGCCTGTACCCGCTTGATCCCGCCGCCCGCTCGGGCCCGTACGCGCTTCTCTTCAAGTTCTCGGATGATGTCTTGCATTGGTCCCCCAGTGCGGCGGTCTACTTCTTCTTATATGTGACCGCGAAGATGACTGTTGTGAAATATCACCAAGCGAGGGGACTATCCAGTGGCTTTCCCCTTGAACTCCCTTCCGTTCGGTCACAGCTTAGGGGCGACATATACGCAGGAGGAACCTCCCATGACCTTGAAAGTTGGCGACAAGCTGCCCTCCGTCACCTTGAAGACGATGACGGAAGACGGCCCCAAGGACGTCACCACCGACGCCCTGTTCTCCGGCAAGAAAACCGTGCTGTTCGCCCTTCCCGGCGCCTTTACCCCCGGCTGCTCGATGAAGCATGTGCCGGGCTTCGTCCGCCATCATGACGAGATCAAGGCCAAGGGCGTCGAACTGATCGCCTGCCTCTCGGTCAATGACGCGTTCGTCATGGGTGCTTGGGAAAAAGATCAAAAGGCCGAAGGCAAGGTGATGATGCTGGCCGACGGCAATGCCGATTTCACCAAAGCGGTCGGATTGACCATGGACGGAACCGGCTACGGCTTGGGCCTGCGCTCGCAACGCTACGCCGCCATCATCGAGAATGGCGTGGTGAAGCATCTCAATATCGAGACTGCGCCGGGCGTCGACGCCTCCAGCGCGGAGACGATTCTCAAGCTGCTCTAATCAATTCCAGCATCCGGGCTGCCGCCAGCACTTCCTGGCACAGCCCGTCGGTGCGGGCCTTGGCTTCCGCATCGACGCCCCAGCGCTCGGCTTGGAAGGTCTCGTCGAGGCGCGACAGGGCGAAAGCGTCCGCCGCGCTCACCTTCCCTTCCACCACCGCCAGCGCCAGAACCAGCGATCCGAGACAGGGCGCGAGCGACTGCAGCGCCGTCAGGGTCCAATCGTCGTAGGATTCGAGTCTCTGCCGCAGCGTGGTGAGACTCTCGGCATCCTGCGCCACCGGCACGATCCCCTCGGTCACGGCCAAAGGCGCGCCGAGCTCCTTCTCCGCCCAATCGAGCCAGGGCTGCCAATGCTCGGCCTGCTCGGCTGCCAGATCCGAGGGGGCCTCGGCGCGATAGCACAGGAGATCCGATCCGCCGAAGCCGACCAGATAGCCGATTACCTGGCCGCGGGTCAGGTTCATGCGGTCGATCGCCGTGCTGGCCAGCTGCGTCAGCGGCATCGAGGCCGGCACGATGGTCTCGCCCTGCTCCGCCCATTCTTGGGACAAAGCGTCCGCCAAGCCGGACGAGGCCACGGTAAGAGGCCGGCCCGTCGGCGTCTTGACCGGCTTGCCATCGAGAAAAACCGAGAAACCGCCCTCGGCCGCCCCGCTGGCCGCATTTTTATAAAACCGCTTCACCGCAACCCTCCCGCTGCCGGGCGCGCCCGCTGCCGCCCCTGCGCCAATGCGGCGAAGCAGGGATTGCCCTCGGTGGCGAAGCTCATCAGCGGGCTGGCGACATCGCTGGCGATAACCGGAACATTCTTGACGATGGCGCCGCGATCCAGCGCCACCGCCGGATGCAGCAAGGTGCCGCCGACATCGAGCGGCGTCGAGGGTTTCTCTCCGGCCGGCCGCGGAGTCAAGGTGAAATCGAGCGATTCGCTGACCAGATTGACGCTGCCCTGTCCGGTCACCGTCTGGTTCCCCGCCGCGAACAGCAGCGCCTCGGATCGCGCCAGCCCGTCGGCCAGAGTAAAATGGCTGAGCAGGCAACGCAGATCGGCGTGATCGGCGCTGCCGGTGGTGAGCCGCCCGAGGATCGCGCCCAACCCATCTTCGGTAAGGCGGCTGGAGATCTGAGTGGGACCGACCGACAACAGGCTGAACCCCTCCTGCGAAGCCACCAGGGCGCGCAGCGAAGCGCCGGAGCCGGCGCTGTGCAGCTTGAAGTCGATTTTTCCGCCTTGCACGGTCTTGGACAGGCCAAGACCGGTGAGGAAATCCCCCACCGAAACATGCGTGACCGTCAGATCGACCCCCAGTGCGGGCGGCGTGGCACCCACATCGGCTTCGGCGCGCGCATCGATGCGACCGCCTGCGATCGACTCGGCGGCGGCGCCCGCCGTCAGCTTGCCGTCGCGCCAATCCAGATCGATGGCGACGGGACCGACGGTGAGCTTGTTGTCGACCAGCTTGGCCACCTGCCAGACGATATGGCCGTCGCTTTCCATCATGATCTGCGTCGGCAGCGGATCATCCGAGAAGACCCGCCCCTCGATCGGCAGAACCCGGTCGCTCTCGGCGGCGGGCTTGGGCGGCAAGGTGAGATCGAGCAGCGCGGAACCGAACTTGCCTTCGACCACAGCATGGCCGGCATGGCGGCCGACCCCGATCTGGCCGGATATGTCGCTGCGTCCCAAAGAGCCTTTGAGGTCGGCGATGCGCCAGGATTTTTCTTCGTCCTTGCCGCTGGCGCCGACATGGCCCGACAGCGACATCGGCAGCGAGGCCCCTTGCCCCCCGAAACCGAAAGCCGGCACGGCGTCGCCATCGACGGTCAGCGCCAGATCGATACCGGTCCCGGCCAGGGGATCGGCGATACTGCCCTTGATGCTGACGGCCAACACGTCATGCCGGCCGATGGTGGCCTCGACCGTCGAGATCGACGGGCGCGCCAGCGGCCCGGCCAAGGTGAAGGCGCCACGCGCCGAGCCGAGCGAGGGCAGCGGCAATCCGATCAGCGGATCGAGATCGGCGCTGTCATTGAGTTCGGCCGTCATCGACAGAGCCACGACCGGACCGAGCTTGGGATCGGTTCGCAACGTGCCTTCGGCGCTGGCCACCAACCCCGGCATCAGCGCTTTCAAGCGCACCGCCAGAGGTTTCTCATCGACGAAGATATCGCGCAGACTGCCGAGGCGGCCGGTAACCGACAGAGGCCGCCCGCTCCACTGGCCGTCCAGCGTCACCGCGATCGGGGTCGAAAGCCCATCGGTATCCAGCGTGGCGCGGTCGATTTCCAGCCCCTTGCCGGCGGGATTCTGCACATGCAGCGCGACATGGCGGAACACAATTTGTGTCACGCGGATCTCCGCCGCCGGCAGATCCGCTCTTTCGCCGTCGCGCGGTTCGGCGGTGAATTCCCAATTGCCGCGGGCTTGCTCGTCCTGTTCGAGAAGGATATCGGCGCCGTCGACCTGCACCCGTTCGACACGCACCTCGCCCCACAATAAAGGCACCAGCCCGATCTCGGCCTCGACATGGTCGAGCTTGATCATGTCCTGGCGGGCGCCGCCCGGCCGGTTGGCCAGGGTCACGCCATTGGCGACCAGAGCCGGACGCAGCGAGGCGCGGAATTTGACGGGGCCGGAAAAGGCCAGCTCGCGGCCGGTCTCGGCCTTGGTCCAGGCGGCAAGCTGCGTTCGGTAGCGCTCGGTATCGATGCTTTTGACCACGCGCACCATCGCCACCGCCAGAATCAGCAGCAGAACCAGCGCGAGGCGAAAGGCGGGCTTGGCTTTCTTCATCGGGCCTGAACGAGCAGGGTCGGCAGGACGCCGACCAGATGCGGGTAGGAGTCCACCACCAGATCGGCGCCGGCGGCCAAAAGCTCGGCCGACGTGTGATAGCCCCAACCCACGCCGACGGCGCACACCCCGGCCGATTTGCCCATCTGCATGTCGTAGCTGGTGTCGCCGATCATCACCGCCTCGGCCGGCCGGACGCCGGCTTCGTCCAGCGCGCGTCGCAGCATGGCGGGATGCGGCTTGCCGGGATTGTCGTCGGCGGTCTGCAGCGAAACGAAGCGCCCCTCGAGACCATGCCGCTCGATCATCATCAGAAGGCCGCGGCGCGATTTGCCGGTCGCCACCGCCAGAACCCACCCCTCGGATTCCAGCGCGTCGAGCGCTTCCATCACGCCGGGGAACAGCGGCTCGAAATGATCGGCCCGGGTCCGCAGCTCCTGAAAGCCAGTTTTATAGCCCTCGATCACCCGAAGCAGCTGGACCGGATCGGTGTCGGGCAACAAAGCCGCCACCGCTTCATGCAGCGACAGGCCGATGATGCGGCGGATCGCCTCCGGCGCCGGGGCCTTGATGCCATTACGTTCGCATGCCCACACCATCGAGGCGACGATATTGTGCTGACTGTCGATCAAAGTCCCGTCGACATCGAAAACGGCAAGGCGTGTAGTAGGCGGCATAAGCTCTGTTTCGTGATGCAGCGGAAAAATCTTCGTTCTTTGGACGCGGCCTCATCCTACCACCCCAGATGCCGCTGGACAGCCCCGAAACGGGCGGTTACCAATTCGAGGAAATATGTCATTGTGTCGAAGTGCGCCAAAGCTCGTTTCGGCGCAGGGTGCGTTCAGAGGGAACCGATGAAAAGAATTTTGCTGACTTCCTGCGCCACCGCTCTGGTTCTGTCGGTGGTAGGCGGGAATTCCGCGATGGCGCAGACTACCTTCACAGGTTCAGGTTCCACTCCGGTCATCGTCACCACCACTGTCACCGATCAAGGGAGCACCGCGAACACGGTCACCGTCAATGGAGGCGGCACCGTCGAACTGGACGGGCTCAATACCTATACCGGCGGGACGACGGTTACCGGCAATACCGTGCTGCGGGTCAGCCAGGACGCCAATCTCGGCGCGGCCACCGGCGGCGTCACCCTGGGCGACAGCAGCAGTTCGGGCTATCTGCAGGTCGGGGGCACCACCGGCGGGAACACCGGCGCCACCAGCTTCTCCTCCAACCGCAACATCGCCCTCAGTGCCGGCGGCGGCCAGCTCAACAACGCCTTCTCGGGCGCCGCCACCTTCAATGGCCAGATCAGCGGCAGCGGCAATCTGACCGTCAATCAGGGCACGGTGCAGCTGACCAACAACAATAACAGCTACACCGGCCAGACCACCGTTCAGAACGGCGCGCAGCTGATCATCAGCAATGACGCGCAGCTCGGCGCCGGCACCGTGACCTCGAACGGCACCTCGATTTATAATGCGGTCAATCTGGGCGGCACCGCTTCGGGGTCGACCGGCAGCCTGACCATCGCCAACGGCACCAGCGGCTTCACCTCGTCCCGCACCATCAATGTCGACGCCGGCGGCGGCATCATCAACGGCCCTACGGGGGGCACCGCCACCTTCACCGGCGTGGTCCAAGGCACCGGCCAGCTGGCCATCAATAATGGCACCGTGGCGCTGACCAACACCGCCAACACCTATAGCGGCGGCACCGCCATCCAGCATGGCGCGACCCTGCAGATTTCCGACGACACCCAGCTGGGTTACGCCTATGGCCAAGTGTCGCTGGGTAACGGTGTGGCCGGGAGCGGCGGCGGCACCCTGCAATTCACCAACAGCTCGGCTCTGAGCGATGCGCGCGGCTTCGCCCTCAATGAAGGCGGCACCAACAGCATCCTGACCAACAGCGCCGGCACGGTGACCCTGAGCGGCCAGCTCGCGGGGAGTGGAGGCTTGACGGTGGGCGGCAATGGCACGCTGATCCTCGCCAGCGCCAACACCTTCACGGGCGACCTGCGCGTCTCGAACGGCGCCAGCCTGGAAATCAGCAACGACAATCAGCTGGGCGGCTATACCACGACCACAAATTCGATAACCGGCCAGATCACCAGCTCGCCCAATTCGACGCTCAATACTCTCCATCTCGATGGCGGCACTCTGCTGGTCTCGACCTCGACCACCCTGCGGCATCCGATGATGACCAGCAGCCAGAACAGCACCATCAACACCGGCACCAACAATGTGGTGGTCACCGGAAACATCACCGACGACACCACCGCCGCCGGCGGCCTGGTCAAGACCGGCTCCGGCGTGCTGACCCTGGACGGCACCAACAGCTATAGCGGCGGCACCGTCGTCAATGCCGGTTCGCTGATCGTCGGCGATTCCAGCAATCCCAAAGCCAGCCTGGGCGGCGACGTCACCGTCAATACGGGCACCATCCTGGGCGGGTCGGGCAGCATCGCCGGCACGGTGATCAATAATGGCGGCGCGGTGGCGCCGGCTAACGTCCTGACCGTCGGCGGCTATATCCAGGGTTCCGACGGCGTGCTGGCGCCGGAGATCACCCCCTCCACCACCGCCGGCACCACGGCCTCGGAACTGAAGGTGACCGGCACCGCCGTCATCGGCGGCGGCACCCTGTCGGTCGGCTACGGCTCCGGCTTCCTGAAGGCCGGCACTTACGAGATCTTCAACGCCGCCAACATCGCCGGCAACGGCTTCACCACAGTCAATGCCGGCACCATCCCGAGCGCCGGCCTGACCGCCGCGCTGGTCACCCAGGGCACCGGCGGCTGCGGCGCGACCTATTGCGTGGTGCTGGTCCAAAAGAGCGACCTGCCGGATCACCCGACCGTGCTGACGTCCCTGACCAGCGCCACTCTGGAACAGGCGCAGCAGACCACCAGCGCCCTGCTCGACCGCCTGGCCAGCGCGCGCACCAACGCCTTGGCCGATGAGCTGGCGGTCGCCCTGACCGATACCCACCGCGTGCGGGGTACCTCGCCCTACGGCTTCTGGGTTCAGCCGGTCGGCGATTTCGGCTCGCAAAACGGCGCCGGCACCCAGCCCGGCTACAGCACCACCGGCGGCGGCTTCCTGATCGGGGCCGACACCGAATGGGCACCGGGCGTCTCGATCGGCATCGCCTTCGGCTACACCTATGATTCCCTGAAAGAGAATGGCGGCAACGCGTCCGGCAATAATTCGACTCCGCTGCTGGCCGTCTATGGCGGCTGGTGGAACGGCCCCTTCGCCATCGACGCGCTGGCCGCGATCGGCATGGGCCAGATCGATGGTTCGCGCATCCTCGACCTGCCGCTGGCCGGCGCGACCACCAATACCATCCAGGTCGCCAAATCCAGCCATAACGCCAACCAGAAGATCGCCGCCCTTCAGGGCAGCGGCGCCTGGGCCTTCGATGGCTGGGTGGTGGGACCCCAATTCGGCGCCAAATTCATCAATCTGCGCGAGACCAGCTACACCGAGACCGGCACCGACATCTATAATTTCACCGTCGCCAGCAACAGCCTGAACTCGCTCCGGCCATTCGCCGGCGTCGATCTGACCAAGCGCTTCTTCATCAGCGACCACTGGGCTCTGGTGCCAAATCTCAAGGCCGGGTACGAGCATGAGGTCAATAACGACGTCCGCAAGATCAACGCCCAGACCGAAGGCGACGCCCAGCTCTGGGTGTTCAACGGCCTGTTGCCCGGTGCCAATATTCTGCGCTTCGTCGGTGGGCTGAAGCTGGAGCTGAACCGCACCGAGGCGTTCTACGTCACCTATGACCGCCAGCAGAGCAATACCGGTCAGACCCAATATATCAGCGGCGGCTTCCGCTACCGCCTGTAGGAAAAAGGCCGGGGATCGAACCCCGGCCTTTTTTATCAGAACACCTTCGTCACGCCGCCGAAGAAGCCGCGCCGCGCCCCGAACTGGGGCGCGCCGACGCCGACGCCGGTGCCGTTGCGGATCTCATACTCCTTGTCGAGCAGATTGATCACGTCAAAGCGCAGCTTGACCGCGCCCAAGGCCGGCAGATCGAGGGCCTGATTGACGCCCAGATTGACAGTGACGTAGTGCGACAGCGAGGTGCCGTTCGGCACGCCGTTGCTGGCCCGCAGGCCCGATTGCGACACCATATCCGCCGAAAAACGGGTATCGCCCCATTTATAAGAGCCGCCCGCCGACGCGGTATAGGTCTGATCGTGATCGAGATGAATCCAATGCTGCGAGACATAAGCGATATCGTCAGGGCTGAAATTGAACTGGCTGCTGACAAAGTCCTTGCCGATGGCGCGCGCCGCGGCAAAGTTCCCGTAGAGGTTCCAATTGCCTGAAACATAGGACAGCGACAGCTCGCTGCCATATTGCTTGCCCTTGGCGTAGTTGAACGGCGTCAGGATGATCGGCGCGCCGAACTGGCCTTCGTCGATGAGGTTGGTGCTGCTCTTATAGTAATTGTCCCAGCCCAAGGTCAGGCCGGGCAGGAGCACCTGGGAAATGCCGACATCGTAATAGTTCGCCCGTTCCGCCTTGGGGGTGGTGTCCAGATTTACCGCCGGTGCGTTGCTGGTGTTGACGTACAGATTGAGATCCTTGCCACCCACCAGTTCGAAGGGCGGCGGGGTGAAATAGCGGGAATAGCCGGCATGGACCGTGGTGGTGTCGGTCGGTTTCCACACCGTATTGACTCGCGGGCTGAACTGCCAGGCATGGGTATAGGCGTCCACCACGTCGAAGCGGCCGCCATAATTGACGGTCAAGGCGTCGGTCAGTGTCCATTCGTCCTGCAGATAGGCGCTGTAGGTCCAGCTGAGCTTGCCGCCATTGTCGGGGATCGAGATCGGGCTTTGACCGATCTGCGCGCCGCTGAGCGGATCGAGCGGGAAGACCTCCGAGGTGGTAGTGCTGGTGCCGCGATCGCCTTCGAGGATCAGGCCGGCGCGCAAGGTATGGGCCGGGGTCAAATGATAGACCGCTTCGGCCTGGACGCCTCCGGCCGTATCCCGCTTATAGGCATATTGCGCGATACCGTTATAGAGCAGGTCGCCAGGCACATCGGGCGTGAAAAGCAGGCTGGAATAGCGGCCAAAGACCGAGACCTGATAGTGGAAACTGTCATTGACCGATTTCAGATAGCTCAGCACCGCATAGTCAGTGATCTCGCGCTGGCTTTCATTGAGCTGGTCACTGGGATAATCGGTGCGGCCATTGAGGCTGTAGCCAAGCGAGGGCGAAAGGCCGGCCTGGTCGGGGATCTGGAATTGGTTGCGCGCCGATCCGGCGATCAGCGAAACCTTGCTGTCCTCATCGACGATATATTCGAAATAGCCGAAGCCGGTGCCCTGCTGGGTGCTGTCATGCAGCGGATTGGAGCGGCCGTCCGGGCTTTCGATACCGAGCCCGTTCTGCAGATAGGAAGCGCTGACGAAATAATTGAAACGTCCGCCCTCGGCAGAGCCGCCATATTCAATGCTGGGCTGGATGGTGCCGTGCGAGCCGCCATAGAAGCTGATCTCGCCGCCCGGTGTGAAGGCGCCGGATTTGGTGCTCATATCGACGATGCCGGCGGTTCTGAGACCATATTCCGCCGGCAGGGCGCCGGTGATCAGCTGGACCTGGTCGGCCAGGCGCGGGGACAGACTCTGGCCGAACACGCTGATGCCTTCCGGCAGGATGACGCCGTTCAGGCGATATTGCAGATTGTTGTGCTCGCCGCGGATATGGATCTGGCCGAAGCTGTCCTGCGCCACGCCGGGCGCCTGCAGCAGAATGTCGTTCAAGGGCAGATTGTCGCCGCCCGGCAGGCCCTGGATGGTATCGGCGCCGATGATATAGGTCGAGGCGCCGGTCTGGGTCTGAATCTCGTTGCGGGTCTGGTTGAGTTTCTCCGCGGTGACGGTGATGTTCTGGATCTCGCCCCTGCCCGATGCGTCAGCATCTTCGGCACGGGCGGCGCCCGCCGCCATCGCCAGGACCAGGAAACTGCAAGCCATGCCCAACGGCTTGCGCCGGGACGTAATAATACCGCTCATAAAAATGCTCCGCTCACTAAAACCTGAAAAAGAAGTTCGGTTTCAGGAAGCGGCAGGCGGTGCTCGGCTGGAGAAGTGACTGAAGGCGACAGGCCGAAAGTCCGCTGCCGCGGCGGCGGGGGCGAGGATATCGACGCGGGCCGCAGGCGCGGGAAACTCGGCCAGTTTGGGCAGATCGAGGCTGGCGAAGGCGGCGATACTGGCGCAGATGGCGCAATCGTCGCCGGCCAAGGGCAGATCCGGGCCGCCATTCTGCGCCGGCGCGGAAATCGTCGCCTGCGGAGTGGGCAATGGATGGATATGGGCAAAGGACAGAACGAGCTGAAGCGCGATGGCCAACAAGGCCAGTCGCGCCCCAAATCCTGATTGGGCTCGTCTTGATCCGAAACGAAACATGCTACTTTATAACATCAAAAAAAGGACCGGCTACACCAACTTTTCGACCAGCGGCGCGATCAGCTTGGCGGGCGGCGCGCCGAACAGGCGGGTGAAAGCGACATCGTCGGCGGCCGGCATCCACAGGAGCGGCCGGTACAAGGCGGCGAAAAGCAGATTGAATTGCGGCGCGCCGAACGGCGCCTTGTCCTCTTCCTCGTTTTGCTGCAAGGGGACGAAGGCATTGGGGGCGATACTGACGGCATGCATGCGGTTCTGCATGAGGCCGATGAACCAGTCGCGCCGCGGCTCGAATCGTTTGAAGGCCTCGGCGATGCGTATCAGCACCGTCCACAGAAGCGCACGAGCCCGCGGGTCATCATAGAAGAAGTCCCAGGTGAAATGCGGATCGCCTTTGACGTCTTCGAGGATCGCCTCGCATTGGCGCGTCAGGTCGGCCAGCCCGTCATCGCCCAGCACCAGATGCAGGAAATTGAAGTAATTGGGCAGCAGCGTGCGGGAAATCTGACCCGCTTCCAGCACTTCGGTCAGCGGATGGACCATCAGCCGGCGGAAAGGATCGGTGCGGCGTTCCTGCGCCATTTCCGACGCCACCGCATGGGTTAGTGTTCCCAGGAACTGGTTGACCAGCTCGGCGCAGCGATCGGACGCGAGAAAGGTCTTGGCTTCTTCGCCCGAAACCAGAAACGCTCCGATGATGCTCTGAGCGAAGCGGTGCAACTCCTCGCGGCCTTTCATCGTTGCTCCTCGTCGAACGCCTCGAAGGGCGGACCTGACCGCTCCTCGTCGAAACCAAAGAAATCGAAACTGGCGGCGATATGGGCGGGCAACGGCGCGATCACCTTGATCAGGCCTTTGCGGGGATGCGGCACCATCACGGCGCGCGAATGGAGATGCAGCTTCTTGCTGACCCCCTGCCCCGTCAGATAGGCTTCCTGCCCGCCATATTTGCCGTCGCCCTGGATCGGCGTGCCGAGCAAGGCGCAATGGGCGCGAAGCTGGTGGGTGCGCCCGGTGCGCGGCTCCATCTCCAGCCAGGCGGCTTTCTTGTAGGCGCTATCCACCACCCGGTAATAGGTGACGGCGCGCTTGCCGTCCTCATCGTCGACTGCGACCTTGTCGCCCATCTTGCCGGTCATCTTGGCAAGAGCCGCGTCGATGCGGCCCTGCGGATATTTCGGCGTGCCGACCACCAGCGCCCAATAGCATTTGCGGGCCTCGCGCGAGCGGAAGGAAGCCGCCAGCCTGGCGGCGGCGAAGGCATTGCGCCCCAGCAGCAATGCCCCGGACGTATCCTTGTCGAGGCGATGCACCAGACGCGGGCGCTCGGCGGCGCCGAAACGCAGGCTGTCCAGCATGGCGTCGAGATGATGGTCGAGGCTGGTGCCGCCCTGCACGGCCAAACCGGCCGGCTTATTCAGCACGATGACGTCGTCATCCATATAGAGAACCGCGTCCGCCAGTGCCTTGGCTTCGGCGGCGCTGACCGGTTTGCTGGGCTTCGGGCCGGTGGGCGCAGGTTTGGCCTCGCCCAGCGGCGGGACGCGGACCAATTGGCCCGCTTCCAACCGCTGGTTCGATTTGGCCCGTTTGCCGTCCACCCGGACCTGGCCGGTGCGGAGCAGTTTCTCCAGCCGACCATGTCCCAGATCGGGGAAGCGTCGTGAAAACCACCGATCCAGCCTGAGATCGGTTTCGTCCGCCGTGACGGTGACGCTTTGCACTCCGCTCAAAACACATCCCCTAAGACGTAAAAATCTTTACCCCTTATGCCACAGTTCCTGGATTTCCTCCAATTTCCGTCCCTTGGTCTCTGGAACCAGGTAATAGACGAACAGGGCGGAAGCGAGGCTCATCGCGCCATAGAGGTAATAGGCGAAGCCGTGATGAAACAGCCCGTTCAGGAAGGAATTGCCGTCCATCATTTTGAAGCTGGTGCTCACCACCCAATTGGCGGCCCATTGCGCCGCCACCGCGATGGCCAAGGCCTGCCCCTTGATGGCGTTGGGGAAGATCTCGGACAGCAGCACCCACACGACGGGTCCCCAGGACATGGCGAAGCCGGCGACGTAAAGCACCATCGCCACCAGCGCCATCGAGCCGAGCGCCTGCATATTGAACACGGCCCCAAGCCAGACCATCGCCGCCGCCATGATCAGCCCGCCGCAGACCAGCAGCGGACGGCGGCCCCAACGGTCGACCGTGAAAATCGCGACCAGGGTGAACAGCACATTGGCGGCGCCGACGATCACCGTCTGCAGGAAGGCGCTGTCATTGGCGGCGCCGATGTTCTGAAAGATCATCGGGGCGTAATAGAGCACGGCATTGATGCCGACCAGCTGCTGGAACACCGACAGCATGATGCCGATGAAGATCACCAGGGCGCCGAAGGAAAACAGCTTGTCGGTATGATGCACCAGGCTGCCTTCGATCTCGGACAGGGTCTGCTGGGCGGTCGGTTCCGGCATCAAGCGTTTCAGGACGTCGAGCGCCTGTTCGGTACGCCCCTTCAGCACCAGCCAGCGCGGCGTGTCCGGCACGCCCATCAGCAGCAGCAGAAACAAGGCGGCGGGGATCGCCTCCGACCCCAGCATATAGCGCCAGCCGGTCTGGTCGAGCCAAGCCTGGTCGCCTTGCGTGGCGATCGCCCAATTGACGAAATAGACGCCGACGATGCCGCCGACGATCGCCATCTGATTATAGGCGACCAGCCTGCCCCGCGCGTCGGGCGGAGCGATCTCGGCGATATAGAGGGGCGAGAGCAACGAGGCCATGCCGACGCCGATGCCGCACAGGATACGATAGACGACGAAGGGGGTCAGCGCGTCCGGTCCCATCTGGCCGATGGTGCCAAAGCCCAATTCGGGATAGGCGGAACCGACGGCCGAAACCAGGAACAGCACCGCGGCCATGATCAGACCGCCCTTGCGGCCCAGATGATTGCCCACCCAGCCGGCGATGGCGCCGCCGATAAAGCAGCCGATCAAGGCGCTGGCGATGGTAAAGCCCGACAGGCTGTTGCGAGCCGTTTCCTCCAGTCCCTGCGGATCGATGAAGTTGGCGTCGATCGATTTCACGGCGCCGGAAATGACCGCCGTATCATAGCCGAACAGCAAACCACCCAGAGTGGCCACCAGAGTCAGCGCGACCACTGATCCCTGACCTTTCGTCATGGACATCCTTCCCTCCCAATTCGGCCCTTTTGCGGGCCGTTCCCAGTCATGAAACCGCAGCCTAGCACGCGACCTGTGGCAGAGGTACCACAGGTTTGAAAAAAATGACAACGCTGTATGACATCGTTGTCAGCGACATTGACAGCGTTGTCTAATGAGGCGCATGGTTGCCCTGTCAATTCCGCATACCTATGCGGAGGTCAGGGTCACCGGCCAAGCAACCCAAAAAGAGCCGGGAACCAGGGAGAAGTCGCTTTCAACGCGACACAGGGTCCGATTAAATAAATTAAAAATAAATATTTAGGCGGGCCTGTTTTGCGCGGCTTTCCCCCGGTTGGCGGATCCCCCGCTCCTGATTCCATGTCCGAAGGAGGGATTCGTCAGAAGCGCTGACGTCCAAACGTCGTCAAAAAAATCGACCTTGATAAAAACTCAAACAGAACGGGGGTACGTTCTATGTCTATTCAATGCGCAAACTCGCGCAGGCTGCTGCTTGCGAGCACGTCTGCCCTTTCCTTCCTCATCGCCGTGCCGGCTTTCGCCCAACAGCAGGCCGCCGGCGGCGACATTCAGGAAGTCGTGGTTTCCGGCTTCCGCGCGTCCCAGCAAAAAGCCTTGGACAATAAGCGTCAATCCGACCTGCCGATCGAATCGATCGCGGCGGAAGACATCGGCAAGATGCCCGACAAGAATGTGGCCGAAGCCCTGCAGCGCCTGCCGGGCGTGCAGATCGGCCGCGACGCGTCCGGCGAAGGCACCCGCGTCCTGATCGACGGGCTGCGCCAGAACCTGACCACCTTGAACGGCGACGTCTTCCTGTCCGGCAAGGAATTCTACGTATCGGGCGAGAATTCCGGCGGCGGCGCCGGCGCGGGCGCCCAGTACGGTTCGCTGGAAGGCATCCCGTCCGAGGAAATCGGAGGCATCGACGTCTATAAGAATCCGAAGGCGTCCCTGACCGAAGGCGGCCTGGGCGGCACCATCGACCTCAAGACTCGCAATCCCCTCGACGCCAAGCAGGGCCTGTCCCTGGCCGGCAATTTCCGCATGGCCAGCAATCAAAACCAGGGCGATTGGACACCGGTCGGCACCGTCGTCAGTTCCTATAAATTCAACGACCGACTGGCTGTCACCGCCAGCTTCTCCTATGACGACGAGAAGACCAAAACCAACGAGTTCGAGGACGGCAACCGCAGCGGCTGGATGATCACCAACTCGGCCACCCCGCCCTATGTGGGCGCGCTGACCGCGGCAGGTATCACCAAGCTGCCCAACGGCCAGTTCTATATCGACCCGCAGCTGGCCTATTTCAGCGATATCGAGGATGAGCGGAAAACCTATGGCGCCTCGTTCGGCGTCGCGGCCAAGCTCACCGACTCGGTGAGGACCAGCCTCAACTGGTTCTATTCGCGCGAGGACGATGTCAGCGTCGATTATTCGAACAAGGCGGGCTTCAACGGCTCGGGCCAGGCGGCGGGATCGCCGATCCCCGGCATCGATCCGACCCAGCCCTATTCGATCGACGGCAATGGCGTGGTCCAGAACGGCACATTCGCCTCGACCGGCGCCGAAACCGCCACCCTCTACCAGCACGGCATCACGGAAGCCAACAATCTGCAATGGCGCACCGAATATGACGCCGGGGGAGCGCTGCGCGGCAGCCTCGATGCCTCCTACGCCTATGGGACCTCGAACTTCCAGGCGGCGCAGGCGGATATCGAGCATGGCTATTACACCGCCTTCTCCGGCGCTCCGACCACGCCGACGGCGCCGGGTTGCAACAATTTCGCCCCGACCTGCACCAACAGCACGGGCAATCACGGCTATGTCTTCAACTGGACCAATGGCGGCACGTCGGGCCTGCCGACCATCAATTACCCCACCAATGTGCTGGACGACCCGACCACCACCCTGTTCAAGTCGAACTGGGCCTGGGCCAACCTGACCTCGCAGCAGAATTACGCGATCAAGGGCGACGTCCAGTATGACCCGGCCTTCATCAAGAATGTGGACACCACCCTCTCGGGCGGCTTCCGCTATGGCAGCCGCGATCTCCGCCAGACCTTCGGCCGCTATCTGATCGACGGCCTCGCCGCCGACGGCTCGGTCGCCAAGAATTGCTGCCAGGATCCGAATGGCGGCCCCTGGATTTATTATTCGGATCCGGGCTATGCCGATATTCCCTTCTCGACCGCCGCCTCCAACCCGGGCCTGGTCAAGACGGTCAATATCAAGGGCGTGGGCAATGTGATCGTCAAGGATCCCTCGACGCTCTCCAACCCTTCGACCTATCTCAATTCGGTATGGACCGGTGCCGGCCGGCCCAACAATACCGAGCGTCTCTTCGTCGACGCCCTGTCTTCC
>Ga0213872_10000775_pt1 | contig 23435 bp, 16 predicted proteins | sample VelepicomBERX_R2_FD_160071 | JGI IMG/M metagenome (GOLD analysis project Ga0213872, IMG submission 160071) | Rhizosphere microbial communities from Vellozia epidendroides in rupestrian grasslands, the National Park of Serra do Cipo, Brazil - RX_R2 | ecosystem: Host-associated > Plants > Roots >...
CCGCGCCAAGCACCGCATCCTCGGCGAGAACCTCTCGCTGCTGCACCAGTTCTTCGCCGCCAACGCGCGCTGGAACGAGAGCGGCTGGCAGGACCGCGAGCCGCCCGCCGACCTCGACGCCTGGGTGCGCAGCACGCGGCCCGGCTTCGAGCTGGTCTGGTTCGCCAAGGGCGAGTACGACCGCGCGCTGGCCCTCGTGCGCGACGGCACGCAGCTGTGGAGCCTGCTGCTCGTCAACGGCGGCAGCGGCCAGCACGCCAACAGCCCCTACTACCCGCTGCCCTTCGCGCAAGGCCTGATCGCCGGCACGCCCGACAGCGGCTCGGCGCGCGCGCAGCTGCTGCCGCGCTTCGAGCTCGACGACGGCAGCGTGCTACTGCCGACCGCCTTTATCAAGCACATCGAGAGCCACGAGGCCGGCGGCGCGCGCATCGTCAGCTTCCGCCAGGACGCGCTGGCGCGCCAGGGCGACCGCAGCCCGCAGCCGGACGCGCGCATCGCCGTCGAGACCGAGTACCGCTTCGAGCCCGGCCGCATCGTGCGCACCGACCGCTTCAGCGCGCCCGCGCCGCTGCACGTGCGCCGCCTGGGCCTGGACTTCGCGTCCTTCTCGGAGCAGGCGCAGCTTGAAGGCACGGCCGTGCGCTTCGGCGCGGGCCGCGTCACAAGCTTCGCCGTCGACGGCGCGGGCGCCTGCCAGGCCCTGCCCGCCGACGCAAAGGATCGCTCGCCAGAAGGGCCGATGCACAGCCGCATCCACTGCGAGCGGCGCGATTTCGACCTGCAAGAACCGCTCACCGTCACTTGGACGCTGAGCTACCACTGAAAGGCCCGGGTGCGCGGCCTACGTCCGCTGTCCTGTGTCCATTGACCTCAAGAACCATGGAGACACAACATGCATGACCAGAACAGAAGCCGCCGGCCGCGACCGACGGCCATCGCAGGCGCGATCGGCGCCCTCCTGCTCGCCCAGGCGGCCACGCTGGCCCACGCGCAGCAGCAGCCGGCGCAGGACGGCGCGACGACCACCGGCGCCGACGGCAAGGTCCAGCTCGAGCAGGTCGTGGTGACGGCCAACAAGCGCGTCGAGAAGCTCGAGCAGGTGCCCATGGCCATCTCGGTGATGAACTCCGAGCAGCTCGAGCGCAACAACGTCAAGACCTTCGAGGACGTCACGCTGCTGTCGCCGGCGCTGTCGGTGACCTACGGCACGACGCCGGCCAACAACGGCATCAACATGCGCGGCATCGGCACGACCTCGATCGGCATCGGCGTCGAGTCCGACGTGTCCGTGACCGTCGACGACGTGCCGATGGGCCTGCAGTTCATGGCCTTCAAGGACCTGAGCGACGCGCAGCGCGTCGAGATCATCAAGGGCCCGCAGAGCACGCTCTACGGCAAGGCCTCGATCGCCGGCGCCGTCAACGTCATCACCAAGCCCGTGCAGGGCCCGCTCGGCGGCGATGCCAGCGTGATGGTCACCAGCGACAACGAAGTCCGCGCCCGCGGCTCCGTCGGCGGCATGCTGAGCGATACGGTGGGCTTCCGCGTCGCGATCAGCGCCAACGACTTCGAGGGCAACGTCAACAACCTGACGACCGGCCAGAAGGTCAACGGCAACCAGAGCCAGAGCTTCATGGGCAAGCTGGTCTGGCGCCCGAACGACGCGCTCGAAGTGCAGCTGATGCCGCGCGTCAACCACACCGTCTCGAACTGCTGCGTGCTCGTGCCGACGAGCATGACGCCGGTGCAGGGCGCGCTGCTGTCCAACATCGCGCAACTACCGGCCAGCTCGCTGCTCGCCGGCGTTCCGATCGGCCGCTACAACACCAGCATCCGCAACGACTTCCCGACCGGCCTGACATCCAACGACACGGGCGTGGCGCTGCGCGTGGCCTACGACCTGCCGAGCGGCCACCAGCTGACCTCGATCACCTCGACCGAGCACTACACCGCCAACGACTACCGCGACCAGGACTTCGTCGACGTGCCCACGCTGATGTACTACCCGCTCGCCAACGGCAAGCCGGCCGGCGTCAACGCGGGCTACACGCAGTACGGCACGTACAACATCGAGTCGAGAAGCCAGGAGCTGCGCCTGTCCTCGCCCGACGCCGGCGCGCTGCGCTACGTGGCGGGCCTGTGGTGGGGCGAGAACGAGGTCGAGCGCCAGTTCATCCGCGGCTACAACGGCATCGCGCTGACGACGCCGGTCGAATACTTCGGCACGACCTACAACCGCAACGCCGCCATCTTCGGCCAGGTGAGCTACGCCATCCGGCCGCAGGACACGGTGCTCATCGGCGCGCGCCGCAACCACCAGGTCTCCGGCTACGAGATGCAGCTCGGCGCGCCGCCGCCGGCCGCGTGGGCCGTGACCTCGGACTTCAAGAGCCTGGGCAACGCCGAGAACTCGACGACCGGCAAGGTCAGCTACCAGCACCAGTTCACGCCCAGCGTGATGGCCTACGTGATGGGCGCGACCGGCTACAAGGGCGAGGCCTACGACATCACCAGCGGCCTGACCGCGCAGACGGCGGCGCAGCAGCCGGTGCATTCGGAATCGGGCCGCACGGCCGAAATCGGCCTCAAGGGCAACTACTTCGACAACCGCCTGACGGTCAATCTCGCGGCGTTCAAGTCGACCTTCGCCAACTACCAGCAGAACTCCGGCAGCTACCTGCCCGGCACGACGACCTACGTCACGCGCCTGAGCAGCATCGGCGGCGTGCAGACGCACGGCCTCGAGGCCGACGTCGCCGCGCTCGTCACGCCGGCCTTCCTGCTGAACGCGAGCTTCGCCTACACGATCGCGACGGTGACCAGCTGGCCCAACGCGCCGTGCTACACGGTCGCGAACTCGCCCAACGGCGGCTACAACGCGGCCTGCATCCTCAAGGACGCGGCCTACGGCAACCAGAACGTACAGGACCTTGGCGGCGCCACCATGCCCAACGCCCCCAAGTTCAAGGGGACGATCACGGGCCAGTACGACATCTCGCTGCCGAGCCGCTCGTACAACGCCTTCATCAACGGCGCATTGCGCGCGCAGAGCAACATCCTCACCAACATCAACCAGGACCCGACGCTGGGCGCGCCCGGCTTCAGCATCTTCAACCTCGGCTTCGGCATCAAGGACAAGAAGGACCGCTACAAGGTCAGCGTCTTCTTCAACAACCTGTTCGACCACCACTACGCGATGACCGGTTTCACCGGCCTCGGCAGCTGGAGCTCGAAGGCGCCGAACCCGACGGTCAACGTCACGACGACGACCTGGACGCCGGCGCGCGATGCCTTCCGCTACGAGGCGCTGCGCGTGGACCTGAAGTTCTGATGGTGGATGCCCGCCTGCGCGCCGCAGGCGTGTCGCTCGCCATTGCCGTCGGTCTCGGCGCCTGCGCGGCGCCGGGGCCGGCGGCCGAAGGCGGCGGCCCGCATGCCGAGGCCTTCGGCCGCACGCGCTCCGGCGCGGCGGTCGAGAAGGTCCGGCTGCGCAACGCGCTGGGCATGGAAGTCGCCTACATCGACTATGGCGCGACGCTGACCGAGCTCGCCGTGCCCGACCGCGACGGCCGCTTCGCCAACGTCGTGCTGAGCCTGCCGACACTGGCCGCCTACGAGGCCAACCAGCATCGCTATGGCGCCGAGATGGGCCGTTATGCCGGCCGCATCGGCGCGGCGCGCTTCGAGCTCGACGGGCGCGTCGTGCAGCTCCAGCCCAACGCCAAGGGCGTCTACCTGCACGGCGACCCCGACGGCTTCGACCGCCGCGTCTGGCAGCGGCGCGACTTCGCCGCGGCCGAGTCGCTCGGCTCCGTCTTCACGATGGACAGCCCCGACGGCGACCAGCATTTCCCCGGGCACCTCGTGCTCGAAGTCACCTACCGCCTCGCGCGCCAGCGCAACGAGTTCTGCATCGAGTACCGCGGCACGACGGACGCGCCGACGGTGCTCAACCCGACCAACCACGTCTTCCTCAACCTCGCCGGTGCCGGCAGCCGCGGCCTGGCCGGGCATCGTTTCGCGATCGCCGCGGACCGCTATGCCGCCACCGACGCGCGCCGCATCCCGACCGGCGCATTGCCCGAGGTGGCCGGCACCGTGCTGGACTTCCGCGCGCCGGCCGCGGTCGATGCGCGCCTCGCCAGCGGCGACCCCTTGCTCGGTACGCCGGCCAATGTCGACCACAGCCTGGTGTTCACCGCCTGGGACGGCTCACAGCGCCCGGTGCTGGCGGTCGACGAGTCGGGCAGCGGCCGGCACCTTGAGATCAGCTCGACCGAGCCCGCTGCGCAGTTCAACACCGGCGCCGGCTTCGCTGCCAGCGAGACCGGCAGCGAAGGCCGCGCCTACGCCCGCTACGACGGCTTCGCCTTCGAGACCCAGCACCTGCCCGACAGCCCCAATCACCCGAACTTCCCCAGCACGCGGCTCGATCCGGGCCAGCGCTTCGAGTCGCGCACCTGCTATGCCTTCGGCGTGAGCACGGGCCGGCCTTGAGCGTCGCCGCCTGTGGTTCTCAGGTCGCGGCGAGAAAGCGCTCGACCAGCGCGAACTGCGCCGGCGTGTTCAGGGCCGGCGCGTGGCCGCAGTCCGGCACCGTGACGACGACGGCGCGCGGGCCGCGGCTGCGCATGGCTTCGGCGGTGGCCTCGGTCAGCAGGTCGGAATGCTCGCCGCGCAGGCACAGCACCGGCAGCTCCAGGCTGTCCCATTCGGCCCAGCGGCTGTAGTCGTCCGGCCGCGTGACGAACTGGCGCACCATGGCCGGGTCGTAATGCGGCGTGAGGCGCCCATCGGGCAGGCGGCGCGCGGAGGTCTCGGTGAGCTGGCGCCACTGCGCGTCGCTGAGCCAGCCATAGGGCGCGTAGATCAGGCGGAAGTAGCCTTCGAGCTCGGTCATCGTCGCGAAGGCCTGCGGGTTGCCGGCGTAGTCGCGGATGCGCGCCAGCGCGACCGGCGCGAGCTCCGGCCCGATGTCGTTGAGCAGCAGGCGGCGGATGTGGCCGCGCAGCAGCGTCGCCGCGGCAACGAGGCCGATGGCGCCGCCCATCGACGTGCCGACCCAGTAGCAGCGTTCGATGCCGAGCTGCTCGAGCAGCGCGGCGGCCTGACGCACGTAGAAGTCCAGGCAGTATTCGTCGTCGGGTCGCGGGCTCCACTGCGAGAGCCCGCGGCCCGGCGTGTCGGGGCAGATCACGCGGTAGCGCTGCGCCAGGTGGCCGGCGAGCTCGTCCATGTCGCGCCCGGTGCGGGCCAGGCCGTGCCAGGCGATCACGACGTCGGCGTGCTCGGCGCCCCATTCCATGAAATGGATCTCGCGGCCGGCACAGGGCAGGTAGCGCGAGCGCGGCTTGGCGAGGCTCATGGCGATGCTCCGGTGCGGCGCGCGCGCCTTGCCGCGCCCGCGCGCAGCTGGCCGACGATGCCGGCCGGGAAGCGGTAGACGGCCAGGACGAAGAGCAGGCCCATCCAGAGCAGCCAGCGATCGGGCGCGAGCACCGCGCCGAGCACGGGCACGTCGCCGAAGGCCGCGCCGGCCAGCTTCATGAGGTCCTGCAGGTAGTTCTGCGCCAGCATGAACAGCGCGCTGCCGAGCAGCGCGCCCCAGATCGTGCCCATGCCGCCGATCACGACGATCAGCAGCAGGTTCAGCATGATCTCCATGGACATCGAGGTGTCGGGCGAGTTGTAGCGCAGCCAGAGCGCCATCATGGCGCCGGCAACGGTGGCGAACAGCGCCGCGATCACGTTCGAGACGGTGCGATAGACGACAGTGCGGTAGCCGATGGCCTCGGCGCGGAAGTCGTTCTCGCGGATGGCCTGGAGCACCCGGCCAAAGGGCGAATTGACGATGCGCAGCAGCAGCAGCACGAGCACCACGGCCGCCGCGAACAACAGGTAGTAGGCGACGAAGCGGCCGTCGATGTCGGCGCCCAGGACCGGGTCGTCGAGGTAGTCGGTCGAGGGTCGGATCGCCAAGGGCACGCTGAAGCTCAGGCCGTCCTCGCCGCCGGTCAGCGTCGAGAGCTGCGACACGAGCGTGGCGAACGCGGCGGCCACGGCCATCGTGATCATGGCGAAGAACAGCGCGCGCACGCGCAGGCTCAGCAGGCCGATCAGCAAGGCCAGCAATGCCGACAGCGCCAGCGCGGCGCCGAGGCCGCCGAACACCGCCGGCCAGCCCGGATCGCCGGCGCGGCTGCAGGCGATGGCGACGCCGTAGGCGCCGATGCCGAAGAACATCGCGTGGGCGAAGCTGACGATGCCGGTATAGCCGAGCAGCAGGTCGTAGCTGCCGACCAGCACGGCGAACACGAGGATCTTGGCCGCCACGTCGAGCGAGCGCGCACCGGGGAACAGGAAGGGCGCCGCCGCCAGGGCGAGCACGGTCAGCACGAGCAGCGCCGCCAGCGGTCGGCTGCGCGGCAGGTCGTGCGAGAGCAGGGCCTTGAGCATCACTTGGCTCCTACCGGATACAGGCCCTGCGGCCGCCACAGCAGCACCGCGGCCATCAGCGCGATATGGCTGAACAGCGCCGCCTTGGGCGCCAGGAAGCCCGCGTAGTTGGCGAGCAGGCCGACGGCCAGCGCGCCGACGAAGCAGCCCAGCGTCGAGCCCAGGCCGCCGATGATGATGACGATGAAGATCAGCGTGTTGACCTGCGCGCCGATCTGCGGCGTGACGGTCTGCTGGTACAGGCCCCACATCACGCCGCCCAGGCCGGCCAGCGCCGCGCCGACCGCGAACACGCCGACGAAGAGCCGGCGCACCGGATAGCCGAGCGCCTCGACCATCTCGCGGTCGAGCACGCCGGCGCGGATGAGCAGGCCGAGCTTGGTGCGGTTGAGCACGAGCAGCAGGGCGGCGAAGACGAGCAGCCCGACGAGCATGGCGAGCAGGCGGAACTTCTCCAGCGTCACCTCGCCCGGCAGCAGCAGCACGTCCGACAGCGCCGGCGGCAGCGGCAGCGCGACCATCTGCGGCCCCCAGGCCAGCTTGATCAGCTCTTCGCCGACGATCATGCCGCCGGTGGTGACGAGGATCTGCTTGAGGTGCATGCCGTAGACCGGCCGCACGAGCACGCGCTCGAAGACCAGCCCGGCCGCGCCCGCGATCAGCATGCCCGCGCTGGCCGCCGCGGCGACGGCGCCGAGGTTGGCCGCGAGCGACTCGCGCCCGGCCCAGCCGCCGGCCACGCCCATCGCGCCGAGCACGGTCGTGGCCATGAAGGCCCCCAGCGCGATGAACACGCCGTGGCCGAAGTTCAGCACGTCCATCAGGCCGAAGACGAGCGTCAGGCCCGAGGCGATGACGAAGACGATCAGGCCCATGGCCAGGCCGGCCAGGGTCAGCGTGGCCCAGTTGGCCGCGTCGCCGACCAGCGGCAGCGCGAGCAGGGCGATGGCGGCGAGCAGCGCCAGCGGCCAGGCGTCGAAACGCGGCGCGGGCACGCTCGCCGCCGGGGTCGATAGGTTCATTGATGCGCTCCCAGCGAGAGGCCGAGCAGGCGCTGCTGCAGCGCCTCGTCCTCGGCGAGTTCGGCCATGGCGCCGCGGTGCACGATGCGGCCGTCGTCCATCACGGCGACCTGGTCGCCGAGCGCGCGCGCCATGGCGAAGTTCTGCTCGACGAGCAGCACGGTGGCATCGGCGCGCTTGAGCTCGCGCAGCGCCTCGATCAGGTTGAGCACGATCGCCGGCGCCAGGCCCTTGGACGGCTCGTCGATGAGCAGCAGGCGGCGCGGCTCGATCATGGCGCGGGCGATGGCCAGCATCTGCTTCTGCCCGCCGCTGAGCTTGCCGGCCGGGTAGAGCCAGAACTTGCGCAGCGCCGGGAACAGGCCGAAAAGCCATTCGAGGCGCGCGGTGTCGATCTGGTCGAGCGTGCGCGCGCCGCGCGCCGCTAGCAGCAGGTTCTCGCGCACGCTCAGCGTGCCGAAGATGCCCATGTTCTCGGGCACGTAGGCCAGGCCCAGGCGCGCGATGGCGGGCGTGTCCAGCGTGTGGATCGCTGCGCCGTCGAAGCGCACCTCGCCCTGCGCGGCGCGCCACAGGCCCATGATCGTGCGCAGCGTCGTCGTCTTGCCCGCGCCGTTGCGGCCCAGCAGGACCGTCAGCTCGCCGCGCGGCACGGCCAGGTCGACGCCGTGCAGGATGCGGTAGTCGCCGATGTGCGTGTGCACGCCGCGCAATTCCAGCAAGTGGCTCATGCCGCCACCCCTTCGTCCGCCGCGAGCGTGCCGAGATAGGCCTGCTGAACGATCGGCGCGGCGATGACGCTCGCCGGTTCGCCGTCGGCGACGAGGCGGCCCTGGTGAAGCACGACGATGCGATCGGCCAGCTCGCGGACCACGTCCATCTTGTGCTCGACCAGCAGGATGGTGTGCCCGCCTTCCTGCTTGAGGGCGCGGATCAGGTCGAGGATGACCGGCACGTCGTCGACGCTCATGCCGGCCGTCGGTTCGTCGAACAGGTAGACGCGCGGCCGCAGCGCCATCAGCATCGCGACTTCGAGCTTGCGCTGGTCGCCGTGCGACAGGCTGGCGGCCACCGCGTCGGCGCGCGCGCCCAGGCGCACGCGCTCGAGCAGGGCCTGGGCTTCGTCGATCAAGGCGCGGTGCGACAGCCAGGTCGAGAACAGGCGCAGGCCCTGGCCGAGCCGGGCCTGCACGACCAGGCGCACGTTCTCGAGCACGCTCAGGTGCGGGAACAGCTGGGTCAGCTGGAAGGCGCGGCCCAGGCCGGCGCGGGCGCGCTGCGGCGCCGCCAGGTGGGTGAGCTCGCGGCCGTCGAGCACGACGCGGCCGCCCGTGGCGGGCAGCTGGCCCGAGATCAGGTTGAAGTAGGTCGTCTTGCCGGCGCCGTTGGGGCCGACGATGGCCGTCAGCGTGCCGGGCTGGAAGGCGCAGCTCACGGCGTCGACGGCCACATGGCCGCCGAAGCGAACGCTCAGGTGGTGGGTTTCGAGCACGTCGGCGTCCCGGCCTTCAGCGGTGGTTCTGGATCGGCACCTGCATCTCCTCGGGCGTGATCTCGCGCACGAGCTCGGGCACGCCCCAGGCCAGCGCCGGGTCGGCCTTGATGCGGAAGTGGTACATCGACTGCATGGCCTGGTGGTCCTCGGGCCGGAAGGTCATGCGGCCCTTGGGCGTCTCGAAGCTCAGGCCTTCCATGGCCTTGATGAGCTTCTTGGTGTTCGTGTCGCCGCCGGTCTTCTTGAGCGCCTCGACGATGGCGATGGCCGCCGACATGCCGCCGCAGGTGAAGAAGTCCGGCGGCGCGCCGAAGCGCTTCTGGTGCGTGGCCACGAGCCAGTCGTTGACCGGGTTCTTCGGGATGCCGTAGTAGTAGTAGGTGGCGCCTTCCATGCCCGGGAACTGCTTGTACGCGACCATGGCCGGCAGGATGTTGCCGCCGCTGCCGACGTCGATGCCGTAGCGCTTCTTGAGATCCATCGCGGCCAGCGCGCCGAACGGCGGCGTGCCGCCGGCCCAGACGACCGCGATGACCTTGCGGCCCGGGCGGCTCTTGAGCGCGTCGACGGCGCGCAGGATGCCGGCGGTGAAGTCCGTGGTGGCCGGCGGCAGGTACTCCTCGTGGACGATCTGCGCCTTGTGGAGCTGGTCCTTGAAGGCCTTCACGCCGTCGCGGCCGAAGGCGTAGTCCTGCGCGATCGTGGCGATGGAGACGCCCTCGACATCGGCCACGCGCGCGTTCGCGATGGCGTCCTGCGAGGAGCTGCGGCCGGTGCGGAAGATGTACCTGTTCCACTTCTCGCCGGTGATGGCATCGGCCACGGCCGGTTCGACGAGCAGGATCTTCCTGGCGTCCTCCGCGACCGGCAGCATGGCCAGGGCCACGCCCGAGCTGGTGGGGCCGACGGCGAGGTCGACCTTGTCGTCGCCGTAGGCGGCGGCGAGCAGGCTCTTGCCCACGTCGGGCTTGCCTTGATCGTCCTTCTCGACGACGACGATCTTGCGGCCCGCCACCGTCATCGTGCCGCCGGTGGCGTATTCGAAGCCGAGCAGCAGGCCGACCTGGGTCTGCTTGCCGTAGGCCTCGAGCGGGCCGGTGCGGCTGTAGACATGGGCGATGCGGATCTCGTTGTCGGCGGCGGCGCGCGCAACGGCGATGGACAGCAGCGCGAGCGCGGCGGCGAGCAGCACGGCACGTCGGCCTGGGGCGAGTTGGGTCATGGCTTGTCTCCTGTTGGGTCGCTGCCGTCCCGCGGGGTTCGGGGTGACGGCCGCTCTCGTTGCAAGGCTTGTGCCCGGCGGGCTCAGAGCGCGTAGGCGGCCAGCTTGTCGTAGAGCGCCGCGCGCGAGATCTTCAGCAGGCGCGCGGCCGCGAGCTTGTTGCCCTGCGTGTGCGCCAGCGCGTCGACGATGGCCTGGCGCTCCAGCGCGGCGATCTGCTCGGGCAGGGGTCGCAGCGCGCGCGCTTCGCTCGACGACGCATCGACGCGGGGCGCCGCCACCGGGCCGGCATCCGGCACCAGGCCCGCGAAATGCTCGGCACGCAGGTGCAGGTCGTCGGTCATCATGCTGGCCTGCTCGAGCACATTGCGCAGCTCGCGGATGTTGCCGGGCCAGGTCTGACGGGCGAGCAGTTCCAGCGCGTCGGGGTCCAGCGTGCGCACCGGCATGCCGCTGCGCCGCGCGATGTCCTCGCCGAGCGCGTCGGCGAGCGCCTCGATGTCGCCGCGCCGATCGCGCAGCGGCGGCACGCGGATCGGCAGCACGTTGAGGCGGTAGTAGAGGTCGGAGCGGAACTCGCCGCGCGCCAGCATGGCGCCGAGGTCGCGGCTTGTCGCGGCGATCACGCGCACGTCGACGCGGCGCACCTTGTTCGAACCCAGCGGCTCGAACTCCTGCTCCTGCAGCACGCGCAGCAGCTTGCTCTGCAGCGCGAGCGGCAGGTCGCCGATCTCGTCGAGAAAGAGCGTGCCGCCGTCGGCGATGGCGAACTTGCCGTCGCGGCCTTTTCGGTCGGCGCCGGTATAGGCGCCCGGCGCGACGCCGAAGAGCTCGGCCTCGAGCAGGGTCTCGGGGATCGCCGCGATGTTGATGCCGACCAGCGCCTTGGCCGCGCGCGGCGATGCGGCGTGGATGGCGTGCGCGAGCAGCTCCTTGCCCGTGCCGGTCTCGCCGAGCAGCAGCACGGTCGAGCCGGTCGCCGCGACGCGGCGGGCTTGGCGCTTGACCTCGAGCGCCTGCGGGCTCGAACCGATGAAGTTGGCGATCTGGTGCTTGGCACGGCGCTGCGCGCTGAGCTGGCGGCGCGCCTCGTCGAGCTCCTCCTGCAGGCGCGCGAACTTGCCGATCAGCGGCTGCATCGTCGTCTGGTAGTTGTTGAGCAGCACGATGCCGACGGCGCCGATGACGTTGCCGGCGTCGTCGCGCAAGGGCAGGCGGCTGACGACGAAGGTGCCCGCCTTGTTCGTGAGCAGGTCGACGAGGATGGGCTGGCCGGTCTCGATGACCTGGTTCATCAGCGTGTTGGGCACGACGTCCTCGACGCGCTTGCCGACGAACTGCGATTCGTCGGCGTAGCCGAGGTTGGGCAGGAAGCGCTTGTAGGTCTCGCTGATCCAGACGATGCGGTGATCGCGGTCGACCACCATCATGCCCTGCGAGGCGTCGGCCATGAGCTCGAACATGGACTGCGCGGCGAGGCGCATCACGCCTTCGACGTCAGCGGGCAGGGCGGGCAGGATCGGGTTCACGCGGGCAAGCGCCGTCTCGTAGCTCAGGGGCGCTGAATTATGAGCGCGCAGCGCGGGGCTCCAAAGCGCGTTCATGCGGCGTGCCTCCCGAGGAAGTCGAGCACCGCCGCGCGCGCCACCGGCTCGTCGAGCATGGGCGCGTGGCCGCGCTGCGGCACCTCGACGGCCTCCAGGCCCGGCAGGCGTTCGGCCATGGCGGCGAGCGTGGCGGCCGACAGGATGTCGGACAGCGCGCCGCGCAGCGCCAGCACCGGCAGGCCGCGCAAGAGGCCGAACAGCGGCCACAGGTCGGGCGTGGCGCTGCCGTCGGCCATGCCCTGGGCGATGGCGGCGTCGTAGTCGAGCAGCACCTGGTCCTGCTCGACGATGCAGGTGTTCGCGACCATGGCGAGCCAGTCGGCCGCGGTGTAGTCGGGGAAGGCCTCGCCGTTGACGGCGGCGATGCGCTCGATCGCCTCGGCCAGGCTGCACGGCTGCTGCTGCTTGCCGACGTAGCCGGCAATGCGGGCGATGCCGCGCGGGTCGAGCTCGGGGCCGACGTCGTTGAGCACGATGGCGCCGACGCGCGCGCGTTGCGTCGCCGCGAGCATCACTGCCATCAACCCGCCGAGCGAGGTGCCGACGATGTGCGCGCGCGCCACGCCGAGCGTGTCCAGCAGGGCCAGCATGTCGGCGCAATAGCGGTCGGGGCGGTAGCGCGCCGGGTCGCTGTCGCGCTCGGAATGGCCGCGGCCGCGCTGATCGGGGCAGACGACGCGAAAGCGCGCCGCCAGCGCCTCGGCGAGGGCGGCGAAGTCCTTGCTGTTGCGCGTCAGGCCGGGCAGGCACAGCACGGCCGGCGCATCGGGCATCGGGCCCGGGTAGTCGCGCGCGTAAAGGCGCAGGCCGTCCTGGCTGCGGTAGTAGCGGTCGAGATAGGGGCGGGACACGGGCGGGGTACTCCTGGAATGCCGGGGTCGGGCGCGGCCGCGCGCGCGCCGGCCGGCCCGCACGCGACTGCGCCGCTTGGCCTTAGAACTTGTAGCCGGCCGTGACCGAGAAGGTCCGCGGCGGGCCGTAGTAGCCGTCGAGGATGCCCAGCGAGGGAATGTTGTAGCCGTCCGTGCGATAGGCCTTGTTGGTCAGGTTGCTGCCCTGCAGCGCGAAGGTCCAGTGCTTGTTGCGCTCCCAGACCACGCCCGCATTGACGAGCGCATAGGCGCCCTGCGCGATGACCGGGCTCAGATCGGTCGTCGGGTAGACCTGGCTGCGATAGCTCACGCCCAGGTGCGAGCGCAGGGTGCCGCCCCAGGGCGTGCCGGTGCGGGCCTCGACGTCGATCGCGCCGGTCTTGTGCGGCGTGTCGGCGAAACGCTCGCTCGAGGCGATGTTCTGGCCGCCGCTCATGTACTCGTCGTACTTGGCGTTGAGCACCGAGACGTTGCCGCTGACGACCCAGACGCTGTCCGGGCGCCAGGCGTACTCGACCTCCAGGCCGCGCACGGTGGCCTTGCCGGCGTTGGTGAAGTCGCCGAAGAAGCCTTGCTGGCCGTTGGCCATGGTGTAGGACGAGAACACCGACAGCTGGACGTTCTTGTACTTGTTGTCGAAGAGCGCCGTGTTCAGCTCGAAGCGGCCGCCGTCGAAGCTGGACTTGGTGCCGAGCTCGAAGGAGTCGAGCGTTTCGTCCTCGAAGGGCTTGCTCGACGCCGGCACCGCGGCCGTGTTGGCGCGGATGTTGTAGCCGCCCGACTTGAAGCCGCGCGACCAGCTGCCGTACAGATTGGTCGTGCTGCTGAGCTTGTAGTCGAGGCCGAACTTGGGCGCGGTGTTCGAGACGCTGCGCGTCTTGTCGAAGTTGGCGCTCGTGCCGGTGACGGTGCTGAACGTGGCGTCGCTATAGCTCTGGTTGAGCACGATGGCGTGCTTGCTTTCGCGCGTGTAGCGGATGCCGGCGCTGGCGCCCCAGTCGGCCGAGAGCTTCCAGTTCCAGTCGGCGTAGGCGGCCTTGCTGTTGGTGTAGACCAGGCCGTTGGTGTCGCCGAAGAGCAGGTTCAGGAAGTTGTTGTAGACCGTGCCGCCGGCGCGGCCGTCGAAGAAATACAGGCCCATCACGCCGCTGCTGGACTGGCCTTCGTAGGTGGCCTGCAGTTCGTTGGAGCGCGAGAGATCGTGATAGAGCGCCGTGACGTCGGCGATCTTGTTGGGCAGGCCGTCGAAGTCGATGCCGGTGTTGGTCGAGGAATCACGCTGCGCCGTGATGTACTTGGCCGACCACTGCTCGTCGATGTTCCAGGTGGCTGTCAGCGAGTTGCCGCCCGCGTCGGTGTAGTTCTTGTTGGGCATGCCACTGTTGATGTCGTAGTGGCTCGCGTAGGGCGGCGTCTTGGCCGGGTCGAGCGCGTTGACCGCCAGGCGCTGGAAGCCGCGCATATTGGAGTTGTCGAAGGTTTCGTCGGCCGAGAGCACCACCGTCAGCGGCAGCTCCTTGGGGTAGAAGCCCAGCGTCAGGCGGCCGGCGTCGGTGTCCTGGTTGGACACCGGGCTGCCGTCGGCCAGGTCCTTGCCATAGCCGCCGTGATGCAGCGTCGCCACAGCCGCGCGGGCACGGAACTCGCCGTCGGGGCTGGCGATGTTGACCTGGGCCTTGCCGTCGAGCTGGGCGAAGCTGCCGTAGGTGAAGCTGATCGAGCCGTCGGTGTGGTCCTCGAGCGGCTTGGAGACGTACTTGATCGCGCCGCCGACGGTGTTCTTGCCGTACAGCGTGCCTTGCGGACCGCGCAGGACTTCGATGCGCTGGACGTCGAAGACGTCGAGCAGCGCGCCTTGCGGGCGGGCGATGTAGACGTCGTCGAAGTAGATGCCCACGCCGGGGTCCACGCCCCACAGCGGATCGGACTGGCCGACGCCGCGCAGGTAGGCCGTGATCGTGGTGTTGCTGCCGCGCGCGGCGTAGATGGTCAGGCTGGGCACCTCGCCCTGCAGGTCGCCGAGGTCCTGGATGTTGCGCGTTTCCAGGGTCGCGGCGGTCAGCGCGGTCACGGCCACCGGCACGTCCTTGAGCGTCTCCTCGCGGCGGCGCGCCGTCACCGTCACGGTGTCCAGCGTGGCGATGGCGCCCTGGGCCTGGCCCGCGTCGGACTGGGCGGCCTGGGCATCGGCGGCAGGCGCCTGCTGGGCCGCGGCGCCGTGGGCGAGGAAGGCCGCGGCAAGCCCGAGGCTCAGCGGGCTCAGGGCCAGTACGCGGCGACCGCGGGAAAGGCGGGTGTGCTTCATCTTGTCTCCGTTGTGTTGTGGTTCGGGGCCGGAATCCTGGCGTCGCGTGCGCCATGCCAGCTTCTTGCGCAAGTCCCGTGCCCATCTGCACGGCCCTGGTGCAAACCACTAGGCCCGGCCGGCCATGCACCAGGCGGCGGCCGGGCCTTCACCAGGGAGCAACAGCGGGCAACGCAGCAGCAAGCCGGGCGCGCAGTTCGGCCCGTCCGTGGTGCAGACAGGCCCTGCAGTGTCCGCAAATCAGGCAGTGCCTGAATTGCAGACAGTCGAGTGTCAGCGCGCCGTCCAGCCGCCATCCACGGGCAGCGCGACGCCGGTGATGCCGCCTGCCGCCTCGCTGGCCAGGAAGACGGCGACGTCGCCAATGCGCTCGGGCGGGAGCAGGCTCAGGTTGGGCTGCTTCTCGGCCAGCAGGTCGCGGATGCCGGCGGCGCGGTCGCCGCCGTGCTGTGCGGCGCGGGCCTCGATCTGCGGCTGGATGATGGCCGTGTCGGTCCACCCCGGGCAGATGCAGTTGACGGTGATGCCCTGGGTGGCGGTCTCCAGGGCCACGACCTTGGACAGGCCGACCAGGCCATGCTTGGCCGCCACATAGGCGCTCTTGTCGACCGAGGCCACGAGGCCGTGGACCGAGGCGATGTTGACGATCCGCCCCCAGCCGCGCGCGCGCATGCCCGGCACCGCGGCCTTGATGGTGTGGAAAGCCGCTGTGAGGTTGACGGCCAGGATCGCGTCCCAGCGCGCCGGCGGGAACTCCGCGATGCCGCAGGTGTGCTGGATGCCGGCGTTGTTGACGAGGATGTCGGGCGCCGCGAGCGCCGTGGCCGCGCGTTCCACCAGGCCGGCGGCAGCGCCGGCGTCGGCGAGATCCGCGCCCACGTAGGCACAGCGGCGGCCCGTCTCGTCGGCCAGGCGGCCGGCCACCGCGCGGCCCGCCTCGGCAGGCTCGATGCCGTGCAGCACGACATCGGCGCCGGCCTCGGCCAGGCGCCGCGCGATGGCCAGGCCGATGCCCTGGGTGGCGCCGGTCACGAGCGCGGTTCGGTTCTTCAACAACATGCGGAGTCTCCTTGTTCGAGGGGTAAGGACCTGTCTTTGCAAGCTTCGCGCCAGCGACAGGCGCCGGACCGGCATGGACCGGATGCTTTATCGTTGCGGTCGCGCAATCCGAGGGAGGGACATTCGATGCGCTTGTGGCCCCGCGCCCAGCCGGACACCCCGGCGGTGCTCGCCTACTGTGTTGCGACCGTCAGCCTGCTGTGCCTGACCACGGCGGCGCCCGCCGATTTCCTCGCCGGGCTGTTGCGGCCGCGCATGCTCAGCCTGCACCTGGTGCTCGAACTGTTCGCGATCAGCATCGCGAGCTTCGTCGTCGTGGTCTCGTGGCACACGTTCGGCGAGCGCCGCGACGCGCGCGTCAACGCCCTCATCACCGGCTTCACGGTGGTCGCCGCGCTCGACCTGATGCATGCCCTGACCTACCGCGGCATGCCGGCCTTCATCACCACGGCGAGCACGCCGCAGGCGATCTACTACTGGCTGACGGGCCGCACGGCCGAGGTGCTGACGCTGGCGGCGATCGCCTTCGACGCACTGCCGCGCGCCTCGCGCGGCAAGGCGCTGGCCGCGGGCCTGCTGGTGGCGCTGTGCCTCGTCGTCTACGGCTCGTCGGGCCTGCCGGGCTTCCCGGCCACCTTCATCGACGGCGTCGGCGTGACGCCGTTCAAGGCCGATTGGGAATACCTGCTGTGCGCCGCCCAGCTGCTGCTCGCCGTCGCGCTGCGTCGCCGCGCCGTGAAAACCCATTCACCCGAGCTCACGCTGCTCGCCCTGGGCAGCTTCACCATGGGCCTGGGCGAGCTGAGCTTCACGGCCTACGTGCGGCCTTCCGATTTCCAGAACATCGCCGGCCACATCTACAAGGTCGCCGCCTACGTCTGCCTCTACCGCGCGACCTTCCTTGCCAGCCTGCACGCGCCGTACGCGGCACTGGCCGCCTCGGAGGCGCGCGTCAGCGACCGCGACGCCACGTTCCGCTCGATCGGCGCCAACCTGCCGAGCACGGTGCTGTTCCAGTCCGTCGTCGGTCTCGACGGCGAGCGCCGCTTCACCCAGGTCGGCCAGGCCGTCGAGCGCATCTGCGGGCTTTCGGTCGCCGAAATGCTGGCCGACGGCGCCTCGCTGCGTCGCCTCGTCATCGCCGAGGATCGCGACGTGTTCGAGCAGTCGGTGCGCCGCGCCATCGATGGCGACGCGGGCACCGAAGTGCAGTTCCGCCTGCGCCGCCCGGACGGCGTGCTGCGTCGCATGGTGCTGTCGGTCGCCGCGCGGCATCTGCCCGACGGCCGCATTGCACTGGACGGCTCGCTCAGCGACATCACCGAGCGCGCCGAGGCCGAAGCCGAGCGCCTCGCGCTTGAGCAGCAGTTGCGCGACGCGCAGAAGATGGAGTCGATCGGCACGCTCGCCAGCGGCATCGCGCACGACTTCAACAACGTCGTCGGCGCCATCCTCGGCAACACGGCGCTGGCCGAGCAGGATCTCGACGCGGGCCGCACCGAGCAGGTCCGCACCGGCCTCGGCCAGATCGGCGTGGCGGCCCGCCGCGCGCGCGAGCTGGTGCGCCAGATCATGACCTTTGGCCGCAAGCAGGCGCTGGAGCTGCGCGCGCAGCCGCTCGAACCCATCGTCGACGAAGCGCTCGCGCTGCTGCGCGCGACGCTGCCCGCCGGCGTCGTCGTGCGCAAGGCCGTGGTGCGGCGCGAACTCTGCGCCGCGGTCGATGCCACGCAACTCCAGCAGGTGCTGCTCAATCTGTGCACGAACGCCTGGCACGCGATGGACGCGGGCCGCGGTGGCCGCATCGAGGTGGGTCTCGATGGCGTCGAGCTGCGCGGTTATGGCGCCCTCGTCAGCGGCCTCGCTCCTGGCGACTACGCCAATCTCTGGGTCGAGGACGACGGTCGCGGCATGGACGAAGCCACGCGCGAGCGCGTGTTCGAGCCCTTCTTCACGACCAAGCCGGTCGGGCAGGGTACGGGCCTGGGACTGGCCGTCGTGCACGGCATCGTCGCCTCGCACAAGGGCGTGATCAGGCTGCGCTCGGAGCTCGGCGTCGGCACGCGCTTCGACATCTACCTGCCGCTGAGTACGCCGGCCCGCACGCCCGAGCGGCCGGCGCCGGCGCCCGCGCGCCGGCTCGACACCGAGCTCGGCTACGGCTGCACGGCGCTGCTGCTCGATGACGACGAGGTCATGGCGCTGATGACGGAGCGCCTGCTCGAATCGGCCGGCTTCAAGGTGCTGCGCTTCAGCGACTTCGACGACGCGCTCGACGCGGTGCGCGACATCGGCACGCCGGTCGACCTGCTCGTCACCGACTACAACATGCCCGGCTGCAACGGCTTGCAGTTCGTGCAGCGGGCGCGCGGCTTGCGCGCGCAGTTGCCGGCCGTCATCAGCTCGGGCTTTGTGCCGGCGGAGCTGCGCCAGGAAGCCCGCGCGCTCACCGACGTGCAGGTCGTCGAGAAGCAGGCGATGCTCGAGGAGCTGATGCCCGCCATCGAGCGCGCGCTCGGCTCGGGCCTGCTCGCGCGGCGCGTGACGCCGGCCTGAGCCGGCGCGCCAGCCCCGCTCACGCCACCCGCTCGAAGTCCATCACCCAGTTGGTTTCCCATTCCCGGCCGCCGTCGGTGGAAAAGGCCTGCTCCCAGCGCGCGCCCGTCGGCGTGATGTGCGACCAGATGAAGCGCACGCGGATCGGGCGGCCCTCGAAGCTGTCGTCGGCCAGGAAGCGGCCGACGCCGTCGGCGAAGCCGCCGCGCATCGGCACGTCGAGGCGGTCGGGCTGGCGGCCGTCGAGCCACCAGATCGCCCATTGGCGCGTGCGCGGGTCGAAGGCGCGCAGCGTCGCGGCGCGATAGGGCCCGGCGGGCAGGTCGAGCCAGTTGTCGTCGACGTTGCCGTGGCCGTCCATCAGTGGCCAGGTGTGGCAGGTGCCCTGGAACTCGTCCCAGTCGGTGCAGCCGGCGAGGCGCTGGCGCAGGCGACGGTGATGGACGCGCCAGCGGCCCATGAAGAAGTCGAAGTCGGCGGCGGTGGAAGCGATGGTGTCGTGCATGGTGAGCTCCTGATTGGCTTGCCGGCGCGGACCCTTCCGCACGGCCAGCGCAGTCTGCGCGCCCATATCTGCCAATGAGTGGCATGATTTACGCAAGCCGTCCAAAATCCCATGCGCGCCAGCCGCCTCCTCACCCTCCAGATGCTGCTGCAGGCCCGCGGCCGCATGAGCGCGCGCGCACTGGCCGAGGCGCTGCAGGTCTCGGTGCGGACGCTGCACCGCGACATCGACCAGCTCAGCGCCGCCGGCGTGCCGGTCTACGCCGAGCGCGGGCGCAGCGGCGGCTTCGCGCTGCTCGACGGCTGGAAGACCACGCTGACCGGCCTGACGCCGGGCGAGTCGCAGGCCGTCTTTCTTGGCGGGCTCGCCGGGCCGGCGGCGCAGCTGGGCCTGGGCGCCGACGTCCAGACGGCGCAGCTCAAGCTGCTGGCCGCGCTGCCTTCGGGCTGGCGCGCGCAGGCGCTGACGGTGGCCGAGCGCCTGCACCTCGACCCGGTTGACTGGTACCGCGAGCAGGACGCCGTGCCCTTTCTCGCCATCGCGGCCGAGGCCGTCTGGACCGGGCGCCAGCTCGCGCTGCGCTACGAAAGCTGGCAGCGCACCAGCTCGCGCCGCGTCGGCCCGCTGGGCCTCGTGCTCAAGGCCGGCATCTGGTATCTCGTCGCGCTGATCGGCGAGCGGCCGAGCACGCTGCGGGTCGGCAACATCCGCGCGGCCGAGCGGCTCGAAGCGCCCGTGGCACGGCCCGCGGACTTCGAGCTGGCGGCGTACTGGGCGGAGTCGACGCGGCGCTTCGAGCGCGAGCTGCAGCGCATGGAGGCGATCGTGCTCGCCACGCCGGCCGGCCTCCAGGCGCTGAGCCAGCTCGGCAGCGCCGCCGCCCGCGCGGTGGCGGCGGCAGCGCCCGCCCGGCGCAAGGACGGCCGCGTGCGGCTGCGCGTGCCGATCGAGTCGACCGAGCAGGCCGCGGGCCAGTTGCTGAAGCTGGCGCCGGACGTGGAGGCGCTCGCACCGCCGGCCTTGCGGGCGGCGCTGCGCGCACGCGTGCGGGCGCTCGGCGCGCTGTACGGGTCGTCCTGATCCCGGCGCAGCCCGCGCTTGGCACACAATCGCTCCGCCCGCCTCACGACAACTACAGCGCCGCCGGCAGAAAGCTCCGCACCACCATGGGAACCCGACTTCTCAAGAAGATCGACCTGCTCCAGGGCGTCAACAAGGGGGCGCTGAAGAACCTGACGCTTCCCGACATGGAGCTCACGGTGCTGGTCGAGATCGACAAGGAGCTCGAGGCGCTGATCGACAAGGGCAAGGAGGGCCTGCGCTGGCAGCAGCTGGCCGACGCCGCCGATGCCTACGTCGCCAAGCCGCGCAAGATCATTGCCGAGGAGCTCAAGACGCTCAACGACAAGGTCGCGACCCTGTCCAAGCCCGAGGCCGAGCGCATGGTCGAGACCACGGCCAAGGTCCTCAAGCAGATCGCCGTGGCCCAGGAAGGCGGCGTCAACGCGGCGGTCGAGGACGTCTGGGCCCAGGCCGTGCGACGCAACAAGAACCTGTCCAAGTTCAAGACCAAGTGCGTCACCAAGGCGCTGGTGGGCGCGCTGGCGATCAGCACCTCGCTGGCCAGCATGATCGCCAGCGGCGGCGCCAACCTGCTCGGCGTGATGGCGATCTTCAAGACCGTGGCCGAGCTCGGCGTCCTGGCCGGCGACATCGCGCAAAGCGTCGAGGATGCCTGCGACGAGCTGCTGGGCCTGCGCGCCGACCTGCTCGACAAGATCGAGAAGGGCGCCCAGCCGAGCCGCAAGGGCGAGGTGATTTCGGACCTCTCGCCCATCATCGGCAAGCTCACGGGCACGGTGAAGACGGTCGACATCAGCCAGGTGAAGTTCGACGCCAAGATCGCCGCGCTCGAGAAGAGCGCCGACACGCTGGTCGGCTCGCTCAACGCCGGCCTGGACAAGCTGCTCAAGCTCGACAACAAGATCCCGGCCCAGCAGGCGCTGATCAAGCAGCTCCAGGACGGCACCAAGTCCTTGCTCAAGGAGATCAAGGACATGGACAAGAAGCTCGAGCCCTACCGCAAGCTCACGGAGCAGGTGCGCAAGGAAGTGGTCGACTGGAAGGCCAAGCGCCAGCCCAAGACGGCCGCCGCGATCAAGGCCGCCTCCTTCGCCAAGATCGCCGTCGGCCTGCTGACGGCGGCGCGCACCTTCGGCAAGATCGCCGGCCTGCCGATTCCCTGAGGTCCGCGCGGCATCGCCACCGGGGGGCGCAGAATCGCGCCCATGAATTTTTCCGCCCGTCCTTTGCTTCATCGCTTCGCATGGAGCGCCCTCGCCGCGCTCGCGCTGTCCGCCACGCCGCTGCTCGCGCGCGCCGACGGCGATCCCTACCAATGGCTGGAGGACATCGACGGCGCCCGTTCGATGGACTGGGTCAGGCAGCAGAACGAGATCACCGCCCAGCGCCTCGGCGCGCTGCCGCAGTACGCCGGCCTGTACCGCGACGCGATGAGCGTGCTGAGCGCCGCCTCGCGCGTGCCCGAGGTCGAGCAGCACGGCGAGTGGCTCTACAACCTGTGGCAGGACGAGGCGCATCCGCGCGGCATCTACCGGCGCACCACGCTCGCCGAGTTCCGCAAGGCCGACACGCACTGGGAGACGCTGCTCGATATCGACGCGCTCTCGCAGCAGGAAGGCACGCGCTACGCCTTCGGCGGCGCGATCTTCCGCAAGGACAGGCGCCGCGCGCTGATCGAGCTGGCGCCGGGCGGCGGCGATGCGGCCGAGGTGCGCGAGTTCGACGTCGAGGCCAAGGCCTTCGTGCCGGGCGGCTTCCGCCTGCCGGCGGCCAAGTCGCGCATCAGCTGGCGCGATGACGACACGGTCTACGTGGCGACCGACTTCGGGCCGGATTCGCTCACGCGCTCGGGCTACCCGCGCTTCGTCAGGATCTGGCAGCGGGGCGCGCCCTTGTCGGCAGCGGTGCCGCTGTACGAGGCGCAGGTCGATTCGGTGGCGGCCGGCGCGCGGCGCATCGAGGTGCCCGGCGGGGCCGCGCTGGACGTCGTCAGCGAGGAGCTCAGCACCTGGTCCTGGCGCCAGAGCCTGCTGGTGGACGGCAAGCCGGTGGCACTGGCGCTGCCGCCCACGGCCCGCATCGCCGGCGCCTACCAGGGCCGGCTGGTGCTGTGGCTGAAGGAGGACTGGCAGCGCGGCGGCAAGACCTGGCCCGCGGGCGCCATCCTGCTGGCGACGCCCGCGCTGCTGCAGGGCCAGGGCGGCGAGCCCGAGGCAGTGTTCCTGCCCGAGGGCCGCGCCATCGTGCAGGGCGTGGTGGCGACGCGCACCGGCCTGCTGCTCACATTGCTCGACGAAGTGCGCGGCCGCCTGGTGCGCTACAGCCACGACGCGCGCGGCTGGCACCACGCCACCGTGCCCTTCCCCGACAAGGGCTCGCTGCGCGTGATGACGGCCGACGAGGACACCGGCGACGCGATCGTGCAGTACGAATCCTTCCTGACGCCGCCCTCGCTCTGGCACGTGCCCGGCACCGTGGGCCGGCCGATCAAGCTCAAGTCGCAGGCCGCGAGCTTCGACGGCGCGCGCTTCAAGGTCTCGCAGTACTGGGCCCGATCCGCCGACGGCACGCGCGTGCCCTACTTCGTGGTCGGCAGCAAGCACATGAAGTTCGACAGCCAGAACCCGGTGTGGATGTTCGCCTACGGCGGCTTCGAGGTACCGCTCGTGCCGTCGTACTCGGGCTCCTACGAGGACCTGCACGGCGCCTACGGCCGCATGTGGCTGGAGCGCGGCGGCGTCTTCGTGCTGGCCAATATCCGCGGCGGCGGCGAGTTCGGGCCGACCTGGCACACCGCGGCGCTCAAGGCGAATCACGTCAAGGCCTTCGAGGACTTCGAGGCCGTGGCGGCCGATCTCGCCAAGCGTCGCATCGCCGCGCCGCGCCACATCGGCATCGAAGGCCGCAGCAACGGCGGCCTGCTGGTGTCCAGCACGATGCTGCGCCATCCGGAGCTCTATGGCGCGGTGGTCTGCGGCAATCCGCTGATCGACATGCAGCGCTACAACAAGCTGCTGGCCGGCGCGAGCTGGGAAGGCGAGTACGGCAACCCCGACAAGCCCGAGGACTGGGCCTTCATCAGCCAGTACTCGCCCTATCAGCGCCTGCAGCCGGGCATGCCGCTGCCGCCGGTGATGTTCTATTCGACGACGCGCGACGACCGCGTCCACCCGGGCCATGCGCGCAAGATGGCCGCCAGGATGGAGGCCGAGGGCTATCAGGTCGACTACTTCGAGAACATCGAGGGCGG
>Ga0213872_10000776_pt1 | contig 23417 bp, 23 predicted proteins | sample VelepicomBERX_R2_FD_160071 | JGI IMG/M metagenome (GOLD analysis project Ga0213872, IMG submission 160071) | Rhizosphere microbial communities from Vellozia epidendroides in rupestrian grasslands, the National Park of Serra do Cipo, Brazil - RX_R2 | ecosystem: Host-associated > Plants > Roots >...
TATACAACCAAGTTCAAAATGACAAATATATCGCCATCAAGTTCATTTACTTTTGGTAAACAATTTATCGATCAATGGCATATTTATTGTTCTTACTAGTACAAGTACAGTACGTATCAAACGTCACCCCCGTGACGCCAATCGAACAACGAAGGAGTAAACAATGAAAACCTTGACCATGATGATCGCCCTGTTGACCGTTTCGACCGCCGCGCTGGCAGAGAGCCACTACATTCCCCGCCAGACTCAGGCCGCATTGGCCCAGGCACAAGCGACGCAGAACAATACGCCAGCTGCAACCGACACCACCGAGAGCAACACGCAAGCGGTTCCGGTACATAGCAACTACACCCGCCATTAAGCCCTTCGAAAAGAAAACGGCCCGCGTGATGTGAACTGCCCCCAATAAGTTGGACAGTTTGCAGCTAGGCTCGCAAGGCCTGAGTTCTGTACCTCACAGGACTCAGGCCTTTTAGTTTGAGCTTGATACGCTCATGGTTGTAATAGTGGATGTATTTCCGAATGCCCGCCTGTAATGCGTCGATACTCTCGAAGCGATTCAGGTAGAAGAACTCCGATTTCAGCGTGCCAAAGAAGCTCTCCATCGCGGCATTGTCCAGGCAGTTTCCCTTGCGCGACATACTCTGGGTTAGGCCATGAGACGCGAGTTGGCGCCGGCAGGCATCTGGTATTGCCATCCCTGATCAGAGTGCAGTAATGGCGCATCACGGTTTGTCAGTTTAGCAAACGCCTTTTGGAGCATTTTGCCAACCAAGGGAAAGTGCGGTCGCGCTTGCATCTCGTAGGCGACGATCTCCCCGTTGTAGAGATCCAGCACCGGCGAAAGGTAAAGCTTTTCCCCTCGCACATTGAACTCGGTCACATCGGTCACCCACCATTGGTTCGGTCGGTCTGCCTGAAACTGCCTATTCAGCACGTTCGGCACGTCAACGTGGCAACCACCCCGGTAGGATCGGTACTTCTTGGCCATGCTGGCGATAGCTTGCCACCCACTGCCGGATACTGGTCCTGCCAACCTTGTACTTAGCCCCCTGCACCCTGTACCCCATTGCCCCAGCTAGATACCCCTGAACGACGGCTCGTTTGAAATCTTCATCATGTTTTGCCGTGAAAAACACCCCAAAGGTTGGAACGGTGTCCAACTCTTGGGGTGCAGTTCATCTACGCTGAGGGTGTTTTCGTTGGGAACGTTTAGGATTTATCTCATATCTGCTGCGAAAGAGCCGGAATAACCTTCATTTTAGCGCTAAAGACAAACGCGCCAAATATGATCAATTCAAATCAAGAATGGAAATTCATCATGAACATCATCAAGAATACCCTGCTGTCGGCAGCACTGCTGGCTGTCTCCGCCACCGCCATGGCCTATGACAAAGATATCCCGGCGCCGCGCCACACCCCGTCCGTGTCGCAAGCGCAAGACGCCTCCTCGGCGAACGGCGCATCGGCGGTGGACGCCGGCAACTAACACCTTTGGCGCAATGCACGCGCATTGCGCCAGCCCCTCTCTACCGTATCGGCCACTGGCGCGTCAACAGGCCGGCACGCCCTCCGGCGCCGCGCCGGTCGTGGGCGCAACCGCGACACACGGCGTATCGGCGCGATAACGCTGCGCCCTATCCACCAGCCACTGCATAAACGTCTGCAGCGCCGCCGAGGTGCTCTTGCGCTCCGGATAGACCAAGTAATAGCCGCGATCGCTCTTCATCGTATGCGCGCACGGCACCACCAGTTCGCCCGAGGACAATTCGTCCAGCACGAAAAAGCGCGGCACCAGCGCGACCCCCAAACTGGCACGCGCCGCTTCCACCAGCATGGAAAACAGCTCATAACGCGGGCCGCGCATGGCATTGATATCGGCGATATGCAGCATATCGAACCACTGGTGCCAGGCATCCGGACGTGCCGACTGGTGCAGCAGCGTAAAACGCTTCAGGTCGTGCGGGTCGAGCGGCAGCGTCTCTTTCTCCAGCAGCTTCGGGCTGCACACCGGCACGATTTCCTCGCCAAATAGATATTCCGCCACCGCACCCGGCCATACCGGATCGCCAAAGTGGATGGCCGCATCAAACGGCGTGTCGGTAAACATGAACGGCTCGGCGCGCGTGGTCAGGTTGAGCGTGACGTCCGGATAGAGCGTATTGAACTCGCCCAGGCGCGGAATCAGCCAACGTGTTGCAAAAGTGGGAATCACCGCCAACTCCAGCACACCGCCCGAACCCTGAAAGGCCATGACGGACAAGGTGTCGCGTTCCAGGCGCGCCAAATGTTCGCGCACTTGCTTGGCGTATTGCTGGCCGGCGTCGGTCAGGCTGATGCGTTTCTTGATGCGGTTGAACAATGCCACGCCCAAGTATTGTTCCAACCCGGCGATCTGCCGGCAGACGGCACTCTGCGTCAACGACAACTCGGCCGCCGCCCGGGTAAAGCTCAAGTGGCGCGCGGCAGTTTCAAAAGCGATCAGCACGTCGGTGCCGGGAATCTTGCGGCGCATGGCTTATGCCCTCCTCGCCCACTTTCTGCAGCGAATGACTTGTGCCTTCAAACATACCCAATCCGCACAGATCATTCCAAAAATGCACTATGTAGTGATTTTATATCGTTTGCTTCATGGATGGGAACTAACAAAAATGAGCGTAACAGAAGTATTCGAGTTTGCTCATATAGAGTTCATGCTTGCGGCGCACTAACCGATGTTTTTTAAGCATAGATAGAGCAAACCCGAGTGCTGCGAATTTTAGGTAACAGCCAGACATATCACTAGGGAGATTTGTCATGCAAGAAACCATCGTAATCGGCGTCATCGGCTCCGATTGTCATGCGGTCGGCAACAAGATTCTGGAAAACGTCTTCGCCCGCGCCGGCTTCAACGTCATCAACCTCGGCGTGATGGTCAGCCAAGACGAATACATCGACGCCGCGATCGAAACCAACGCCCGCGCCATTCTGGTGTCGTCGATCTACGGCCACGGCGAGATCGACTGCATCGGCATGCGCGATCGCTGCACCGAACGCGGCCTGGACGGCATCCCGCTGTTCGTCGGCGGCAATCTGGTGATCGGCAAGCGCGAGTTCAAGGATGTGGAAGTGATCTTCAAGGGCATGGGCTTTGACCGCGTGTTCGGCCCGGACGTCGACCTGCAGCACGTCGTCGACTGCCTGCACCAAGATATCGCCGTCTACAACCGCGAACATCTGGCTGTCGAGGCCGCAGCATGAAAACCGTCTCCATCGATATCGGCTCCACCTGGACAAAGGGTGCGTTGTTCGAGGTCGGGGATCGAGATCTGCAACTGATCAAACGGACGGTCTTCCCGACCACCGTGCAACACCTGGCGGACGGCTTCTACCAAGTGCTCAATGCCTTGTTGGATGACACCCATGCCATCGATCGCGTTCGTTCGGGCGAGATCACGCTGAACTATTCGTCGTCGGCCAAAGGCGGGCTGGCGGTCGCCGCGCTGGGGCTCGTGCCCAGCATCACGCTGGAGTCGGCGCGCGTTGCCGCCTACTCGGCCGGCGCCAAGATCACCCAAGTGTTCGCCTACCGCATGAACCGTTCGGACATCCGGGCGCTGGAAGCCAACCCGCCGGACATTCTGTTGTTCGCCGGCGGCACCGACGGCGGCCATTTCGACACCATCCGCCACAATGCCGCGCTGCTGGCCTCGTCCGCGCTCGACTGTTCGATCGTGTACGCCGGCAACCGCGCGGTACAGGACGAAGTCACCGACTTGTTGGGCGACAAAGACCTGGTCGTGGTGGAAAACGTGCTGCCGGCGCTTGACCAGCAGAATCCGGACCCGGCCCGCGAGGCGATGCGCACGATCTTCCTGTCGCGCATCGTCAAGGGCAAGGGTCTGGACGAGATTATCGCCGCCACCGGCTCCGAACCGGTGCCCACGCCCTATGCGGTGTACGAGTTCACCCGCCACATTCAGGAACATGTGCCGGGTTGGGACGACTTCATCCTGCTCGACATGGGCGGCGCCACCACCGACGTCTACTCGTCGCACGACCAATGCCCGCCCCCGGGCGCAGTGCAACGCGGGCTGCCCGAGCCGCTGATCAAGCGCACCGTCGAGGGCGACCTGGGCATGCGCGTGTCGGCCGAAGCGGTGAGCGAAACCGGCGACACGCTGATTGCCGAGCATCTTGCACACGATCCGGCGCAAATCGCCGCCTTCCACGACTATGTGGCCAAGGTGACGGCCGAACCGGATTATCTGCCGCAAGACGGCCAGGGCAAGCATTTCGACACGCTGTTGGCCGGCGCCTGCGCCGCCTACGCCTGTGAACGCCATGCCGGCCGCTCGACCCAGGTCTACACGCTCGACGGCACGGTGGACGTGCTGACCGGACGCGATTTGACCGGGGTGAAAAAGGTGATCGGCTCCGGCGGCTGGCTCGCCAATAGTCCGGACTTCGACGTCAGCGCCTGGATCAGTGAACGCAAGGTCGACGGCAAGGGCAAAACCGTGCTCCTGCCCGCCACGGTCGAGTACTACCGCGATGCGCAATATCTCTTTCCGCTCTTAGCCAACGTGGCAAGAAACTACCCAGAAGCGGCCGCCTTGACCGGTGTTGCGCTGCTGGCGCAATCATGATTGGAAATACGATGGAACTGCAAAACAAAAAAATCGAGCTGCCGGATTTTCTGGCGGAACGTGAACAGGTCCTGACGACCTGGCCGACCGGCAAGGACGTGAAGTTCGCCGACGGCGTCAAGTATCAGGAATCCCTGCCCGAACACAAGCGTTTTGCCGCGGTGCTGAAGAAGGCCGATCAAGAAGGCAAGACGCTGTCGCAACCGCGCGCCGGCGTCGCGCTGGTCGACGAACACATCGCACTGCTGCAAGGTCTGCAGACCGCCTGCGACCTGCTGCCCTCCACCATCGACGCCTACACCCGCCTGAACCGCTACGACGAAGCCGCCAAGGGCATCGCCAAGTCGCGCGAGGCCGGCACGTCGCTGCTCAATGGCTTCCCGGCGGTCAACCACGGTCTGGCCGAATGCCGCCGCGTGGTGGAAGCGGTCGACAAGCCGGTGCAAGTGCGCCACGGCACGCCGGATGCGCGCCTGTTGGCGGAAATCACGCTCGCCGGCGGCTTCAGCGCCTACGAAGGCGGCGGCATCTCCTACAATATTCCGTATGCCAAGAAGGTCTCGCTGGAAAGATCGATTCGCGACTGGCAATACTGCGACCGCCTGGTCGGCCTGTATGAAGAACACGGCATCCGCATCAACCGCGAACCGTTCGGCCCGTTGTCCGGCACACTGGTTCCGCCGTTCATGTCTCACGCGGTCGCCATCATCGAAGGCTTGCTGGCGCTGGAGCAAGGTGTCCGCTCGATCACCGTCGGCTACGGCCAGGTGGGCAACATCGTACAAGACATCGCCGCCATCCGTTCGCTGCGCGCACTGGCTGACGAATACTTCCGCGCCGCCGGCTTCGACGATTTCGAACTGACCACGGTGTTCCACCAATGGATGGGCGGCTTCCCGGAAAACGAAGCCATGGCCTTCTCGGTCATCTCCTGGGGCGGCGCCATCGCCGGCATGTCTGGCGCGACCAAGGTCATCGTCAAGACCCCGCACGAAGCGCGCGGCATTCCGACCATGGAAGCCAACCGCCAGGGTCTGAACGCCACCCGTCAGATCCTCAACATGGTGCAGGACCAAGTCTTCCCGGCCAGCGACGCGCTGGCATTCGAAGTCGAGCTGATCAAGCGCGAAGTGCGCGCGGTGATGAGCAAGGTGTTCGAACTGGGCGAAGGCGACATCGCCGTCGGCACGGTTCGCGCCTTTGAAGCGGGCGTTTTGGACGTCCCGTTCGCTCCCGCCGCCTGCAACGCCGGCAAACTGCTGCCGGTACGCGACAACCACGGCGCAGTGCGCGTCTTCGAGGCCGGCCAAGTGCCGCTGCCGGAAGACGTACTGACTCTGCATCGCGATCTCATCGCCGAACGCGCGCGCGCCGAAGGCCGCGAACCGTCGTTCCAGATGGTCGTCGACGATATTTACGCAATTTCCAAGAGCACCCTGATCGGGAGACCGGCAAAATGAAAATCGTTCGTGCCCTGTTCGTAGCAGGCTATTCCTCTTTCTATTTCGATGACCAACAGGCGATCAAGAACGGCGCCGGCCACGATGGCTTTAACTATACCGGCGCGCCGGTGACTCCGGGCTTCCGCGCCGTGCGTCAGGCCGGCGAGTGCGTCTCGGTGCTGCTGCAGCTGGAAAACGGCGCCATGGCGGTGGGCGATTGCGCCGCCGTGCAATACTCCGGCGCCGGCGGCCGCGATCCGCTGTTCCTGGGCGAACAGTTCGTGCCGTTCCTGGAGCAGCATATCAAGCCGCTGCTGGAAGGCCGCGACGTGTCGACCTTCCTCGGCAACGCACGCTACTTCGACAACCTGCAAGTGGAAGGCAAGCGCCTGCACACCGCGATCCGCTACGGCCTGACCCAGGCGCTGTTGGACGCCACCGCGCTCGCCACCAACCGCATCAAGGCCGAGGTGATCTGCGACGAGTACAAGCTGCCGGTGGTCGCCGAGCCGATTCCTTTGTTCGGTCAGAGCGGCGACGACCGCTACATGGCGGTCGACAAGATGATCATCAAGGGCGTCGACGTGCTGCCGCACGGCCTGATCAACAACGTGGAAGAAAAGCTGGGCTTCAAGGGCGAAAAGCTGCAAGCCTACGTCAAGTGGCTCGCCGACCGCGTCAAGCAACTGGCGCCCGACGCCAGCTACCGCCCGGCGCTGCACATCGACGTGTACGGCACCATCGGCCTGATCTTCGATAACGACCCGGTGCGCGTGGCACAGTACATCGCGGGTCTGGAAGACTTCGCCGACGGTTTGGAACTGTACATCGAAGGTCCGGTGGACATGGGCGAGAAACAAGCTCAAATCGCTTGCCTGGGCAAGATCACCGCCGAACTGACCCGCATGGGCTCGCCGGTCAAGATCGTCGCCGACGAATGGTGCAACACCTACGAAGACATCGTCGACTTCACCGATGCCAAGTGCTGCCACATGGTACAGATCAAGACGCCGGACCTGGGCGGCATCCACAACATCGTCGACTCGGTGCTGTACTGCAATCAGCGCGGCATGGAAGCCTACCAAGGCGGCACCTGCAACGAAACCGACGTCAGCGCCCGCACTTGCGTCCACCTGGCCGTGGCCGCCCGTCCGATGCGCATGCTGATCAAGCCGGGCATGGGTTTCGACGAAGGGCTGAACATCGTCTACAACGAAATGCATCGCACGATCGCCCAACTGAAGGCGAAAGGGAGCGCAAAGTGAAACCCGCATTCAAGATCCTGTCGCCTACCGCGATTCTGGGTTATGGCTTCCCGGAAGAAAGTTTCCGTCGCGCCATCGCAGAAAAACCCGATCTGATCGCCGTTGATGGCGGTTCCAGCGACCCCGGCCCGTACTACCTGGGCGCGGGCAAGGCCTTTACCGACCGCACCGGGGTCAAGCGCGACCTGCGCTTCATGATCACCGAGGGCGTGAAGAACGGCATTCCGGTGGTGATCGGCACTGCCGGCGGTTCCGGCGCCGAGCCGCACTTGGAATGGTGCCGCCAGATCATTCTGGAAATCGCCGCCGAGGAAAAGCTGTCGTTCAAGATGGCGGTGATTCCGACCGACGTGTCGAAAGACGTGGTGCATGCCGCGCTCGACGCCGGCAAGATCGAATCGCTGCCGTTCGTGCCCGAACTCACGCACGAAGCCATCGATGCCACCACCAATCTGGTGGCGCAGATGGGCGTGGAGCCGTTCATCGCCGCGCTCAAGGCTGGCGCTGAAGTCGTGCTGGGCGGCCGTGCCTACGACCCGTCCTGCTTCGCCGCCCTGCCGATCATGCTCGGTTACGACGAAGGCCTGGCGCTGCATTGCGGCAAGATCCTGGAGTGCGCGGCCATCGCCGCCACCCCGGGCTCGGGCTCCGACTGCGCCATGGGCATCCTGGACGAAACCGGCTTTGTGCTGAAAACCTTCTCGGACGAGCGCAAGTTCACCCCCGAGTCGGCCGCGGCGCACACGCTGTACGAGAAGTCCGACCCCTACATGCTGCCCGGCCCGGGCGGCGTGCTGAACCTGCGCGAATGCAAGTTCGAGGACATCGGCAACGGTCAGGTGCGCGTCACCGGCTCGCGCCACGAACATACGCCGTACAAGGTCAAGCTGGAAGGCTCGCGCCCGGTCGGCTATCGCACCGTGGCGATCGCCGGGGTGCGCGACCCGATCATGATCCAATCGATCGAGTCGATCCTGAAGGCGGTGCGCGAACGCGTCGAGAAAAACCTTGGCGCCAACGCCGATGCGCGCGTGTTCTTCCATATCTATGGCAAGAACGGCGTGATGGGCGATTTGGAGCCGGTCAAGCAAACCCAGACGCACGAACTGGGCATCGTGGTCGAAGTCGTGGCCCCCACCCAGGAAGCGGCCGACACGGTCTGCTCGCTGACGCGCTCGACGTTGCTGCACTACGGCTACCCGGGCCGCGTGGCCACCGCCGGCAACCTGGCGCTGCCGTTCTCGCCGTCGGATATTCGCGCCGGCGTGGTGTATGAATTCTCGGTTTATCACTTGATGGATCTGCCGCAAGAGGACCTGTTCCCCTTCCATATGCAGCAGGTCACCCCGCAAGGAGCCACGGCATGAAACACGGCATTCTCGACATCGCGCGCGTCGTGCGCTCGAAGAACTCCGGGCCGTTTGAGCTGGTGCTCGACATTATGTTCAAAGACCGTCAGATCTTCGAAACGCTGCGTGAAACCAAGCAGATCACCAAGGAACGCGTCGCCGAAGCCTACGGCATCGCCCCGGCGGACATCCAGAACATTGTCTGGTTTGCCCCGGCCCACGCGGTCAAGGTGGTGATGCACCGTCGCATCATTTCCGGCGCGCCGGGCGACTCCGACGTGTACGGCGCTCAGCAGCACGCGCCGCTCTTGGGATTGACCTTCGAGCTGTAATCCAAGAGCGCGGGCCATCCGGTCCGCGCTTTTTTATTTGCCTTTCAGTCACTTAGACGACCTCGTCTCCTCCGCGCCACACCCCCTCAATTCAAACGGCATATTAAAACTGTTTTTATTGCAAATTTATAACATTTAATTATTATGTCATAGATCCGTTGCGTTTAAAACGCCTCGGTCGCCGTGCCGGTTATGCCAGCATTTCTCGGCACACAGGGAACAATCACCAATCCATATCTATGAAAGCGGAGTCATTTAGCAATGAATAACCGTCTCAAGTCCGTCGTTACCGCCGCCGCGCTCACCGTCGGTCTGTGCTTTGCCCCGGCGCAAGCCGCCGATCTGCCGCACGTCGTCATCCTAGCCACCGGCGGCACCATCGCCGGCACCGGCGCCACCACCACCACCACCGTCGGCTATACCGCCGCCAAACTCGGTGTCGATCAGATGATCGCCTCGGTGCCGGAACTGCAAAAAGTGGCCGACGTGCGCGGCGAGCAAGTCGCGCAGATCGCCAGCGAAAGCATGAACAACGAGGTGTGGCTGAAGCTCGCCAAGCGCATCAACCAGCTGCTGGCGCAAAAGGACGTGGACGGCATCGTGGTGACGCACGGCACCGATACCATCGAGGAAACCGCTTACTTCCTCGACCTGGTGGTCAAGAGCAAGAAGCCGGTGGTGGTCGTGGGCGCCATGCGCCCGTCGACCGCCATCAGCGCCGACGGCCCGATCAACCTGTATAACGCCGTGATTCTGGCGGGCAGTAAGGACGCGGTCGGCAAGGGTGTGCTGGTGGCGCTCAACGATCAGATCAACGCCGCGCGCGAGGTCACCAAGACCAATACCGCGACCGCCGACACCTTCCGTTCGCCGGATCTGGGCTTCATCGGCTACATGCAGGACAACAAGCCGCACTTCTACCGCATGTCGACGCGCAAAAACACCGCCGATACCGAGTTCGACGTCAGCAAGCTGGATAAGCTGCCGCGCGTCGACATCGTCTACGGCTATGAAAACATGGACCGTGTCGCCATGGACGCCGACATCGCTGCCGGCGCGCAAGGCATCGTGCAGGCCGGCGTGGGCGACGGCAGCATCGCCGCGCAGATGATGCCGGCCTTCCGCGACGCCCGCCAGAAGGGGGTGATCGTGGTTCGCAGCTCGCGCACCGGCAGCGGTATCGTGGCGCGCAACGGCGAAGCCAACGACGACAAGGAAGATCTGGTGGTGAGCGACACGCTCAACGCGCAAAAGGCGCGCATCCTGCTGATGCTGGCGTTGACCAAAACGCACAACACCCAGGACATCCAACGCATGTTCTTCACCTATTGATCGATCGGTAGAGTATGCGAAAGCCCCGGACCAAAGGCGCCGGGGCTTTTTTCCGCCGGCTTGCGTCCGCTTATGTCGCGGTTATCTGAATCCGGTAGCGGTTCACGCACTCGTCGATTTTCGAACTGTTCTCCGGTTTACGGTTCATTGCCGAGCGTTCGGCGGAAGGGCGGTCTTGGTAGCCCTGCCGGGCCTCGATGATCATCGTGCAACCGCGGTCAATCTGCGTATTGCGCTTGTTGATCTTGGTATCGGCCGTCTCACTGGCGGCAGCGGCGCCAGCCGCCAACGAGAGTATCAGCGGCGTCAATAGCCACGTTGCCTTCATCGCTATCCTCCTTTGCGAAAATCAGTTTAAACAACATGTTTAAACCAAGCTTTTATAGGACCGACGGACAACAATCGTCAAGCCGACGGCGCAGCCTGGCCACGCGGATTCACCAGAGCATCACGCAGCACTGCTAGAATGGCAGCAACTCGCGACAACAACAGACAGACTTCCTCATTATGAGCACCATTCTCGTCACCGGCGGCGCCGGCTACATCGGCAGCCACACCCTGTTGGAACTGATCGCCGCCGGCCACGATCCGGTCGTGGTCGACAATTTCAGCAACAGCAAACCCGAAGCCTTGCGCCGGGTCGAGCATCTGAGCGGCCACGCCGTGCCGTGCCACGCCGAGGATCTGCTCGACCGAGCTGCGCTGGTAGCGCTGTTCCAGCGCTACCGCTTCGACGCGGTCATTCACTTTGCCGCGCTCAAGGCCGTGGGCGAATCGGTGGCCAAGCCGCTCTCTTATTACCACAACAACCTGACCGGCACGCTCAATCTGTTGTCGTGCATGCAGGACGCCGGGGTGCGCAATATCGTGTTCAGCTCGTCGGCCACCGTCTATGCCGACACCGGCGGCAAACCGATCACCGAGGACTACCCGCTCGGTCCGACCAACCCCTACGGTCAAACCAAGCTGATGACCGAAACCTTCTTGCGCGATTTGGCGGCGAGCGAACCTGGCTGGCGCGTGGCGCTGTTGCGCTACTTCAACCCGGTCGGCGCGCACGAAAGCGGCCTGATCGGCGAGGACCCCAACGGTATTCCCAACAATCTGCTGCCATTCGTCAGCCAAGTGGCGGTGGGCAAGCTGGCTGAACTGAAGGTATTCGGCAACGACTACCCGACGCCGGATGGCACCGGGGTACGCGACTATCTGCACGTGGTCGATCTGGCGCGGGCGCACGTCAAAGCCCTGGCGTTGATGGACGGCGCGCCGGCGGTACACACGTTGAATCTCGGCACCGGGCGCGGCCATTCGGTCTTGGAGATGGTGGCGGCGTTCGAGCGCGCGAGCCAGCGGCCGGTGCCCTACCGCGTGGTCGCGCGCCGCGACGGCGACATCGCCAGCTGCTTCGCCGACCCTTCGCAGGCCGAACGAGTGCTGGGTTGGAAAGCCGAGCACACGCTGGACGACATGTGCCGCGACAGCTGGCGCTGGCAGCAGCAAAACCCCAACGGCTACGCCTAACCACCGTACATTCGCCATCACGATCGCTCCGTGATGCTATGCGATCATGATTAAATACCCCGTATGCGCAGGTTAGACCTTGCTCTCCGCCTCTCTTAGGCTGTGAAAACCTGAATCTGCGTCGACGGCCCCGCCTCTACTTGGGCGGAAGGCTTATCGCCGCCCGCCCCTCTTTACGTTCTGAATGAATAAAGAACCTGCCATCATGCGGGTTCTATTTGACGAAATCGTAATCGATCGATTACATTAACTATGTTCACGATCAAATCTCTTCCTTAGTTCAAGGCCCGGCTAGACAGTCTGAGCGACACCAAAACACGCAGCGCGGTCGTGGCAAGAATCAAGCGTTTGGAGTGCGGCCTCATGGGAGACGTCGAGCCGCTAGGTGACGGTCTTTGGGAGTTACGCATTCACCTTGGCTCGGGTTGGCGCATCTACTTCAGCCAACGGGGCATGCAAGTCATCGTATTGCTGGCAGGAGGGACCAAACGTACGCAGAAGCGCGACATCAAACGCGCAAAGGCCCTGGCAGCGCAACTGAGATGACAGGAGAAATAGCGGTGAGCAAACAACAGCATATCAACGTGGATGAACTTCCCGAATTCGATGCGGTGCCGTATCTAGACAGTGAGGAGGCGATTGCAGCATACCTGACTGATATTCTAGAAGCGAATGATGCGGCACTACTGGCCTCTGCTCTCGGCGATATTGCCCGAGCGCGCGGAATGACGGACATCGCCAAATCGGCAGGAATCTCACGCGAAGCCTTATACAAGGCTCTCCGCCCAGGCAGCGAACCACGCTTTGATACCATTAACCGTGTTTGTGCCGCGCTCGGCGTGCGCCTGGTCGTCGAACCGATGCATACGCACTAGTGTTGCGTAGCTATTCTCCCCACGACAACCACGGAATCTGGCCGCTAAGGACCCTCTGAACAAGTTATTTACCACTGCGTTTGGTCAATAACAGGCCGAATGCAAGGCGCGCGACGCAGGTCGCAGTTATTCTGCGATGCCAAGGAGCGCAACGCCGTCAGGCGGCCGCTTGTAGGCCAAACCCTTCGGGGCGGCGCCTGGCGGTCGGTCTGCTTTGTTGCGCGGCTGGTGGATGGAATGACCATCCACTGCGCCCCGCGCCGCGCATCCCCATCCCGCCAGGGGCCGCCGCAGCGGTAAATAACTTGTTCAGAGGGTCCCTAAACGCGGCCAGATCTTTTTTAAATCCGCGGGGTCGACACCGACACGTCGCCGCACTGCCCGCGGTGGCGCAGCGCGTGGTCGATCAGCACCAGCGCCAGCATCGCCTCGGCGATCGGCGTGGCGCGAATGCCGACGCAGGGGTCGTGGCGGCCGTGGGTTTCCAGCGTCACAGGGTTACCCTGCTTGTCGATCGAACGGCGCGGGGTGGCGATGCTGGACGTGGGCTTGATGGCGATCGACACCTCGATCGGCTGGCCGGTGGAGATGCCGCCCAACACGCCGCCGGCGTGATTGCTGGCAAAGCCTTCGGGGGTCAATTCGTCGCCGTGCTCGCTGCCGCGCTGGGTGACCGAGCCGAAGCCGGCGCCGATCTCCACGCCCTTGACGGCATTGATGCCCATCATCGCATAGGCGATCTCGGCGTCGAGCCGGTCATACACCGGCTCGCCCCAGCCAACCGGCACGTTCTCCGCCACGACACGCAAGCGCGCCCCGACCGAGTCCAGGCTCTTACGAATGCTGTCCATGTACGCTTCCAGCTCGGGCACGATGCCGGCGTCGGCGGCAAAGAACGGATTCTGTTCGACCTGCGCCCAGTCGGTGAATGGAATCACCACCTCGCCGATCTGTGTCAGGTGGCCGCGAATGACGATGCCGAACTTCTCATGCAGCCATTTCTTGGCGATGGCGCCGGCTGCCACGCGCACCGCGGTTTCACGCGCCGACGAACGGCCGCCGCCGCGCGGATCGCGAATGCCGTATTTGTGCCAGTAGGTGTAGTCGGCATGGCCGGGGCGGAAGGTATCGGCAATGTTGCCGTAGTCGCGCGAGCGCTGATCGGTGTTGCGGATCAACAGCGCGATCGGCGTGCCGGTGGTCTTGCCTTCGTACACGCCGGAGAGGATTTCGACCTTATCCTCCTCGCGCCGTTGGGTGACATGACGGCTGGTGCCGGGCTTGCGCCGGTCCAGTTCCGTTTGAATGTCTTGCTCGGTCAACGCCATTCCCGGCGGACAGCCGTCCACGATGCAGCCGATGCCTGGTCCATGGCTCTCCCCGAAGGAGGTGACCGTGAACAACAGGCCAAAACTGTTTCCCGACATCCTGGTTTCTCCACTATTCAATCGTCTTTGCGACGATTCTAGCATGGCCGCGCCGGGGGGACGCAGGCCCAGGCCCTAGTCCAAATGCGGCGCAAACACCCGTAGCCGATGGCCATCCGGGTCTTCGGCTACGAAGGTATAGCCAAAGTCCATCTCGGTGAGCGGCTGCAAGATCGGCAGGTCCTTGGCGCGCCAGGCGGCGAAGAGTGCGCGCACCGCGTCGTCGTCGGCGACCGAGAACGCCAGCTCACCGCCCCCGCCGGCGGCGGTGGCGGCCGGCTCGACCGTATGCTTGGACCACAAGCCAAGCTTGACGCCGCTGTCGAGAACAAAGAGCGCAAAAGTGGGCGAGGACTCGACCGGCTGCCGATCCAGCAGCCAGCGATAGAAAGCGGCGCTTTGCGCCGGATTGTCGACATACAGCAGCACGTAGTTGGGTTGAGCCATCAGAATCTCCTGGCTTGAGCGGCGCGGGCGACGGCCCGGCTGACAACCGCAGTGTAGAGATCGACACTGTCAGTTTTTGTCAGCAGCGATGCCGTTCTGCTCGCGCCACGTCTTCAGCAAGGCCTGACGGCGCGCCGGATACCGTTCGCTCAACATGTCCATGGCGATGATGCGGTCGGCGCGGAAGTGGCGAAAATCCTGGCGCAACTCGCACCATGCCGTCAGCACGCGAACATGGTCAAAGTACCCTAGGGCGAACGGCCAGACGGTGCGAGTCGATTCGGCCCCCTGCAGATCGCGATAGTGCAGCGCCACCTTGCGCTCACTCCGGATCGCCTGGCGCACCAGCGACAGGTCGACGGCGGACGCCGGCTCGGAGGAGCCCGGCACCAGCAATGCGGTCGTGTCCAATGCCAGCCGCAGGTCGGCCGGCAGCACGGCGGCAACCTTGGCCAGCGCGCTCGCGGCGCCCTCCGCCAGACGGGCGTCGGCGCGCTTCGCCACCCAGCGTGTGCCGAGCACCAGCGCCTCGATCTCCTCCTCGCTGAACATCAAAGGCGGCAACATGAAGCCGGGCCGCAGCACATAGCCGAGACCCGGCTCGCCCTCGATGGTCGCGCCCTGCTCTTGCAACGTGGCGATGTCGCGGTAAAGCGTGCGCAGGCTGATGCCAAGATCTTCGGCCAGGCGGGCGCCGGCCACCGGATAGCGGTGGCCGCGCAGAAGCTGGAGCAGAGCCAGCAGGCGTTGTGATCGTGACATGGCGGCGCGGCGAGAAGGAACGTCCCGCCCTGCATCATACGTTAGATATTCTCCGGGACGGCGGCAAAATCGCCGGCCAACCAGCGCAACACCAGCGGGAAATGGTCGTCGACCGCGTCCGGATGCGTCAGCAGCGAGGCATGGTCGTAATCCTGACGATGGCCAGTGCAGCGGCCGAGCAGATGCAAGCGCGAGACATGCTGGCCGGCCTCATCGCGAAAACGGCGCACGTCGTCGCGGTGTCCAAGGCACGGGTCGTCCCAGGCGGCGAAATACAGCGTCGGCGGCAAAGCCAGCCGCGTCGCCGCGGCGGCGTAATCGAAGCCGTCGACCGGATCGACCCAGCGGTCGTCACGCACCCAGCGACTGCTGTGCGCGTGGCTTAAGCGCGTTTCGTTGTCGGGCCCCAGCCCCATAGCCCGCGACGGTAGATAGCCGACCACATGGGTAATGAGGTGGGCGACGCCGTTCCAGAAAAAGTCGACTTTCAGCCGGCGCTGCAGATTCTTCACGCGCACCGTGCGCTTGGAGGCAAAATACACGCAAGAGGCGACGTCGGGAATCAGGTCAGGGTCGCGCAACAGCGCGCTGTGCATCAGTACGCCACCCCAGGAGTGCGCCATCCAGTGAATCGGCGCATCGCCCTTCAGCGCGCGGATGGCGCGATGCGCGGCGGGGATATCGTCGCGGATGCTCTCGGTCTGACCGTGACGCGCGCGTTTGTCGATGATTGGCGTACTGCCGCCACGGCCGCGCAGGTCGAGCACGAACACGTCATAGCCGGCGCGCGCCAGATAGTGCGCCAAGCCCTTGCCCGTGTTGGAATAGAAAATGCGTCCGTTGGCCATGGCGCCGTGCACCAGCAGTACCGCCGGACCCGCGTCTTGGCGGTAGATGCGGCGCAGACGCAAACGGTCAGACGCCGTCACCGCGACGAAAAAGTCGTGTTCCAGGTTTTCCACGGCAACCCCAAGTCATGGCGCCGTCTGATGCGGCGCTCCGGTAAATCAAGCAAACGCTTGAATGATTGCCGGAAATTTCCGTTTACGTCAAGCGCCGGCTTGCCGCTCGCGCCACACCGTCCAGCCGGACAACAACGCCAACGCCAAGGCGATCAGCAACATGCCGAGCCCCTCGGTCCGATCCGGCGCCTCGCCCATCTGCAGCCAGGCCATCAGCACCGCCACCGCCGGAATCGCCAGCACGTTCAGGCTCGCCATGCCGGCCGACAGCCTCGAGAGCAGCAGCATCCAGGTCAGCCAGCCCAGCCCGGAGGCGAACACGCCGAGATACAGCAAAATCGCCACCAGCTGCCAACTGACGTGGACCGGCGGGGCCGGCACCAGCCATGCCAGCGCGCCGAGCGGGATCACCCCCCACAGCATTTGCCAGAAGGTCAGCGCCACCGTGCCGACGCGATGACGCTGGCGCAACCGTTTGGCCTGCACCGCCGCCACGGCCCACGCCAAGCCGCCGGCAATGGCCAACACGTCCGACAGCGGCCCGCCGCGCAATTGCCAGGGCTGGATGATCAGCGTGAGGCCCAGACAGGCCAAGGCCACCGCGCCCCACTGCAGCCCCACCAGACGCTCGTTGAGAAAGCAGCGCGCCAACAACAGCGTCCAAAACGGCATGGTATACGCCAACACCGACACCTTGCCGGCGCCGCCGGCCAATAGCGCCATCGTCGTCAACGAACCGAAGGCGGCGGTTTGGCTCATGCCAAGCCAAAAGGTTGGCCAAAACGGCGTAGGCCGCAGGCTGCGCCGCGTCAGCAACATCGCGGTGGCGAGCGTGACGAGACCCAGCAGCGTGCGCCAGAACGCCAGTTGCAATGGCGTCATATACGGCAACCCCATCTTGCTGGCGATCCAGCTATAGGCCCACACCAGCCACAATCCCACCAGCAACGCGACGCTGCGCCCTTTTCCAAGCATGGTCGACAATTCCTTCTCCATCACGAAACAAGCGGACGTGATCGCTCACGCCCGCTTGCCGGGTCTAGGGCCTGTCTGCAGCCGCAAATAGTTTGCAGACAGCCCCTAGCACAGATCGATCAAGCCTGTTCCAAGTTCTTGGACACGATCTCGAACACGTCCTTGGACAGCTTGGCCGCGGCCAGGCGTTCCAGTTCGGCCTTCATCAGCGCCTGACGCTTCGGCTCGACCTTCTTCCAGCGGTTGAACGCCCCCACCAGCCGGCTCGCCACCGACGGGTTGAGCGCATCGATCGCCAGCACTTGATCGGCCATGAAGCGGTAGCCGCTGCCATCGGCGGCATGGAAGTGCTGCATATTGCGGCCGAAGGTGCGAATGAGCGCGTAGACCTTATTCGGATTCTTGATCGAGAACGCCGGGTGCGCCATCGCAGCGCGCACTTGATCCAGGGCGCTCGGCACCTGGCACGATGCGAGCAGCGCGAAGTACTTGTCCATCACCAGCGGATCGTTGGCCCACCGAGCCGCAAAGGCCGCCAAGCAGTCGGCGCGTTCGGGAACGTCGCGATCACGTAGCGCCACGAGCGCCCCCATCTGATCGCTCATGTTGTCGGCTTGCAGGCACTGGTTCTTGGCGGTTTCCAGCGACCCGGCCTCGTCCAGGCGGCACAGCATCGCCAGCGCATGATTCTTCAGCGTGCGCTGACCGGCATCGGCCGGAAGGTAGGCGCGCGTCTGGCTAAGTTCCAACGTCTGACGCCATTCGGCGCGCAGCGCCTGCGCCAGGTGTTTGAGCACGAACTCGCGCACGTGATGGTGGCAGGCCGGGTCGGCGCCATCGAACCACTCGAGCATTTCGCCTTCGCTCGGCAACGAGAGCATCAGCGCCTTAAAGGCAGGGTCGGCTTTCAGATCCTTCAGCACAGCGGCAAACGCCGCGGTGAAGTGCGCCGGCACCGAGAGCGCGCGGCCAGCCTGGCTATCGGCCACCAGCATGCGCAGCACGCGCTGCGACAGGATCTGGCCGGCTTCCCAGCGGGAGAAGGCGTCCGAGTCGTGCGCCATCAAGAAAGCCAACTCGACGTCCGTCAGATCGACATTCAATTGCACCGGCGCGGAAAAACCGCGCAGCAGCGAAGGCACCGGCGCGCTCGCCACGTCGACGAACAGGAACGACTGCTCCGCCGCCTTCACATCGAGCACGCGGGTGGTCGCGCCGGCTTGCGTCTCGCCGTCGAGCTTGAGCGGCAAATCCTTGCCGTCACTGCCGAGCAGCCCCAGCGCGAGCGGGATATGCATCGGCTGCTTGTCGCTTTGGCCAGGCGTGGCCGGACACGACTGACGCACGTCCAGACGGTAGGTGCGCGCCACGGCATCGTAGTGGCCCTTGGCGTCCAGCACCGGCGTGCCGGCCTGGCTGTACCACAGCGCGAATTGCGTCAAGTCGACGTCGTTGGCGTCGGCCATCGCGGCTCGGAAATCGTCGCAGGTCACGGCATGGCCGTCGTGACGCTTGAAATACAGATCCATGCCCTTGCGGAAGCCATCGCGGCCAAGCAAGGTCTGGTACATACGCACCACTTCGGCGCCCTTTTCATACACCGTCATGGTGTAGAAGTTGTTCATTTCGATGTAGCTGTCCGGGCGGATCGGGTGCGCGGTCGGGCCGGCATCCTCCGGGAACTGCATGGCGCGCAGTCCCTGCACGTCCTCGATGCGCTTGACCGCGCGGCTTGTCATGTCGGCAGAGAACTCCTGGTCGCGGAACACGGTCAGGCCTTCCTTCAACGACAGCTGGAACCAGTCGCGGCAAGTGACGCGATTGCCGGTCCAGTTGTGGAAATACTCGTGCGCGATCACCGCCTCGACCGCCTCGAAATCGGCGTCGGTGGCGGTTTCCTGCCGCGCCAGCACGTACTTGGTGTTGAAGATGTTCAGGCCCTTGTTCTCCATGGCGCCCATATTGAAGTCGCCCACCGCCACGATCATGTAGATGTCGAGGTCGTACTCCAGACCGAAGCGCTCCTCGTCCCATTTCATGGCGTGCTTGACCGCCTCCATGGCGAACACCACCTTGTCCTGGTCGGCCGGTTCGGTCCAGATCTCCAGCGCCACTTCGCGCCCGTTCATCGTAATGAACTTGTCCTTGAGCGCGGTCAGCTTGCCCGCCACCATGGCGAACAGATAGGACGGCTTGCGGTATGGGTCGACCCACTTCACCCAACGGCGCTTCTTGTCGACCATGCCCTCGCCCACCTTGTTGCCATTGGACAGCATGGCCGGAAACTTGAGCTTGTCGGCGACGATCGTGGTGGAGAACTTGGCCATCACGTCGGGACGGTCAAGATAATAGGTGATCTTGCGGAAGCCTTCCGGCTCGCACTGGGTGAACAGGTTGCCGTTGGAGGCATACAAGCCCATCAGGCTCGTGTTCGCCGCAGGCTCGATCTCGGTCTCCACCTCAAGGATGAAGCTGTCGGGCACAGCCTTCACCGTCAACGCGTCATCGGTCAGCTGATAGCGCTCGGGCTCCAGCGGCTGGCCGTCGAGCACCACGCCCGACAGGCGGGCCGAGCCGTCGAGCACCAGATCGGCGGCATGGTGCGCCTCCGGGTTGCGGGTAATGACCAGACGCGAGGAAACCCGCGTCAACGTGTCTTCAATGTCGAACTTGAGATCGACCCGATCGATCAGAAAGGCCGGCGGCTGGTAATCATGGCGATACTTGACTTGAGGCTGGCGTGTCATTTTTCAACTCACTGTAACGAGGTCTATACGGCGGGGATGGGCCCCGCCAACGCTCCGCTATCTTGCGGATTCATCTACACCGCGGGCCAAGGCCCGGTTTTTTTCATCAAAGACAAACGGCAGGCATCGGGCGTTTGCGCCTTCGGCAGCACCTGCACGGTCAAGAGCTCGTCGCGGCGGAAGGCGTGCACGATAACGCTCCGCCCTGCGATCAGGCCTGCCTGCATCTTGTCGGCATCGGTCGCGCGCAAACCGTCCACCGCCACGATCACGTCGCCGCCGGACAAGCCGGCCGCCTGAGCCGCGCCGCCGTCATACACGTGCTGCAGCCGCACGCCGAGCGGGTCGCTCGCGCCCTTGATGCCGAGCGAGGCGCGCGGCACGTCCGGTTCGGACTTCACGGCGCCGAAGCCGCCGCGGTCGGTCAGGCCCGCGCCGTAGTCGAAGGCAAACTTGATCCCTTGGGTCGCCAACAGCGGGCCTAGCGGCAGATCGTCCGTAGCGCGCAACGCCTGCTGGAAAAAATCGTGTAAATCAAGGCCGGTCGCGTCGCCAGCCAGCGATTCCCATTCGCCCTCGGCCAAGCCAGCGCCATCCTTTTGCCATTTTTTCCACAAAAATCGCATGACATCATCAAGCGACTTCGTGCCTTTGGTCTTGTCGCGGATCAACAAATCCAGCGCCAACGCCACCAGCGCTCCCTTGGCATAGTAGCTGACGATGCTATTGGGGCTGTTCTCATCCTGACGGTAGTACTTGGTCCAGGCATCGAAGCTCGAGGCCTCCAGCGTCTGCTTGGTACGACCGTTGCCACGCCACACGGTGGTGACCGTCTCCGCCACGCAACCGAGGTAACGCTCGCGGTCGATCAGGCCGGCGCGCAGCAGCGCCAAGTCGTCATAGTACGAAGTCACGCCCTCGAACGCCCACAACAGGCGGGTATGGTTTTCGCGCGTCAGGTCATAGGGCTGGAACGCAGCGGGCTTCAGGCGTTTGACGTTCCAGGCATGGAAATATTCATGGCTGATGAGACCCAACAGCCGAAGATAGCCGTCGTCGATGCCCTTCGCGCCCGGACGCGGCAGATGGTCGCGGTCGGCCATCAGCGCGGTGGAGGCGCGGTGCTCCAGGCCCCCGTAGATCTCCTTGCCGACGAACAGCATGAAAACGTAGCGGTCAAACGGCGCCGGTTCGCCGAACAAGCGGATATGCCATTCGCAGATTTTCTTCGTATCGCGCGCCAAACGTTTCAAGTCGGCGTTAAAACGCCCAGAGACCACAAATTCGTGCGGCACGCCGCACGCCTTGAACGACACCGACTCAAACAAGCCAAGTTCTACCGGATGGTCGATCAGCGCATCGTAATTCTCGGCGCGATAACGTCCGAAGCCATTGTCCTTTTGTTTGCCCTCGCGCAGCGGCAGGCTGGTGGCGACACGCCAGTCTTGATAGGCCTTGCCGCGCGGCCGCTCGATCTCGACCTCGCAGCGGCCCTGTTCATAGCCGTCGACCGCCAGGAAGACGCTCGTCCCGTTGAAGAAGCCGCGCTGAGCGTCCAGATAGGCCCCGCGCACCGACAGGTCGAAGGCATATACCTGATAGTAGAGCGTCAGCGCGCCGTCGACCGGATCGGCCTGCCAGCTATGCTTGTCGAGCTTATGCAACGCCACCGGTTGCCCGCCGCATTCGGCATGCAGCGTGACGATGTGCCGGGCGAACTCGCGGATCATGTAACTGCCCGGAATCCAAGCCGGCAAATGGAACAGCTGACCTTTCTTGGCCGGCTGGCTAACCGTTAAGGAAACTTCGAAAAGATGCGCTTCGGGCGAGGCGGGGCGAATGCGATAGAGAACAGGAACGGACATGAGCAGCTATCCTGCAAGGGCAAAACAACATTCTAACATTGCCGTGTGGTATTGAGCGGGCCACCCCAACAAATTGATTCAGGTCAACTAATGGCCACACCATGACATTATACTGCAAGCGTTGTTGAAATAAGTTAAATAACAAAGTTAGCCTGCAAGCCGCCGAGATCAGTGAAATTTGCGTATTTCATGACCTCCGCAATTCGTCTTTAACAGACGAATGCATATAGAATAACGGCAATGGCCTTACCGGGATGATGGTCCAGACAGCGTCCGGACCACGGGATGTGTCGCAACTAAGGAATTCTGCCGGACCTCGCGTTCAGGGTAATCCTGGCGTGGGTCTTCTTGTGGCGAGCAGTGTTTTCTCGTTCTGAGTTCGCAACCTTGGAGATAACCATAAATGGAAACGCAATCCACTTATAACTATAAGGTGGTGCGCCAGTTTGCCATCATGACCGTCGTTTGGGGCGTGGTCGGCATGCTGGTGGGCGTCATCATCGCGGCCCAAATGGTGTGGCCGGAGCTCAATTTTGGGCCCTGGTTCCACTTTGGCCGTCTGCGCCCGTTACACACGAACGCCGTGATCTTCGCCTTTGGCGGCTGCGGTCTGTTCTCCACCTCGTATTATGTGGTGCAGCGCACCTGCAACGTCCGGCTGATCTCAGACAAGCTCGCCGCCTTCACCTTCTGGGGCTGGCAGCTCGTCATCGTGCTCGCCGCGATCACGTTCCCGCTCGGCATCACCTTCGGCAAGGAATACGCCGAATTGGAATGGCCGATCAAGGTATTGATCACCATCGTCTGGGTGGTCTACGCCATCGTCTTTTTCGGCACCCTGGCCATCCGCAAGGTCAAGCACATCTACGTGGCCAACTGGTTCTACGGCGCGTTCATTTTGGCCGTGGCCTTGCTGCATATCGTCAACAGCGCCTTCATTCCGGTGAGCATGTGGAAGTCCTACTCGGTCTATTCGGGCGCGGTGGACGCCATGGTGCAGTGGTGGTACGGCCATAACGCGGTAGGCTTCTTCCTGACCGCCGCCTTCCTCGGCATGATGTACTACTTCGTGCCGAAACAGGCCGGCCGTCCGATCTACTCGTACCGTCTGTCGGTGGTGCACTTCTGGGCGCTGATCTTCACCTACATGTGGGCCGGCCCGCACCACCTGCACTACACCGCGCTGCCCGACTGGACTCAGTCGCTAGGCATGGTGTTCTCGCTGATCCTGCTCGCACCGAGCTGGGGCGGGATGATCAACGGCATCATGACCCTATCCGGCGCCTGGCACAAACTGCGTACCGATCCGATCCTGAAGTTCCTGATCGTCTCCCTGTCCTTCTACGGTATGTCCACCTTCGAAGGCCCGATGATGTCGATCAAGACCGTCAACGCGCTGTCGCACTATACCGACTGGGGCATTGGCCACGTTCACTCCGGGGCGCTTGGCTGGGTCGGCTTCATCACCATCGGTTCGATCTACTACCT
>Ga0213872_10000777_pt1 | contig 23405 bp, 16 predicted proteins | sample VelepicomBERX_R2_FD_160071 | JGI IMG/M metagenome (GOLD analysis project Ga0213872, IMG submission 160071) | Rhizosphere microbial communities from Vellozia epidendroides in rupestrian grasslands, the National Park of Serra do Cipo, Brazil - RX_R2 | ecosystem: Host-associated > Plants > Roots >...
GCAGGTCGAGCGCGAACAGTTCGCGCCCGAAACCGAACAGAAGTATTTTTCCTATATCAAGGAATACCTGGCGCAGCGCTACGTCGAATTCATCGGCAAGGAAATCCAGACCGCCTACCTGGAAAGTTATTCGGAATACGGACAAAACATTTTCGACCGCTATGTGACGTTTGCCGACTTCTGGATCCAGGACCAGGAATTCCGCGATCCCGATACCGGCGAAAGCTTCGACCGCGAAGCGCTCAACAGCGAACTGGAAAAGATAGAAAAGCCGGCCGGCATCTCGAACCCCAAGGACTTCCGCAACGAGATCGTCAATTTCGTGCTGCGCGCACGCGCCCACAACGCCGGCAAGAACCCGGTGTGGACCAGCTATGAAAAGCTGCGCACGGTGATCGAAAAGAAAATGTTTTCGAATACCGAGGAATTGCTGCCGGTCATTTCATTCAACGCCAAGGCCAGCGCCGACGACGCCAACAAGCACCAGGAATTCGTCTCGCGCATGGTCGCCAAGGGGTACACGGCCAAGCAGGTCAGGCTGCTATGCGAGTGGTATCTGCGGGTGCGCAAGTCGTCGTAAATCGTCGCGGTCCGCCACAAAGGCGGACCATGCCGAGTGCGCAATACCCCGTGGCAAGGACAAGGAGTGGAATTTGGCTTACTTGATCGACAGGCGTGTGCAGGGCAAGAACAAATCCGCGATCAACCGCGAGCGCTTCCTGCGCCGTTATAAAGGGCAGGTCAAGGATGCGGTGACGCGCGCCATCAAGGGCCGTTCGATCACCGACGTCGAAAACGGCGAGAAGGTTTCTATTCCGGTCAAAGATATCGGCGAACCGAATTTTGGCCATGCCCACGGCGGCGTCTGGGAAACCGTCAGTCCCGGAAACAAGGAGTATCTGAAGGGCGACCGCATCAACCGCCCGCGCGGCGGCGGCGGGTCCGGACGCGGCCAGGCCGGCAATAGCGAGCAGATCACTGAAGACGATTTCATCTTCGAACTGTCGCGCGAAGAATTCCTCAACTATTTCTTCGAAGATCTCGAACTGCCCAACATGGTCAAGACGCAGCTGGCCTCGACCACGGAGTTCAAGAACCTGCGCGCCGGCTACAAGCTGTCGGGCACGCCGTCCAATATCCACGTGCTGCGTTCGTTGCGCGGTGCGCTCGGCAGGCGCATTGCCGTCGGCGGCCGCAGCCGCCGGCGCCTGCAGGAAGCCGAGCAGGAATTGCTGGCCTTGCTCGAGAAACACACCCCTGAAGATGCACCGCAAGTGATCAGCCTGCGCCGTGAACTCCATCATTTGCGCACGCGCCTGCTGGCGATACCGTTTCTCGACCCGATCGACCTGCGCTACAGCAACCGCATCAAGGTGCCCAAGCCTTCCAGCCAGGCCGTCATGTTTTGCATTATGGATGTATCGGGTTCGATGGATGAAGCCAAGAAGGATACGGCCAAGCGCTTTTTCATCCTGCTCTACCTGTTTCTCAAGCGCGCCTACGACCGCATCGATGTGGTGTTCATCCGCCACCACACGCAGGCGGCCGAAGTCGACGAAGACGAATTCTTCAATTCGCGCGAATCGGGTGGCACCGTGGTGTCTTCGGCATTGCATCTGCTGATCAAGATCATGCACGAGCGCTATGCCAGCAGCGACTGGAATGCCTACGTGGCCCAAGCCTCGGATGGCGACAACTGGGACAACGATTCCGTCACCTGCCGCGACCTGTTGAGCAGCGCCGTGATGCAGGCGGTGCAGTACTTCGCCTATGTCGAAATCACCGACGGCGAGCCGCAGAACCTGTGGCAGGAATACGCGCAAATTGCCGAGCAGTATTCGCATTTCGCCATGCAAAAGATCGAATCGCCGGCTGACATTTATCCGGTGTTCCGTGAGCTGTTCAAGAAGCAGCCCAAGTAGCGCCCTGCCAACAGGTGTCCTCAATGAGCGAGGCAGAAAAGAAACCCGTCAATCCCAACCGTCTGCCCGAGCAGTCGGAGTGGACCTTCGACCTCATCCAGCAGGCGCATACGGAAATCCGCCGCGTTGCCAGGAATTTCGACCTCGATACCTACCCTAACCAGCTCGAAATCATCACAGCCGAGCAAATGATGGATGCCTATACCTCGGTGGGCATGCCGGTGTCTTACAACCATTGGTCGTTCGGCAAGCACTTCCTGTCCACCGAAAAAAGCTACAGGCGCGGCCAGATGGGCCTGGCCTACGAGATCGTCATCAATTCCAATCCCTGCATTGCCTATCTGATGGAGGAAAACAGCCTGACCATGCAGGCGCTGGTGATCGCGCATGCGGCTTATGGCCACAATTCCTTCTTCAAGGGCAATTACCTGTTCAAGACCTGGACCGACGCCGAAGCCATCATCGACTACATGGTGTTCGCCAAGAATTACATCGCCGACTGTGAGCGCCGCCACGGTGTCGAGGCGGTCGAACTGCTGCTCGATTCCTGTCACGCCCTGCAAAACCACGGTGTCGACCGCTACAAGCGCCCGGCCAAGCTGTCATTGGAAAAGGAGCAGGCGCGCCAGCTCGAACGCGAAGCCTACCTGCAGACGCAGATCAACGACCTGTGGCGCACCGTGCCGCGCCGGGAACAGGTGGTGACCGAAGACGCGCCGCAACGCTTCCCACCCGAACCGCAGGAAAACCTGCTGTACTTCTTCGAAAAGTTCTCGCCGCTGCTGGAACCGTGGCAACGCGAAATCGTACGCATCATCCGCAAGATTTCGCAGTACTTCTATCCGCAGCGCCAAACCCAGGTCATGAACGAAGGCTGGGCCACGTTCTGGCATTACACCATCCTGAACCAGCTATACGACGAAGGCGTGGTCGGTGACGGCTTCATGATGGAATTCCTGCAAAGCCACACCAACGTGGTCTACCAGCCGCCCATCGACAGTCCGTATTACAGCGGCATCAACCCCTATGCGCTCGGCTTCAACATGATGCGCGACATCCGCCGCATCTGCGAAGAGCCGACCGACGAAGACCGGCAGTGGTTTCCCGACATCGCCGGCGCGCCCTGGCGGCCCACGCTCGAATTCGCCATGCGCAATTTCAAGGACGAAAGCTTTATCGCACAATACCTGTCACCGAAACTGATCCGCGACTTTCACTTCTTTGCCGTGCTCGATGACGACGAAGACGAAAAACTCAAGATTTCCGCAATCCACGACGAAAGCGGCTACAGCGATGTGCGCCATAAGCTGGCCGAGCAATACAACCTCGGCAACCGCGAACCCAACATCCAGGTGTGGTCGGTCAACACCCACGGCGACCGCGCGCTGACCTTGCGCCACACGCAATTCCAGCGCCGCCCGCTCAACCAGCAGACTGATGAAATGCTCAAGCATGTGGCGCGGCTGTGGGGTTTCGATGTGCGCCTGGAGACCGTGGCGCCGAATGGCACCATATTGAGCACGATAGAGCGCAAGTGGGAGAAGCGTAGCCGGTTATTTTAATAACCCGAACCACCAACGCTCGAATGTGGGTGACTCCCACAAATCGACATCATAATTTTCCCGTCGTCCTCGCGAACGCGGGGACCCATAGTGAGGCTGCATTAACGAACTCCCTATGGGCCCCCGCGTTCGCGAGGGCGACGAAATTTTGAGAGCGTTGGTATGAATAACCGTGCTTGAAACAATTGGCATCGTTGTAAAATAGCCCCCTTGCCCGATAAAAACAGGCCCTCCCATGCTGCGACTGACCGAAGTACAACTCCCGCTCGACCATCCCGAAGGCGCACTGCGCGAAGCCATTCTCAGCATACTCGGCATCGCCGGCGACGAGCTCGTCGATTTCACCATCTTCCGACGCGGCTACGACGCGCGCAAGAAATCCGCAATTGCCCTGGTCTATACGCTGGACGTCACGCTCAAGAACGAAGGGCCGGTACTGGCGCGCTTAAAAGGCAATCCGCGCATTGCGCCGACCCCGGACACGGACTACCACTTCGTCGGCCACGCGCCGCAAGGCTGGCACGACAAGCACCCGCGCCCAGTCGTGATCGGCTTCGGCCCTTGCGGCATCTTCGCCGCGCTGATCCTGGCGCAGATGGGTTTCCGTCCCATCATTCTCGAGCGTGGCAAAGTGGTGCGCGAACGCACCAAGGACACCTGGGGTTTGTGGCGCAAGCGCGTGCTGCATCCGGAATCGAACGTGCAGTTCGGCGAGGGTGGGGCCGGCACTTTTTCCGACGGTAAGCTGTACAGCCAGATCAAGGACCCGAAACACTACGGCCGCAAGGTCTTGACCGAGTTCGTTAAGGCCGACGCGCCGCCGGAAATCCTGTACGTGAGCAAGCCGCATATCGGCACTTTCCGCCTAGTCAAGATGGTGGAATTGATGCGCGAGACCATTACCCAGCTGGGCGGCGAATTCCGCTTCGAATCGCGGGTCGAAGACTTCGAAATCGACAATGGCCGCATGCGCGCCGTCGTGCTCGAAGGCGGCGAACGCATCGCCGCCGACCACGTGGTGCTGGCAGTCGGCCACAGCGCACGCGACACGTTCCAGAAATTGCATGAGCGCGGCGTCTACCTGGAAGCCAAGCCGTTCTCGGTCGGCTTCCGCATCGAACATCCGCAGTCAATCATCGACCGCGCTCGCTTCGGTCCCAACGCCGGCAACCCCATCCTCGGCGCCGCCGACTACAAGTTGGTGCACCATGCCAGCAACGGCCGCTCGGTTTACAGCTTCTGCATGTGCCCGGGCGGCACCGTGGTGGCGGCTACTTCGGAACCGAACCGCGTAGTCACCAACGGCATGAGCCAATATTCGCGCAACGAACGCAACGCCAACGCCGGCATGGTGGTCGGCATCACGCCGGCCGATTACCCGGGTGACGGCCCGCTGGCCGGCATAGACTTTCAGCGCGAACTCGAGTCGCGCGCCTTCACGCTCGGCGGTGGCAACTATAATGCGCCGGGCCAGCTGGTCGGCGACTTCCTGGCCGGCAAACCATCCACTGAGTTTGGAAGCGTACAACCTTCGTACAAGCCGGGCGTGCAGCTGGTCGATCTGGCGCTGGCCTTGCCCGAATACGCGATCACCGCCATGCGCGAAGCGCTGCCGCACTTCGACCGCCAGATCAAGGGCTACGCCATGCGCGACGCCGTACTGACCGGCGTAGAAACACGCACCTCGTCGCCTGTACGAATCAAGCGCAACAACGACGACTTGCAAAGCCTGAACACGCGCGGCCTGTTCCCTGCCGGCGAAGGCGCCGGCTATGCCGGCGGCATCTTGTCGGCGGCGGTGGATGGCATACGCGTTGCGGAAGCAGCGGCGTTGTCGATGTTGGGCTGCTAACGTCGGCCAAATTGCGGGCACTGAAAAAAGCTACGCACTTGCTCTTTCCCCGTCATTCCCGTGTAGACGGGAATCCATAGTGAGGGTGGACGAGAGACCGATTCATAGAGTCTCGGATTCGCAAAAACGAGACAGTAGTGGCATCATCTATTTTCCAAAAGCTCTATAGAGAAACGGAATTCGTCATGTCCAACCGCAGCATCAACCTCGACGATCACCTCTATCAATACCTGCTGAACGTCTCATTGCGCGAGCACCCGGTACTGGCCGAACTGCGCGCCGCCACCACCAGCCACCCGCGCGCCCAGATGCAAATCTCGCCCGAGCAGGGCCAGTTCATGGCGCTGCTGATCAAATTGCTCGGCGCCCGCAAGACCCTGGAAATCGGCGTGTTCACCGGCTACAGCAGCCTGACCGTGGCGCTGGCTTTGCCTGAAGGCGGCAAAGTCGTTGCCTGCGACATCAGCACCGAATTCACCGACCTCGGCAAGCCCTACTGGAACAAGGCCGGAGTGGCAAACAAGATAGACCTGCGCATCGGCCCCGCCACCGACACGCTCGATGCCCTGCTGGCCCAGGGCGAAGCCGGCACTTTCGATTTCGCTTTCATCGACGCCGACAAGAGTAATTACGACGCTTACTACGAGCGCTGCCTGAAGCTGCTGCGGCCGGGCGGCTTGATCGCGATCGACAACGTGCTATGGAGCGGGCAGGTGGCGCGCCCAGCAGCCGCTGGCGATGCTGATACCGCCGCGCTGCAAGCCTTGAATACAAAGTTGCACCATGATGAGCGCGTCGATCTGTCCATGCTGCCGGTGGGCGACGGCTTGACGCTGGCGCGCAAGCGATAAGACCTTATGTCAGGTCTTGCTCGGCAGGCGCGCTTCGAAACCCCTGATTCTTTCTTCTTGCACCGCCAGCAGCCTGGCAACCAAATCGGGCCCGGCCCGTTCCGGCGAGCCGCAATCGAAGGGCGGTTGCGGATCGTACTCGAAGGCTAATTGCAAGGTCTTCGCCGTCTCCTCACCGGCCAGCTCTGCCGCCAATACCAGTCCGAAGTCAATACCGGCCGTCACGCCGCCGCCCGAGATGCGGTTACGGTCGCGCACCACGCGCGCGACAACCGGTTCCGCGCCGTAGTAGGGTAGGTACTTGCGCCATAACCAGTGGCAAGCAGACTGGTAGCCCTTGAGCAATCCGGCTGCGCCCAAGATCAGAGAGCCGTTGCATACCGAAGTCACATAGCGCGCGTTTTCCCCCTGGCTACGCAGGAAGGTCAAAGTCTCGTCATCAACCACCTGGTCGGTCACACCGAAGCCGCCCGGGACGCACAACACATCGAGCTGCGGGCAGTCGGCAAAGGTCGTGGTCGGATTGATGGTAAAACCGACGTCGGTCGCCACCGGTTGCAGATCTTTCCAGACCAGATGTATTTTCGCTTGCGGGACGCGGCTCAATATCTGGGCCGGCCCCGTCAGGTCGAGCTGGGTAACCTTGGGAAATAGCAGAAAACCGATGTGTATCGTTTCACTCATGCTGGAACTCCAATTGGATGTTCCAGCTATTTTAGTGAAATACCGGCATAACGCTGAAAAGAATGAAACGCCGGATCGATCAATCCGGCGCTGCTGCAACAATCACCGGTCTTACATGCTGCGCCGATACTGTCCACCGACGGCAAACAGCGCATCGGTAATCTGCCCCAGCGAACACACGCGCACCGCATCCATCAGTTTCGCGAACACATTGTCGTTGGCGATCACGGCTTGCTGCAGGGCGGCCAGCATGGCCGGCGCTTCGGCCGCGTGGCGCGTGTGGAAATCCGCCAGGCGGGTCAGTTGCGATTCCTTTTCCTCGTCGGTCGAACGGGCCAGCTCGATGTGCGGCGCGGTGCCGATCGCATGCGGATTGCGGAAAGTGTTGACGCCGATGATGGGCAGCGAGCCGTCGTGCTTCTTGTGCTCGTACAGCATCGACTCTTCCTGGATCTTGCCGCGCTGGTAGCCGGTTTCCATCGCGCCGAGCACGCCGCCGCGTTCGGCAATGCGTTCGAACTCCTGCAGCACGGCTTCTTCCACCAGGTCGGTCAACTGTTCGATGATGAAGCTGCCCTGGTTCGGATTCTCGTTCTTGGCCAGCCCCCATTCGCGGTTGATGATGAGCTGGATCGCCAGCGCGCGGCGCACCGATTCGTCGGTCGGCGTGGTGATGGCTTCGTCGTAGGCGTTGGTGTGCAGCGAATTGCAGTTGTCGTAGATCGCGATCAGTGCTTGCAGCGTGGTGCGGATATCGTTGAAATCGATCTCTTGCGCATGCAGCGAGCGGCCCGAGGTCTGCACATGGTACTTGAGCTTTTGCGCGCGCTCGCCGGCGCCGTATTTCTCGCGCATCGCCACCGCCCAGATGCGGCGCGCCACGCGGCCTAGCACCGTGTACTCGGGGTCCATGCCGTTGGAAAAGAAGAACGACAGGTTGGGGCCGAAGTCGTCGATGTGCATGCCGCGCGCCAGGTAGGCTTCGACGAAGGTGAAGCCGTTCGAGAGCGTGAACGCCAATTGTGAAATCGGGTTGGCGCCGGCTTCGGCGATGTGGTAGCCCGAGATCGACACCGAGTAGAAATTGCGCACCTGGTGGTGCACGAAATATTCCTGGATGTCGCCCATCACCTTGAGCGAAAACTCGGTCGAGAAGATGCAGGTGTTCTGACCCTGATCTTCCTTGAGGATGTCGGCCTGCACCGTGCCGCGCACGTTTTGCAGCACCCAGGCCTTGATCTTGGCGGCTTCGTCGTCGCTCGGCTCGCGCTTGTTGTCGGCGCGGAACTTCGCCAGTTGCTGATCGACGGCGGTGTTCATGAACATCGCCAGGATGGTCGGCGCCGGGCCGTTGATGGTCATCGACACCGAGGTGGCCGGGTCGCACAGGTCGAAGCCATCGTACAAGACCTTCATGTCGTCGAGCGTGGCGATCGAGACGCCGGAGTTGCCGACCTTGCCGTAGATGTCTGGGCGCAAAGCCGGATCGGCGCCGTACAGCGTGACCGAGTCGAACGCGGTCGACAGGCGCTTGGCTTCCATGCCTTCCGACACCAGCTTGAACCGGCGGTTGGTGCGGAAGCAGTCGCCTTCACCGGCGAACATGCGGGTCGGGTCTTCGCCTTCGCGCTTGAAGGCGAACACGCCGGCCGTGTAGGGGAAGGAGCCCGGCACGTTTTCCAGCATCAGCCAGCGCAGGATTTCGCCGTGGTCTTCATAGCGCGGCAGCGCCACCTTGTGAATCTTGGTGCCCGACAGCGTGGTCGACACCAGCTGGGTACGGATTTCCTTGTCGCGGATTTTCACCACGTATTCGTCACCGGCATAGGCGTTCTGCAGATCCGGCCATTGCGCCAGCAATTTCTTGGCGCCGGCGTCGAGCTTGGTTTCGCGCTCGGCGATGACGTCGTCAAAGTCAGCCAATCCGACGTTCTTGCCCGCCTTGCCCAGCATGCGCTTGGCTTCCTGCAACTGCTGACGTTCGCGCGCCAGCGTCACTTGCTTGCGCACCTGCTTGTGGTAGCCGCGCACGGTGTCGGCGATCTCGGCCAGGTAGCGGCTGCGCGCCGGCGGCACAATGGTGTTCTTGCCGGTCGAGGCCTTCACGTAGGCCGGAGCAAGCACCCCTGCCTTGAGCGGCAAACCGAGCGCCTTCAGCTTCGGCAGCAAACCTTGATAAAGCGCAGTGACGCCGTCGTCATTGAAGCGCGATGCTTGCGTGCCATACACCGGCATGTCTTCCGGCTTCTGGCTGAACAGCTCGCGGTTGCGCTGGTATTGCTTGGCGACGTCGCGCAGTGCATCCTGTGCGCCCTTGCGGTCGAACTTGTTGATGGCGACGAAGTCGGCGAAATCGAGCATGTCGATTTTCTCGAGCTGCGAGGCGGCGCCGAATTCGGGCGTCATCACGTACATGCTCACATCGACGTGCGGCACGATCGCGGCATCGCCCTGGCCTATGCCCGAGGTTTCGACCAGGATCAGGTCGAAGCCGGCCACCTTGCAGGCGGCGATCACGTCGGGCAGGGCTTGCGAAATTTCCGAACCCGCTTCGCGCGTCGCCAGCGAACGCATGAAGACCCGGGATTGCCCGTTCCACGGACCGATCGCATTCATGCGGATGCGGTCGCCGAGCAGGGCGCCGCCCGACTTGCGGCGCGAAGGGTCGATCGAAATCAGCGCAATATCGAGCGCATCACCCTGGTCGAGGCGGATGCGGCGGATCAATTCGTCGGTCAGCGAAGACTTGCCGGCGCCGCCAGTACCGGTGATACCCAGGGCTGGCACCTTGCTCTTGGCGGCTGCTTCGGCCAGCTTGGCCTTGAGCGCGGGGTCGGCCTTGCCGCTTTCCAGCGCCGTGATCAATTGCGCCAGCGCGCGCTGGCGCATACCTTGTTCGCCCTTGGTCAAGGCATCGAGCTTGCCGGGCGCATATTGCGACAGGTCGCTGTCGCAAGCCTGGATCATGGACAGGATCATGCCAACCAAGCCCATGCGCTGGCCGTCTTCCGGGCTGAAGATGCGCGCCACGCCATAGGCGTGCAAGTCGGCGATCTCGGCCGGCACAATCACGCCGCCGCCGCCGCCGAACACCTTGATGTGGCTGCCGCCGCGCTGCTTGAGCAGGTCGATCATGTACTTGAAGTATTCGACGTGGCCGCCCTGGTAGCTCGAGATGGCGATGCCTTGCACGTCTTCCTGCAAGGCGGCGGTAACGATATCGTCGACCGAGCGGTTATGGCCGAGATGGATCACCTCGGCGCCATTGGCCATCAGGATGCGGCGCATGATGTTGATCGAAGCGTCGTGGCCGTCGAACAGCGAGGCCGCCGTGACAAAACGCACCTTGTTGGCCGGCTTGTATTCGGTGAGTTTCTGGGCGATGGAAAGATCGGTCATGGCTTCCTCAAATCGTGGGTGCTGTGCAAAACGAGGTAAAAATTCTAGCGCTGTATTACGTTTACGTAAACGTCAATTAAGGCCAAATTGAACTTGTCAAAATTGCATGTTGAGGCGGTAAATTTTCACTTTTTAGCCGATACTCCCCTCGCCCGCTTGCGGGAGAGGGGTAGGGGAGAGGGTGCTTGCAAGGCAGACGTCCTTGACGACTACCCTCTCCCCCCAACCCCTCTCCCGCTTCGTGGGCGAGGGGAGACAGTAAACGCCGCTAGCGTCGGCAACCTCAAGCCGCATGCGCATGAGCAACACCCGGATAGGCCGCCAACAGGCGCGCTTTCTCCTGATGGTACTCCTGCACCGCCTTTTCCTTGACGTGACCAAAGCCGCGCACTTTTTCCGGCAAGGCCGCGATTTCGGCCGCGGCGGCCAAGTTGTCGGCCTGCAAACCGGCCAGCAAGGTCTGCACGGTATCGTAGTACTCGCCTATCATCTGCCGTTCGCTCTTGCGCTCGGCGGTGTAGCCGAACAAATCGAGTTTGCTGCCGCGCAGGAATTTCAGCTTGGCCAGCATGCGGAAGGCGTGCCATACCCAGGAGCCGTATTGCGCCTTGACCAGGTGGCCGTGCTCGTTCTTTTTCGCGAACAATGGCGGCGCCAGGTTAAACTTGACGCTGAACTCGCCCTCGAACTGGTTCTTCAGCTTTTCGACGAACTGGCCATCGGTGTACAGGCGCGCGACTTCGTATTCGTCCTTGTACGCCATCAGCTTGAAATAGCTCTTGGCCACCGCGGTCGACAGGCGCGTATCCTTGCGGCCCGAAGCGTCGTTCAATTTGGCTTCCGCAGCGCGCACTTGCATCACCAGTTGTTCGTAACGCTCGGCATAAGCGATATCCTGGTAGGCGGCCAGGAATTCCTTGCGGCGCTTGACCACGCTGTCGAAGCTCTGCGGCATTTGCAGCACCACCGGCTTGGGCGGCAGCGCAATGCGTTCGACGCGCGCCAGATCGGCAGCGGCACGACGCCCCCACAGGAAACTCTTCTTGTTGGATTCGATCGCCACGCCATTCATTTCTATGGCGCGCAACAATGCCGCTTCCGATACCGGAATCGCGCCTTTTTGCCAGGCGAAGCCCAGCATGAACAAATTGGTCGCAATCGAATCGCCCATCAAGGCCGTCGCCAGCTTGGTGGCGTTGATGAAGTCGGAACGGTTGTCGACCGATTCGTTGATCAGCGCCTGCACCTGCTCGAAAGGGAAATCCCAGTCCGGGTTTTGCGCGAACGGTCCGGTCGGTTGCTGATGGGTGTTGACCACGGCGCGCGTGCGGCCAGGGCGCATCTTGGAGATCGCGTCTTGCGAACCGGCGGTCAGCATGTCGCAGCCGAGGATCAGGTCGGCTTCGCCGGTGGCGATGCGCTGGGCGCGGATGCGCTTGACGTTGTTGGCGACGCGGATATGCGAAGTCACCGAGCCGTTCTTTTGCGACATGCCGGTCATGTCCAGCACCGACACCCCCTTGCCTTCAAGATGGGCAGCCATGCCGATCAGGGCGCCGACCGTGATCACGCCGGTGCCGCCTATGCCGTTGAGCAGGATGTTGTAAGGCGCATCGCAGGCCGGCAATTGCGGCTCCGGCAGGGTACCAAAGTCATCTTGCTTGGCCGTGTCTGCCTTCGATTTCTTCAGCTTGCCGCCTTCGACCGTGACAAAGCTCGGACAAAAGCCTTTCACGCACGAGTAATCCTTGTTGCACGAAGACTGGTCGATCACACGCTTGCGGCCGAACTCGGTCTCGAGCGGCAGGATGGAAGTGCAGTTCGATTGCATGCCGCAATCGCCGCAGCCCTCACACACGGCTTCATTGATGAACATGCGCTTGGCCGGATCGGGGTAAGCATTCTTCTTGCGGCGGCGGCGCTTTTCTGCGGCGCAGGTCTGGTCGTAGATCAGGATGGACACGCCCTCGATCTCGCGCAGTTCGCGCTGCACGGCATCGAGTTCCTTGCGGTCGTGCAGGCTGACAATGTTCGGCAGGCCTGTGCGCTGCACGTAGCGGCCGAGGTCTTCGGTCACCAGTGCGATGCGCAGCACACCTTCGGCCGCCATCTGCTGCGCGATCATGGGCACCGAGGTGATGCCGTCGACCGGCTGCCCGCCGGTCATGGCCACCGCGTCGTTGAACAGGATCTTGTAGGTCATATTGACCTTGGCCGCGACCGCGGCACGGATCGCCAGATAACCCGAGTGGAAGTAAGTGCCATCGCCAAGGTTGGCGAACACATGCGGCACTTTCGAGAACGGCGCCTGGCCGATCCAGGGCGCGCCTTCGCCGCCCATATGGGTGGTGGTCTTGTTGTATTCGGGGTAGATGGCGGTGGCCATCACGTGGCAGCCGATACCGGCCAGCGCGAAGCTGCCTTCCGGCACCTTGGTCGAGGTATTGTGCGGGCAACCCGAGCAATAGTAGGCCGGGCGCGGCGGCGTATTGACCGCCTTTTTCAGCACCGCGTCCTTGGCTTCGAGGAAGCTCAGGCGCGCCTTGATCAAGTCGCTGACGTGAAAGCGCGCGATGCGTGAAGCGATCACCCGGGCGATCTGCGCGACCGAGAAGTCGGCCTTGGAAGTAAGCAGCCACTCGCCGCGCGGCGCAACCCATTCGCCTTTTTCGTCGAACTTTCCGATCACGCGCGGGCGCACGTCGTCGCGCCAGTTGTAGAGCTGTTCCTTCAATTGGTATTCGACGATCTGGCGCTTTTCTTCGACCACCAGGATTTCGTCGAGGCCTTGCGCGAACTCGCGCACGCCGTCCGGCTCCAGCGGCCAGGGCATGGCCACCTTGTACACGCGGATGCCGATCTCGGACGCCATTTTCTCGTCTATGCCCAGCTCTTCCAACGCGTCGAGCACGTCGAGATAGGATTTGCCCGAGGCAATGATGCCGAGCTTGGCATGGTGGCTGTCGATGGTGACGTGGTTGAGCTTGTTGGCGCGCGCATAGGCCAGGGCAGCATAAATCTTGTAATCCTGCATTAAGGCTTCCTGCTTGCGCGCCTGGATGCCCAGGTATTCGTTGGACAGGCGGGCATTGAGGCCGCCTTCCGGCATGACGAAGTCGGTCGGCAGCGTGATTTGCAGGCGGAACGGATCGGCATCGACCGATGCGCTCGATTCGAGCGTGTCGGCCAGGGCCTTGAAGGCCACCGCGCACCCCGAGAAGCGCGACATGGCCCAGGCATGCAGGCCGAGGTCGAGATATTCCTGCACGTTGCACGGATACAGAACCGGGATCATCGAGGCGGAAAACATGTGATCCGACTGGTGCGGCAGCGTCGACGAATAAGCGCCGTGGTCGTCGCCGGCCACCAGCAGCACGCCGCCATGCTTGGCGGTGCCGGCATGGTTCATGTGCTTGAAGACGTCGCCGCAGCGGTCCACGCCCGGCCCCTTGCCGTACCACATGGCGAACACGCCGTCGTAGCTGGAAGGGCCGATCAAATCGACTTGTTGCGAGCCCCAGACCGCCGTTGCCGCCAGATCTTCGTTGACGCCGGGTACGAACTTGACGTGCTGGGCTGCGAGCAGCTTTTCCGCTTTCCACAAGGCCTCGTCGAGACCGCCCAAGGGCGAGCCGCGGTAGCCGGAAATGAAACCGGCGGTATTGAGCCCGGCGGCGAGATCACGCTGGCGCTGGATCATGGGCAGGCGCACCAGGGCCTGGATGCCTGAGAGATAGATAGAACCGGTATTCGACGTGTACTTGTCGTCGAGATTGACGGGGGCTAGTGGGGAAGAAGCGCTGGCGATGCTGCGCACGGCATCGGACAGTCCGGCGGACGCCGCGGACGGTGGGAAGGACATGTTTTCTCCAAAATGATATTTCAGATTGCCGCCGCATACGAAGCGCCCGGGTAGGGCGCGGCTGTATCAGCGCGCGCGATTGAGGGTCTCAATCTCTTTATAGCAGAATCCAGCTAGTGAATCACTTCACTTCAGATTCCGCCAAGCGACGCATTGTAGCGGTATCGCGCCGGGCAGGGAAGCGAAGAATCCGGGCCAGGACGTATACTCTTACCCCGACCTCTTTCCCTCGTTCAATTCTTGTGTTTTTGTTATGCGCTCCTTGCCAAAATTATCATTACTAGCCCTGTTGACCACCTATCTGGTATGGGGCTCCACCTATCTGGGCATACGCATCGCGCTCGAATCGTTCCCTCCCTTCCTGCTGATGGGTACACGCTTCTGCGCCGCCGGGTCCATCCTGTATATCTGGCTGAAACTGCGCGGCGCTCCGAATCCGAACTGGCGCGAATGGCGCGACGCCGCCATCGTCGGCGCCTTGCTGCTCGGTAGCGGCATGGGTTTGACGGCAGTCGGCGAGCAGACTGTGTCGTCGGGCCTGACCTCGGTCTTCATCGCCAGCGCCCCCTTGAGCATGGCCTTGTTTGCCGGCATGTTCGGCGAATGGCCGAGCGCGCGTGAATGGATGGGCATCCTGGTCGGCTTCGGTGGCGTCGCCCTGCTAGCCGGCGGCAACGACTTTTCCGCGCACGCAGGCGGCGTGCTGGCCGTGATGGGTGCGGTAGCAAGTTGGACCTTCGGCTCGGTGCTGGCCAAAAAGAAATTGGCGCTGGCGCCCGGCGCCATGGGCTTTGCCAGCGAAATGCTGATGGGCGGCATCGTGTTGATGGGCGTCGCCTGGCTGCGCGGCGAAACCCTGATCACGCCGGTCACGCTGCCGGCGTTTTCGGCCTGGGCCTACCTGGTGGTGGCCGGCTCGCTGGCCGCGTTTTCCGCGTATATGTATCTATTGTCGAACGTTTCAAATGCGCTGGCTTCCAGCTATGCCTACGTCAATCCCGTGATCGCCGTGGCGCTCGGCGCGGCCTTTGCCGGCGAGGCAATAGGCTTGCGCGAACTGCTGGCCATGGTCATCATACTGGGCAGCGTCATCATGATCACCACCACGAAAAAACCTGCCGCGGCCGGTACCGAACCGATGGCCGAAGTCAGTTGAGAACTGTTTTGCACTAGATGGAGACCACTATGAAGAAGGCTCTGGGCGTCGCACTGCTGTTGCTGACATCAAGCACCTTTGCGCAACAGTCCGATGAGGTATTCCAAGGTCTGGGTGGCAAGGACGGCATCCACAAACTGGTCACGGATTTCCTGCCCATCATAACCAGCGATGAGCGCATCAAGCACCAGTTCGACGACGCCGACATGAAGCATTTGGCGAAAATGCTGGCCGAGCAATTCTGCGCCGTCAGCGGCGGCCCCTGCAAATACACGGGCAAGGATATGCGCACCATCCATGCCGACCTCGGCATCACCAATGCCCAATTCAATGCCCTGGCTGAAGATTTGCAGAGTGCCATGGACAAGCAAGGCATCGCGCCCGCCATCCAAAACAAATTGGTGGCCAGGCTGGCGCCCATGCAGCACGAGATTGTAACGAAATAGCCCTTGAGCTCCGCTCGCTCACCCCTCGCCCGCAAGCGGGAGAGGGGCAGGGGGAGAGGGCTCTCCGACCCATCTCTACCACACACCAGCCTTATGAATATCGAAATCCGCCAGGTCGATTACAACAATCCCAAAGACGCCGAAGCCTTAATCGCCATGCTCGACGCGTATGCGCGCGATCCCATGGGCGGCGCCGAGCCTTTAAGCGAGTACACGCGCAGACATCTGGCGTCGTCGCTCGCGCAACGCGCCGACGCCTTTAGCGTACTGGCCTTCGCCGACGGCGAACCGGCCGGCATGGTCAATTGCTTCGAAGGCTTTTCCACTTTCAAGTGCAAGCCGCTGGTCAACATCCACGACTTCGCCGTCGCGCCAGCCTATCGCGGAAAAGGCATCGCGCAAAAAATGATGGTCTATGTCGAAGAGCTGGCACGTCAGCGTGGTTGCTGCAAGGTGACACTGGAGGTACTGGAGGGAAATCGCGCCGCGCAGCAGTTATACGCAAAGCTCGGCTATACCGGCTACCAGCTAGTCCAGGAAATGGGCGATGCCTTGTTCTGGCAAAAACTTCTTTAATGCTTCAAGGCTTGGCCGTATTGGAATGTGGGCGCAACATTTCCACGTGCGGAATGCCATCCTCGTCATAAGGCTCTGAGGTGCAGGCAAAGCCGAAGCTGCGGTAAAACCTCTCCAGATAGAGTTGCGCCGAGATGCGGATATCCAATCCCGGAAACTGTTTTTCGGCACGCGCAATGCCTTGCGCCACCAGTTCGCGGCCGACACCGGTGCTACGCATGGCTGGAGCGCTCAGCACACGTCCAAGCGATACTTCCGCATATTTCACACCGGGGAAAACCACGCGCAGGTAGGCAGCCAGCGCCTTGTTGCTGCCTTCACCCCGCCAGCCAAGCAAGTGAAACGCCTTGAGATCGACCCCGTCGATATCGGGATAGACGCAGTTCTGCTCGATGATGAATACTTCCTGCCGGCGCGCGACGATGGCGTACCAGTCTTCCTTGCTCAAGTCTTCGAAGGAAGACCACTGCCATTCTGTTTTCATGAAATTCACCAGGATTTGTTGGAAGTCGTTGCGGATGCTGTGGCTAGACGCCGCGACGCCGACCGTACGTATGGTACGGCAAGGCCGGCTGGCCGTCCCGCGCAACGCCTCCACGGCGCCCGCAACGGCTTCTAACCAGCCCAGGTGCGCTGCAGGCCGGTGTCGGCATGAATCCATCCGCCCTGCTTGGTCTGCCGATAGTAAAAGCCGACCCCGCCCTGGCGGAAGCTGCGGATCAGTTCACCGAGTACTTGCGAGTCGAGGTTGGCGATGCGGATGTCGGCCGCCTTGCCGTCCATATGCAAAGACTTGCGCGCGGCCGGCACGCCTTGTTCGATCAGGTGCTGGTTGCTTTCCGGCGTGCGATAGCCCGACAGGATTTCCAGCGGCGCCGTCATGCCGAAGCGCGCGACGAAGGCCTGGGTCGCCCACAGCAATTCAAGCAAGTGCGGATCCATTTGCTTGACGACACCGCCTCCCTGCACATCGCGCAGCAGGTGACAGAGTTGCTGGTAGGCGCCGTCCCGGACTTCGCCGTCTTTCCAGTACAGCAGTTCGGCTTTCTCCCCCGTGGCCGAACGATAGACCGAGATGGTGCGCGGCTTGACCCAGAAATCGATGTCCAGCGTGGCAGCATCGAAGATATCGGGCGGCGGAGCAGCCACTCCGCCGGCTGCCGGTTTGGCATGTTGCGGCGCCAGCGAAACTTCGCTTTTCAGCGCCAGATTTTTTTCCTGGGTCGGTGCGGCAGAAGGTGGGGAGCTGGGGGAGCTGGCGCAGCCGGCGAACAGGCCACCCGCGCCCAAAGCCAGGGATTGCTGTAAAAATCTTCTGCGGTCAGCCATCAATATTCGTCGTTCTCACTATCGATTCATCTTAGAACATGAATTCGATTGTGGGCAAGAGTTGAATCACCATTTACGGCGGAGTACAAAAACAATGCGTCACCGTGGTAAATGGCTTGCCTTCATCAGCCGCTTCAGTCAACCAGCTGAAATCGTCGGCAATGCCATGCAAGGCCGAACCCGGCAAGCCAGCCAAACCGGTTTGCCAAGCGCCCGAATTCATGTCGACCAGGCGGGCCAAGGCCTGCAAGTCCGCTGCATCGAACAATCTGGCCACACGCTCGAAACCGGTCGGCTCACGCTCGAGATAGATCACGCGATAATTGTCGCCCAGTCCGGCGCGCTTGGCGGCGGACTGCAGCGCATCCTGATAACCGCCTATGGTATCGACCAGGCCGCGTTCCTTGGCTTGGCGACCGCTCCATACCCGTCCTTGGGCGACGGCTTCAATCTGATCGGCACTGAGCTTGCGCGCATGCGCGGCCTTGCTGGTGAAATCGCCGTATATGCGCTCGACCCCGGCTTGCACCAGATCGCGCATGCGCGGATCGAGCGGGCGGGTCGGATCATAGCTGCCGCGCAGCCAGGTGGTGGTCACGCCTGCTGAATGCACGCCGAGCTTGTCCATGGCCTTGTCAGCTGTCGGCAAGATGGCGAACACGCCTATCGAACCGGTGACGCTGGCCGGGTCGGCAATCACTTCGTCTGCCGCCATTGAAATCCAGTAACCGCCGGAGGCGGCCACGTCGCCCATCGATACCACGACCGGCTTGCCGGCGGCACGCGTCAATTCCAGCTCGCGTCTGATCAATTCGGAGCCGAAGGAGCTGCCACCCGGGGAGTTAATACGCAGCACTATCGTCTTGATACGATCGTCTTCGCGTGCATTGCGAATCAGGTTGGCCGTCGACAGGCCGCCGATGGAACCAGCCGGCGCCATGCCGTCGCTGATACTGCCCGCGGCGATCACGACACCGATAGCATCGCCTGCGAAGCGCGGCCGCTGGCGCGCCTGGTATTCTTCAAATCCGATCTGACGAAAGGTTTTGGCCTTTTCGTCCTTGGCGCCGATGGCGAGCATCAATTGCCGCATTTCATCGCGCGTCTTCAAGCCATCCACCCATTTTTCCGACAAGGCGATCTTGGCCGGGTCGCCATGGGCTTCCTTCATCAACTGCGGCAGGTCGTTGATGGTGCGCATGATACTGCCCGCTTCCAGGTGACGCGCTTTTTCCACCGTACCGGTGTAATAGGCCCACATATCGTTGTACAGTGCACTTTCAGCTTCGACCGCTTCGGCCGACGGCGCATTTTCTGTAAACGGTTCAGCGAAATTCTTGTAGGCGCCGACCTTCATCACATTAACCGTGACACCGAGCTTATCGAGCGCATCATGGTAATAGTTTCGATAACCGCCAAAGCCCTCGAGCGCGACCATACCCATGGGATGAAGATAGATTTTATCGGCATGAATTGCCAGGAAATATTGGCGCTGGTTATAGCTGGAGCCCCAGGCCACGACTTTTTTCCCGCTTGCCTTGAAACGGTCCAGCGCTGCACCGACATCACGCAGCATGGGCAAGCCTGCACCCTGGAATTCATCGAGCACCAATACCACGCTGCCTATCTTCGGATCCTTGGCGGCTGCGTCGAGGACTTGCAAGACGTCGCGCAACTGGACGTCATCCTTGACGCTGGCGCCCAGTTGCCCCAGCATGGTACGGCGGACACTGCCCGGATATTGTTCGACCAGATTGCCTTTCAAATCGAGCAGCAGGGCGGTCTTGTCGTTCAATCGCCTCGGCCCGCCGGCAATGAATACCGTAAGCAGCAAAACAAGGAACAACAGGAATACGAGATTGAAAAATGCGCGGCGTGTGGCGTCGAGCGCGCGCCAGAATACGCCAAAGCAGCGGCCTATGAAGCCGAGTATGGATGAAGCCATCGATGCTCCGCACAGTTATTGTTTGATCAGCCTATCATGCAGCTTGCTTGCCGGTCTTGCGCAATACCCCGCGGCTGACGCTTTCGCCATCGCCCGCGCGCAATGTCCAGAATGACAGGGAAGACAGACAAGTCAGTCCGCCCATGGTCAGGAACGCGTGGTGCAGCGCATGCGTAACCGCCGCATGATCGCTTTGCGGCAAGTCTCCGAGATACCAAGCCGTCACCAAGGTACCACAAGCGAGGCCGAAACTCATTGACAATTGTTGCAAGGAACTGGCTATCGTGCTGGCCATGCTCGAATCGGTACTCTCGATATCGGCGAAAGCCATCGAATTCATGCTGGAAAATTGCAGGGAATTGAAGAACCCCAGCGTCAAACTCAGCAAGACGATCAATGGTATCGATGTACCCGGCTCGACCAGGGAAAACAGGCTCATGGTGAGGCCTATCATGACCGTATTGATCACCAGGACTTGCTTATAGCCGTAACGCGCCAGCAAACGAGAGGAAAGAAATTTCATGCCCATGGCTGCGATTGCAGAAGGCATCATCATCAAGCCGGATTGCCAGGCAGGCAGACCGAGCCCCAGTTGGTACAACAGGGGCAGGAGGAAAGGCAGGCCGCCTATGCCGAGTCGCGTCACGACACCGCCCACCACCGAAACCCGGAAGGTGCGGACCCGGAACAAGCCCAGCTGCAGCAAAGGAAAACGGTGCTGGTTCGCATGCCAGCCATAGCCGAGCAGCAGGGCGCCGGACAACAGGAACAGAATGGCGGCCGAGGTCGCATCGATATGGTGTTCACCGAATATTTCAAGCAGCCAGGACAACAAAGCCATGCCGCTGCCGAACAAAATCATGCCAATCATGTCGAGCGGATGCTGTTCTTCACCGTAGTAGTCAGGCATATGGCGCTGGATCAGCAACAAGGCCAGCAGCCCGACAGGTACATTGACGAAGAAAATCTGACGCCAGGAAAACCAATGGACGATCAAACCACCTATGGTTGGTCCCAACAAGGGGCCGATCAGGGCAGGAATGATGACGAAATTCATCGCTTTCAATAATTCTGCCTTGGGAAAGGTGCGAACGATGGTGAGCCGCCCGACCGGCATCATCATGGCGGCGCCTATGCCTTGCAACACGCGCGCCGCAACCAGCATGGGAACATTGACCGAAACCGCGCAAAGTATGGAAGAGAAGGTAAACACCGTGATGGCCAGCCCGAACACGCGTCGCGTGCCATAACGGTCGGCAATCCAGCCGCTCACCGGGATACACACGGCCAGGCTCAAGATATAGCTGGTGACGACAGCCTTCAGGCTGAGTGGAGTGACGTGCAAGCTGACTGCCATGGTAGGCACTGCCGTGTTGACGATGGTTGAATCGAGCTGTTCCATGAAAAGCGCGATAGCGACCAGCCAGGGCAGGTAGCGTTTGACAGTGTTACTGTTTTGCTGCATGGGTAAAGATAGGATATCTCGCAGGGTTTTGTCTTGTTTCCATGGATTGCCGATTCTGTGGCCTTTCTATTTTATGGGAATAAGCGGATTGCTTCCGGTAAATGCTTTTCCAGCTTGCGCTCGGGGTTTGCCGGCTGGATGAAGTGCCGTTGTTTTAAAATAAATGGTTATATATATAGTTAATGGTAATAGTTAACATCGCTTCAATACTGTGGATAACCGGATAAACCGCCTTGGAATCAAAATCTTACGTGCGGGAAAACGCCTGAATAATAGCTGTATGGCTACCCGATAAATTCTGGACAAAAAATCAAGCGTGGAAAACTTTTCGCTTTTCCACAATGGCAAGCAGGGATATCCCAAGCTTTGTCCACAGATGATTGGGCCGTACACAGGATTTGAGGAATTTGCGGAATTTAGAAGGAATGCGGGCGTTCAAGCCGAAACTGTTGCCCGAGTGGTATTTGTGCGATATTGTCGGCGAGTTATAACTTTGTGTACTATCGCCGGTTTGGGAGGCACTATCCAAAATGTTGGGCAACCGGTTTCGATAGCGCTTCCGAAAAAGAAACAAGCATAAATATAAGTAGCAGTAAGGAGACCCTATGGCCGATGTGATTCTGGAGACGAGTCACCTCACTAAAGAGTTCAAGGGATTTACCGCAGTCAACGACGTCAATCTGCGGGTCGAGCGCGGCCATATCCATGCGCTGATCGGGCCCAATGGGGCTGGAAAAACCACTTGTTTCAATTTGTTGACCAAGTTTCTCGAGCCTAGCTCAGGGACTATTCATTTCAACGGTCGCGACATCACGACAGCCCGGCCGGCGCAGATTGCACGCCAGGGCATTATTCGGTCCTTCCAGATTTCTGCGGTTTTCCCGCATTTGAGCGTCCTGCAAAATGTGCGCATCGGCTTGCAGCGAGGGCTTGGCACATCGTTTCACTTCTGGAAGAGCGAGACCAGTCAGTCACGCTTGAACGAACGCGCTATGGGCTTGCTTGAAGAAGTCGATCTGGCGAAGTTTGCCGACACGGTGACGGTCGATTTGCCTTATGGACGCAAGCGGGCGCTGGAAATTGCCACCACGCTGGCGATGGAACCGGAATTGATGCTGCTCGACGAGCCAACGCAGGGCATGGGGCATGAGGACGTCAGCCGCGTCACCGACCTGATCAAGAAAGTATCGGCTGGCCGTACCATCCTGATGGTGGAACACAACATGAGTGTCGTGTCCGGCATCTGCAACAAGATATCGGTCTTGCAGCGCGGGGCGCTGCTGGCAGAAGGCAGCTACGAAGAAGTGTCGCGTAATGCCCAGGTGATGGAAGCCTATATGGGTACGGCGTCAGGCGCGCTGGAAGGGGCACATTGATGACAAAGCTGACGGCAGCGCCAGTACTGGAAATCAGCAAGCTGCATGCCTGGTATGGGGAGTCGCACATCCTGCACGACGTGAATCTGGTCGTGCAACCCGGTGAAGTGGTGACCCTGCTGGGACGCAACGGAGCCGGCCGCACCACGACCTTGCGCGCCTTGATGGGGTTGACCGGGTCGCGCGAGGGCTCGATCAAGATCAATGGCGTGGAAGCGATTGGCTTGGCTACTCATCGCATTGCACATCTCGGGGTCGGTTACTGTCCGGAAGAGCGCGGCATTTTTTCCTCGTTGTCGGCGGAAGAAAATCTGTTGTTGCCGCCCATGGTGGCGCAGAACGGCATGCCGCTTGAGGAAATCTATGCGATGTTCCCCAACCTGGCCGAACGTAGGCACAGCCAGGGAACGCGTTTGTCAGGTGGCGAACAGCAGATGCTGGCGGTTGCGCGCATCCTGCGCACGGGCGCAAAACTTTTGCTGCTCGATGAAATATCGGAAGGCTTGGCGCCGGTCATCGTGCAGACGCTGGCGCGCATGATTACGACGCTCAAGGCCAAGGGCTACACTATCGTGATGGTCGAACAGAATTTCCGTTTTGCCGCTCCGCTGGCGGACCGCTTTTACGTGATGGAACATGGCCAGATCGTCGAAAGTTTTGCCGCATCGGAGTTGAATGAAAAAATGCCCGTTTTAACTGCGTTGCTGGGCGTATAGAACTGTTGGTCCCAACCTGACTGGAGAAAAACAATGGAACTCAAGCATAAGACTCTCGCGCTGGCCGTCGCCGGCGTCCTGGCCTGCTGCTCGGCGCAAGGACAGATTTCCGGCGACGTGGTGAAGATAGGCTTCATTACCGATATGTCGGGCGTGTATTCCGATATCGACGGCAAGGGCGGCGCCGATGCCATCGAGATGGCGATTGCCGATTTCGGCGGTACGGTCAACGGCAAGAAGATCGTGTTGCTGAAGGCCGACCAC
>Ga0213872_10000778_pt1 | contig 23343 bp, 21 predicted proteins | sample VelepicomBERX_R2_FD_160071 | JGI IMG/M metagenome (GOLD analysis project Ga0213872, IMG submission 160071) | Rhizosphere microbial communities from Vellozia epidendroides in rupestrian grasslands, the National Park of Serra do Cipo, Brazil - RX_R2 | ecosystem: Host-associated > Plants > Roots >...
CAGTCGTTATCGGTGCGGGCGGAGATCGTGGAATGGGAAAGTCGCCTACGGGTGGACTATCTGATCTGCGACGCCGCGACCGGTGAGAAGCTCAATCAAGCGTATACCATCCAGGTCGCGGTCGACGCTGCAACAGGCGAGATGCAATTCCGCTGCCCGGCCATCTTGTGGCAAAAGCTTGGCGTGGCGCCGGCATGAGGTGCTTCCTGCTTGCAGCGCTGCTGGCGCTGACGACTCTCTCTGCTGGCGCCGTCGGTGTGGCTGACACAGTGCGGCAGCGTCTGGTGCAGGCACCCGTGCTGCGTGGCGAATTCGAGCAGCGTAAGACGGTGGTCGGCTTCAAGAAGCCGTTGGTATCGCACGGCGATTTTCTGGTGGTGCGCGAGCGCGGTGTGGTGTGGCGCACGCGTGATCCCTTTGCCAGTGTGTTGAAACTCAACCAGGATGAGATCGTCGCCAAGCAAGGCGGCGAGATTGCGTTCCGACTCAACGCCAGTCAAGAGCCCTCGGTCCGGCTGATCAACGGCCTGCTGTTTGCCCTGCTGCGCGGCGATGTGAGCGGGCTTGCAGACCTCTTCCAGGTCGAGGGCAATGTCACCGACAAGCACTGGCAGCTGGCGCTGACCCCGAAGCTCAGCGGCATCGCCAAGATGATGCGCAAGGTTGAACTACAGGGCGACCAGTATGTGCGCCGCATTGAGATCGATGAAACCAATGGCGACCACACGACCATCCTGTTTACGGCGCAGACTACCGAGCCGCCACGCCTGACCGCCGAAGAGGCGAGCCGGTTTGACTAGACCGCACCTACCTTCTCGATGGGCCCGCTGGCTGGCACTGGGCTGGCTGCTGGTCGTTTGCGCCATTGCGGCGCATAACGTCTGGCTTTGGCGCGGCCATCTCACGCTTGAAACTGATGTCCTCGCCATGCTGCCGCATGATGCACGCAACCCGGCGGTGCAGGCGGCGACGCAGCGCCTCGCCGACGCGGCAGCACGGCGTGTGGTGGTGCTGGTGGGTGGCGGCGACTGGCCTGCGGCCGAGCGCGCGGCTGATGCCTATGCCGGAACCTTGCAACGACAGGCGTCGAACGTCGCCTTGCGCTACCGCATCGACGATGCAACGGCGGACGGCTGGCTGAACTTTTTTGGTCGATATCGCGCGCAATTGCTGACCGCAGCCGACCGCAAACAATTGAGTGAGCGCCCGGCTTCCGAGTTGGCGAATCGTGCCGTCGAGATGCTCTACCGCCCGGTTGGCCTGCCGCGCCTCAGCGCCTGGCGGGACGACCCACTGAATCTCTTTACCGACTGGCTGGGTGAGCGCCTCGGCGCCAGCCGCGTGCGGGTGACACAGGGTCGCCTATCGGTAAACGATGGAGATCGCCACTATGCAGTGCTGACGCTTGAGCAACCCGGCTCGGCATTTTCGATGACGGCACAACAAGCACTCTTGCCGGTGCTGGACCAAGCGAAGGCGGCGGCGCAGCAAGCGTCGCCGGGTGTTGCGGTCATCACCTCGGGTGTGCCGCTGTTTGCGGCCGCAGCGGCCAGCCAGGCCGAGCGCGAGATGCATACCATCGGCGTCGGTTCGCTCGCCGGTATCGTGGTGTTGACGCTGTTCGCCTTCAGCGCCATCCGGCCCCGCCTCTTGGTAACGCTGTCGATCGCCATCGGCCTCCTGGCGGCGACCTCCGTCTGCGCGCTGGTATTTGGCAAGCTGCACATGATTACTTTGGTCTTCGGCGCGAGCTTGGTGGGCGTAGCAGAGAACTACGGCACCAACTATTTCAGCAACCGGCTGGGCCGGCCGCTGGCCGAGCGCTGGGCCATGCTGCGCGAGCAGGCCCCGGTGATGTGGCTGGCCATGCTGACGACCGCCATTGGCTATGCGCTGCTGGCGCTGGCACCGTTCCCTGGGCTACAGCAGATGGCGGTGTTCTCGGCCGTGGGGCTTTTGAGCGCTTTTGTCACTGTGCTCTGGTGGTTTCCCTTTCTCGACGGGGCAGAGATGGAAACCACCCGGCTGTCGCGCTGGCTGGGTAGCCGTCGCCGTTTCTGGCCCACTTTGGGTCGCAACCGTTTCACGGTATGGGCTGTGTTGACAGTCGTTGGCCTGTTGATCGCAGGTGGACTGGCGCTACGTGCCAATGACGACATCCGCCTCTTGCAGCATGCGCCGGCCGATCTGCTGCAACAGCAGATGCAAGTCAGCCGCCTGCTCGATACCCCGAGCCCGGCGCAGTTCTATCTGGTGCAGGGGGCAACGCCCGAGCAAGTATTGATGCGCGAAGAGGCGCTCAAGGCGCGGCTCGACGTGCTGCGGGCTCAAGGTGGGTTGGCCGGCTACCAAGCCGTGTCGGACTGGGTGCCCTCGCTCGCGCGGCAACGAGAGAACGCGACCCTGTCGTACCGGGTGATCGGCGGCGAACAGGGCGTACTGGCCCAAGCGATGCATCGCTTGGGAGAGGACTTCTCCCCCGCTGCTGAAGCGCCATTCGTCCCCCTGCGGCTCGACGACTGGCTGGCGTCGCCTGTCTCCGAAACGGCGCGCTTTCAGTGGCTGGGCCGGCTGGGTGGTGGCTACGCCAGCGTGGTGATGCTGCGCGGCATCGATCAGCCATCCAAGCTGTCGCACCTGGCGGCGCTTGCCGCGCAGCTCGACGGCGTACGCTGGGTCGATAAGGTAGGCGAAGTTTCCGATGTGCTGGCCCGCTACCGGGTGCTGATGGGCTGGGTGATTCTGGTGAGCTATGCATTGGTATTTGCCGCCCTGACCAAGCGATTCGGTCAGCGTGCCTGGCGTGCGCTGACGCCGACGGCCCTGGCCAGCCTGTTGGCCCTGGCCTTCTTGGGTCTCCTTGGCCAGCCTCTGCAGCTCTTCAATATCCTGGCACTGTTGCTGATCCTTGGCATGGGGGCCGACTATGGCATCTTCATGCTGGAGAACCCGGGCAAGGCAGAAACACGCCCCTTTCTCTCTGTGAGCCTTGCTGCAGCCAGTACCCTGCTGGCGTTTGGCTTGCTCGCGCTTTCGACCACACCCGCGTTGCGGGCATTCGGCTTGACCATGTTGTTCGGCATTGCACTCGCTTGGTTGATGACACCGGCCTTCATGCCGGTGCCACCAGGTGACGAACTCTAGGAGACGGCATGCGTACGGAAGCAGTCGAGATTCTGATCATCGGGGCAGGGCCATCGGGTGCGGTGGCCGCTGGTTTGCTGCGCAAACAGGGGCGGCAGGTCCTGATGCTCGACAAGGAGCAGTTCCCGCGTTTTTCCATCGGCGAAAGCCTCTTGCCGCAAAGCATGGCCTATATCGAGGCAGCCGGCTTTTTGCAGGATGTGGTCGAAGCGGGCTTTCAATACAAGAACGGTGCGACGTTCCAGTGCGGCGCGCGCAGCGTGGATTTCGATTTCCGCGACAAAAGCTCGCCGGGCTGGGGCACGGCCTATCAGGTACAGCGGGCAGATTTCGACCATGTGCTCGCCAAGGCTGCGGAGAAAGCAGGGGCGGAAGTGCGCTACCGGCATCAGGTAACGGCCATCGACATCAGCACTGGGGAGCCGGTGGTCGATGTGCTGGGGCCGGACCATGACGCCTATCGTGTCTCTGCCCGCTTCGTGCTCGACGCAAGCGGCTTTGGCCGTACCCTGCCGCGTCTGCTCGATTTGGAAACCCCGTCTGATTTTCCAGTGCGTGCCGCTTACTTTACGCATATCGAAGACCATATCGCACTCGATCGCTTCGACCGCAACAAGATCCTGGTCAGCGTGCATCCTGAACATGTCGACGTCTGGTTCTGGACGATTCCCTTCTCCAATGGGCGCTGCTCGCAAGGCGTGGTGGCGCATAGCGCCTTTTTTGAGCGCTACCCGGGCGACGAGCTCGCGCGGCTGCGCGCCATCATCGCCGAGACACCGAGCCTCGCGGGGTTGTTGGCCGACGCCATCTGGGATACCCCGGTGCGCAAGCTGGTGGGTTATGCCGCCAACGTGAAATCGCTCTGGGGGCCGGGCTATGCCTTGCTCGGTAATGCCGGCGAGTTTCTCGACCCGGTGTTCTCAAGCGGCGTCACCATTGCCATGAAGTCGGCCAGCCTTGCGGCCGCTGCCATCGAGCGCGCCTATGCCGGCGAATCGGTCGACTGGCAGGCGGATTACGCTGTGCCACTCAAGCGAGGGGTGGATGTATTTCGTGCCTTCGTCGACAGCTGGTATCGCGGTGGATTCCAGGACATCCTGCTGCATCACCATCGCAATCTCGAGATCCGGCGCGCCATTGCATCCATCCTGGCTGGCTACGCTTGGGATATGAACAACCCCTATGTGGCCGAGCCACGCCGCTTGAAGGTATTGGAGCAATTGTGCGCCAGCTGATCCAAGCCTGGACTGCGATCGTCATCGCTGCGCTGTTATTGGCTGCCTGCGCGAGCCGGCCTCAGCTGCCCCCGCCCACGCTTCCGTCCCTGCAGTTGCCGCCTGCCGCCTTGGGTACGAGCCTGAGCCTCACGCAGCGGCTGACAGTGACGCGTGCACCGAGCGCGGCCGAAGCCTATATGTCGATGCCGACAACGCACAGTCTCGATGTGCTGCTGGAGATCGACTCCGCTGCCGTTCATCTGGCCGGCTTCGCGCTTGGCCAACGTGTGTTGACGCTGGCGTGGGATGGGCAAACGCTGGAAAGCACCCGCCACCCAATGCTGCCTGCGGCCGTCGATGCAGCCAAGGTGCTGCGCGATGTGCAATTGGTGTATTGGCCGGCGGCGTCGGTCCAAGCCGCGCTACCCGATGGATGGACACTGGAGGATGCGGGCACCGACCGTCGGCTCAGCCATGACGGTAAACTGGCGGCTACCATTCACTATGAAACCGAGCCCCGCTGGGCAGGCAACGCACGCCTCGATAACCGGCTGGAAGACTATCACCTGTTGATCGAATCGAAGGTCCAGGCGCAGTAAGACATATGAACACAGCGATTTACCTGAACGACGTCGGCATCGTCTGCGCCATGGGCACGCAGCGCGAGGCCGTGCGTGCCGCCTTGTTTGCGGATGCACCCAGCGGCGTGGATGCGAATACCGAGATCCGCCCCGGGCAGACGCTGCACCTGGGTGCAGTACATGGCCTATTGGCCGATCTGGCGGTGCTGCCGCCTGCCCTACGGAGCCGTAACAATGCACTCTTGCTGACGGCGCTGGCGCAGATTCGCCCTGCCGTCGATGCCGCCATTACCCGCTGGGGCGAAAGCCGGGTCGGTATTGTCCTGGGTACCAGTACCTCGGGCATTAGCGAGAGCGAGCGCACCATTGCGCACCTCTACAAGCATGGCGAGGTACCGGCCGACTTCGACATCGCGCAGCAGGAGATGGGCTCACCTGCGGTGGCGCTGACGCAGGTGCTGCAATTGGCTGGGCCGTCGCTGGTCATCTCGACCGCCTGCTCGTCGAGCGCCAAGGCGCTGGCAAGCGGCGCGCGGCTGTTGAGCGCAGACCTGTGCGATGCCGTGATCGTGGGCGGTATGGACTCACTATGTGGCTTCACCGTAGCCGGCTTTGCTGCGCTGGAGTCGGTCAGCGCCGCACGTTGCAACCCCATGAGCGCCAACCGCTGCGGCATCAACATCGGCGAAGGCGGTGCGCTGTTTCTGATGACGCGCGAGCCCGGCCCGGTGCGCCTCGCAGGCTGGGGCGAGTCGTCCGATGCTTACCATATCTCGGCGCCTGCGCCAGATGGTCGCGGCGCGCTGGCGTCGATGCGCGCTGCGCTTGCACGCGCTGGGCTCGCGCCCGAAGACATCGACTACATCAACCTGCACGGCACCGCGACCCCGCAGAACGACGCCATGGAAAGCCTGGCGGTGAGTACGCTATTTGGCGGCGAGGTGCCAGTGAGTTCCACCAAACCCCTGACCGGCCATACCCTGGGCGGCGCAGGCGCACTCGAAGCGGCCTTGTGCTGGCTGGCGCTGACCGGCAATGAAAACGGGCGACTGCCGCCTCATTGGTGGGATGGCGTGATCGACCCCGCCATTGCTGCGCTGCGGCTGGTCGAGCCGGGCGAGCGCCTGGGTCGGCCGATCGACCGTATCCTCAGCAATTCGTTTGCATTTGGCGGCAGCAATGCGTCGCTGATTCTGGAGCGGGCGTGATGCGCGTTGCGCTCAACTGCCCCATTGTGCCCTTGCTGCCGCAGACAGGCCGCATGTGCCTTCTGGAGACGGCGGTGGAGGGAGACGAAGCCAGTTTTGTCGCCGAGACCACGATCCGTGACGACAATCTCTTTCAGGATGGTGCTGGGGTCGGCGCCTGGGTCGGCATAGAATTCATGGCGCAGTGCGTAGCGGCCTGGGCCGGTTGGCGGGCGCAGTTACAAGGGGCCGCACCACCGGTGGGCTTCTTACTGGGTACACGCGCGTATCAGTGCAGCCGACCGTTATTCCTGACCGGCGAAACACTGCGTATCGAAGCCGTGTGCGACTATCGCGCCGACAATGGCCTCGGCAAGTTCGACTGCACCATCGCGATCGCCGGCGAAATGGTCGCCTCGGCCAGCCTGACTGTGTTCGAGCCCGCTGACGCAGCGGCCTATGTGAAGGATTCGTCCCATGTCTGAGCAGACCATCCTCGTCACCGGTGCCAGCCGTGGCATCGGCCGCGCCATCGCCCTCCGCCTCGCGCGCGATGGCTACGATGTCGTCGTCCATTGCCGCAGCCGGGTGGAAGAAGCCGTGGCCGTTACGGCGCTGATCCATGAAATGGGTCGTGAAGCACGTATCTTGCAGTGCGACGTGACCGACCGTGCAGCCACGGCCGCCGCGCTGTCGGCGGATATCGAAGCCCATGGCTGTTACTACGGTGTGGTGTGCAACGCCGGCATCGCACGCGACAGCGTCTTTCCCGGCATGCCGGCCGAAGACTGGGACGCGGTGATGCAGACCAACCTCGATAGCTTCTACAACGTGCTCTATCCGTTGACACTGCCGATGGTCCGTCGCCGCAAGCCGGGGCGTATTGTGACGCTGTCGTCGGTATCAGGTCTTGTCGGCAATCGCGGGCAGGTGAACTACAGCGCCGCCAAAGCGGGCATCATTGGTGCCACCAAGGCGCTGGCGGTGGAGTTAGCCAGTCGCGGTATTACGGTGAACTGTGTCGCCCCAGGCTTGATCGATACCGAGATGGTTGCCGATGTGGTGAATGGCCCTGCTTTTGCCGATGTCCTCAAAGGCATCCCCGCAGGGCGCGTGGGCAAGCCCGAAGAAGTGGCGGCGGCGGTGAGTTTTCTGATGAGCGACGATGCCGCCTATATCACCCGACAGGTGATTTCGGTGAATGGCGGCATGGCTGGGTGATGGCGGGTTTATCGCAAGCGAATGTGCTCCAGCCCGTTGTACACATCGAACTGGCATCCATCGACCGGCTGGTAGCGGCCGAGGCAGCCCTTCGCCCCGATGAAGCCGCGCGGCTGGCGCGTATTCAATCACCGCGCCGCCGTGAGCAATTTCTTGCTGGCCGCAGGCTTGCGCGCAGTATGCTCGCTCGCATCGTGGGCGGCGTTGCAGACGATTGGTCGATCACCGCCGATACCGATATCCGCCCGGCCGTCGTCGATCGCCCTGGCTGGCACCTCTCGATTTCGCACCGTGCCGACTATGTCGCCTGTGCTGTCGCCAACGTTGCCATCGGCATCGATCTGGAGCATACCAAACCGGGGCGTGACACCGGGGCCATGGCGACCTTCGTTTGCCAGGCCGACGAACTGGCCCTGGTGAGCCGTCAGCCACCTGCAGCGCGTGAATGGCAGTTTTTGAGCTTCTGGACGCTGAAAGAAGCCCATCTGAAGTTACGCGGTGAGACCTTCGACATCGCACACCTGCATCGGGTGCAGGTGCGCGATGTCGATACTGTCGAGGCGAATGGCATCAGCTGGCAATTCAACACCGCAGGCATGGTGCTCTCGTTGGTTACGGATGCCGCCTTGAAGGCCGAGCCCAAAACCCGCTTCGATACAGCCCCAGACCGGGTAAGTTGGTATCGTGTAGGCTGATCAGGCCCGCGCCTCTCGGGGTTTCAGCGAGCCGGAGAGCGGATGGGCCGGCTGATTCAATACCCTGAATACGATCAGGCCCGTCAGCACCGTGATGCCCGACAAGAGATAAAGCAGCGATTGGAACGCACCCGCATAGGCCTGCGTCAGCAGTGCTGCAGGCACGGTTGGTAGTGCCCGCATGGCTTGCGCTGGGTTGCCCATGGCGATCTGGCTGGCGGCTGATGCGAGTGCGGCAGGGGCGGGCACTGCAATACCCTGTGCATTGAGCAAGGCCACCAGCTTGCCCTGCGTAAGGACCGCCAACAGCGCACCGACCAAACCCAATGCCACCCCTTCACCCGCCACACGCGTGGTGCTGAAGATACCCGCCGCCATACCCGCCCGCTCGGGCGGTACTACGCTGACGGCGAGGCCATCCATCAGGCCCCAAGGCAAGCTGATCCCCAGGCCGATCAGCAACATGGGCAGCAGTGTGTGCGCCAGATCGCCAACGACCGGGTAATGCCCTAGCCAGAATAGGCCCAGGGCCGAGACCAGCAAGCCGCACCCCGACAAGGTCCCGGCCGAGAACCAGCGCGTGGCGAATGCGGCGAGCATGGGAACGATGAGCAGTGGGGCTGATAGCGCGATCATCATGCGGCCGGCTTCGAGGGCGGTATGGCCCTCCACCCCCACCATGCGGATGGGCAGCAAGATCAACAGCACGACATAGGCATAGGCCGGGGCTGCAGCCAGAAACTGGACCCCGACGAACCGCGGAAATCGGAACAGCTGCAGATCGAGCATCGGCCGCGTTACATGCAGCTCCACCCAGACAAACACCGCAAAGGTGAGGGCGGCAATGACCAGCAACCCGACCACCAAGCGGTCACCCCAGCCGAGCATGGGTACCTGCAGGACCGCATAGGTGAACAGGGTCAGCGCGCCGGTGAAGCTGATTGCACCCGGCCAATCGAGCCCTACCGCATCTGGGTCGCGCGATTCGCGCATAAAACGACTGCCCACGAGCAAGGCCAACGACGCGATGATCGCCGTGCAGAGAAAGAGCGCACGCCAGCCGTGATGCGCAATCAAGTAACCCGAGAGCAAAGGGCCGAAGGCGAGGCCAACGCCAAAGGTCGTGCCAATCAGGCTGAACGCGCGCGTCTGGGTTGGGCCTGTGAAGGTTTGTGCGAGGGCTGCCATGCCGCTGGCGAAGGCCAAGGAGGCGGCAAGACCTTGAACTGCGCGTAGCGCAATGAAGGCGGGCATGCTGGTGGCGCCGGCCAATGCCAACGCGGCAAGTGCGAACAAGGCCATGCCAACCAGGAACAGGCGCTTGCGACCATAGGTGTCGGCCAGCGTGCCTGCCGCCATCAGGCTGCTGCCAAAGCTCAGCATAAAGGCATTGGTGACCCAGCCCAGCTCCACGGCGCTGCCGCCAAGCGTCTGGTGAATGGCCGTGAGCGCAATGGCGGGGCCGGTAAAGCTGAGCGGCATGACCAAGGCGGCGAGACAGACCGCAGCCAAGACCAATATACGCGCAAGCAGATTGCGAGAATCCGAATGGGTGTTCATGAGAATTCGCCCGAATAGAAAAGAGATCAGTCAAAAGAGATCAGCGGTCAGCAAAAGAGACCATGTGAGTGCTTTGCCCGGCGCGTTTTGAATACGGTATGGATGATAAAATGGCGTGAATGGACAAAAAATAAGCAGCTTGTCCGATATATACGGACAAAATAGCTTGAATGAGGAGGGGCGATGGAGAGCTTGAGCGGGCTGACCGCGTTTGTGCGTGCAGCCGATACCCTGAGTTTCGTGAAAGCAGGCCGGCTCCTGGGCGTGTCGGCCTCTGCCATTGGCAAGAGCGTGGCGCGACTGGAAGAGAAACTCGGCGTGCGCCTTTTCCAGCGCAGCACGCGCCATATCCGCCTGACCGCAGAAGGGGCGCTCTACTACGAGCGCTGCCAGCGCATCATCGCCGACTTGGCCGATGCCGACGCGGAGCTGGCGCGCACGCTCGAAGCGCCGCGCGGCAAACTGCGGGTCAGCATGCCGGTTGTTTTCTACCGCCTGCTGTTGCCGCATCTGCCGATCTTCATGCAACGCTACCCAGACGTAGAGCTAGACCTTGATTTCAATGACCGGCTGGTCGACGTGATCGAAGAAGGGCTCGATGTGGTGGTGCGCAGCGGCACACTGACCGACTCGCGGCTGATGGCGCGCCCGCTCGGGCCGTTCCGCCGTTTGATCGTCGGCTCGCCCACTTATCTGGCACGGCAAGGGCGGCCCGCCTTGCCCGACGACCTGGCAACCCATGCCTGCCTGCATTACAAGTTCCTGACTTCGGGCAAGCTGCAAGAATGGGTACTGGCGGACGACGAAACCGTGCCACCGCTCCCTACCACGCTGATCTGCAACAATATCGAAGCGCTCATCCGCGCGGCGGAACAGGGCTTGGGGCTTGCTTACCTGCCTGATTTCCTGGTGCGCGATGCGTTGGCGAGTGGCGCGTTGGAGCGCGTGCTCCCATCCCACGCGCGGGCCTCTGGTCAGTTCTGGGTGCTATGGCCCTCAAGCCGGCATCTTTCGCCCAAGCTGCGGGTGTTTGTGGACTTTTTGTGTGCACACCTGCTAGCCCCGGAGGTGGGCGAGACGAGCTAAGGCATGGTGCACTGCCTTCGCCATTCGTCTCATATATTCATATTCTGCATTTATCCCCCATATAGGGGATGCAAAGCGTCGGGCCATACCAAATATTGAAGAAGATGCAGAAGCACCACGTCAGCGAGTGGGCGAGGCGAATGATGCTGCATCTGGCCGAGTAGGCCACTTCAGTGGCGGCATGCCGAGCCAAACCCATCTCTTGGGGACGATATGAATGGCCTTGGGCGCATCAATGCACTTGTGCTGGATAAAGACCCCTTTATCCTCAAGGTGCTCGCTCGCATGCTGGCGAACAAGGGCATCACCAATGTCGCGACCTTCGACAGCGGTCGTGCCGCATTGCGCTGGATGGATGAGGAATACGGGCGGCCCAACCTGATCCTGTGCGACTTGAACATGCCGCAAACCGAGGGCATCGAATTCGTCCAACAGCTGGCTGAGCGGCAGTTTGTCGGTAGCTTGGTCTTAATGGATGACGACCAGGCGTGGTCACTGCCTTCGGAGTCGGCGCGGGTCGCAGCGAGCCTCGTTCCGGTGCTCGGGCATCTGCACAAGCCGGCAACGCCCGAGGCCCTGCTTGAGTTGCTGTCAAAGTGGCAACGGAACCAACCCGCAAGGCTGAATGCTTAGGCAAGGTCCCCGCCAACGATGCCCGCAGCCGCGTGACCACACGACGAAAGCTTGCTACTACCCGCTAGCCGCGCCATGCTAAGGCATCTCTTCTGCCACCCAAACGCTGATGACGACTACCCCGCAAGACATGCTGGCGTTCGAAACGGCTGACGCTTGGGCGCAATGGCTCGATGCGCATCACGCCCAATCAAGCGGCATCTGGCTCAGGCTCTACAAGAAAGATTCTGGCGTCGCGACCGTGACGCATGAAGAAGCGTTGTCTGCTGCCCTGTGCTATGGGTGGATCGACGGGCAGCTCAAGGGGCTCGACCAGCTGTCATGGATACACCGCTTCACCCCCCGTCGCCCAAAGAGTACCTGGTCAAAGCGTAACCAGGTGCTGGTCGCCGAGCTCGCCGCGAGCGGCAAGATGCGGCCCGCCGGCTTGCGCGAAGTGGAGGCGGCCAAAGCCGATGGCCGCTGGGATATGGCCTACGATTCGCCGAGCAAGATGACGATGCCGGACGATTTTCTGGCCGCGCTCGAGCAACACGAGGCTGCGCGCACCTTCTTTGCGACCTTGAATAAGGCAAACACCTACGCAATTGCCTGGCGCCTGCAGACCGCCAAGAAGCCCGAAACCCGCGCCAAACGCATGCAGGCGATCATCGAGATGCTGTCGCGCGGTGAGGCGTTTCACTGATTCAATCTGGGCAGCAAGATGCCTTAGGGTCTTCACATCCCATGCTGTCCGTACCTGCGGTATATTTACCTAAAAGGCAAAAGCCTGCGCCCGCCCCTGGGCGGCGTTGATGCAGGAGGCGTCCAGATTGATGCTGCAGCAGAGGCTGACCATTGCGCACTTTTCTCATGTCAAAGCGACTTGTTGCGGCTCTTGGGGGGCTTCTATCTCTCGCGACCTTGGCTGACGAGGCGCCACGCACGATACACCTCGTGACCGTGTTCCCGACCGATTCGGTGGCCTATAAGCAGGTTTCCGAGGCGATGCGCCTTGCCTTTTCGCGTGTCGGCACCGATTGCTCGATCGATTCCTATCCTGCCGAGCGGGCCGCGCAAATGTTCATGAAAGGGTTTGTCGACGGCGATGCCACGCGTGCGGAAGGCTTCCGCAAGATCTTCCCGCAGGCCATCATGATCGACCCCGCACTGTTTTCCATCGACTTCGTCGGCGCGACCTATCTGAACGACATCAAGCTCACGTCGTGGGCCGACTTGGCGCACTACCGCATCGCGGTGAAACGGGGCTACAAGGTCATCGAAGCCAACACCGAAACCGTACCTGGCCGACAGATCGTCGACTCGGACCACGCCTGCATCGCGCTACTGAAAGCCAACCGGGCCGACGTCTGCGTGGGCCTGATGAAAGAAATCGGCTACAGCGACGAGGTCAAACGCGACGGCCGACTCAAGATCGTCAAATTCGCCGAGGTCGACGCCCATCTTTACCTCGGCCCCAAGCACCAGGAGCTGGCTACCCGCATCAGCAGTGTGCTGGCCGACATGAAGCAGCATGGCGAGCTGGCGCGTATTTTCTGGGATCAGTGAGTGAAGGAGGGGCGGTCAAATAGTCGATCCTTGCTCGGGCACTTGTGGGTCTAGGGCGAATTAGTTGATCCGCCGCGCGGGCATAGTTGCTCTCGAAGATAGCCAAAATCGTCTGACGCATCGAAGTCATACCATTCCTGCGCACCGACAGGGTCCGATTGGAGAATATGTCCTTCTGCGTCTGCAAGCCAGTGTCCGACAAGCCGACCGCGTTTGCCGGTGCACTGCATTTCCATCTCATTAAAGACAGCGCTGGGCGCGGTATCGCCGCGAAATCCAAATGCTTTCTTGAGATGTTCGCTACCAACGGTATTCAATGCCAATCCGCGCTGCAGGACGAACAGGTGATTGTCGCGTATGGATACTGAACGTTTGTCGTAGCTGGTATCGACATTGCCGCCGGGATTAAAGGATTGCCAATCATGGTCCTGCAGCGATACGGTCAGATAATGCTGCTCGGTTTCCAGGTCGGCGATCTTTGCTGCGGTTGGGTCGCAAAGCCGTTGACGTATGAAATCCAGGTCCGAACCTGTCTCTAAAGTTTGCCATTCTCGATTCATGTAGGCGGGCGCGACTTGACCCGCTTCTCCGATTAGCCACTGTCCGCGTAATAAAACCTTGGGTGATCCGCAATCGAGCGACACCTCGCTGTAGAGTTCCTTGGCGCGCACGTCCGTACGCAGGTGTACAGACCGAGCCAATTGCTCTTGGCCTTCGTCGTTGAGTGCTTGGCCTCGTATCAATACGCGCAGTACGTTACCTTCTCGCTGAATGGATAAGGCGTCATAGTCTGTAGCAAACTTGCCATTGCTGAAGCTCTGCTGCCACTTGTGCTCAACAGCCTTCAATCTTTGATAGTCCGATACGGGGTAGGTTGGCCGGTTAGATTCATGCCATCTATAGACTGTGGTTATACCGGCGAGCACGATCACCACGACAGCCAACCATTGACGATATCGCGGTTGCGAGGGCCGACTCTGGACGGGGATGACCGGAGCGGCATAAAACGAGTTCGCCGCCTTCGTGACAGGGGTATCAGTAGCTCGATTGCTCGAGCGCATCGCGATACTGATGCCCCAGCCAGCGATGGCGATGCCGATGACCAAGATACCGACGACCAACGGGCTGATGGTTGGACTGATCAACAGGCCAAGTGCAGCGCCGATTGCAATGCAGGCGCCGAGTGCACCCAAACCCACACCGGTCACCAATCCTAACCAGCCAGGAAGGACCGTTTGGGCGGGCACGGCATTAGAAGGGGCCAGCTGGCGTGGTTTGTTCGATGCGTACGCCATGAGCCATGCGAGGCCGGCAGCCAGAGCGAAATCTATTGCCCCACCGGTCAATTCAGCGGTCAGACTAAGCGTGGTAGGCGGCAGCAGCCGGAAGATGCTAGCACCCATTGCCCAAAAGCCGAGCGCCCAACCAAACCAGGCTGCCATCTTTCCGACAGTACGACCGGTCTTGCGCCAGGATTCGGCCGCCGGCAAATCTGCCAATGTACTCATGAGGGCGATGCAGCCGGAGGTTACGGCAATCGCGACCAGCAGCGCATAGCTGCCGTGCACATGCAGGCCCCTACCGTATTTTCCTGGGATATAGACATCGTCCACAGATACGCCGTACCAGCCATATACCAAGATGATCAAGCCAATTAGGCATCGCATGCCGATGACTTGTGGCGTCAATATGAGATTGGGTTTGGCGGCAGTGTCTTTGGGGCGGTCTTTTTCTTCCACGGTCAATGTTCCATCTTATTTGCACAAACGCGGTAACACAGTAATAAGCGCACACTGCTTGCTAGCGAGTTTCGTTTGTCACTCCCAGCGAGCAAAGGGCGTGGAGTCTAACGCACTCTGTTTGACCTGCGCTATGCAACTCAGCAGTTGCGATGTCTTGGACCGATTAGTCGCGATGTTGGAACGGTGCGATATGGTACGCACCTACATATGCGTTTGAGCTCAGGAAGCTTCCAGGTCGTCAGATAGTGATCCTGAATAGGACGATCTGAAGAGAAGCAAGTAAAGCAGAGTTCATGGTTCAGTCTGGGTTAATGTACCCTGCGGTATCACAATAATCATCCACCCTGGTGGGGTGAATGAAGAGGGACTGAATATGCATACCATGATCAAGAAACCAGTCTGGTCGCGCATGGCGATGGTTGCGCTGGCGCTTAGCCTCGGCAGCGCCGCGGCGTTTGCCGATGAGGCAGCTAGCGGCGAATCGAACGATAACGGTGTCCATCCGGTCGATGCCATCAAGAAGGCCGGCAAGGAAGTGGGCCACGGCGTGAAGGAAGGCGCGATTGCGGTCGGCCATGGCGTACGCGATGGTGCCATTGCAGTGGGCCATGGCACCAAGAAAGTGGTGCACAAGGTCGGGCACGCCATCAAGCATGGCGTGCACAAGATCGAAGGCAAGAAGGACGATCCGGCTAGTGAGGATAAGGGCTAGCCTTCCGCTTGGCTGTTGATTGCGCTTGCAAAGGAAAACACCGGCTAAATGCCGGTGTTTTCTTTGATACGTCCAGGCAGGAGCTTCGGCTTAGAACGTCCCGCCCGGTACGCGTACCCAGCCTTCCATCAGCACACGTGCGCTGCGGCTCATGATGGCCTTGGTGACCGTCCATTCGCCGCCTTGTTCGCTGGCCTCAGCGCCAACCCGCAAGGTGCCGGAAGGATGCCCGAAGCGCACCGCGCTGCGCGCGCCGCCGCCAGCGGCCAGGTTGACCAGCGTACCGGGGATTGCCGCTGCGGTGCCGATAGCAACGGCGGCGGTGCCCATCATGGCGTGGTGCAGCTTGCCCATCGACATGGCACGGACCAGCAGGTCGACGTCGGCCGCCTTGATGGGTTTGCCGCTCGATGCGATGTAGTCTTTTGGCTTGGCGACGAAAGCCACCTTGGGTGTGTGCTGGCGTGTGGCGGCTTCGTCCACCGTCCTGATCAAGCCCATGCGGATGGCGCCGTGTGCGCGGATGGTCTCGAACATCGCCAGCGCCTTCGGATTGCTATTGATCGCGTCCTGCAGCTCCGTGCCCGTATAGCCGATGTCTTCGGCGTTGAGGAAGATGGTCGGGATGCCGGCGTTGATCATTGTGGCCTTGAAGGTGCCGATACCGGGGACTTCCAGGTCGTCAACCAGCTTGCCGGTGGGGAACATCGACCCGCCTGCGCCTTCTTCCTCGGCTGCTGGGTCGAGGAATTCCAACTGCACTTCAGCAGCCGGGAAAGTGACACCGTCGAGCTCGAAATCACCGGTTTCCTGCACTTCACCGTTGGTGATGGGCACATGGGCGATGATGGTCTTGTTGATGTTGGCTTGCCAGATGCGGATCGTGGCGACGCCGCTGTGCGGAATACGGCTTGCGTCCACGATGCCGCCTGCGATGGCAAACGGGCCGACTGCGGCGGACAGGTTACCGCAGTTGCCGCTCCAGTCCACGAAGGCCTTGTCGATGGCGACCTGGCCGAATAGGTAGTCGACATCATGATCAGGCCGCGTGCTCTTGGAGACGATCACGGTCTTGCTGGTGCTGGAGGTCGCGCCGCCCATGCCGTCGATCTGCTTGCCGTAGGGGTCGGGGCTGCCGATGACACGCTGTAGCAGCGCATCGCGTGCGGCGCCCGGGACTTGGGCGGCGATAGGGAGGTCTTGCAGGCGGAAGAACACGCCCTTGCTGGTGCCGCCACGGATATAGGTGGCGGGGACTTTGATTTGGGGGGCGTGGGGCATGGGTGTGTTCCTATCTATTTGATGTTTTGCGGTTCGGAGGCCAATGCATGCCAAATGGTTTCAAGCACCGAATCTGTACGTTGCAAGATGTCGTCGTTCCAAAAACGAAGTACGGCAAACCCTTGCTGCTGGAGCCATGCATCGCGTTCTGCGTCCGATTGGCTTTCCAGATGTTGGCCACCGTCAGCCTCGACAATCACGCGGGCGTCAAAGTGGACAAAATCCACGATATACGGGCCAATGGGCTGCTGCCGGCGAAACTTTTGGCCGGTCAGGCGGTGAGCGCGCAAGTGCCGCCATAGCAGCTGTTCGGCGTCCGTCATGTTCTGACGGAGTGCCTTGGCGAATGTGTGGGTGGGCATGGCGTACCCCCTCTCCCCAACCCCTCTCCCGCGAGGGGAGAGGGGCTAGTTATTCTAGTAGCTGCGGTTGCTCGTTAGCGGAGATTGAAGTTTGCTGTAGCACCTAGCACCTAGCACCTAGCACCTAGCACCTAGCACCTAGCACCTAGCACCTAGCACCTAGCACCTAGCACCTAGCACCTAGCACCTAGCACCTCGCACCTAGCACGCACCTTCACTCCCCTCTCCCCTCGCGGGAGAGGGGTAGGGGGAGAGGGGGCTCACCCCACAAACCTTAAACCGCAGCTCCTTCCAAGAAGTCCTGCGCAAACCGCTGCAGCACGCCACCTGCCTCATAGATCGATACTTCCTCTGCGGTATCCAACCGGCAGGTCACCGGCACCTCAATCCGTTCGCCGTTACGGCGATGTACGATCAAGGTCAAATCAGCCCGTGGCTTGCGTGCGCCGATCACGTCATAGGTCTCGGTGCCATCCAGCCCCAGCGTCAGCCGTGTGGTGCCTGGCTTGAACTCCAATGGCAGCACGCCCATGCCGATCAGGTTGGTGCGGTGGATGCGCTCGAAGCCTTCGGCGACGATGGCTTCCACGCCGGCAAGGCGTACTCCCTTGGCCGCCCAGTCGCGCGAGGAGCCCTGGCCGTAGTCCGCGCCTGCCACGATGATCAGCGGCTGCTTGCGGTCCATATAGGTCTCAATGGCTTCCCACATGCGCACCACCTTGCCTTCCGGCTCGATGCGCGCGAGTGAGCCCTTCTTCACTTGCCCATCCACCACGGCCATTTCGTTCATCAGCGTGGGGTTGGCAAAGGTGGCGCGCTGCGCGGTCAGATGGTCTCCGCGGTGCGTCGCGTAGGAATTGAAGTCCTCTTCCGGCAGACCCATCTTCGCCAGGTATTCGCCGGCCGCGCTGTTGGCGAGGATGGCATTGGACGGTGAGAGGTGGTCGGTGGTGATGTTGTCGCCCAACACCGCCAGCGGGCGCAGGCCGCGGAGCGTACGCTCGCCCGCGAGTGCACCTTCCCAGTACGGTGGGCGGCGGATATAGGTCGACTGCGGCCGCCAGGCGTACAGCGGGCTCACCGCTGCGGCCTGGCTGGTGGAGACGGCGAACATGGGCTCGTACACCTTGCGGAAGTGCTCAGGCTTGACGCTCTTCGCGATCACTGCGTCGATCTCTTCATCGCTCGGCCAGATGTCCTTCAAGGTCACCGGCTTGCCGTCCGCATCATGGCCCAGTACGTCCTTTTCGATGTCGAAACGCACGGTGCCTGCGATGGCGTAGGCCACCACCAAGGGGGGCGAGGCGAGAAAAGCCTGCTTGGCATAGGGGTGGATACGGCCGTCGAAATTACGGTTGCCCGAGAGCACGGCCGTTGAGTACAGGTCGCGGTCGATGATTTCTTGCTGGATCGCGGGGTCGAGCGCGCCTGACATGCCGTTGCAGGTGGTGCAGGCAAAGGCGACGATGCCGAAGCCGAGCGCTTCCAGTTCGGGCAGCAGCTTCGCTTCTTCCAGATACAGCTGCACCGCCTTGGAGCCCGGCGCGAGCGAGGATTTGACCCAGGGCTTGCGCGTCAGGCCGCGCGCGTTCGCATTGCGTGCCAACAGGCCGGCAGCGATCACATTGCGTGGGTTGCTGGTGTTGGTGCAGCTGGTGATGGCGGCGATGATCACAGCGCCATCGGGCATCTGGCCCGGGGCTTCCGTCCAAGGGCCGGCAATGCCGCGCTCGGCCAGGCCCGAAGTCGGTAGGCGCTTGTGCGGGTTCGAGGGGCCGGCCATATTGCGTACGACGGTGGAAAGGTCGAACTTGAGTACCCGCTCGTACTGCGCCGTAGTCAGCGAATCGGCCCACAGCCCGGTTTCGCGCGCATAAGTCTCGACCAGCTTGATCTGCGCGTCGTCCCGACCGGTGAGGCGCAGGTAGTCGATGGTCTTGCCGTCGATGAAGAACATCGCGGCCGTTGCGCCGTACTCGGGCGCCATGTTCGAGATGGTCGCCCGGTCGCCCAACGTCAGCGCCGACGCGCCTTCGCCGTAGAACTCCAGATAGGCGCCGACCACCTTTTCCTTGCGCAGGAATTCCGTGAGTGCGAGCACCACGTCGGTGGCCGTAATGCCCGGCTGCGGCTTGCCCGAGAGTTCTACGCCGACGATATCGGGCAGGCGCATCCAGCTCGCGCGGCCCAGCATCACGTTTTCCGCTTCCAGCCCGCCCACGCCGATGGCGATCACGCCCAGCGCATCGACATGCGGCGTATGGCTGTCGGTACCGACCAGCGTATCGGGGAAGGCGATGCCGTCCTTGGCGTGGATCACCGGCGACATCCGCTCCAGATTGATCTGGTGCATGATGCCGTTGCCGGCCGGGATTACATCGACGTTCTTGAACGCAAGCTTGGTCCAGTCGATGAAATGGAAGCGGTCTTCGTTCCGGCGGTCTTCCACGGCGCGGTTCTTTTCGAACGCATCTTTGTCGAAGCCGCCGTACTCCACCGCCAGCGAGTGATCGACGATCAGCTGTACCGGCACCACTGGGTTCACCAGCGCCGGGTCGCCGCCTTGGTCGGCAATTGCATCGCGCAGGCCAGCGAGGTCGACGAGCGCAGTCTGGCCCAAAATGTCATGGCAGACCACGCGCGCGGGGAACCAGGGGAAGTCCAGGTCGCGCTTACGCTCGATCAATTGCTTGAGCGAGTCGGTCAAGGTCGCTGGGTCGCAGCGGCGCACCAGGTTTTCGGCCAGCACGCGCGAGGTGTAGGGCAGGGTGGCCCAGGCGCCGGGCTGGATCGCATCGACAGCGGCACGCGCGTCGAAATAATCCAGCGCTGTGCCGGGCAGTGGCTTACGGTAGGCGGTGTTCATCGTGTTACCCCTGTCCGATCAACGCTTTTCAATCGGAACAAATTGGAGGTCTTCCGGGCCCGTGTAGTTCGCACTTGGGCGGATGATCTTGCCGTCGATACGCTGCTCGATCACATGGGCGGCCCAGCCGCTAGTGCGAGAGATCACGAACAGCGGCGTGAACATCGCAGTCGGCACACCCATCATGTGGTAGCTGACGGCGCTGAACCAGTCGAGGTTCGGGAACATCTTCTTGATTTCCCACATCGTCGATTCCAGGCGCTCGGCGATATTGAACATCTTCATGTCGTCGGCTTGCTTGGAGAGCTCGCGCGCCACTTCCTTGATCACCTTGTTGCGCGGGTCGCTGATCGTATACACGGGGTGACCGAAGCCGATCACCACTTCCTTGCGCTCCACGCGGGCGCGGATGTCGGCCTCCGCTTCATCGGGCGTCTCGTAACGCTTCTGCACTTCGAAGGCGACTTCGTTCGCGCCACCGTGCTTCGGGCCACGCAGCGCGCCGATGGCGCCGGTGATGGCCGAATGCATGTCCGAACCCGTACCGGCGATGACACGGGCGGTAAAGGTCGAGGCGTTGAATTCATGCTCGGCATACAGCACGAGCGAGGTGTGCATCGCGCGCACCCATTCGTCGGATGGCTTTTCGCCGTGCAAGAGGTGCAGGAAGTGGCCGCCGATCGAGTCATCGTCGGTTTCCACGTCGATGCGCTTGCCGTTGTGGCTGAAGTGGTACCAGTAAAGCAGCATCGAGCCAAGCGAAGCCATCAGGCGGTCGGCGATGTCGCGCGCGCCGGGGATGTTGTGATCGTCCTTCTCCGGCAGCGCGCAGCCAAGTGCGGACACGGCCGAGCGCATCACGTCCATCGGGTGGGCGCTGGCCGGCAGCGATTCCAGCACCGCTTTCACGCTGGCAGGAATGCCGCGCAGGGCTTTCAATTTGGCCTTGTAACCGCGCAGCTCGGCTTTGTTCGGCAGCTTGCCGTGCACCAAGAGGTAGGCGATCTCTTCGAATTCGCAGGCAGCGGCGACGTCGAGGATGTCGTAACCCCGGTAGTGCAGGTCGTTACCCGTGCGGCCCACGGTACACAGGGCGGTATTGCCAGCGGCAACGCCCGAGAGGGCAACGGACTTCTTCGGTTTCGGCAGGACGGATGCGGTGTCGGACATGTTGTTTTCCTTTGATGCCCGGCGACATGGGCCGGGCGTGATCAATGTTGTGGAAGTGCGTTATTTCTTCAGTATTTAGCGTTGCTCACAAAACCTAGCGAAGCGGTTCTGGCTAGGCGTGCAAACGCAGACAGTACAAGTGGTACGGCAAGTTTGCACAACGACGCCAGAAGGATGTTGTGAGTAACGCTCACTGGCCGTCTTTGGCGAATAGGGCGTCTAGCTTCTGTTCGTATTCGTGGTAGCCCAGGTGGTCATACAGCTCCATGCGGGTCTGCATGGTGCCGAGCACCTGCTGCTGCGTGCCATCGCGGCGAATGGTCTCGTACACGTTGAGCGCGGCTTGCGACATGGCGCGGAAGGCTGACAACGGGTAGAGGATCATCGACACGTCGGCTGACGCCAGCTCGTCGCGCGTGAACAGCGGCGTCTTGCCGAATTCGGTGATGTTGGCGAGTACCGGTACCTTCACCGCGTCGACGAATTGCTTGTACATATCGAGGCTTTCCATGGCCTCAGGGAAGATCATGTCGGCACCGGCTTCCACGCAGGCGCAGGCGCGGTCGATGGCGGCGTTCAAGCCTTCCACGGCCAGCGCATCGGTCCGGGCCATGATCACGAAATCGGGGTCGGTCTTGGCGTCCACCGCGGCCTTCACGCGGTCGACCATCTCTTCTTGCGACACAATGGCCTTGCCGGGGCGATGGCCGCAACGCTTGGCCAGCACCTGGTCTTCGATATGCACGGCGCCCGCGCCCGCGCGGATCATCTCGCGGATGGTACGGGCGATATTGAAAGCGCCGCCCCAGCCCGTGTCGATATCGACCAGCACCGGCAATTGAGTGCGATCGGTGATGCGGCGTACGTCGATCAGCACGTCTTCAAGCGTGGTGATGCCAAGGTCTGGTATGCCGCAGGAGCTGGCGGCCACACCGCCGCCGGATACATAGAGTGCCTTGTAGCCGCTGTGCTCGGCGAGGATCGCCGCATAGGCATTGATCGCACCGACGATCTGCAAGGGGGATTCTTGGGCAACGGCGTCGCGGAAGCGACGACCGGCGGAAGGATGGGCCATGGGAATGCTCCTGATTGGGACGCGTACGAACAGCAAAGGCTATGCCACACGGCAAGGCGTGGATTGAATGGTAGTCAAATCAAGGATATTGACGCATGCCGTTGATCGCCAAGCCAATGCGCGTTGCAGATTGATGCGGATAATTTGAAACATTGTTTCATATATGAAACATGGCAAATTGGGCCGGTCTGCATGGCACATGGTCGGCCGAAGCTTCACGCAAACGAAACTAGCGCAGGCCGTTCAGCACTTCTTGCGTCACGTTCTTGCCGCCGCCGAAATTGTTGGCGAAAGACCCGACCGTGTAGATCGGCCCCCAAGGGATGCCCCACCAGCCCAGAAAGAGCGAAACGGCGGTAAAGCCCAGGCCTTTCTTGATGGCATTTTCCTCGGCGCGGACGAAGTAGATGTCGCTTGGACGCTTGAAGGTCAGCACGATGATGGAAATGCAGTACTGATAAATGACGAACTTACCGCCACGTTGGATCTCGTCTGCCAGCTGCTGACGGGTCATGCCGTCGATACCAATGATCTTCATTGGACTTCCCCCTCGAACAATCATATTGAGGCGTCGGTGCGCATCGTGGCGCCCGATCGCATTGGTTTTCGGTGCAATCGTGCCTGGTGGTATGGATTGGAACAGGTGTGCACAATTGCGCGCGCAGTCTAGCAGTGCGGCGCGGCCCTTCCAAGACGGCAAACGTTACATCCGCGGTAAGGCATTCAACCCATTCAGGCTTTTTCAGACTTCCTTCAGAACATCGGCGAGCGCTTCGCAGTAAAACGATCTGGCCTTGGCGGCTACCGCCATGGCCCAGCACAAACCCGTGCGGGCCCACACGCCAGGTCGCGATTCGATTGTCTTGATCAAGGAGTCTTTATGCAGCGCATTTGCCGTATCGCACTGATTGCCAGCCTGTTCTTCGGCGCGGGCGCAGCCCATAGCAGCCCGGTGACCTATACCATCGTCAGCAAACTCTCGCGCGTCAACTTCAGCATCCAGCACCAGGGTTTTATCCAGCTGGTGGGCACGCTCAAAGTTGCGCCAGGCAGTTTTATCTTCGACGCGCAAGATTGGTCGAAATCGTCGGTTTCGGTGAATATGCCGACCAAGATGCTCGATATGGGCGACGCCCTCTGGAATCGGCAGATTCGCGGCGACGACGCCTGGACAGCCTTGTTCCTACCGACCAATATCAGCTTCAAGAGTACCAAGCTCGAACGGCGCGACGATACGCATGGCGTGCTGACGGGCGACCTGAC